>OFHN01002357.1_pt1 | contig 11293 bp, 9 predicted proteins | sample 1521321 | NCBI WGS metagenome assembly OFHN01 (sample SAMEA3504130, study PRJEB24116) | mouse gut metagenome | biome: mouse gut; feature: mouse-associated habitat; material: faeces | place: Denmark | collected 2011
GCCCGTTCATAAAGTGGCGCATCTCCGCCGAATCGTTCATGCGCAGCACGTTGTTTACCCGCAGCTGGGCGCAGCGCAGGATGCCGTCGATGGCCTGAAAGTCCGTATAGTGATACAGGATCTTGCCGCCGTACATAGACCTTCCCCCGTTTTGTTTTTTTCTATTATAACACAAAACGGGGGAAGGCGGCAAAGATTTTATTTCCCGTCAGCGGGAACGATGGTCATTTCCTTCCTATCCGTTCCGTCCTCTCCGGCGGTATAGACCGAGGTAAAGGACTTGCCGTCCGCCGACGGAGTACCGACCGCAGCCGGCTCCGTCCTGCCGTCCGGGCCCACGGTGTACTGGACCGCCGGCCCTTCTCCGCCGGGCACGTCCATGCTGTATGTAACCTCATACTGCTCCAGGGTCCCAATGACGCTTACGTTAATTTGGCTGCCCTCCAGGGTCTTTTGATAGGCGTACACCCCGTTTTGGGCCAGCTCATCGGTGATGTCCACCGTCTCGTCCCCTACGGACAGCATCACCCGGCCATCCACCGTATCCACATCGACCTCGCTCATGTTAAACACCACTACATTGCCGCCGGTGGTTTCCAGGTCCGTACGGAAGCCGTCCACCTCATGCACAAAGATGATCTTGTAAATAAATTCCTGCATGCTGTCCAGGCTGGCGGCGCTGGCGCCCACAGTGAGAACGGCCACTGCCGCGGCGGCGGCCAGCAGGGGGCGGACGGAAAACTTTTTCTTGTTGTTTTTTTCGGTCATAGCAATAATTTCCTCCAATTTATCCTGAGGAGCCCGGAGCTCCTCCATAGTTTCACGGTACAGTTTGCACATAGCTTTTCTCCTTTCCCAATTCAGCACGCAGCCGCTCCCGGGCCCGGAGCAGCCGGGTCTGCACAGTGGAGGGCTTCACCCCCGTGGCGGCGGATACCTCCTGCACGGAGCAGCCCTCGTAATAATAGAGGTACACGCACAGCCGGTAGGCCGGCGGCAGGGCCATCACCGCCTGAAACAGCTCCGCCTTCTCCGGATCGTCGTAGGCCGGAGCGTCCCGCCACTCCTCCAGGGCCACCAGGGTCCCCCGGCGCAGGGCGCGGATCAGCCGGCGGCTCTCGTTTACGGCGACCCGTAGCAGCCAGTGCTTCAGGTGCTCCTCACTCTCGAAGGGCTTTTGCTGCTCATACAGCTTTAAAAAGACTGTCTGCATCACGTCCTCCCCGTCGGCGGGGTTGCGCAGGGCGTGGCAGGCCACCCGATACACCATGTCGCCGTAGGTATGGACCGCCTCCGTAAATTTTTCCCGTTCCAGGGTTTTCACCTCCCGTTCTTGGAATCTGAGATGGAAACGCGTTTCATAAGGAATACCCTCCAGGGGGGCAGAATATCCCAGGCGGGAAAAAAATTTTTAGGGCCGCCGTTTTTTCGGCAACACCAGACCCGGAAGAAATCTGCCGTATTCAAGGATAGCATATTCTTTTGTTTATAGGAACGCTGTTAAGGCGAAAATACGCGCGCCGGCTTGGTAAAATTGAAGAAATTGTGAATAAACTGTTGACGCATGGCGGAAAATATGCTAAAGTAGAAGAAATTTTTGCATACAGGCAGTTTTTAAGGAGAGAAAAATTATGGAACACAAACGCGCGCAGTGGGGGAGCAATCTGGGTTTCCTCCTCTCCGCCATCGGCTCGGCCGTGGGCCTGGGCAACATCTGGGGTTTCCCCTATAAAATGGGTAAGAGCGGCGGCTTCACCTTCCTGGTGGTTTATCTGCTGCTGGCCGTCTTTGTGGGCTTTACCATTATGGTCACGGAGCTGTCCCTCAGCCGCCGGACCGGCCTTGGCATCATCGGAACCTATACTAAGGTCTCCAAAAAGTTCAAATGGGTCGGCTGGCTGGGCGTGTTCTCCCCCTTCATCATCCTCAGCTTTTACACCGTGCTGGGCGGCTACTGTCTGGAATATATCTTCGTCAACCTGGCCAACCTCTTCAACGGCGGCGACGCCCTGGGCATGACCGGCTCCGACCTGTTCAGCTCCATGCTCACCGACCCCCTGGGCTGTCTGGGCTATACCACCCTGTTCATCGTCATCGGCTACTTCATCGTCCGGGGCGGCATTGAAAAGGGCATTGAGAAATTCAACAAGGTGGGTATGCCCGCCCTGTTTGTCATGCTGGTGATTATCATCATCCGCAGCGTCACCCTGCCCCAGGCCGCCGAGGGCCTCAAGTTCATGTTCGTCCCCGGCTACGCGGTCCAGGCGGGCTTTATTCCCAAGGCCCCCAGTGTCCTCACCGTGCTGGCCACCGCCGGCGGGCAGATGTTCTTCTCTCTGTCCCTGGCTATGGGCATCATGTTCACCATGGGCTCCTATATGTCCAAGGACCAGAACATCGCCAAAAACTCCCTGGTCATCGTGGTGGCGGACACCATCGCCGCTATTCTGGCCGGCGTGGCGGGCATCCCCGCCGCCGTGTCCAACGGCATCCAGACGGGCACCGCCCTGGGCGAGATCAAGCTCAGCGGCCCCTCTCTGCTGTTCGTCACCCTTCAGGACGTGTTCCACGCCATGGGCCCCCTGGGCTCCCTGTTCGGCGTGATCTTCTACCTGCTGGTCTTTATCGCCGCTATCTCTTCCTCCATCTCTCTGGTGGAGGTCATCGTCACCGTGCTGCTGGACTCCGCCCAGCTCCGGGGCAAGACCGCCCATCGGGGCCGGGTCACCCTGGGGGTCTCTCTGGCGATTCTGGCGGAGGCCGCTCTGGTGGCCGTGGACGGCCTGGGCAGCAACGGTCTGTGGGTCCCCGGCCGGGCTACCTTTGGCATCAACAACTGGAACGACTGCTGGCTGGACTTTATGGACTTCTGGTCTGAGGGCTTGGCCATGCCCATCGGCGCGCTGCTGATGGCGGTTATGGTTGCCGTGGAGGTCAAGCCCAAGTATGTGCTGGAGGAGCTGCACATCGGCTATTCCAATAAGCTGGACAAGTTCTACAGCTTCTGTATCACCTGCATCGTGCCCATCGTCATGATCCTCATCCTGGCGGGGCAGCTGAACGACTTCCTCCAGCTGGGCTGGTTTGTATAAAAAGGACGCAGGGGCGGCATTGTGCCGCCCCTGTTTTTTATACCTCCTCCGAAAGCTCCCCCTCAAACACCGTCCGGGCGGGACCCTCCATCCAGATTGTTTCGTCCTCCCAGCTCAATTCCAGCTCGCCCCCCGGCAGGCGGACCACAGCCCGCTCCCGGCACAGTCCTCTGGCCCGGGCGGCGGCAAAGCAGGCGCAGGCCCCGGTGCCGCAGGCCAGCGTCACGCCGCTCCCCCGCTCCCACACCCGCACGTCCAGCAGGTCCGGCCGCAGCAGCGTGGCAAATTCCACGTTGACTCGTCCCGGAAAGCCCGGGTAGGTCTCCAGCCGGGGGCCCTCCCGCTCCAAGTCAATGGCGTCCAGATCCCCGCAGAAGATAACCGCGTGGGGGTTGCCCACCGACACCAGCTGCACCGGAAAAAAGCGCCCCTCCAGCCGGACCTCCCGGGGCGGGGACACCTCCGGCCGGCCCATGTTCACCGACACCCGGACCACCTGCTCCCGCCGGACCTCCAGACGCAATTCTCTTGGACCCGCGTCCGTGTCGATAGTCAGGCACTGTTTTCGGGTCAGCTTTTTGTCAAAAACGTACTTGCCCACGCACCGGATGCCGTTGCCGCACATCATCCCCCGTGACCCGTCGGCGTTGAACATATGCATGGAGAAATCCCCCTCCCGGCCGGGGCCTATGCAGATCAGGCCGTCTCCCCCCACGCCGAAATGCCGGTCGGACAGCCGCACGGCCAGGGCGGACAGGTCCTCCGGGAACTCATTCAGGCAGTTTATGTAAATGTAATCGTTTCCAAGGCCCTCCATTTTGGTAAATTGCAACGCGCCCACGCTCCTTTCCACTCATGGAAAAGATATGTGGGCGCGTTTCAAAAAATAACAGCGCCGCCGCACTATTGCAGCCCCATTACAAAAAGCACCAGGGCTCCAACCGTCAAAGCGGTCCAACCGACATACCGGCCCGCGATTTCCCAGTCGGACGGCTCCGCTTGGTGCGGGCAGCGAATCCGCAACGCCAGGTTCCACAGGAAGATTTCATCTGCAAAGAAAATAAAAAGCGCGTTGAGAATACAGATAAACACCGCCAAAAACCACCTGATCCAATCGCCCCTGTGGGTCAGCTCGGGGTTGTTCACCAGCCTTTGTATGGTGTATGCAGACGGCTCCGCGGGGTCAATAATGTTTCCATACTCGTCTCTCGCGATTCCACCGTTTGCTGAGGTTACGGTTATCTCAAAATCAACGACGTCCTGGGGAACCGCGGCAGAGTCCTCTTTTGCCGTATAGGGACCATAGGTCTGATCGCCGTACTGAAATACAACGGTCTTATCCTCCGACACCGTAAAACGCGCCTGCCGTCCCTGGACTCTGCCGGAATACACCGTATCGCCGTTTTCCTGGCTTGGCACAAGGATCGCGCCCCTATATGCAAAGCCAACCCGGGAGATTGTCATGGAATAAATCCCCGCAAATACCAGCGCCATAGCAATCATAACGATTAAAACAGCTTTTTGATAGCGATTCAAGCTCTTGATTTTTTCCATCGTCTCCCCTCCCATAACAGAGTATAGCATCAACGCCGGCGGCTTTCAACTTTTTTCTAAAATCTGAGAAAATTTTTCTCCTTGACAAGTTCAAACTATCGTGATAGTATGGACGCGTAAACTATTGCAATAGTTTCAAGGAAAGGAAGTGGCTCTATGGCCGTCAAGCTGTTCGACTCGGAACTGAGAGTGATGGATGTGCTCTGGAAGCAGGGCGAGCAAACCGCGAAGTCCATCTCCGACATCCTGAAAAAATCCATCGGCTGGAACCAAAACACCACTTACACCGTTATCAAAAAGTGCATTGCCAAGGGGGCCGTGGAGCGCCGGGAACCCAATTTCCTGTGCCGCCCCCTCATCCCCAAGGAGGAGGTGCAAAAGGCGGAGACGGAGGAACTGATCGGAAAATTATTCGACGGCTCTCCCGACCTGCTGTTCGCCTCTCTGCTGGGGCGGCAGGCGCTGACCGGCGCGCAGATCGAGGCCTTGCGGCAGATAGCCGCGGAGATGGAGCGTGAGTCATGAGCCTGCTGGAACGCAGCCTCACCGGCGGCGGGCTGGCGGTGGCTGTCATACTGCTCCGGGCCCTGGCTATCAACCACCTGCCCAAGCGGAGCTTTCTGGCTCTGTGGGGCGTGGTTCTGGCGCGGCTGCTCCTGCCGTATCGCGTCCCTCTCCCCGTGCCTGTGCCCCTGTTACAGTCCAAGCTGCCCACGGCGGTGATTTCCGCCCCCCTGCCCCAAGCTCCGGTGACCGTCCAGACTGTCCCCAACATACAGGCAGCCGTGCCGGCAGCGGAGGCGGCCGCCGGGCCGGACCTCCTGCCTCTTCTCTGGGCGGCCGGGGCGCTGGCCCTGGCGCTGTTCTTCCTGGTTTCCTACAACAAATGGCGCTGGATTTTTCGCACCTCCCTGCCGGTGGAAAACCCGTTCGCAAAAACCTGGCTGGCGGAACACCCCCTGCGGCGGACCGTCTCCGTGCGCCAGTCCGACCGCATCGCCGCCCCCCTCCCTTACGGCCTGCTGCGGCCTGTCATTCTGGTCCCGGCGGCGCTGGACTGGACGGAGCACAAGACGCTGCACTATATATTCGCCCATGAGTATGTCCACATCCGCCGGTTTGACGCCGCGGTCAAGCTCCTGCTGGCCGGGGCGCTGTGCGTCCACTGGTTCAACCCCGTGGTCTGGGTCATGTACGTCCTGGCGAACCGGGATCTGGAGCTGTCCTGCGACGAAGCGGTGGTGCGGCAATTTGGCGGCGGAAATAAATCCCGGCTGGAGTATGTGCTGGCGCTGCTGGCTATGGAGGAACAGCGCAGCGGCCTGGCCCACCTGAATTTCAGCAAAAATGCGATGCAAGAAAGGATTGAAGCGATTATGAAATATAAGCACGCGTCTATTCTGGCGCTGGGCCTGACTGCCGCCCTGGTGCTTGGCGCAACGACCACATTTGCAGCCTTCGTAGGCCCATCTTCCATCGAAGAGCGGGACCGGCAGCTGAATGCAGAAGCTACCGTGGAAGAGGGCGAACTCATGTCCTATGTAAACCCGGATGATGGAAAGACCTACTATAGCTTTGATGGCGGAAAAACCTTTGAAGCGATGACCGACGAAGAGTTCGAGCGGCGTTTCCCAGCCCCCAATGTGGAGTGGTGGACGTACGAGGAATACGCCGCATGGCTGGAGCAGGAGAAGATAAACCTTCAGGAAATGCTGGGGGAAAAGGGCTGGACCGGGGGGAGAGGTGAGTTTATCTGGACCCAGGAAATGATCGATGAAACCATCGCCATGTATGAGGGCATTTTGCAGGAAATCAAAGAGGGCAAAATGTATTCCAAATCCATTGACGGCTCTGACGATCTCATGATGAGCTATAACCCGGCTGACATTGCAACAACGGACGAGAGGGACTTTGCCGCAGATCGCAGCATTTATGAGCCATTCGGGCTGATTTGGAACGAAAAGGACGAAAAATTTTATTTCAAAGGGGAAAAAGTCCGCTATTTCTGCGACGGCGTGGAGCTGGAGGACGGTGTGGCGGTGCGCCGGGAGTATCTTTGCGACTCCGGCACCGTGGATGTCTACACCGTCTGGGAGCCGAAGGACAACGGCGACGGCAGCTATGACCCCTTTGGCACTCTGGCAGACGTAAGGGCTTACAGCCAGGAGGAATTTAATAACCGGAAAATCGCATCCGAGGTTAATCCGGTCCAGGAGGCCGCCATCACAGCGTATGCCCAGCCCCTGACGGAGGGCAAGACCTTTGAAGAAATTTTCGCCCAATATGAAGAGTTCGGCATCACCTACCGGGAGGGCAGCGTCTATTACAACGGCGAGCTGGTCAACTGCTTTGCGGATGTGTCCAATACCGGAACATTTTTTTACGAATCCAAGACCAAGGGCGGCGGGGTGAATCTCCGCACGGTCTATGACAAGGCGGGCAAGCTCACCGGCGTGGAGACCTTCACGGGTTCGATCCAGCTTACAGAGGGCGGATTATCCTGGCCTCTCTCGGAATACCGCGAAATTTCGACTCTGTTCCAGGGGCGCTATCACCCTATCACCGGGCGGAAGACGGAACACACCGGCTTGGACATAAGCGCACCGAAGGACACCCCGGTCCTGGCCGCAGCCGCCGGCGCAGTTACCGCCTCCGGCTATGACAGCAAGGACGGCAACTATGTGCTCCTCTCCCACGGAGACGGCCTGGAAACCTATTACGCCCATCTGACGGATGCCTCCGTCAACCCCGGGGACACCGTGACCCAGGGCCAGACCATCGGCACGGTGGGCAGCTCCGGCCAGTCCACCGGGCCCCACCTGCACTTTGAGGTCCGCCAGAATGCTGTGTCCCAGGACCCTCTGAACTATTTCGGCTAAACTACAGTAAGCCGCTATACTGAACGGAGAGGACAGAGCCATCATTCAAGATATCCAGGCGGGCATCCTGGCCCCTGGTTGACGTTGGCCCCCGGTGATAAAAGTTTATCACCGGGGGCCCGCTGCTCAATTTTTCATTCTATTTTGCGGAAGGAAAGGGACTGTCCGCACGAAAGGCGTTCAACGCACGGACCACATTGCCCTGCATCACCTTACTGGTGCGCTCCACAATGACGGCGGGGTCCTCCTTCATGCCGCTGCCGATCCATTTCAGCATCACCCCAACGAAGGCGTACTCATAAAAGCTGGCAATAAACTGCTGGTCCGCCTCGCTGACCTCCAGCTCCGCCGACTTCTCCGCCACTACCTCCAGAAGCAGCCTTTGGATCAGGGGATTCAGATACTGCTCGATGCGTTCCCGGCTGACGGAACGGTATACGTTCATAATAAAGGGCCTGTTGGCCTGCACCGCATGGAAAATGTTAAGAAATCCCTCCTGCCAGGTGTCGTAGGTTTTCTTCCCCTCCAGCGCCCGGGCGGCGTCCTCCGCACAGGTCCATTCCGCCAGATCGTAGATGTCCTTGAAGTGGTAATAAAAGGTCATACGGCTCACGCCGCAATCCTCTGCAATATCCCGGATTGTAATTTTTGTAAGCGGCTTCTGAAGCAGCAGATGTTTCAGCGACGCAGCCAGCGCCCGTTTTGTTTTCTGTGGCATAAGGCATCCCCCGTCTTTTTGAATTTTGAATATTATACCATACAGCCCACCCTTTTTCCATTCCCATATAAAATCCCCGGATTCAGGGAAGCTGAATCCAGGGTGACGGCTATGATGGACTTTTTCCGGCCAGAGCCGGACAGCCCCCTCACTTCAGATATTTTTTTAATTTGAAGGCCACCGTCTGCACATCAATCGGCTTGGCCAAATGGTCGTTCATACCGCATTCCAGGCATTTCTGAATATCCTCCGAAAACGCATCGGCTGTCATGGCGATAATGGGAATATCCGCGTCCTCACGTTCCAGACCGCGGATGGCCCCGGTCGCTTCATAACCGTCCATCACAGGCATACGCACGTCCATAAGAATCGCGTCATAATACCCGACCGGGGACTGCCCGAACTTCGAAACGCACATCTGCCCGTTCTCAACCCAATCCAGCTCCAGTTCCAGAACGGAGAGCATCTCCCTTGCCACTTCCCAGTTGAGCTCATTGTCCTCCGCCAGCAAAACCCGCTTCCCCCGAAGCACCAGATCCACCGCCTTTTCGGGGGCGGAGGCCTCTTCCGCGCCGGCGCCGGCAAGCGCACTGAACGCATCGAACAGCGTGGACTGAAACAGCGGCTTGGAAACAAAGCCGGAAACCCCCGCCGCTCTGGCCTCCTCCTCAATTCCGCTCCAATCGCAGGCCATGAGCAGCACCGCCGGACTGTCCTCCCCGCCGGACTGCCGGATGGCGCGGGCGGCCTCAATCCCCTTCCCGTCCGCTTCCCATCCCAGGAGGACCAGCTGGAACCGGTCCTGCGCGATTTCCTCCACGGCCTGCCCGGCGCTCCGGCACCACGCAGAGCGGACGCCGATGGCCTCCAGGGCGCGAACCGCATTGGTGCACAGCCGCTCGTCGCTGTCCACCACCAGCACCTTCCAGTCCGGAAGGGCTGTATTCCGTTTTCGTTCCGCCCCTTTTTCCAGGTCAAGCACAACATGGAACTCGCTGCCCCTGCCCTGTTCGCTGCGGACGGATATGGAGCCCCCCATCGCGTCTACAATGTGCTTGGTAATGGTCATGCCAAGCCCAGAGCCCTCTGTTTTCTGTACCCTTGTATTGTCCTCCCGGCTGAATGACTCAAAAATTACCTTCTGGTATTCTTTCGACATCCCAATTCCCGTATCCCTCACCAGGAAATGGGTGCGCACCCAGGAGGGGGTCTCCGGGAGCGCCTCCTGGTACACCGCCACTTGAATGGAGCCGTTTTCCGGCGTGAACTTGACGGCGTTTCCCAGCAGGTTAATCAGCACCTGATTCAGCCGTACGCTGTCGCAATACACATCTTCTGAAAGAATTTCGTAGGCAGCCGCGTTGAATTGTTGATTTTTGGCCTTGACCTGCGGCTGCACAATATTGACAATGCAGTCCATCGCCTCTCTCAGCGACATTGACTCAACATTCAGCGCCATTTTTCCGCTTTCAATCTTGGATATGTCTAATACATCGTTAATCAGTCCCAGCAGATGCTTGCTGGACAAACGCACCTTGTTCAGACACTCCTCCACACGCATGTCATTGTGTATATTGCGCAGCGCGATTTCCGTCATTCCAAGGATGGCGTTCATGGGGGTGCGTATGTCGTGGCTCATGCTGGAAAGAAAGTCCTGCTTGGCCATATTGGCCTGCTCCGCCTCCCTCCGCGCCCGTTCCGCGTCTTGCCGGGCGGCATCCATTTCCGCGTTCACCCGCTTCAATTCCGATACCTGGCTGCGGAACAGCTTCAAATACTGGAGGAATATGTAAAGGAGCATTGCGACTACCGCAAAGGAAGCGGCGTAAACTACAGTGAGCCAATGCTCGCTCATCCCCGCGATTGCATGATCCAGGGCGTCAAAGGGCAGAACCGTCACCAAATACCAATCACAGTAGGGGAGACTGGTGCAGTACAGATGGCGGCGGGATTCGCCGCTTGTCAGAATCACGGAGTAATCTTCATCTGTGCGCATCGCCTCCATCAGCTGCTCAATGTAAAAAGCGCCCTCCTGGTCCTGTCCTTCAAAAATGCTGGTCAGCCTGTCAAAATAATTCTCATGGGCGTCATACTCGGTTCCGACAACGTAGCTGCCGTCCTTTCGTATGACAAACGAGTAGCTCAAGGACTGATCCGAATCGAGAAAGAGGACCTCACCCATATATTGGGTGGACAGTCCCACAACGATCGCAAGGCTGTCCCCGCCGCCGGACATGGGATACTCGCAGGGGACGCCGAACAAAATCACTCCGTTTCCGCTGCTGTTAACCGCGGACGCCGTTTTCCGCTCTCCGTTCCGCAGGCTCTCCAAAAACGGCTCTGGGTGCTTCAGCTCCACGGGATCGCCATAAATCATTTCAATTTCCCCATCGGGCGAATACAGGGCGGCGCATAAAAAGTGCCTTGCTCTTGCGCCGTATTCAATCTCTTCCCGGGAGCCGTAACCGGAGTCCGCGTCTCCCGCCGCAATATGCGCAATGGATTCCGCCATTGTCAGGCGAAGCTCAATGATCGTTTCAAAATGCAGCGATACCTGCTCATTCATTCCGGCCATATAAGCGGTTCCGATCTCCTCAATCGTGCTTTCGCTCATATTGTGAATGGATATCCCAAGAAAGGAAAACACGAAAATCGTGAAACAAATAATCACCGCTATGCTGATTTTAAACGCACGCGGCAAAGCTCTGTTTTTCATACGTTTCCATCTCCACCGTGTTTACATTGTTAAGTGATCTGGCCGTCCGGCGCCATTTACCGGCCCGGTCAGCCTCTCAGGCGGCTCATCACCTGGAACATTTTGTGGATGTCCACCGGCTTTGCCAGGTGTTCATTCATCCCGGCGTCCTTTGCCAGCGCAACATCCTCATCGAACGCGTTGGCCGACAGGGCTATGATAGGCACAGCCTCCGCATCCCTCCGGTTCAGCCCGCGAATCACCCGCGCTGCCTCATAGCCGCTCATAACCGGCATCATCAGATCCATGAGCACACAGTCAAACGCCCCCGGCGCGGCGGCCGTGAACGCGTCCA
>OFHN01002365.1_pt1 | contig 11259 bp, 10 predicted proteins | sample 1521321 | NCBI WGS metagenome assembly OFHN01 (sample SAMEA3504130, study PRJEB24116) | mouse gut metagenome | biome: mouse gut; feature: mouse-associated habitat; material: faeces | place: Denmark | collected 2011
ATTTTTCCTCGCGCTGGCCCTGTGTTTTGGGCTGGCTGTCCCGGCGTTCGCGGCGGATGGGGGCGCATACCTCTCGTCCAAAGCGCCGAAAAATTCCGGCACCATTTTTCTATCGCAGAGAATGGCTATAAAGCTCGTTGGCTTTGCGCGGTCTGGCAGCAACAACACCCATATCACCTATGGAACCTTTCAGGACTGTGGGGATAGCGGTTATGTGAAACTTGCTCCTAAAGGGGTAGACATTGTTGTAAGTGGCGTTAAATCCGCAGACGAGATTAGGCTTTGTGCTTTCACTGCCGCAAATCTGGAAGACGGCCCCTTTGAGGAGGGGCAATTTAAGGATTTGCCCGGAGGCGCGTATCTTTTCGCTCGACTGTTTGTCCAGGAATCCGGGAAGGATATTTCCATTTTGCCTCTCAATACTGATGACCCGATGGAGTTTGAATATGATGACCCGAAAGACGGAAAAACTCTTGTGGCGGGGAACATTACCCCCACAGATGCTGGTTTTCAGGCCAACGGGGACGGAGATGTTGTTCTCAACTCTGAGCGTCTGTATGAGCTGCTGGACGAGGGTGATTTGCTGCAAGTCATAGTGGGAAACAGTTTCTGGCTGTATCGGCTTTCTGGCGACCCCCTCCTGGTTTCCGATGTGTTTACCGATGTCGATACCGGAACGTGGGTTAGTGACCCCGTGGCCTGGGCTCTGATGAGTGACATTACCAACGGCACTGCGGAGGACAAATTCTCTCCCGCGCAGAACTGCACCCAGGCTCAAATTTTGACTTTCCTCTATCGTGCGGCCCGTGAGGAGCAGGTTGAATCCTCGTCTGAAGATATGGAACTGGCGGTTCAGTGGGCGCGGGAGAAAGGCATAATTGATGATAGTTTTGACGGCAACACGCCCTGCACCCGCGCAACCGCCGTCAGCTACATTTGGCAAGCCTTTGACAAGCCTAACGCACAGGCCAGCAGTTTTACCGATGTACCCACGGATGCCTCCTATGGTTATGCGGTGGATTGGGCCGTTGAAAAGGGCGTGACCAACGGCACCAGCGATACCGATTTCTCTCCCGATAAGGTGTGCAATCGGGGCGAAATCGTGACATTCCTCTACCGGGCCTACAATTAAAAAGCCTTTTGCCCCCGCCGTTCAAATGAGAATGGCGGGGGTGCTTTTTTGTAATTAAAGTGGCTGTGTGCGGTTGACGGGACAGGGTGACCCGCCACGGGTGGAGCATGGGCGGTTTTCGTTTCCCTGGCATAAGGCTGGACCAGCGGTTTGGTACGCTATCGCAATTCTCCGAATTGCTGACGCTTTCATGCCCTGGGGGGCATGGGATTTGGGGGCCGGGGCAGGCCGTTGTAGGGCATGAAAAACAGGGGGCCGGGTTCCGGCCTCCTGTCTTTTCGATTTTTAGGGTTCGGCTGTGGGTGGGTTGGGCGCTTCCTTATCAGTACCCGCCTTATGCCCCGGCCTCTGTCTTTCGTTTTCCGCCGCCATTTCCCGCAGAGCCCGCATGTTCCGCAGCGCGAGCGCATATACATGGACCATAACGGGATAGGGAGTGTTGGGCCTTGAAGGGTAATATTGAGGAGCGGGCCTGCGAGCTGGCCGCCTACATCATCGAAAACCGCACCACCGTGCGGGAAGCCGCCAGGCGGTTCGGAATCAGCAAGAGTACGGTACATAAGGATATAGTAAAATAGAGCGGTATGCCTGGGCAGTGAAATGAGGCGCCGTCCAATTAAGATAACGTATGAGGCGCCGCCCGATATGGGCAGCGCCTCGTTTATTGTTTTCAAATGCGTTTTGATAGCGCCGTATCAGTGCGTTTGCGCTCATATTTGTTGCAAATTCGATATACCGCATCCGCGAATACCCCAGGATCATGAGAAAGCAGCGCAGCCTCTTCTATTTCCCGTCCCCGTTCGCCATGTATCCCTCTGATCCCTGGCGTCGACCATTTTGGCATATACAGAATTCGCAAAAATACTTGTACAAAAAAGCAAAAAATCCTCCCCCGCACCTTGCCATTCCGGCTATCAGCAGTTATAATGGTAACCTAAGAATATCATGGGCGATCAGCAGGGCTTCCTGGAACACATGCCGGAGCTGCAGGCTGAAGGCGTTGTTTTCCGTATCGGCGTATTGGATGAACAGATGCCTCTGCTCCTCCGGCAGCGCGGCCAGCAGCTGGGCCTCCGCGTCTGACACCTGCTGCCGGACTGCTTGGTACGTCTCGTCCGCCAGCAGGACGGTAAAACGGTCTTCCATGATGTATTGGTATAAATGCTCTTGTAAGGGGGTCATAGGCGCCTCCATAATATGTGATAAACATATTATATCACGGAAATACGTGAAAAACAATCGAATTCACCGAATTAAGTAAATTCTGGCAGATAGCACAGTTTACGGGGAAATATTATGTACGATTCTAAGCAGATTGCCAAACGCATTAAACTCAGAGCCAAGCAGCAGGGCAAAAAAATAGGGGAAATGCTGTCTGATTGTCACCTCGGCATTAATACCGTTTCGAGCATAAATCGCGGTGGAGATATCCTTACGTTGAATTTCGCTAAAATCGCGGACTACTTGGACTGTTCGGTGGATTACCTCTTGGGGCGGACGGACAACCCGGAGGTCAACCGCTGATGAATCATAAGCATGTATAGACGCCTCGCCCGACATACAGGCGAGGCGCGAATTTAACATCAGACAGAAAAGCGGCGCGGCCCGCGGGAGAGAGAGGATCACAGCCATGCCCCAGGAAACCACCCCCATGATGCAGCAATACTTGAAAATAAAGGAGGAGAACAAGGACGCCATCCTGTTCTTCCGTCTGGGCGACTTCTACGAAATGTTCAACGAGGACGCCCTGCTGGCCAGCCGGGAGCTGGACCTGACCCTGACCACCAGGGACCGGGCGAAGCCCGAGGAGGAACGGACCCCCATGTGCGGCGTCCCCTACCACTCCTGCGATGGCTACATCGCCCGGCTCATCGCCAAGGGCTACAAGGTAGCCATCTGCGAGCAGATGGAGGACCCCGCCGCCGCTAAGGGAATCGTGAAGCGGGACATCCTCCGGGTGGTCACCCCGGGGACTGTGGACGCCTCCCTTCTGGAGGGGGACCGGGCCAACTACATCTGCGGCATCTATATTGACGAGGAAACCGCGGGGCTCTGCTTCTGCGACATCACTACCGGAAAAACCCACGCTACCTCCTTCTCGGGGCCGGAGCGGACGGACCACGTGATGAACGAGCTGGGGCGGTTTTCCCCCGCCGAGGCCCTTCTGAACGAGGGGGCCTGGGAGCGGAAGGAGCTTACGGAGCTGCTGAAGGAAAAATTCAGCTGCCGGATGGAAAAGGGCGGGAAGGCCCGGTTCCAGCCGGACGCCGCCCGCCGCCTGGTGGAAAAGCAGTACGGCCCGGAGTCCGCCGGTCAGCTGCCCAACGATGCCGCTGTCATGGCCCTGGGGGGCCTGCTGGGGTATCTGTACGAGACGCAGAAGACGGACCTCAGCCACATCAGCGAGCTGGAATACTACGAGCAGGGCCGGTTCATGGAGCTGGACCTCAACGCCCGGCGGAACCTGGAGCTCACCGCCACCATGCGGGGCAAGGAGAAGCGGGGGAGCCTGCTGTGGGTGCTTGACAAAACCAAGACCGCTATGGGGGGAAGGCTGCTGCGGAGCTGGCTGGAGCGTCCCCTGCTCAGCGTGACGGCCATCAACCGGCGGCTGAACGCCGTGGACGCCCTGGTGAAGGATGCTATGGGGCGGGAGGAGCTGATCTTCGCCCTCCAGGGCATCGGGGACATGGAGCGGCTCATCGGACGGGTGGTCTACGGCAGCGCCGGGGGCCGGGACCTGGCCTCCCTCCGGGGGGCGGCGGAAAAGCTGCCCAATCTGAAGGACAAGCTCTCCCCCTTCTCCGGCGGGCGGCTGGGGGAGCTGGCCCGGGACCTGGACTGCCTGGAGGACGTGTACCAGCTGCTGTGCCGGGCCATCGTGGACGAGCCCCCCTTCTCCGTCCGGGAGGGCGGGTTCATCCGGGACGGCTACGACGCCGAGGTGGACCGGCTGCGGGGAATCCTCAGCGGCGGCAAGGGCGTCATCGCCGAGGTGGAGGCCAGGGAAAAGGAGAAAACCGGCATCAAAAGCCTGAAAGTGGGCTATAACAAGGTATTCGGGTATTACATCGAGGTCAGCAAGTCCTACTACGACCTGGTACCGGAGACGTACATCCGCAAGCAGACCCTGGCCAACTGCGAGCGGTTCATCACCCAGGAGCTCAAGGAGCTGGAGAGCACCATCCTCACGGCCAGCGACCGGGTGGTGGCATTGGAGTTCGAGCTCTTCACCAGGCTGCGGGAGCAGGTGGCCGGGGAGATGGGCCGCATCCAGGCCGCTGCGGCGGTGATCGCGGAGCTGGACACCCTGTGCTCCTTTGCCGCCGTGGCGGTGAAGAACAGCTACTGCTGTCCGACAGTGGACGAGGGGGGCGGCATTGAGATCTGCGAGGGCCGCCACCCGGTGGTGGAGCGGGTGCTGAAGGGGGGGCTCTTTGTGCCCAACGACACCTTCATGGGGGAGCAGGAGAACCGGGTGGCCATTATCACCGGACCCAACATGGCCGGCAAGTCCACCTATATGCGGCAGGTGGCACTCATCGTCCTCATGGCCCAGGTGGGCTCCTTTGTCCCGGCCCGGTCCGCCAGGATCGGCGCGGTGGACCGGATCTTCACCCGCATCGGGGCCAGCGACGACCTCAGCGCCGGCCAGTCCACCTTCATGGTGGAGATGACGGAGGTGGCGGACATCCTCCGCCATGCCACCAGCCGCAGCCTCCTCATTCTGGACGAGATCGGCCGGGGCACCAGCACCTTTGACGGCATGAGCATCGCCCAGGCGGTGCTGGAGCACTGCGCGGACCGGAAGAAGCTGGGGGCCAAGACCCTGTTCGCCACCCACTACCACGAGCTGACGGAGCTGGAGAGCTCCCTGCCCGGGGTGACCAACTACAACATCGCCATCCGCAGCCGGGGGGAGGAGCTGATCTTTCTGCGCAAGATCCTGCCCGGGGGGGCGGACCGGAGCTACGGCATCGAGGTGGCCAAGCTGGCGGGACTGCCGGAGGCGGTGGTCCGAAAGGCCCGGGCCATTCTGAAGGACCTGGAGAGCCAGTCCGGGCGTCCGGCACCCCTGCTGGCCGCGCCCAGGGAGGAGCAGGTGTCCCTGGAGGCCATGGGGGAGGCGGAGGTCATTGACCGGCTGCGCCGGACGGAGCCCAATGTGCTCACGCCCATAGAGGCCCTGGGGCTGTTATACGAATTAAAGGAGAAGCTGAAATAGGCTTCTGACAGGAGGCGGCTATGGCAAGGAGAGGAGTATCTGCCGGCATGAGCGGCAGGGAGAAGGCCCTGGGGGGCGCGGCGCTGGCGCTGTATCTGGCGGTGCTGCCCTGGGTGTCCGGGCCGGCGATGGATCTGCTGGAGCGGCTGCTGGGGGTAAGCCTGGGGGAGAGTGTGCGAAACGCCATCTACTACTACGTGGTGTTCGCCCTGGTGGTGATCGTGTTCTGGGGCTACCTGGGGCGGACCACCCGGACGTTTCTGGACCGGCCCGGGGGCGTGCTGGCCTCGGCGGGGCTGGGACTGGTGGCCTTCTACGGGCTCAACGAAATTTGCAGCCGCCTGCTGGGACTGGTGCTGGAGGGACAGGTCAATCTCAACGACGAGGCCATCGTGGGGCGGATGGTGGACGCGCCCAGAACCACCATTCTTATTGTGGTGGTCCTGGCGCCGGTGGTGGAGGAGACCCTTTTCCGGGGGTACGTGTTTGGGAACCTGCGGGAGGTCCACCGGGGGCTGGCGTATCTGGTCTCCTGCCTGCTGTTTGCGCTTCTCCATGTGTGGCAGTTCGCCGCCGTCAGGGGGGATCTGACCTATCTGCTGCTGATGGTTCAGTATCTGGTTCCCGGCGCGGTGATGGCGTGGACCTATGAGAGATCCGGCTCCCTGTGGGGGAGTGTGATTCTCCACGGGGTGGTCAATGGGCTGGCGGTGGTCAGAGTCCTGTAGCCCTTGGGGGGATTGTGGGGATTTGACTGCTGGTCCCGGGGGCGGGCGGTCCCCGGGACAAACGTGCAGAACCGCGCCCCGGGACCGCCCCATAGAAACTACCACGTAAAAGGAGATTCAACAATGACCGATTGGTTCACCATCGACACGATCGACCAGGATACATACATCATCAGCGAGTACCGCCACTGGGAGGAGACCCACTGTTACCTCCTCCAGGGTCAGGAGAAATCCCTTCTGATTGACACCGGCCTGGGCATCTGCGATATCAGCGCCCCGGTGAAGGCGCTGACGGACCGGCCTGTGGCGGCGGCAGCCACCCATGTCCACTGGGACCACATCGGCGGCCACCGGCATTTCCCGGAATTTTACGCCCACCGGGCGGAGCTCCCCTGGCTCCAGGGCAGCTTCCCCCGCACGCCGGAGCAGGTCCGGGAGATGGTCCTCAGAAACTGCGACCTGCCGCCGGACTTTCATGTTGAAAACTACCGGGTCTTCCAGGGTGCGCCCGCCCGGCTGCTGGAGGACGGCGATATCATCGACCTGGGCGGCCGGCAGGTTGAGGTCTTCCACACACCGGGCCACTCCCCGGGCCACATGTGCTTCTTTGAGCGGGCGCGGGGGTACCTCTTCACCGGCGATCTGATCTATCAGGGGACGCTGTTCTCCAGCTACCCCTCCACGGACCCGGCGGCCTACCTCGCCTCTGTAGAGCGGGTGGCGGCGCTGCCGGTCAACCGGGTGTTCCCGGGCCACCACAGCCTGGATATTCAGTCGGAAATCCTGGTCCGGATCCGGGACGCGTTCCGCTCCCTGGCGGCCCGGGGTCTCCTCCACCACGGCGGCGGGCAGTTCGACTACGGCGACTTCGATATCTGGATTTAAGAGGGATTTGACATGGTATATAGTCTTTTTAACCTGTGGAGCGCCGGGATCGTGGTCCTGCTTCTGCTCCCCAATATCCTCTATTACGCCCTCCGGCGGGGAAGCGCCGGCATCTCCAGCCCCAACCGGGCCATCAACGCCCTGGAGCAGATTGGACGGTTCGGCTCCATGATCTTCATGGCGGTCCCCCTGGGCGTGCCGGGCGGGGAGTTCGGCTTCTATGCCCTGGAGGAGGTGGCCGTCTGGGTGATCGGCATGGCGCTGCTGCTGGCGGCCTACTACGTCTGCTGGGTCCTCTATGCCGTCAAGGGGCCGGGGCGGAAGCTGGCCCTGACTCTGGCGCTGATCCCCTGCGGGGTGTTCCTCCTCCAGGCGGCCCTCCTGCGCCACTGGGTCCTGGCCGTCTTTGCCGGCCTCTTTACCGGGACCCACCTCTATATTGTCCGTCACTACGGTCCCGACGATTGATAACCAGCCTGTCCAGACAGGGAAAGGAGGGCGCTATGCCCCATATTCAGCAGCTGTCCCCCCACGTGGCGGACCTGATCGCCGCCGGCGAGGTGGTGGAGCGGCCCGCCAGCGTGGTCAAGGAGCTGGTGGAGAACGCCATCGACGCGGGCGCGTCCGCCCTGGTGGTGGAGATCCAGAACGGCGGCATGGCCCTCATCCGTGTCACCGACAACGGCTGCGGCATCGCGCCGGAGGAGCTGCCTACCGCCTTCCTCCGCCACGCCACCAGCAAGCTCCGTCAGGCCGGGGATCTGGCCGCCATCGGCACCCTGGGCTTCCGAGGGGAGGCCCTGGCCGCCATCTCCGCCGTCAGCCGCCTGGAGGTGCTCACCCGCCGGAAGGGGGACCCCATGGGGGCCTCCCTGACCCTGGAAGGGGGCGCGCCGGGCTCCGTGGAGGAGGCGGGGTGCCCGGAGGGCACCACCATGGTGGTGCGCCAGCTCTTCTACAACACCCCTGCCCGGCTGAAATTCATGAAAACCGACAGCGCCGAGGCCTCCGCTGTGGCGGCCATGCTGGGCCAGCTGGCCCTGAGCCGCCCGGAGGTGTCCATCCGCTACATACGGGACGGCAGGGAGGAGCTCCATACGCCGGGGGACGGCAAGCTCCTCTCCGCCATCTACGCCGCCAGGGGCCGGGAGTTCGCCCTGCGCCTGACGGAGGTGGACGGAGGCGGCGAGGGCGTGGGGGTCCGGGGCTTTGTCACCGAGCCCCTGGCCGGACGGGGCACCCGGGCCATGCAGACCTTTTTCTGCTGCGGCCGGACCATCAAGTCCGCCCTGCTCACCGCCGCCCTGGAGGAGGCCTACGCCAACCGGCAGATGAAGGGAAAGTTCCCCGGCTGCGTGCTCCACATTGACCTGCCCCTCCACCAGGTGGACGTGAACGTCCACCCGGCCAAGACGGTGGTGAAGTTTGTCAGCGAGCGGACTGTGTTCTCCGCTGTCCACCATGCGGTCAAGGACGCTCTGGACCGGGCCGGCGGGATCTCCTCTCTCCCCGGCGGCCAGGGGCGGTCCCCTGGGGAGCCCCGGCAGGAGACGCCCGCAGCCCCCAAGGCGCTGGCCGCCGCCGCCCGGGGAGACTTCTACCAGACCATGGACGCCAAGACCTTCCGGGAGCGGGAGACGGGGCAGTCCCCGGGCCGCCTCACCTTCCGGGACGGGGCCCGGCCGCCCCGGCAGAGGCCTCCGGCTCCCCAGGAACGGGCCCTGCCCCTGGATCAGGCCGTACCCATGAATCAGCGGCCTGCGCCTCTGGACAGAGCTGTGGACCGGCCGCCTGCCCCGGAGCCCTCGCCCATCCCCCCCGCGCCCCAGCCCATACCGGAGCCCGCCGCACCGCCGGAGCAGACGGTTCTGGCGGCGGAGAAGCCCGCGCCCTGGCGGTTTGCCGGGGAGGTGCTCCACACGTATATCATCGCCGAGGACGGGGAGGACGTGTGGCTCATTGACAAGCACGCGGCCCACGAGCGGATCAACTTTGACCGGATGAAGGCGGGGGCGGAGCCCATCATGGGCCAGCGGCTGCTGGCCCCGGCGGCGGTGGAGCTGGCCCGGGAGCAGTACGCGGCGCTGCTGGAGAACCTGCCCCTGCTGGAGGAGTTTGGCTTTGAGGCCGAGGACTTCGGCGCGGGGTGCATCGTGGTGCGGGCCGCGCCGGCGGACCTGGAGACCGGGCGCATCCGGGAGACCCTGGAGGAGCTGGCGGACAAGCTCCTCTCCGGCGGGGCGGACCCCGCCGCCGCCCGGGACGCCATGCTTCACACCATGGCCTGCAAGGCCTCCATCAAGGGGGGCTGGAGGAGCGACCCCGCGGAGCTGCGGGCCCTGATTGACAAGGTACAGAGCGGGGAGGTCCAGTTTTGCCCCCACGGGAGGCCGGTGAAGGTGAAATTGTCAAAATATGAGATTGAAAAAATGTTCAAAAGGGCGTAGAATAGGACAATATATTCTTTTGATGGACGAGTCCGTATCCTTGCGGCAGTCCCTGGGGCCCACAGTCCCTGGGGCCGCCTCCATAGAAACGACTGCGTAAAAGGAGAAGCCATGCCTCCCATCCTCCCCTGTATCGTCGGCCCCACGGCCTGCGGAAAGACCCGGCTGGCCGTGCTGACGGCCCAACAATTCAACGGCGAGGTGGTCAGCGTAGATTCTATGCAGATCTACCGGGGCATGACCATCGGCACCGCCGCGCCCATCCCCCAGGAGATGGAGGGAATCCCCCACCATATGGTGGCGGTGGCGGACCCGGCGGAGAGCTGGTCCGCCGCCCGGTTTACGGCGGCGGCGGATGAGTGCATACAGGATATTTTATCAAGAAATAAACTTCCCGTATTGGCCGGCGGTACGGGGCTCTACCTGGACGCCATCATCGCAGGCCGGAGCTTTGCCCCCGGCAGCGCCGGCGGCGCGGTCCGCCATGCCCTCCAGCGTCAGCTGGAGGAGGAGGGGATCGGGCCGCTGCTGGAGGAGCTGGCCCGGGTGGACCCGGAGGCGGCCCGGCGGCTCCACCCGGCGGACCACAAGCGGATCCTCCGGGCCCTGGAAGTCTACCGGGAGACCGGACAGACCATCTCCCAGCACGATCGGGAGAGCCGGGAGCAGCCCCCCAGGTATGTCCCCGTGTACATCGGCCTGGCCTTTCGGGACCGGGCGGACATGCGGGAGCTGATCGACCGGCGGGTGGACGGAATGCTGGCCGCAGGGCTTCTGGAGGAGGTCCGCTCACTGCTGGATGCGGGGACGCCCCGCTCCGCCACCGCCTTCCAGGCCATCGGCTACAAGGAGCTCCTCGCCGCCCTGGACGGGCAGTGCGCCCTGGAGGAGGCTGTGGAGCTGGTGAAGCGCCGGTCCCGGCAGTACGCCAAGCGGCAGCTGACCTGGCTGCGGCGAAATCAGGACATCCGCTGGATTTACTGGGAAAAAAAGAGGGATTTTCAGGCAGCTCTCCAAATTGTGACAGAAATCCTCACCGCCCAGGGACTACAATAGGCCCAGGGCCCGCGCCGGTACGGCCGGGACCCTGGGGCAATGCCCCTCACCAATGAAAGAGAGGTAGAACAACTATGGCAAAATCCCCTAACCTTCAGGATGTGTTCCTGGCATCCGCCCGGCGGACCGAGACCCAGGTGACCGTGTTTCTGGTCAACGGCTTCCAGATGCGGGGCACCATCACCGGCTTTGACGCCTTCACCGTGGTCCTCACCGCCGAGGGCAAGCAGAACCTGATCTACAAGCACGCCATCTCCACCGTCAGCCCCAGCAGGAGCGTGGACCTGACCGAGTGGGAGGACACCCTGTAGGCCCGTAGAAACACACCCCCGCCGTCCAAGGAGACCAATACATATGAAAAACAGCACCCTCGCCACCAAGCTGGCCATGGCGGCCGTCTTTCTGGCTGTCATTATCTACTTCGGCTTCAGCGCCGCCTCCTATTTCACAGACCCCTATACCACCACCCTGGCCTACAGCTTTGTGGGGGAGCGGGCGGTCACCGTCTCCGGCTACGTGGTCCGGGACGAGGAGGTGCTGCCGGGAGGCGGAGATCTGGTCTACTCCAGCCGGAGAGAGGGGGAGCGGGTCAGCGCCGGGGGGACTGTGGCCCAGATCTACCAGAGCGCCCAGGCCCTCCAGGACGCCAACGCCCTGCGCTCCCTTCAGGAGCAGGCCCAGCAGCTGGAGTACGCCAGCGCCCTGGCCGCCGGATCCCGGACAAGCGTGCGCCTGGACGACGAGATCACCGGCGCGCTCATCGCCGTGCGCCAGTCCATGTCCGGC
>OFHN01002372.1_pt1 | contig 11228 bp, 8 predicted proteins | sample 1521321 | NCBI WGS metagenome assembly OFHN01 (sample SAMEA3504130, study PRJEB24116) | mouse gut metagenome | biome: mouse gut; feature: mouse-associated habitat; material: faeces | place: Denmark | collected 2011
AAGGAAAACAGCCGATAAGACCAACTCCAATATCCTGATCCTTGGCAACAGCGGCGAGGGCAAAAGCTACCTCATGAAGCTGCTGCTCTGCAATACGCGGGAAAGCGGCATGGATATCGTCTGCCTTGACGTGGAGTCGGAGTATGCCGACCTGACGGAGAACCTTGGCGGCTGTTACATCGACTTAATGGAAGGAAGGTACCTGCTGAATGTGCTGGAGCCGAAACGCTGGGAGGAGGGCGGCGCGGTTCTGTCAAGGCACATTTCCTTCCTGCGTGACTTTTTCCGTTCGTACAAGGATTTTTCCAGCGCGGAAACCGATGTGCTGGAGATTTTATTGGAACGGCTGTATGAGAGTTTCGGAATAACGGAAAACAGGAACCTTGGGGAACTGGAACACGATGAATTCCCCATTTTATCAGACCTCTACGCGCTGGCGGAACAGGAACTGAGCAGTTATAAGGAAGAAAAAAGCAGCATTTACACGCAGGAAACGGTGCGTGATTTGTGCCTGAAACTGAAATCCATTTGTGTTGGCGCGGACAGCCGCTTTTTCAACGGGCATACGAACGTCACATCGGACAGTTTTCTGTGTTTCGGCGTCAGGGGCATCATGGACGCGGATGTGTCAATCCGCAACGCGATGCTGTTCAACGTGCTGTCCTATATGTCGGATGCACTGCTGTCAAAGGGGCATACGGCGGCATTTATTGACGAGGTACACGCTTATCTGTCTAACACTGTGGCGGTGGAATACATCCGGAACGCTATGAAGCGCGTGCGGAAACGGGAAAGCGCGGTGGTGCTTGCCAGCCAGAACATAGAGGATTTCAACCAGCCGGGGGTGAAGGAGCTGACGAAGCCGCTGTTCACGATTCCGACGCACCAGTTCCTGTTCCACCCCGGCAAGATGTCGAAAAGCGAATACATGGAAATGCTGCATCTGGAGGAAAGCCTGTTCGACCTGATCAGCCATCCGGCAAAAGGCGTTTGTGTGTTCCGGCATGGCTCGGAGGTGTTCCACCTGGTGGTCAAAGCCGAGCCGTACAAGGAAAGGCTGTTTTACAGGAAGGATTAAAACCTTGGGGACGCTGTCCCCAATACCCCTGCTAAGACCGCGGGACGCTGTCCCGCCCCCTGCAAGGGACTTCGTCCCTTGACCCGTCTGCCGCCGCATAAAATGCGGCGGAAAATAAAGTTTAGGGTCAAGCCCTTTTCAAAGGGCTTGCGGGGTTTGGGGCGGCGCCCCACGGTCTTAATTGTTTTTGGGAGGTGAAAGACTGTGAAAAATAAGAAATTGCAGGAGGCTGCACTGGTGAGAGGCCGGCGCAGCCTCCTTGGCATTTATCAGGTGAAAGAGGATAAACGCGACTATCTCTTTGCCGGAATAAGGGAACTCGGCCGGAGGGGGCTGGAGATCCATAGGGAGAATTACGAACTGGTTTATGTGGAACCCCTGCGTTTTACGGATACGCTGGAACAAATATATCAGCGGTTTAACCTGGACAGGCCGGAGGATTTTACCGGGCGTTCGCTGTCGGTCAGCGACATTGTTGTGCAGAACCGCGAAGGAAACGTGTCTGCGGCATTCGTGGATTCCTTTGGTTTCGCAAAAACTCCGGAATTTATAGACGAGATTTTGCAGGCAAACGATATGCATATCCTGGAAGAACTGGACGCTCTCCAGCCGGGCGATACGGTGCGGCTTTCCTCCGGCGCCGAGCCGCAGATTTCAGAAACGCAGGAGATCGACTGGCACGGCTGGGAACAGACGCTCTGTGGGATAGATCCGGAAGGCCGCCCTGTCCGCTTCCATATCGCGGAGGTGGAACAGGCATTGGTCGGGGGACAAGAGTATTTTTGTCCGGAACAGGAAACGGAACTATATTTTTATGTAACCGGCAGCAGCGGGAGGAACCCCCTGCTGGTGCATCCGTTTGCCAGGCTGTCAGAAGCCGTAGAGTATTACCGTGGGATGCCGCCGGAACATGGAAAAACGCTTGGGATTGAAAACCGGAACATGGGAAACGTGGAGATGGTGCGGCACATAGATGGCGCGGACGTCATGTCGGTAGATTACAAACGGCTGTATGGCGGCTGGAACCCGGCGATCTTCGCGGCAGTACAGAAATTAAAGGAAAATTTTTTCAACGGAGCAGAGGAAATCAAAAAAGGAGGTGTATCTGAAATGTCAAATGATGCAAGAAGTGAATGGTTTGAGCGTGTGGAGATTGATGGCGTGGAGGCACTGTTCACCAACGCAAGGTTGGACAGGGACACTGTACCGGAAGGTCTGTACTGCTATGATGTCAGGGAAACAGATGGTTTCAGCGGGATTCCCGCAACGCTTGAACGCTATGTCATGGCGAACCATTGGGGGACGGTTCTGTCAAAACAGGAATTCCCGATGGAAAACGGTTATTATGGAGTCAAAGAAGATGGCTTCAACTACCTTGGCGAAATGGTGACGCTGGAGGAATATATGCAGGAAACACAGGAACAAAAGCCCACTGAGAACGGAATGGATTTCACTCTATGACGGACTTTTTTGATGCGGCAGAAAAGGAGGCGGTGCGATGGCAGGCCCAATGGCAGCCCTTGCGGCGAAAGCTGCGGCAGGGCTGGTAGAGGATAAAAGGCTGCGGACGTTTGTGGCGTCTGTGCTGGCGGGGCTGGTTATCATGATCCTGATCCCGTTCCTTGCGTTGGTTTCCATTGCGAACGCCAAGGCAGGGTACAGCCAGGAAATCGCAAGGATTGTGTTTGACGGGGGTGAAATCCCTGAAAACGTTTCGGAGGAACTGGCGGGGGACATGGAAGAAATGATGGACGCCTTTGAGCGGCTGGAAATTGCGATAGAGGATTTTGAGGACGTGGAACTTGACGAAACGAAAGTCAAGTCCTTTTTTTATGTCCTCTATTTCACCGAGGATAAACCGGATTTCGATTCGGATTTTTATGAGGATTTCGTAAACTGTTTTATAGATGCCGAAGATGATGAAGAAATATACTCCGCACTGGAAACCTTCCTCCCCTACTCTTTTACAGAAAGAGAAAAGGAGGAAATCCATGAATTATATCTGTTTATCAAGTTTGGGTATTCTTCGACAAACCAGATGGGCGGGATCACCGGAATCCCCGGCGAGGCATTCAGCGACGAAACGTTCGCAAAGCTGATGGGCGAGGCAACGAAACATATCGGAAAGCCGTATGTCTGGGGCGGGAGTACGCCCTCCACCAGCTTCGACTGTTCCGGTTTTGTCTGCTGGTCATATACGAAATCAGGGGTGTACAATCTCCCCCGCACGACCGCGCAGGGCATTTATAACCAGTGCGCGCCTGTGGCGAAGGAGGATCTGAAGCCGGGCGATCTGGTGTTTTTTACAGGAACCTATAACAGCAGTTCCCCTGTTTCGCACATCGGAATCTATGTCGGAGATAACCAGATGCTTCATGCAGGCGACCCGATTGGTTACGCCAATCTGGGAAATTCCTACTGGATCAAACACTGGTACGGCGGCGGCAGATTATTGGAATGAGGTGGGAAAACACATGAAAAAGATAAGTCTTGAAGAATTGAAACAGCTGCGTGGCAGCGAAGGGATGGTGCTGCAGGGCTGCGGCGGCGACCTGCAGGAGTGGGTGGACGGCATTCATGAGATGCTGGCGGAGGAAGGGATATTCAAAAACGGCGATACGTTCCATGAGGTGTATTCGTTTGAAAACGAGGGGCTGACCTGTCTTTTATTTGATATGGAGGACGTAGATTTGGACGCAGGAAAGCTGGCGGCATGGCGGCTGTCCACCCGTGAAAATTTCGGCAGCATGTGGTTAAGCGATTATCTTGACAACCACATCGGCATGGATTTCGAGCCGAAACCGGAGCAGAAACCGGACTGCGAATTGATCGGGCAGGACGGAAACATCTTCAACCTCATGGGGATTGCGTCAAAAACACTGAAGAAAAACGGCATGAAGGAACAGGCAGAGGAAATGGTAAAACGCATCACCCAGGGGGCGAACAGTTACAGCGAGGCACTGTGCATCATCGGGGAGTACGTCAATATCACCGGCCCTGACGAAGAACCGAGAGATGGCATGGGCATGAAAATGTAAGACGGAAAGGTGCTGCGGGATTATTCCGGTGGGGAGAAAAAGGAAAGTATCTTCCTTCAAACTTGCAGATTGCCATATTTCCGGAAAACTGTTATAATTTGCCCATAAAGACTCATTTGGTGGAGGGTATGGAGATGGGCGACAAACTGGACGGGTTGAGCATGGATATAGAGGCGGCGAACAAAGAGAAATTGCGGGCTGTTTTCCCGGAATGTTTCACCGAGGGGAAATTAGACATCGACAAGCTGCTGTCCCTTTGCGGGGAATATATTACGGACGACTACGAAAAATACGAGTTCAAATGGAAAGGGAAAAGCGAGTGCCTGCGGCTGGCGCAGCGGCGCAGTACGGCGGCCTTGCGCCCCTGCCGCGCCGAGAGCGTCCATTTTGACACGACCCAAAACCTGTATATTGAGGGCGATAATCTGGAAGTGCTGAAACTTCTGCAAAAATCCTACTTCCGCAAGGTCAAGCTGATTTACATAGACCCGCCGTATAATACGGGGAATGATTTCGTCTATGAGGACGACTTCAAAGACCCTCTGGCACGGTACAGGGAAGTGACACAGCAGACCACAAAGAGCAATCCGGAAACAATGGGGCGGTACCATACAAACTGGCTGAACATGATGTACCCCCGCTTGCGGCTTGCCGCGAACCTTTTGAGGGACGATGGGGTTATCTTTATTTCCATTGACGACGGCGAACAGGCAAATATGCGAAAACTATGTGATGAAGTTTTTGGGGAAGAAAACTTCATGGCACAAATCATTTGGCAAAAGGTATATAGTCCCCGTATGGACGTGCAGGGGTTTTCAACTTCCCATGATTATGTTCTTTGCTATGTAAAATCCAGTGTGGAAAGCATACGACAAGAAGCCTTTTCACAAAATGCGGCGCAGTTTAATTTTACTGACCCTCAAAATGGAAAAAAGTACAGACGTAGGAGTATTAGGAAAGAGGGCAGTCACTCAACAAGAAGTGAACGGCCAAATTTATGGTTTGCATTATTATCCCCTGATGGTACAGAGGTCTATCCATACAAACCGGACGGCACAGAGGGTTGCTGGCGTTGGAGTATGAAAACATATAAGGAGAATGAACAAAAAGGTATCGTTGAATGGGTAAAAACAGAAAATGGCTGGCAAGCCTACGCAAAACAATATTTAGATACAGACGCAGCAAAACCGCCTGAAACACTGTGGCTACATCAAGAAGTGGGACATAATCATGCAGCAGCAGAGGAATTGAAAAAATTGCTTGACGGAAAGTTTTTTGACAGTCCAAAGCCCAAAGAACTGATTATGAAAATACTTAAATTGGCCACCTATCCAGATAATAACGATATTGTTCTTGACTTTTTCAGTGGCAGCGCAACAACCGTCCACGCCGTCATGCAGCTCAACGCCGAGGACGGCGGCAACCGCCGCTTCATCATGGTGCAGCTGCCCGAAGTCTGCGGCGAGAAAAGCGAAGCATTTAAGGCAGGCTATCAGAACATTTGCGAAATCGGCAAAGAACGCATACGCCGCGCCGGGAAGAAGCTGTTAGAAGCTGTTGACGGGCAGACTATCCTTGACGTGGGCTTTAAGGTGTTCAAGCTGGACACTTCCAACATGAAGCTATGGGACGATACCCCCATAGAGGACGGCGACCTTGACACCCTCTTTGAACGCATAGACGAGCATATCAACGGGCTGAAAGCAGGCAGAAGCGACGAGGACTTGCTTTTTGAAATCCTCTTGAAAATGGGCTACCCCCTGACCGCCGCTGTCGACGCTGACACGGTAGATGGCTTGGCTGTTTACAAAATTGACAATGGGGAAATGCTCGTCTGCTTGCAGGAGGGCGTGACCGCCGACCACATAGAGCGCATGGCGGCATTGTTGCCGCAAAAAATCGTCCTTGCAGGGCGCAGCCTTGCGGACAGCAGCGCAAAAGCCAACGCCTTTTACCTGCTGGAAAACAGGGGCATTGAGTTGAAAGTGATATGAGGGAGGGCGCGTTTTGAAGCTAAAATTTAAGCAGCAGGATTTTCAAACCGACGCAGTGAACGCGGTGTGCGCCCTGTTCGATGGGCAGCAGCGGCAGGCTTCCACTTTCAGTATGGAGCGCAGCGGCGGGCAGATGGCATTGTTTGCAGACATCGGCGTTTCCAACGCCCTTTTCCTTGACGATGGACGCATCATGGAGAATATGCGTGCGGTGCAGCGGAAAAACCTTTTGCCCCAGACGGACGATTTACAGGGGCGGCAGTTTTCCATTGAAATGGAAACAGGGACAGGGAAAACCTACGTCTACACAAAAACAATTTATGAACTGAACCGCCTGTATGGGTTTACAAAGTTTATTGTCGTTGTCCCCAGCGTGGCAGTGCGAGAGGGCGTGTATAAATCCCTGCAGACAACGCAGGAGCATTTTTCCGCGCTCTATGACAATGCCCCCTGCCGCTATTTCATTTACAATTCCGCCAAGCTGTCCGACGTGCGGCAGTTTGCTACCAGCGCGAACATCGAGATTATGATTATCAATATCGACGCTTTCCGCAAGGCTGAAAATGTTATCAACCAGCAGCAGGACAAGCTGAACGGCGACGCGGCAATCAGCTATATCCGGGCAGTTCGCCCTATCGTTATCATTGACGAGCCGCAGAGCGTGGACGCCACACAAAAAGCAAAAGACGCGATCGCGTCCCTTGCGCCGCTGTGCGTGTTCCGCTACTCCGCGACCCACCGGGAAAAAATAAACCTGCTTTACCGCCTGACACCCGTTGACGCTTATCAGATGGGGCTTGTCAAGCAGATATGCGTGTCCTCCAACCAGACGGCGGGCGGCTTTAACAAGCCCTATGTCAAGCTGCTTTCCGTTTCCCATGAGGACGGTTTTCGGGCGCGGGTGGAAATTGACGTTGAGGGCAAAAACGGGAAAGTGAGCCGCAAGGCTGTCACCGTCAGGCAGGGCGCGGATTTATACAAGCTGTCCGGCAACCGGGGCTTGTATGAGGGCTATGCCGTTTCCGGCATTGACTGCACCCCCGGCATGGAGCAGATAGAACTGAGTAACACCGATGTCGTGCATTTGGGAAAGGCAATCGGTGACATTGACGAAGCCATCATTAAGCGTATGCAGATACGCCGGACGATCGAAGCCCATTTGGACAAGGAACTGCGGTACACGGAAAAGGGCATCAAAGTCCTGTCCCTGTTCTTCATCGACGAGGTAAAAAAATACCGCGACCCGGAGGGCGGCAAGGGTATTTATGCGCAGATGTTCGAAGAATTGTACGCGGAATTGATTGCCCTGCCAAAGTATGAGGAACTGCGTCGGCGCTTTCCCGTCGATGCAGGGCGCGTCCATGACGGCTATTTTTCACAGGATAAAAAGGGCAATTACAAGAACACAAAAGGCAACACATTGGACGATACCAGCACTTATAATACCATTATGCGGGATAAGGAATGGCTTTTGTCCTTTGGCTGCCCCCTGCGCTTTATCTTTTCGCATTCCGCACTGAAGGAGGGCTGGGACAACCCGAATGTGTTCCAGGTCTGCACGCTGATAGAGCAGAAAAGCACTTTGACCGCAAGGCAAAAGGTAGGGCGCGGCCTGCGGCTGTGCGTCAACCAGGACGGGGAGCGTATCGAGGACAGGAATATCAACCTTCTGCACGTTATGGCGAATGAAAGTTTTGCGGAGTTTGCCGACAAGCTGCAAAAGGAAATCGAGGAGGAAACAGGCGTAAGGTTTGGGATTTTGCAGCTTGACCTGTTCAGCGGCATGGTATTTGAGGAAACCAAGACCGAGGAAACGCCGCTGACTGAGGAACAGGCGGCAACGCTCCTGTCCCACCTTGCGGGCGAGGGCTTTCTCAAATCCGGGGACGCGCCCGCGCCGGAGGAGAAGCCTGCCGCCCCGCTGCCGGAGGAATTGAGCGCGGCAAGGACAAAGGCCGTTGAGGTTATCGCCCGCGAGGGCGGCATTACCCCGCAGGCTGTTGCCCAATTAACAACGCAGAAAACCGTTGTCGTCCAAAACGCGCTGACCTATGATGACGCGCAGCAGTTGATGCTCCACTTCGAGGAAAAAGGGTATATCACTAAGTCCGGCAGGATAAAGGACAGCATGAAAACCGCTATGCAGCAAGGGACGCTGGACTTGCCGCCCCGCTTTGAAAGTGCGCGGCCGCAGGTTGTGGCGATCCGGCGCGCCGACACAAGGCCGCCTGTCCGGGACGCTTCCCGCGACGTGACGGTGCGGCTGAAAAAAGAGGTTACTGTATCGCCGGAGTTTCTGGAATTGTGGGACAAGATAAAGCAAAAAACTACTTATCGTGTCCAGATAGACGAAAGCGAATTGATACGGCGCAGCGTTGCGGCATTAAAGGACATGGAGCCGATACCAAAGGCTCGCATCGTGACGCAGACGGCGGATATCCATATCGACCAGCCGGGCGTAACCTATGCCGAACGAGGGAGCAAGGCCGCCGAACTTGCAGACAGCTATTCCAGCCTGCCGAATATCCTTGCTGTCCTTGACGGGCAGACGCTGGCGCGGCGCAGCGTGATAGCGGAGATATTAAAGCAGAGCGGCAGGGGGCAGGACTTCCTGAACAATCCGCAGACGTTCATTGAGAACGCTGCCGAGATTATCCGGAACGCCTGCTATTCCCTTGCCATTGACGGCATCAGTTATAAAAAACTGTACGGCGCGGAATATTATGTGCAGGAGATTTTCGACAGCGCGGAACTGATTGCAAACCTTGACCGGAACGCCGTTGCGGTGGAACACAGCGTATATGACTATATTATTTATGACAGCACGACAGTTGAAAAGCCTTTTGCCCTAGCCCTTGACGACGATCCGGACGTAAAAATGTTTTTCAAACTGCCGAACCGCTTTCAGATTGATACCCCCATAGGGACGTATAATCCCGATTGGGCGGTCTATGTTGAGATTGACGGCATGAAAAAGCTGTATTTTATCCTTGAAACAAAGGGCAGCACCAGCGAGCTTAATTTGCGCGGGCGGGAAATGTTGAAAATCCGTTGCGGCAAGGCGCACTTCCAAGCCGTAGGCAGCGGAGTGGAACTGCAAACCGCCGCGCACTGGAAAGACTTCAAGATAAAAAGTATCTAAATACCAAAAGAGCGAACCATTATCAAGGTAGGAATGAACGGGCTGCGCCCGGCCTTGACACCGGTTCGCTCTTTCGCTTTTATAGCAGTCAAGAGGGCGCAGGCAGATAAACCGCTTGCGTCCATAATTGATTATGAGAAAAGCAATGCAAGGTGGAAAGGAGAACTGAGTATGAAAATGGACGAAAAAAATGAAAGTTGGCAGGCGGAATTTGACCAGATGAAGGCTCTCCTGCATGAACTGCAGGGAGAGGAAATCAGCATGTTCCGGGGATTCATAGAAACGATTCTCCGTCAGAAAGAAGAAATATTGAACCGGTTTTGCCCGAAGGAATCCTGCATCAGTGTAAAGCTGGATTACTTCGGCCTGGATACTTGCAGACAGGCTGAACTGCTGCAGGTGTTGTTTTTGGCGGACGAAAGGATCTGGGACGCTGATATAGACATATTGTGCGGGTGCATAGAACTCTATCCAGCCAAACCGGAACATACATATGTGCCGATAAAAATAGATCATGAAAAGCACTATGGATCTGCGGAGATGAACAGTTATATCCGCAGCTTTTCACAAGCCGAGGGCTGGTTTCAAGCAGCCGGGGACATACGGTGCGGGGTGACGATTGAGAAAACGGTCACGCTGAATGATGAGGACTTTGCCTTTTTTGGCAGGAACATCGGGCAGGATACGCCCTTCACGTCCGGCGGCGGGGCAGAACAGTTTATCGACCACAACGGTGACTGCCACTGCATTCTGGTCAAACCAGAGGGCAGTGACCATGGCATTCTGCTCTGCAGGGACGGAAAAAACGGCGAACTTTATTCCGGCTATTTCCAAAGCATGGAGTGGTTCGAGCAGCCGGAACAGGCTCTGGATACGCCGGAAAACGGCATGGATTTATGTTGAGGTGGTCATGATGAAGCAGACAACAGTACAGGTAAAATTTGATTCCGACAGGTATGCCGCGCTGCTGCGCTATGCCGGAAAGAAGGACGTTCCGGTGGAAAAGGAGCTGACAGATACGCTGGAACGGCTCTATAAACGGCTCGTCCCCGCCGACGTCAGGGAGTACATCGAGGATATGGAAACGGAAAATAAGGAGAAAAACGGGGCAAAAAAGAAAACGGCAGCATCGGAAAACGAGCCGGAAAACACAGGGGCTCTGTTTTTTGAAAACTGATTTATAACGACAAGCGGAGGTGAAAGATGAAAACATTCCGTGAAATATTGGAAGGAAAGGGACTGATAATCAACAGCCTTTCGATGGCAAGCAGGATATCGGAGGATACCATCAGGGGCATCTGCTCTGGCAGGGTGAATCTTGGAAAATGTTATCGGGATACGCTGGCGAAGCTGGCAGAGGCATTAGATATGCAGCCGGAGGAACTGGCGGAAGTGGGACTGGAGGCGGAAACGACGGGCGGAATGATGTGCCCGGAAACGGGGTATCCGCCGAGCATAGAAAAAGCCATTACGGATCTGTTGGAGGGAGAAAAGAGAAATGTCCTGCACTTGGATTGTTTATGGGGAGAACTCTATGGGGCAGTCAACGCCAGCCAGTGGGACGGAACCATCACGATAGAACAGGCAGATTACCTCAGAAAAAAATACCTGTTCGGCAATGTAGAGCCGGAAGAAACGCCGGATACTGACTCTCCAGTGCAAGGGATATGAAACATGGCGGGGCTGGCAGGCACAGCCGCCCTTTTCTGCCCCCCTGTCCGCCCCTGTGTCGGCTTTTTGAGGACTGGGCGGGGAACTGGCGGGGAGAAGGCTGAAAAACGAAATTTGAGCCAGAAAAAGGCAATGTGACGAAGGAGGTTTCAAACAGTGGAAAAGACGGTTTCAAAAGGGCTGAAACAGCCCTTTTTTTCATGCTGCGGGTGCAGGAACCCGACAGGAAAACAGGGACAGAATGGACTGCAAAAGTGCTTGCAGGTTAAAGCGCGCCATCAAACCTGCCGCGCGAATCCCTCAAA
>OFHN01002374.1_pt1 | contig 11220 bp, 12 predicted proteins | sample 1521321 | NCBI WGS metagenome assembly OFHN01 (sample SAMEA3504130, study PRJEB24116) | mouse gut metagenome | biome: mouse gut; feature: mouse-associated habitat; material: faeces | place: Denmark | collected 2011
ACGCTCCACAGGTTCAGTGCGGCCCGTGCGCTCGTCAAGCACACCCTCCCGCACGGTGATGGTGGCTCTGCCATCCCACAAACTTTGGATCGCCTTTTTGTAGCCCTTCGGTATTACCATCGCAGCCTCCTGAACGCCCCAAGGACGCTCTCCGGGGGGTGCATCATGGCGTCCAGCTGGGAGCGGAACCGCGCCTCGGCGCTACCCACCCCGTCGCTGGCTCCGGCAAAGTCAACCTTGATATCCCCTTGGGTGATACTCTTGGCGGGCTGGTCGAAGTCCAGGCCCTCAATCTCCAGCCCACCGGCGGCCAGCTTCTCATGGAGGAAAGACCCGGCCACCATATCCACCAGCGTGTAGAAAAGGCCCTCCGGCACTTCCGTGTGGTTGATATTCGTCAGCAGCTCCACCCGGCACTTGGCGATCAGGTATTCCAGGGCGGGCTTGTCGGCCTCGGTGGCACTGTACCCCAGCATAGCCAACCGGGGCACCACGGCCTCGTACACCTCCACGGCACTCACCTTAGCCCTTGGACTTGATGCGGCAAATGACGATCACCTTGTCCGCGATGTAGGACCGCTCCGACTCCGTGGCTTCCCCGGAGTGGACCAGGTCCCAGTTCTCGCCGTTCTCCAGCTCCGCGTCGGTGGGGGAAAGGCTGGCCTGCACCTTTTTCTCGTAGGAGATGCCCTTGGGGGAGAACACCTTCCGCTGGCGGGTGTAGAGGGTGTCCTGGCCGCCGTTGGTCTTGGGATCACGGGCCATCTCATAGGGCACCTTGGCCCCAATGTCCTCGTACTCAATAGCGCCCTCGCCCAGCGCATAGCTGGTATATACGGTGGCCCCGTCCTCCCCCTGCTCGGTGGGCATACCGTCGTCGGTGATCACCAGCTTGCCGTTCCAGGTGTAGAGGGTCAGGTCACGGGTGACACCCTCCTTGTCGGTGTACTTCAGCGCCGTCAGCAGGTTCAGGTTCTCCAGGTTGGTGGCCACGGCGGAGTGCATGAAGATCATGGTGAATTTCTTCTTGCGGTCCCCACACGCCTGAGCGGTGGCGCTGTTGAGGGTGGTGGCCTCCATGGGGCCGTCCACCTCGAAGGTGTGCTTCTTGACGAACTCCGCACCCTTAGCGCTGGTCATGGCGAACACACCCCGGAGGACCGCCAGAAGGGTGTCCTGGTCCACATCCTGCCAGTATTCCGCCACCTGGGCGGCCACGTTGTCCATGAAGTCGATCCCGCCGGTGATGTCGTGGGAGAAGTCCTTCTCCACCCACGCCTTGGCCCGGCCAACGACCACCACGCCCTGCTCGAAGGTCTTGGTGCTGGTGGCGGTGATGTCGGTCTGGCCGTCGTAGTTCACGGCGTCGCCGTCCAGCAGGCCCCGCATGGCGATTCGGGCGTAGCCGGTGCCATCCTGGGTGGTGAATACGGAGCGGATATCCGGGTTTCCGGCCAGGATGCGGGACTTCCGCATCTCGTTGAGGCGGGTCCGGGGGATACGGTCCGCCCGGTACTTGAACGCCTGGGGGTTGAAGCTCTTTGCATCGAATTTCGCGTTAGGCATTGTTCATCGTCCTTTCTTATTTCTGGGTCTTGGTTTTAGACCCGCGTTTGGGCCTGTCGACGGCCACAGGGGCCTCCGTGTCGGGGTCCTCCCCCTCTCCAGAGGTAGGCATCCCTCCGGAAGCGGCAGGTTCGCCATTCTGCATCGTGGGTGCAGTGACAGCCAGCCGGGCGGTCACTTCCTGTGTGACGGCCTCTGCCAGTTTGTTCACATCCAGCCGGGCGAGGGCCCCCTGGGTGATAGCCTCCGTCAGCTCATCGGCGGTAGGGATGTTCTCCGCCATGAACTGCACGATACCCTCCTGGGTGCGGGGCAGCTTGGCGGCAGGCTGGTCGGTCAGTCGGCTGGCCAGGTTCCGCAGCGCATCTTCAAAGGACACGCTTTTGGGGGCTACGACGTTTTTACTCATAACGCACCTCTCAGTCCAGTTTGGCGTCGGGGTTGGCTGCCATGTATTCGGCCAGCTCAGCGTAGGACATCTCGGAGGGCTTCTTGCCGCCCGCAGGCTTGCCGCTGCTGTCGCCGCCTTCGCCGGGCTTCCAGCCCTCCCGCGTCACGGTGCCAAACATGAAGTCGGTGGTGGCGTCCTTTTTCAGCGCCTCGATCCGGGCGGCCAGGGTGACATTCTCGCCGCCTACCTTGCCGGTGACCTTGCCGTCCACCACCTTGGCACCCGCCAGGAAGTTGGCCAGAATGGCCCGCACGGCGGTGTTGTTCTTGGACCCGGAAGCGGTCAGCTCTGCGTCCACAGCGGCCAGGAGCTTGACCTGGGCCAGTTCCTTCTCATAGGTGGCCTTGTCGGTCTTGGCCTGCTCCTCCAACTCCCCGATCTTCTTGGTCAGGGCCTCGTTGTCGCCGGTGAGCTTTTTCAGTTCAGCCAGCGACGTGGCGTGGGTCTTGGCCTGTTCCTCCAGCTGGCCCACCTGGGTCTCCAGCTCGGTGACACGGGTGTTCTTCGCGTTGAAGTCGGCACGGGAAACGAACCGCTCCCCCAGGGCGGCGCTGACCTTGGCGTCCAGCTCGTCCGTGTAGGCGTCCCCCAGAATGTCTTTGATCCACTGCAATTTCATGTTGGCTCCTTTCTGCTGTCATCCTTGATAGTCGGGCCTGTCCCCGTATAACAGCAGCCCCATTTTTATCCGCCGGGCCAGCGGTATTTTTTGTATGAAAAAAGCACCATGCATTTTCAGCACGATGCTCTCATCAATGGAAGAAAATTTTTTAAATACTACTTGCAAAAACATTCAAAAACGCATATAATAAAAGGCGGAAAAGGTGTTTACATCTTTTCCACCATGTGAGGGCCGTTCCTCTGCCCCTTTTGGCGGGGGGGCAACGGCCCTCATTTTTTATGTCTTAATACACTGACCAGTTTCCCGTCCTGCAAAAGCATCACATCGACAGAAGTTAGTCTGCTCCGTTCAATCCTGCGCTTTATAACTCCCAAAATCGTATCGGATATTTCGTTTTCACCATAATCTAAAATAATACCGCCAGGCGCATCTTGTATTTGCTTTATGGCTTTCTTCACAGCATTATCTGTTGCGTTTGCAGTACTGGTATTCTTCAGTTCCCACAGCTTTCCACGCCACCGAAAATCTGGCGACACAGAATCATACCCTCTTTCATCGAAAACATGAATGTCCCCGCCAAAGGTCCTGTGTAACCATTCTGCTGTTGCGATCTCGTTTTTGTGTGTGCCTGGCTTATACCCCACATCGTATGTAACCAGACCCTGTTCTGGAGTTGCCCCTTGGATATATTCGGCGGTAACATCAGTCACTGTTGCTTTCACTGGCTCCGTATTCCCTTCCACCTTCGACAAATTCTTCTCTGTCAGTATAGCAGCAGGTCTATCGCTTTTCAAGCTGCTGTCACCAACAAATTTCTCTTTCCACTCGTCGAAGCCCATATCGGCGGGCACCTTGGCGGTGGTGCCGTCTGGGTTGCGGGTCCAGCGTTCCCCCAGGCCCGCCATGTCGTCGTAGTATGGACAGGTGCAGCACCGGCACCAGGGATGGAACGGCGGAGCGGTGAGGCCCACCTGGTACTCCGACATTTTGAAAGCCTGGCCGTCCATCGCCCCACATATGTCGCAGGTGTCCTTGTCGAAGGTGGCCACGACCTTGAACCGCTCCACCCCCAGCTCCGTGAAGCTGTCCTTTTGGGCGGCGCTGGAAAATGCGGCGGTCTCCGTCATGACTAGGCGGCCCGCCTTGCCCCTGGACACTTTGAACTGATGGGAGATGGCGACGATGGCCTTATCCGGGGCCTCGCCCCGTATGATCATTTGCGTGAGCTGGGTGTTCACGCTGTTCACCAGGACTTGCTTGTTGGTCCAGCAGCGGTCCCGGAAGGTCAGGTCGTCCACCGTCCAGGGTCGGGAGAGGACCTTTGCGATCGTCGCCTCGTTGACGGCCTGCATGGTCCAACCTACCCCAAGCCCCCGCTGAAGCTCAAAGGCGGTGCCGTAGTAGCTGCCCAGGTACATCTCGCGGGCGGCGGCGTCTACAAGGTCCAGCTGATTGGAGTATAGGACCTCGGCTTGCTGCTGGATTTGGAGCTTGATGGCCTCCAACCGGGAGATATGCACCCTGGCACTGGCGTTCTCCAGCTGGCGCATCCACGCCCCGTCTATGGCGTTCTGCTGGCCATAGGCGATATACTCGCCCACGGTCCAACGGAACTCCGCCAGCTCCCCGGCGGTCAATAGCCGCTTGGCGTCGGCCAGGGAGATTTGATTGTTGGCGGCAAACCGCTGATACCATACGGCGATCTGGCGCTCCACCTCCGCCTGGGCGGCCATAAATTGACGCTCCATGTTCTCCACATAGGAAAACGAACGGTCTTTCAGCGCATCCTCCATCAGCTTCATGCGCTGAGACCAATAGGCGGGATTACTTTTCCTTGCCATCGCCCTCACCATCCTTCACGGGCGGCGGCGCACCCTTGCCGGGCACTCCACCTGCCCCTCGGGTGGCCTCAAAGGCGGCCCGGTATGGGTCAGCGGCGGCTTCCTCCTCCTTTTCTTCCTCTTCTTTCCCCTTTTCCTTCAGCCGCTTTAGCTCCTCCTCCGGGTCTGTGACCCAGGGGTGCATTTTCACTATAGTCTCATTGGAGAGGATACCCACCGACGCCTTGCAGTTGTTGATGGCCTCGGTCTCGTTGATCAGGACATCCCGGTCAAAAATGACCTTGACCTCGGTGCCCTCGAAGCTGCCCTTGCCCGTGTTGGCCAGGTGCTTATTGATGAACCACAGCAATTCCTCAAAGGCGGCCTGGAACTCGGTCTCGATGCCGTTGGCATCCAGGTCGATATCGGAGTACATGGACTGGATGTTCATCTGATTGGGGTTACCGCTCATGCGCTCGTCCTTGGCGTCATAGCCACGGGCGTTTTCTATGATGGCGTCCTTCAGCAAGGCCAGCAGCGTCTTGAAGTTCTCCGCGTTGACCTCCAGCGTCAGGGTGTCCACTCCGCCCTCCGTGTTTTCATAAGACCGCACTTTGATGGCCCCATAGGTAGCCAGGTTGTGACGGAACCGGCCCAGGTCCTCCCCGTCATAGTTCCGAATGACAAGGATGGTGCTGTGTACGTCCTCCTCCATCTGATTGACGAAATTGGAGAGGACGTCGTTGTAGGCGTCCTGGAGGCACTTCACCCTGGACAGCAGCGGCAGCTCATGGTGGGAGCTTTTGAAACAGACCAAGGGAATGCGCTCCCAGTTGTAGGTCTTGGCCTCCCCGCTGCCCTCGTCCTTTTCGGTGATGTAGGGGCCGGAGCGGGCGTAGTCGTCCGGGATCAGGGTACCGTCGTCCTTGCGGATGAAGCAATCCACCCCGCCACCGTGCATGATCTCGACTTTGACCACTTCCTTGGCCTGCTCCGTTTCATCGTATTCCTGGACCATGTAGACATGGACCGCAGCGTCCAGGATCGTGTGGTCGGCGTCGGCCCAGAACGGCAACACTTCATCCGCCGGGAACCGCTTAAAGGCCAGCTCCCCGGCCTCATAGTACGGATACACCCAGCTCTTGCCGCCAACCCACGCCCCCTCACCCACAGCCCGGAGCAGCCGCCGGAACCGAGCGCCCAGGATGTCGTTCAGCGCCTGGGCGTACTGCTTGTTCTCCGTGTCGAAGGAAAACGGGCGTCCGAAGGAGTAGTTGGTCTTTTGGTCCACCATCTTGGCATACTGATTGTTGACCATACGGTTGTTGGGAGGGTGCTTCAGCTCTACCATGTGGCCGTCGTCGTCCAGGGCCATGCGCTTCCGGCCCAAGACCGCCTGCTTCCCGTCGTAGTACAGCTCCCCGTTGATTTGCCGCTTGCGTTCCGGGGAGGCCAGCCAGGCGGTGATCTCCAACTCCAGGAACCGCCTGTCGGTCATACCTCGGCGGAAGTTGGTGGCCGTCCGGGTCACGCAATCATCCCGCAAATTCAAAATGACCATAGCCGTTCACCTCACAGGCCCCCCGCCTCTTTCCAGGCGGCGCACAATTTGGGACCTTGCAGCGCGATCCAGTCCACCATTTCCTCGTTCTTGGCCCAGGCCCCCTCCACGGTGCTGGAGCTGTCCGCCAGGCCACTCTCATTGAAAAAGGCGTGGACGATCTCATGCCGGAGCGTTTCTTTTTGCGCTGCCGCCACGGTGCCGGGCTGCTCATGCTCCCAGCCCTTATAGGTCGCCATATCGCAAACGACGATTTCCTTTGTCCAGCTGTCGCAATAGCCGTCAATGGACCGGCGCGAAAAAACCGCGTCCTCGTCGTATCTCTTGACAGCAATGGTGTACCGCGTCCCCAGAATATCCACGGTTTGCATAGTTGCACCCCCTAAAAACTGAAAATGTCCGGCGCAAAAATGCGGTGGACAAAATACCGAACGTCGTCCATGGCGTGGTCGTTCTCCTTAATGGGCTTATCGCCGCCGGGGGCCTTTTCGTCCCAGCGGTACAGCCCAAACTCCCGAATACAGTCCGCGCAGCCCTCGCAGATGAACAGCCGCCCGGTTTGGAGCTGGGTGGCCACGTCCCGGATACCGTCCAACACGGCGTTGGACGCCTTGATGTCGTGAAAACGCCCGTGCCGCCGGATGGTCTCCAGAAAGGAGGCCGCCGACGGGTCCACGATCACGCCCCGGATGGGGAGATCACCGGCCAGCTTCTCCAGCTCCGTGTAGTACTCCTCGTCGGTCTGCTGGCGGCCCTCTTTCCGGCTGTTGTAGTAATACTCCCGCATCCGATACCATACCCCACCAGCCCGGCCCCATAGGCCCATGCTGGTGGGGTTGGCGGTGCCGTAGTCCACGCTGATGTAATAGCTGTCATAGGGCCGGGGGACCGCCGGGACAACATGGAAGTCCTTGTTGAACATGGTATAGATCAGGCCCTCGGCCACCACCCACAGCCCCCGGATGTAACGGTCATAGAACACCCCGGAATACATACCCTCGTACCGCTCCCGGATACGCGGGGGCAGCGCCAGGTTGTCGTCCATGGTGAAGTGCAGGTGCAGAGCGTTCTTTTCCTTGGGCTTGTTGCCCTCCACCCAGTTTTTATAAAACCAATGTTCGGGACCTTCCGGGTTGCAGTTGAACCAAAACTTGCTCCCCTCGATGGAACACCGGGCCAGGGCCTGCTCCACAAAGGACTGGGGCTGCAAGGCCACCTCGTCCAAGAGGACCCCCGCCAGAGTGATGCCCTGAATCAGCATATAGGACGACTCATCCCGCCCGCCGAACAAGAAGTAAGTGTTCTCCCGCCCGGTGCCGTCGGATATGGACAGCTTGTTTTCCGCCCGCTTCTCTACAATGGTCAAATCCGGCGGGATCCAGTCCCGCAGATTGAGGACCACATTCCGGCGCAGGCTCTCGATAGTCTTGCCGCAAATAGCAAATTTCTGACCGCTGAAGCTGGCCATGCTCCAGAGGACGAAGCCGACGGTCATGCACACGGTCTTGCCGGAGCGGATAGACCCGTCGCACACCAGGGCGTCCCGGTCCCGGAACCGGGGCTGCTGCCACCAGAGCATAGCCAGCAGCTGGCGCTTACTCAACCTCTGATAGATCATCCGTGTCTACCTCCCCGGCCCCCATGATAGCCGACAGCAGATTGTTTTCTGTTCTGGTCACTGTACCGCCAGTACTCGCGGTGAATGTGCCCAAGTGCTTGCCCAGCAGCTCCAGAGCCTTAACCTTGTCGTAGGTGCTGACCTCGATTCCAAATTTGCCCTCCTTGATGCCGGAGATGGCGGCTCGCTGATCCTCAGACAGATTGTCGGTCTCCTCCAGCTCCACACGGCTGCCGCCGGCTACAACCCGGGCGTACATCGTCCCATTCGCAAAAGCGATTTTCGCCAGCTCTGTGATCACCCGTTCCTGCGTGATCTCCAGTTTCGACTGCAATTCGCTCTGGCGTGCCTGGATCGCGGCAGAAACGTTATTTTTCGTTATGAGCTGCCGTCCGATGTTTGGGTCTTTATATCCAGCACGCTGGGCCGCGGCAGTGGCATTGAGGTCTATCAGGTATTCAGCTACAAACCGCCTTTGTTTTTCTGTCAGCTTTGCCACATCCACCACCCCGATACCGGATTCCACCAGGTAAATAAGGCAGCCCTCTTGTGAAGAAGGCTGCCTTGCTTGTCAGCATTTACGCCCTATCATTATAGCACGGTTTTTCTGAAAAATCTTCCGGTTTTTTTCCGGATTTTTTCACTCCGTCTCGGTAACCCCGTAAAGGGCCAGGGTGAAATGCCGCAAAGCCTTGTCCCTCCTGTCATAGACGGCACTTTTCTCCAGGTTTAAGCTCTCGCATAGCACCTGGACCACCCCCTTCGTCCGGTGGATATAAAACCGGTCTAAAACAAGTTGTTCCTCATCATCCAGGACGGCCAGGGCCCTGTCTACCATGGCGACCCACAGCCGGGCTTCTTTCAGCCGCCGCTTCAATTCGTCTCGGCAGACGATGTTGGACAGCATGGAGTCCTCCCGCGTATCACCGCCCCCGGACACCGGGGGGCCGTCGGTGGCGGCGCTTCGGATACTGGCATAGGCCGACTCCAGGCGCTTGATCTCCTTGGGGATGTTCTCCAGGGCCTCCCGGTGGGCCTCATAGTTTTTCAGCTTATCAACTGCCTCGCGTTTCCAGTTCATTACGGGCTCCCTTCTCAGTCGTCCAGACCCTTCCAACGCGGTTGGCAGGCGTCCGCCGTACCCATCAGGCACTTGTTTTTACAGACCGTGCAGGCGTCGCCGTCGGCCATGACGAAATGCAGGTCGTGGATAGCCTGGTCCAGTTTTGAGGCCAGAACCTTCTCCCGCTCCAACCCCGCCGCCACCATGCCCAAGTCATCCTCCGCCTGCTCGACCTGGCTGGAAAGGCCCTCGTTCTCCAGCTTCAGCCGGGCCACCACCGCCTCCAGCTCCCGCCGGTGCTGCCGCTCGGCCTCCACCTGGACAGTCAGCCGGGCGTTCTCCCGGATCAGCTCCTCCATGTAGACCTGGTCGCCGTTCAAAATCACTGTTGCACTCATATACAAACACTCCTGCTTTTTTGGTGGATACGAAAAAATGTTGTGTGGTAAGGTATATTGCCGCCTGTATTCCCACACCGCGCTGTCCGATCGATGTGTCCAAGTCGGACACGCTATCCCCGGTACTCTTTGTCCTTGGACACCCAGGTCAGCATGACGCTGTTACCGCAGATGCACCGGGTCTCAAAGGACGGCTCCTCCACGTTGGTCGTGCCCCAGGTCACTTTCTCACAGCAGGGGCATGTGTACCGGAATCGGGCCATGGGCTTGGTAAGATCGATACGGCTCCCGCACTTGCAGGTAAACTCCTGCTTTGCCCCCTTCAGGAACGTACCAAAAATGCCGCCGCAGGTCTCGCAGTACAAAATCACAAGGCCCTTAGCCCCCTCCATCCCTGAAGCTTTCGGCCTCCGGATGACGGCCGGTGCTGGCGCAACACCGGCCGGCTGCTCCGATTCCGCAGAAGGCTGCGCCTCTACGGGTCCCGGTTCCTCATCAGGCTCCGGTTCCAACGGTGCTGGAGAGACAGGCCGGGGGGGGATTGCGACTTTGGGTGCAAACTCATTCAGCAGGCGCTGGATCGTCTTCTTCGCTTTGCTGATCTCCTCAGGAACTGCGTTGGCGCCAACGGTCATGTCGACGATGCTCCGACCGTCCTGGGCCACACAGAGACGGAATGTGTACTCGCCGCCCCGGATCATAGACAACGCGCCCCGGAGGGCTTCCGCGTCCCGCCGGAAGATACAGTCCGGATCTGTCTCATCGATGCTGCTCTCCCGGTCTTTGGCCTGGTCCTCCAGGCTGCGGATGATGTTTTCTACTGTCATGTTCAATACCTCGTTAATCAGAATATTTTTTAATTCTGGCCTTCAGTGCCTGCATCAGCGCCTCCTGGGCGTCACCCTTGTCGTGCAGGGCCTCGATGACGTCCTCGTCCATCCCGCCCTGCACGACCAGGTGATGGGCGATGCCCGGATACCGCTGCCCCTGCCGGTGCAGACGCTTGTTGGCCTGCTGGTAGATCTCCAGGGCCCAATTGGGGTACCCGAACCAGATGGCATGGTGTCCCCCGACCTGGAGGTTAAGGCCGTAGCCACAACTGGCCGGGTGGGCCAGAAGAATGTCGACCTGGCCGCTGTTCCACGCCTGCTCATCCTCCGGCCCCCGGTAGACCCGCACCCGAAGCCCGGAGGCCTCCAACGCGGACAGAAGCCGCTCCAGCTCATGCTGGAACCAGTAGAAGACCAGGGCGTGCTCCTCATGCAGCTGCTCCACCACCTCCAGGAATGCCTCTATCTTGCAGTCATGAACATGGACGGTCTGCCCTTCAGCGTCATAGACGGCACCGCTGCACAGCTGCAGCAGTTTCCCGTTCAGCACAGCGGCGGACCCGGCGGTGATGGTCTGGTCGTCCACCTCCAGCAGCATCTCCCTCTCCAGCTTGTCATAGGCTTTCTTCGCCTTGGCATCCAGGGCCACAGGGATGATGTTCTCGATGTAGTCCGGCAGCTCCAGGTAGTCCTCCGCCTTCATGGACACACAGATGTCCGCGATGGCGGCCCTGATCCGGATGTCCGCCCCATCCTGGGGTGAATAGGTCCGGTACTGCTGGCCGGGGTGGGCCCAGTCTTGGGTAAAGAACGCTTCCCGGTAGCTGGTGAGGGTCTTTCCCAGCCGCGCTCCCTGGTCCAGCATGTAGATCTGCGCCCACAGATCCTCCAGGCCGTTGGGCGCCGGCGTGCCGGTGAGGATGACGATACGGGAGATACGGTCCAACACCAGCTTGATGGCCTTGAACCGCTTGCTCTGGCTGTTCTTGAAGCTGGTGCTTTCGTCGATGACCACCATGTCGAAGGGCCAGGCATTGCGGTAGTAGTCTACCAGCCAAGGGAAATTCTCCCGATTGATGACCCAGATGTCCCCGGGGGTATGCAGCCCCCGGATACGCTTCTGGGCGCTGCCCAGCACCGGGACGATCTTCAAGTGGTCCAGGTGGTCCCACTTGGCCGCTTCGCTGCTCCAGGTGGCCTCCGCCACTTTCTTGGGCGCCACCACCAGGCAGCGGCTCACAGCCCAGCGGTTGTACCGCAGATCGTTGATGGCCGTCAGGGTGATAGCCGT
>OFHN01002390.1_pt1 | contig 11172 bp, 8 predicted proteins | sample 1521321 | NCBI WGS metagenome assembly OFHN01 (sample SAMEA3504130, study PRJEB24116) | mouse gut metagenome | biome: mouse gut; feature: mouse-associated habitat; material: faeces | place: Denmark | collected 2011
GGCCTCGCGCCGGTACAAAGGCGACGGGGAATGGTCGGCCATGTACCCGCTGAACAGCCACGCGTCGGTCTCTTCCACGTGGTCGAGGTCCTGGCACACGAAGCCCGCGTTCACCCCCGGGATATCGAAGACGGGCTCAGCCTCGGCGTAGAAGGGGGCGAAGGCCACGCGCACAAAGATGTTGAGCCCCACCACCGCCGCCAGCGCGAGCCCGGCCAGCACCGCCAACGCGATGCCGACGATCCTCACGACGCGGGCACCCCGCCTGGGCTTGCCGCCCTTCACCTGCTCCATCCCGAACTCCTTCCGCATAGGCGCCTTCCGCAGCGCACATTGTGGGTTCGAGCAGCATAGACCATGGGCTACGGTTCGGAGCCATCAGGGCCCCATCCGTCAACAACCAGAGAGATTTCCCCGCCAACGAAAGAGCCGCGCGCGAAGGCCCCTTCCAAAATCCCCCGCACAAAATCCGTCACTTTGTACGCCTCTCTGAGCGAAATTTGCATGTAGAAGGGAGCTTTGTACGTTTCGCATGCAAAAAGGCGTGCATTTGCACGGGTATCGAGCGAAGGGAGGGGGCCGATCAGCCGATGGTGACGGGGCGGTCTTGGTAGGCCACGGACACGGTGACGCGCGGGGCGAGGGCCGGGGCGGCCGCGGCCAGGGCGCTGGCCAGGGTCTCGCGGGGCAGGCGGTAGGTGTTGTTATCCTGGGAGATGTGCATGGCCACCACCGACTCCAGCCCCTCGTGGGCCAATGCGGCCAGAAGCTCGGCGGCCTGGGCGTTGGACAGGTGCCCCCGGTCCGAAGCGATGCGCTGCTTCACCACGTAGGGGTAGGGGCCGCTCTCCAGCATGCGGGCGTCATGGTTGCTTTCCAGCGCCAGCAGCCGCACGCCGGCCAGGGCCGCCCGGGCCTCGTCGGTGGCAAAGCCAGTATCCGTCACGTAGCCGAGGGAATCGCGAAAACTCGCCGCGTCGCGCGGGGCATTACCCGAACCCCCGTCGGTCGTAGCCGGAGAGCCCATTTCGCTCGCCGCACCATGCGACTTCCCCTCCCCGACCCCGCACGGGCCTACATCCGCCAGCTCCCCTACCCCAATCTCGCACGGGTCCGCGCTCGACAGTTCGTCGAAGCGGAAGCCGCAGGCGTCGGCGGCGTCGTGGGAGGGGCGGAAGGGGCGCCCGGCCATGCCGCCCAAGACCAGCGCGTCTCCGCAGGCGAAGGGGATAAACGGCGCGTTCACGCTGGCCACGGCGTCGCGCAGGGGCGCCGAGGCGCGAAACACCGCCTCACTGCCGTGCACCGCGGGCACCGTGCCCACCTTCGCGAGGCCCCGCAGCACCACGCCGAGGCCCTTCACGTGGTCGCCGTGGTCGTGGGTGATCACCACGGCCGCGAGCCGCGCCACATCGAAGCCGCAGGCGGTGGCGCGGTCGAAGAACTCCCGCTTGCAGATGCCGCAGTCGATGAGCACGCCAGCGCCGGTGGCCCCGTTCTCCACAATGGCGGCGTTCCCGCGGCTGCCGCTGGCCAGCACGTGCAGCTTCAACATACTCGTTCCTCTCTCCCCAGCGCCAACCTGCGAGCGCAGACGCGGCGAAGGTCGGCGCCAAGGCCCGACGCACAGTCCGACGTCCAAGAATCCAACGAAGCGCCTTCATCACTTGATGCGATATCCCGCAGGCCATCCTACCCCGAGAGAGGGCCCATCACGAAAAAACCGCACGGGACAATTTTTGAGCACGTGCACTATTTCATTCGCCTGACCTGTCCTTTCAAGGAAGTTCAACCCTTGACGTTGAATCAAACACCTCCCGTTACACGGCATTTCTTTCCCAGACCCATTGACAATGACCCGGTTGGTAAAGTTTAATGCGAGTGCATAAAAATGCAGCCCATCTCGTACCTTAAGGGAGGTATACATGAGCGATCCCAATGTGGTGGTAGCCCGGAACACCGAGAATGCGCCCGTCAGCGACCGGTATTCCCAGACCGTGGCCTTCAGCCACTACAACAACCTGTCGGCCCAGCTGCCCATCGACCCGGCCACCGGCGCCATCGTGGCCGGCGGCGTCGCCGAGCAGGCCACCCAGTGCCTCAAGAACATCGAGGCCATCGTGAACTCCATCGACCACGATCTCAACGATGTCATCCGCCTGTCCATCTACCTGCGCGACATCATGGACCTCAACGCCGTGGAGAAGGTGCAGGCCGAGTTCTTCCCCACCTACCAGCCCGCCCGCACCGTGGTGGCCGTGGAAGGCCTGCCCCAAGACGCGCTCGTGATGGTGGAGGCCCTGGTGGACAACGGCGAGGGCACCCAGTCCGTGCCCCAGGCCGGCGACCTCCTGAAGCTGACCAACAACACCCACAACGCTCCCTATGACGCCTGCTCCACCCAGACCGTGGCGTTCTCCCACTACAACAACATCACCATGCAGCTGCCGCTGTGCCCGAAGTCGGGCCGCCCGATCCTGGGCGACGTGGCCGCTCAGACCGCCCAGTGCCTGCGCAACGTGAAGGCCATCCTGGAGTCGGTGGACGTGCCGCTGGACGACATCGTGAAGGTGACCATCTTCGTGAAGGACCTGGCCGACGTCGAGGCCGTCAACGGCGTGTACAAGACCTTCTTCCCCGATTCCGGCATCGCCCGCGCGGTGAACTACTTCCCCGCCCGCACCATCGTGCCGGTGAAGGACCTGCCCCTGCACTGCGACGTGGCCGTGGAAGCGGTCGTGTCCCATGGCGACGGCACCCCGCCCCAGGCCATCGAGGACCGTCACGGCCTCATCATCGAGGCGAACAACACCGACGCCGCCCCGAAGTGCCCCCTGGCGACCCAGACCGTGGCCTTCTCCCACTACAACAACATCTCCGCCCAGCTGCCCGTCGACCTCGACGGCAACCTGATCGCCGGCGGCGTGGCCGAGCAGACCGCCCAGTGCCTCGCCTACGTGAAGGCCATCATCGAGTCGGTGGAGCACGACGTGGACGACATCGTGAAGGTGAACGTGTTCCTCGCCGACATGGCCGACCTGGACGCCATGAACGAGGCCTACACCGCGTTCTTCGGCGACCACAAGCCCGCCCGCAAGGTCGTGGCCTGCGGAAGCCTGCCCAAGGGCGCCCGCGTCATGATCGACGCCATCGCCGGCAACTGGGAAGGCACCCCGCCCATCGCCTAGTTGAAGCGAGCCCCAAGCCTTTGAACAACGACCCGGGAGAAATCCCGGGTCGTTTCGTATTTAGAAGAGCTAGGACCATGACCGAGCGTAGAGGAGACGCGGGGTGTTCTGACCGAGCGAGTTCCGCAGCGACTGAAACAGGACTCAATGTCCTGTTTCCAAGCGAGGACTGTTTGAGCGAATCAGGATACCGCGCGGCTCCGACCGGCGAAGAGCCGCGGCAAGAACTCTACTTCTCCGGAATGTACTCCGACAGAAGGGCGATGAGGGCATGGATGTTCAAGGGCTTGGTGGTGAGCGCCGTCATGCCCGCCTCCTTGGCCCGCCGCTGCCCCTCTTCGAAGGCGTCGGCCGTCTCGGCAATGATGGGAAGCGTGGCCGCGTCGGGGCGGTCCAGGGCGCGAATCTCGCGGGTGGCCTCGTCGCCGTCCATACGGGGCATGCGCATGTCCATGAGCACCGCATCGTAGTAGAACGGCGCCACCGAGGCCACCTTGCGCACGGCCGCGTCGCCGTCGCGGGCCTCTTCCACCGTGAAGCCGTAGTCCTTCAGAATTTCCATGAGGATCTCGCGGGACAGATCGTCATCGTCCACCACGAGCACCTTGCAGCCCGTAAAATCGCGGCGGCACTCATTAGTCGCAGAGCTCCGCGCCTCCTCGCGGGACACCTCTTCCGGCGACGCCAGGCGCAGCGGCAGCGTGATGGTGAAGGTGGAGCCGCGGCCGAGGGCGCTTTCCACCTCGATCTCGCCGCCCATGAGGTCCACGAGACTCTTGGTGATGGACATGCCGAGGCCCGTGCCCTCGGTCTTGTTGGTGTAGCCGAGCCCGTCGCGCTCGAAGGGCAAGAAGATGCGGTCGAGGAACTCCGGAGTCATGCCGCAGCCGGTGTCGCTGACGGAGATGGCGTAGGAGCCGAAGCCGCGCGGGGCACCGTCGCACTCGGTCAGGCGCATGGTGACGAGGCCTCCTTCGCGGGTGAACTTCACGGCGTTGCCCACGGTGTTCACGAGGATCTGGTTCAGGCGCAGCGGGTCGGTGACCACCTGGGGATGGTCGAGCCGCCCCACCTCCACGGCGAGGTCGATGCCGCAGGCAGCGGCCTTCTCGCCGAACATGGCCTGCACCTCGTCCACGGCGGCGGGCAGATCCACGATGTCCTCGTTGAAGGACATCTTGCCGCTCTCGATGCGACTCACATCCAGAATGTCGTTCACAAGGCTGAGCAAATGGTCGCTCGACAGCATGATCTTCCGCAGGCAGTCGCGCACCCGGTCGGTGTCGTTCAGGTGATCGAGCGCGATGGAAGCGAACCCCGAGATGGAGTTCATGGGCGTGCGGAAGTCGTGGGACATGTTGGTGAGGAAGGTGGATTTCGCCTGGCTGGCGTGCTCGGCCAGATCGAGCGCGTTCTGCAGCGCCACCTTCTGGCTGAGCTGCTCGCGCATCTCGCCGGTGACGTTGCGGGCCGCGAGGATCACCTTGGAATCGTTGTGGGGCAGACGGATGACGCGCAGCTCCACGTACTGTTCCTCGCTGCCGAACAGGCGCCGGTAGCCCACGGAGAAGTCGGCCTCGCCATCCTCCAGGCGCCGCCACAGCACCTCGGGCCCCACCTCGGCCCGCACCCGGGCGCGGTCCTCCTCCACCACGAACGTGTCGATGTAGCGGGCCATGGCCTCGGGGTAGTTGCCCTCCCGCTCGCTGGCCAGGGCGAACTCCGCCGTGTCGTTCTCGCCGCGCCGGTAGATCTCCATCTCGTTGGTGTCCAGGTCCACCAGATACAGGGCGAAGTTCTCGGCGCCGAGGCTGTCGATGACCTCCACATACTGCTCGCTGCGCTGCTCGGCGTGCTTGGTACGGGTGAAATCCTCCAGGAAGCCGTAGGCGAAGCGCTCGGAGCGCCCCGTGTGGTCGAGGCTGATGCGCAGCCAGCGGCCGTCGGACAGGCGTCCCTCCTGGTAGAGGCTCGCCTGGTCGTCGCGGAAGTTCTCCATACGCCGGCGCAGCTCGTCGCCGGCGGCCGGGCCGAAGGTGCGCTCGATGAACTCCTCGAGGCTGATGAAATCGACGTCGATGCCGCTCTGCTCGCGGGCGGAGTCGGTGAGCAGCATCTGGCGGTAGCGCATGTCGTAGAAGAACAGGCCCGCCGAGGCCTTGTCGAGGGCGCGCTGGGCCGGCACGAGCCAGCTGGTCACGTCCTGCAAGGTGAGGCCGCACAGCCCCTCGCCCACCGGGAACACCTCGGCGCGGAAGAACTGCTGGAGCATATCGGACAGGGTCTCGAATTCCACGGAGCGCCCCTCGTAGGCCGCCTCGTAGAAGTGGTCGAGCCAGATGGGATCGCCGCCCCAGATGGTGTACATGCCCACGCCCGTGAGGTCGTCGGCAGTGTGCCCGGTAATGGCGGCCATGGCGGGGTTGAGATAGCGGTACACCGCATCGTAGGGCTGTCCCGCCTCGTCGAGCAGCACCTCGGCGACGCCGAAGGGCTGCGGGCTGCGATCGAACGTCGTCGCCCAAACCTTCAACATCTCGTCCATGGTACGCCCCCATCAACAGGCCAGCCGGAAATCTTCCCTTTGATGCACCATTCCAGTGTATCACTTTCTATGCGAAACGGTCATTAAATCGGGAATCTTCCCCGTATAAGCATGGTTTCGAAAACGTGGTGTTTCTTGAGCATGCGCACAAAAAGACCCGCCGCAAGATGAGCGGCGGGTCCGAAGAAAACAGGGTTGCGGCGTTTCCGCAGGTACCTTAGGCCTCCGGCTCGGCCTGCTGGTTCTCGTCGCGCTGCACCTCGCTGGCCGCCGGCGGGATGTCGCCCTTCTTGAAGCGCAGGGAGTTGCCCTCGACGGACAGCACCAGCTCGTCGCCCTCCAGCTTCGCGTCGGTGGTATCGCCCTGGAAGGTGATGGCCACGGTGGTGGCGTCCTTGGCCTCCCAGGTGCCGTCGACGTTCTCGCCGAACAGGCTGATGACGGCGTTGCCGCCCTCGTTCAGCTGCATGTACACGTTCAGGCCCATCTGGTTCATGGCGTCGATGTCCTCGGCCTTCAGCTCCTGGCCCTCGTTGTTGCCGCCGGACAGCACCCAATTGCCCTGGAAGTTGGTGGCGTCGTTGCCGCTGTTGGTGCCGCCGCCGGCGCATCCGGCCAGGGCCACGCAGAGGGCCATGGCGCACACGGCCGCGGCGATAATCTTTGCCTTCAGTTTCATTCCCGCTCCTTCGTTCGTGGTTGAACAGCCAGCGGGGTTATCTTAAACCTTAGCCATCCAATCAGCAATGGGCAACCACCACCGTTTACCGAGCGGTTGCCGGGATGAAGGAGGTCGTTCACTCCCCCGCCGCAGCCTGGTAGCGCTCGCCCCAGGCCCCCATGGCATCGATGACCGGCCGCAGGGTCTCGCCGGTTTCCGTGAGGGCGTATTCCACCCGCGGGGGCACCTCCGGGTACACCCGGCGCACCACGAGCCCGGCCTCCTCCATTTCGCGCAGGTTGCTCGTAAGCACCTTCTGGGAAATGCCGCCGACGGACTTCCTCAGCGCCCCGAAACGGCAGGTGCCGCCCAAGAGGTCGCGCATGATGAGCAGCTTCCACTTGCCGGCGATGAGTGCGGCACAGGTTTCCACGGGACAGGCGGGCAGATCCGCTCGCCGGGGCTTGTTCTCGGATTTGAATTCGACATATTCCATAGCCCACCTCGTTAGTTTCCTTTGGGTACTTATCGCACTTTGAAGTGCTTACTTTCCGAATGTTCTCGTCCATTCTAAGCTATGGACCGTCAGAAACGCAAGGGCCGCCGCAACGAAGCCGACGGTCCCGAGGGAAAGGAACCCGCCATGCAGAAGAACGATTTCACCGTGATCGACCTTGCGAAGGGCCAGGTGCGCGTCTATGAGCGCGACGGCGTGCGCCTGCACGCCTACCAGACCCGGGACCTCATCGACGACGAGGTGTTCGTGGTGGAGAAGGACGGCCGCGGCCTCGTCATCGAGTACCCGCCGTTCTTCGAGAACATCGCTGAACTCACGGACTACCTGTCCAATGCCGGCATCGAGGTGGAGGGCATCCTGGCCGCCTACCACATGGCCGGCGCCAGCTTCCTGCCCGGCGTGCCCGTGTACGCCACGGCCTCGGCCGACCGGTACGGCCACGAGGGCGGCGGCCGCGCCCTCATCGACAACTTCACCGGCGCGTTCGGCGACGCCTTCGACGGCTCCATCGCCGCGGTGACCGACGTGCTGGAAGCGGGTCCGACCGAGATTGCCGGCATCGCGGTGAACATTCTGCCCAACGACGAGGCCTTCGACATCGAGATTCCCGCGCTGAACGCCGTGTACGTGCACATGCTCGGCCACGACTGCCACTCCATCGTGGCCGGCCCGGCCCACGCCGACGCCATCATCGCCCAGCTGGAAAGCTTCCTCAGCCGCGGCTTCGACCTCGTACTCACGAGCCACTATACCCCCGAGGACCAAAAAGACGTGCGCACCAAGATCGCCTATCTGGAGAACCTGAAGACCCTGGCCGCCGAAGCCGAGAACGCCACCGCCTTCAAGGCCGCCGTCCAAGAGGCCTACCCGGCCTACGCCGGCGAGAACTACCTGGATATGACGACCGGCTTCTTCTTCCCCGAAGCCTAAGAAGGCCACCGCGCAGAGACGCACCGACGGATGGGGTCGCAGGCGTTGCGGCCCTATTTCCGTTTGGGGCTCCGCCACCGGCAGCTGGTCTAGCAAGCAGCGCCGCGCGGAGCGCACCCCTCATCCAGGCCCCGTACGCTCTCCACCACGCATTCCTCGAAGATGGCCTCATAGGAGCCGGGGGCCGGTTCGCGGGTATGGGCGATGCCGAAGCCCCAGCGCGACCCCTCCACAGGGATGGCCCGCACGGCGTCGTTGCGGGAGAAGGCCGCCAAGCGCTCCATGTAGGGAAGGCAGAAACCGAGGGCACGGCCCCGGGCAACCTCTTCGTATATCCACATGATCTCGCTGCGCTCCACGATATCCGGCAATGCCAGCCCTGCGTCTTCCATGCGCTCCACCAGACGGCGGTAACACTTGTATCCGTGGCCCGGCATGGCGATGCTTTGCCCCACCAAATCGTCGAGCAGAAGCCTCTCGCAGTCAAACAACGGGTTTCCTCGGTGAACCCATAGGCACACGTTGGTGCGATATGCCTCCCGAAAGGCCATGTCTCCGCGAGCCGGCGACACCAGAAGCCCGCATCGGTAGCGCTCCTCGTGCACAAATCGCTCGCAATCCTCGTCGGTCATCTCGATGACCGTCAGGCGCACCTCGGGGCACCGCCGGGCAAAGGCCGTTCTCAGCGACTTCCCAATGAGGCCGGCCACACCGAGCGACGAGGCCACTTGCAGCTCCACGGCCCCCTTCCTGGTTATCTCGTCGAACGAGTGCTGAAGCGCCCTGCGCTCCTGCTGCACGGCCTGGGCGTATTCGTAGAAGCGATCGGCATAGGGGGTGGGACGGCGCTGGCCATCGGCGTCCAGGGCGAACAACGTGACGCCGAGTTGGCGCTCCAGATTTCGTATAGCCTTGGAAAAGCCTTGGGGCGACATGGGAATGTGCGCCGCCGCAATGCTGAAATTCTGCGATTCGTAGGCAAGAATGAAATAATCGATGCGATCCTCAAACATAAACCCTCCCTAGCGCGCAATGCGCGATCCCTGCGTCTATTCTATACCTCGGACCCCATCCGCGACGAAACTCATAGTTTCACGGAACAAACAATCGGCTCCAAGGAAATCCGTTCCCCTCGTCGTTTTCCTTGGGCATAATGCCAGCCATCGCAGCCGGGGAGCTGCGGAACCGATCTGATTCAGGAGGGAATCATGACTGAAAGTAATCTGAGCCGCCGTTCGTTTCTGACCGGTGCGGGCCTGGTGGCCGCCACCGTGGCCGGAGCCGGTCTGGCTGGCTGCGCTCCGAGCGCTCCGGCCGCATCGGAGCCGAGCGACGATCTGGCCGCCACGGGAGAGGAGGCCGGAACCGGCAACGCCGAGGCTGCGGCCGACGACATTTGGAAGATCGCCGAGCTGGGCGAGCCTGCCGAGACCATCACCGCCGACGTGTGCATCATCGGCGCGGGCGGCACGGGCACCGCGGCGGCCGTGCAGGCCATTGATTTGGGGCTTACGCCCATCGTCATCGAGCGCATGGACGGCTACGGCGGCTCCTTCGTGGGCACCGAGGGCATGACCGGCCTGGAGACCAAGTACACGTCCGGCGCGAACTGCCCCACCTTCGCCGGAGCCTACAACCCGAATGCGCCCTATGGCGTGAAGAACGCCATGAATACGTGCCTGAACTTCCATCACTGGATTCCCCAGCACAAGCTCTACGAGAACTTCTTCGGTCAGATGAACGAGACCATCGACTGGCTGGAGGGCCATGGCCTTGAGTTCGCCGAGGTCATCGCCATCGGTGCCGGCCCGAAGATCTGGCACGTGTACGACAAGGGCGACGACGCCAGCCCCGGCGGCCACTTCATGATGACCTTCGGCGAAGAGGCCAAGCGTCTGGGCGTGGAGGCCCGCTTCCGCACCTTCGGTCGCCAGCTGGTTATGGAAGACGGCAAGGTGGCCGGCGTGCTGGCCGAGGACGAGAAGGGCAACGTCATCAAGATCGAGGCCCCCGTGGTCATGATCGCCACGGGCGGCTACGCCAACAACTCCGACTTCCTCTACGGCGTGTCCGAGACGAAGAACGTGAACATCCAGGCCCTGGGCATGGACTGCCGCGACGGCGACGGCATCAAGATGGCGAAGGCCGCCGGTGCCGCCATGGCCGAGGGCCTCGGCACGGTCATGTGGTGCGGCCCGGTGACCCTCGGCGCAGTGACCGCCACCTGGACCACCGACGCCTACTCCGCCGGCGTGCAGCCCACCCTGTGGCTGAACCAGAGCGGCGAGCGCTTCTGCAAAGAAGATCTCTGGCTCGACGACTTCGCCGGTGCCGGCATCGCCGTGCGCAACCAGGAGCGCACCTTCGTGCTGTTCACCGAGACCGACATGAAGCGCTGGGAGACGGAAGGCCCCGACGGCCAGGTGTTCTCCTTCGGCACGCCGGGCACGCCCTTGGCCGAAGCCCGCGAGGTGCTGCAGGCCTCCGAGGGCTGCCATGTGGGCGACGACCTGGCAGCCCTGTGCACCGAGGTGGGCCTGGACGCCGCCGCGGTGCAGGCCACGGTGGACGCCTACAACGCCGCCTGCGCCAAGGCGGCCGGACTGAACGGCGAGGACACCTCCGCCGACGAAGAGTTCGGCAAGCGCGCCAAGTACATGCACGCCGTGGATGCCGGCCCCTACTGGCTGTGCGAGGTGGGCGACGGCTTCTACACCACCTGCGGCGGCATCAAGGTGAACGAGAAGACCCAGGTACTGGATGAGGAAGGCCAGGTTATCGGCGGCCTGTACGCCGGCGGCTCCGATGCCGGCGGCCTGTACGGCGACTCCTACGACGTGAAGTTCGCCCCCGGCTCCCAGGCCGCCTGGGCCGTGAACTCGGGCCGTTTGGCCATGAAGGACGCCAAGGAGTACCTCGGCAAGTAAGTTTCTGCCTATCCCCCGGGAAGGCGGCGCTCCCCTCCCTGCATCGCCCTTCCCTCTTCCAAGCCCCCGTTGCCTCCCAGCGGGGGCTTTCCCGTTCTAGAGCAGCGGCTCGATGTACGCGAGGGGCGCCACGCGGGTGCGGCCGCAGTGGGCGCGGCCCTTGGGCGTGAGCAGGCCCGGCTTGGGGACGATCATGGTGAGGGTGGCGTCGGCGGTCACGACGTCGGCGGCCGTCTCGCCCGTTTGGGCGGAAAGACCGCTCGGCGTATCGGCGGCGAGGACGGGCACGCCGGCGGCGCGGGCCTCGCTGATGGCGCGAATCCACCCGTCGAAGGGCGGTCGCACCGTGGCGTTGGCGAAGCCGGTGCCGAGGATGGCGTCGATGGCGAGTGCCGGACGGGGCC
>OFHN01002391.1_pt1 | contig 11168 bp, 12 predicted proteins | sample 1521321 | NCBI WGS metagenome assembly OFHN01 (sample SAMEA3504130, study PRJEB24116) | mouse gut metagenome | biome: mouse gut; feature: mouse-associated habitat; material: faeces | place: Denmark | collected 2011
CTACCACTCTCCCATGTGGTACTCCCAACGAGACTCGAACTCGTATTACCGGCTTGAGAGGCCAGCCTCCTATTCCGTTTAGAGGATGGGAGCATATGGCTCCTCCTGCAGGACTCGAACCTGCGGCCACCTGATTAACAGTCAGGCGCTCTGCCAACTGAGCTAAAGAGGAATATAGAAAGGGCCGCCCCGCGAAGGGCAGCCCTTGAAGGGTTGCTTAATTCAGACCTACATTGTATGAACACCGCACGCCGGTTTCATCACATACGCAGACCATTTGCTCTGGCCTGCCATAGATACGTTTCTGCACACAGTAGTCGTCCATACCCAAGAAACTACCTGCCATGATAGTCCTGATTCCCTGAACATCATCCATCTTGCAGTGATGCAGGTGACCGGACAAAACGGCATACAACGGCTTGCGTGCCATCGTCTGCAGCGCTTGGATTTTGCTTGGCGAACCATCGAAATCACCATGCACGCCGCAGTAGGTCTTGCCGCGCACATCAATGAGGTACATCGTCTCATCCACCTTCTCGCCACCGCCGATGATAACATTCTCAAAGCTCTGCAGGCGTGCGGCCAGATACCACTCAATGAGGTCGTCCAGCCTCTCGCTTACCAACGCATTGTCTTTATTGGGGTCGAGCCTGCTGTGGTTACCTGCGACACTCACAAATGTGACCGTTGCGAAATGCTTGCTCAGTTCGGCGATGAACTCCGCAATTAACTCAGAAACGCCCTTGATTTGTTCAATGACATTCTCTTTGTTGGTCACGGTGATGGACTTATGGATGTTGCCGGAAATCTCGTCTCCGTTTGCCCAGACAACGCAATTCTCACTTCCGTGTGTATGCGCAATCTGGATAACATTGTCGAGATACCTACGCATCATCTCTCTGCAAATATCGGAGTTGTATGTATTCCAGTAATTGTTTACTGTGGCTCCATAGTGGATATCGTTCAGGCTGACCAGTAGGTCGTTGTCTGACGGAATGACCTCATGATACTCATAGTTCAGTTGCAGCAGGTTACCGGACTGTATTGCCGCAACCAAAATTTCGTTCAATTCCTCCTGCCGCGAGCGCTCACGAACCAGCTTATTGAAAGCGTTGCGTTGGTCAAAGAACTTCTGCCGCTCTACCTGGAACTCAATTTTCTTGCGGTCGTATTCTGACAGCTTATCTGTGGAGCGTATAGCCTCCTCGCCCTCTCGCTCGATGGCGTCAATGATGGCCTTCATGCCATACATTCTCTTGCGGACTTCACTGGAATTAAAGCAGTTTCCCTCACCAAACAGACGCTCGCTAAGCTCTGCGTAGTCATCGTCAATGGTGCGGTCAACCAGCTTACCAATCACAATGTCACGCATCTCTTCGTAGCTTGCTGTACTGGTAATGGCTCACACTCCCTTTCGTTTACCCTTCGGAACGTCCTGGCCGCGCATACTCCGCAGCATACGCATAGCTCCGCCAGCTTCCTCCATGTAGTAATGATGTCTCTTTGAATCCTGCCGCATTGTGCGAACGATATGTACGTTCGGGTACTTCGCACGGATGGCCTTCTTCTCTGCCGCTGTAATTGCAATCACTTGTAAATCATCCTTTATTTCAAAAATTTTTGGTCTGCGACCAAATTATGTTGATATATTTTTCTATCAATAAAGCACCTCATCAAATGGCACTCAACACATTGTCGCACAAGGGGTTGAGCATGGCCATTTTTGTCAACAAGTTTGGTGCAAATCTGTTCTCAAAGCACGCCTTCGCCGCATAACGGATTCAACTTTCTGCTTTGTGTGCAACTCTACCGCACAGCTTGGGCAATACTTTTGCCGCCGTCCTCTGGCAGGCTCTTGAATCTTCACCGTAATCCCGCAGTTCACGCACTCGAAATATGCTCCTCCGTAGTGCTTCAAATACTGATATCCGAGATTGCGGAAGTCCTGAATATGTATAGCTGTCTCTCCGGGCTCAATAAACAGAACCTGAACGTTCAGATTATCAATCTTCTTGGAAAAACGGATGAGCCCTGCATTCCTCAGCTCTGCAAACATGGCGCTTTGCCGCCTGATTGATGTATTGATGTTTGACATCTGCATGACCTCTTTATCCGAGCTGTTTGCCCAGTGGTTGTTCTGCTCGGAAACCGCATCCCAATACTTCGCCACACACAGAAGCGTAAACGCAAGGCGCCGTATCTGCTTTCCGCCAAGAGACTCAATGCGTGCCAGCTCCTTATCTGTGATATCAACGCCGTCAATCTGAATCAGCGGAAACTTGCCTGCGCTCTTTGCCACTTTGTCCAGCATTTCAGACCAGTGAACCAGTGACGCCTGCGGGTCACACTGGAGCATAAAGTCATCAAGCATCCTTCGGATTTCCGGCTTGCTGTACCCATTTTTAAGGTAGTATTTCGCCACCCGTGTCAGCGTTTCAATCGGCTTCTTGCCAAGGTCGTGGTTCTCAATCATGCGCTCTGCCCACTCATACTCATTGAGAACTATGCTCATATCTCTCCTCCAATCTTTGTCTGTTTGACTGAGAACCAGTTCCCGCCGAAGTGGATATCTCCATCTGGCTCCAAGACCGGATACGAGATAACCCCGCCGTTTCTGGACAGCAAGTTCTGAATAATCTCATCGCCGCACATCTCCCATGCAAATCGTTTCGTCGAACTCTTCTTATAGCAGATATCAAGCACAATGTCGCAGAGGGTAAAGCGGTTCGGGCATACCCTTGTACACTCCTGTTCAAACTCCGCCCGCATCTCCATCAATCTGGAGAAGGTATCGTACTCGTCAACACGTTCACAGGTCGCAAACACAACATAGTTGCTAAGCCGTTTGTTGTATCCCTCATACAGCTTTGCAATCGCATTGTACTGTGACCTGCTGTACTCTGCCCCGCTCTTCATGATGGTGTAGTCAAACTCAGTTTCGGCGTTATGCCTTCCTATGTAGCCATCAAACTCAGCCTCAAACCGTCTGCAAATCTTGTTCATCACGCAGTCGTTATCGCTTACCGGCATTCTGGAGCGATAGTACCTAAGAAAGTCATGCTGCCGGTCGGTCTGCTTGTCCGTTGGAATATCCATCAGTTCGCCAACAGTCAAGCTAAACTCACGCATGGCGCTCTTGTTCGTGTTCTTTATGTATGTGTTGTACTGCTTCATCAGCGTCGGGTAGATAATGCGCATGAAGTACGGCTTCTTATCCGCAACCAAACTGAGGTAGTATCGCTTGGTATCCGCATCCTCAATCATGTTCACACTGTGGCGGTCATGCCATTCACGGGGCATGGGCTTAGCAATGATACCTTTGGCCTTGTCAATAGAGTTCTGTTGGAAGAGCTGCCCACACTTGATGCGGTAGTCAAGCTCCTCGTACTCTCTGGAGCCCTTCTCATACTTAGCCTGGATGTCAAACATGGAAGTAATCCAGTTTGTCGTCTTTCCGATGTCGTCACCAAAGCTGTCGATGTTTGCCTGGATGGAGTCTGACTCACTCACGATTTTCTTCTGTGCCTTCCGCTGGACACACATCAGCGCCGGGAGTTCCTTCAGCTTGCTGACCAGAACATCGTTGTCTGTCAGCATAACCAAATCTCCATCCTTATCCATACCGTTGAGTGCGTGTGCCGCCGTGTCCCATGAGTTGAATAGGGTACAGGTCTTCATGTACTGATACCAGTGATAAGCCTCATCACTCCGATGTGGACGAACAAGCCGGATATTGTTGTGGCAGGTCATCGGCGCCCGAAAACAAGCCAGCTTCTCTGCACCCTGCCGACACCAATACTCATTGTAAATCTCGCCAGCCTTCAACAGCCCAGTGACCTCCAGTCCAAAAATGTGCTGGCAGAGGGAGAATGGGTCACCGCAGACGATAGAATAGTTGCCATGCACCTTCAGTACACCAACCTTGGCCTCATTGATACGGTTCTTTATCATCTGGTAGATACTGCTCTGGACGTATGGGTCATTCAGCATCTCTGGCTCGACCATGATTGCCTTTGCAAAATCATTGTCTATCCGTTGAACGTTCTCTTCGTTTAGACCAATACCCTTCAAGAACAGAATAGTCTTTACTGGGTCGGCATACAGTACGTCCTTAATCTCATCCATGGTGGGTGCAATTAGACGTTCGATGTCATCGGTGTCCAGGTCATAGCTCTGGATGAACTGGTAGTTCAACGTGCGTTCACGCTCCAGTTCGCGGGGGCAGGTTTTGGTCACGCCGAAAGTATAGTGGTTCTCCAGACAGTTACGAACGTAATCCTCGCAGCTACCATAGGAGTCCCAGAGTTTCAACATGGATGTGGTCAAAATCATCTCAACATTCCTGATATCCACATCGTACCCCCAGGCGTCCTTCACGATATACTCATGCGCAACGTTCTCAGCGAAGTCAAAGAAGTCGAAGGTAAACAGCATACCCTTCTCCCAAGAAAACCGCGTGTTCACACCAGACACCATGTAGTCAAGCCCAAGCTCCTCGCTCCACCGCTTCGCCAAGGATGGCAGCATCAACCCATATCCATCGGACTCGTCAAGTTGAACCATGACCTGCTTGCGCTCCTCCATAACCGGCTCGCCATCCAGCTCATCATTGAGGTAGATAATGTCAGACAGAAACTCAGTCTCGCAGTCGCTGACCACAAGGATACCGTTCGGCATCGACATTGGCGTGGATGCGCTGCAGGTCAGCGCCTTATATGCCTCCAGCTTGGCCGGAACCATCTCTTTGTCCATATTGCGCCCGTTGTCAATACGACGCCGAATTTCATCTGCGTGACGTTCGCTGATAAAGACAATGGTCTCATTCTTCACGCCGCCGTTCGTACCAAGCAGACGCTGATACTTTAGCCCGTTGATACTGAACCCCTTACAGGCGCGGTGGTAGTCCTTCTCTCTGTCGATGATGACACACAGATAGTCCGGCTTGAACTGAATGTCGTCCAAATCTGAGTACAGTTTCTTAATCAGTCTCCGATTCTGGACACTGTTCTGCTCCTTGCGAAGTCTCCGTATCTCAGACTTGATTTCCCTCGCCTTGCTCTCTGCATCTGTAATCCCATTCAGCTCATCAAGCCAACGAAGAACTTGACTGTCTGCAAGCGATATAACCTCGTCGTTCTTTCTGGCCTCGGCGATTGGCAGCGTGAGCCGCCACTTTGCTTTCCGCAGTCTGCTGCTGTGCAGCTTGAATATGTACTTCTGACATACTAACTGTTTAGCCAGCATCGTTCACCTCACTTGTAGATTATTTAATTATGTTGATAGGGCGAAAAAATCATTCGTCATCCTCTGACGTGTAGCGCATCCAGTCTCGATAGAACTTCTGGCGCTCGCTCTCTATGTATGCATCTAAGTTACCGTCATCCTTGATGGGTGTGTAGTGTTCACACACACTGCTGGACGGGCAAACGTCTCCGTAGAGACAGTTCTTACAATTACGTCTATTCAATCGGGGCGTCCTCCTTTAGTGTTGTCAATCCAGTTGATGAGCAGCTCTCTCATGCGGCTGCTCGGCACATATAGGTTGATAGGCTTATCGTCACGGATGGCGCTTCGCCAAATCCACTGAAGCATCTCAGATAGCGCGAAGGCATCCTGGTCAATCTCAATCCCACGGGAAGCAAAGAACTTCGTCACATTTGGGTCGGCAAAACGGTTCACCATGTAGGCCACGTCTGTCTTGTCACGGTACTCGTTCGTCGCCCTCGCGCTTATCTGCAAAAAGTTGTTGCGGTATCTTCCGCTCTCAGCAATCAGCTTTGACCGCTCCTCTTTGAAGCAAGTCCAAAGACGTGAGCCGCTGTTGCCGCCAGAGCCCTCAAAGAAATTCCGAAGACCACGTCGGAGCAGTTTAATGTCTTTGTCGCTCCGGCCACGCTTGGCGTACCAGTTTTTGGACAGCGCATACTTGCCATCGCCTGGAGCATTCGACTGCGCCTTATCCACGATATTGATGAGATGGTAGTAGTCAACCGCAGGCGGCTCATCAGGCCAGTCTGAGAAATAATAGCCATCATCATCTCTTTCGACGCCGACGATGTTGTACTCAAATCCAAAGAAATCAAGATACGCCTTTTGGTACTGACCCTCAAACATATAGGTTAGCATGAACACCTCATCGAACGCTTGGAGCATATATGGGTTCATGATGTTGAGGAGCGCACTGTCCAGACGGAACAGGGAGCCTGTATCGGCGGCATCCTTATATCCAGAGAACTTGCCAGAGTAGTCTTTGTCCAGCCATCTGAGGAGTCCTCCGTCATGTTCCTCAGCAAGATGACCCACAATCAGGTCGAAGTCTTTGGAGGTGATGTTGAACCTTTCAATGACCTCAATGGTCTCGTCGATGATGAGAGAATAGTTATACTGGCGGACGAGCTCAAGAGCCTCTTCGTCCATCAGGTAAAAAAGAGAGTGGGTGGCGGCGATGTTGTGGCCTTTCCTCATGTGGCCCTTCAGCTCGATAGACTTGCTGAGATGGTCGCTGTCAGGCTGCTCGAAGTCACACATCTCACAGATACGCTCGACCTCCTTGAGATACGGCGTTATGTATAAGAACCGCTTCAACCCTTTGTATCGGTTCATGTAGCGGATGGCGGCGGACGACTTGCCACGCCCCATCCGGGCATCCACTACGGTAATAGGTTTCATTTGGGGCATCACACCCTTTCTGTTCAAATTCTGTTCAAAGTTTTCGGCACAAAATCGTGCGAGACCCAAGGATGAACCTGATGTGTTCACCTGTTTTTGATTTGAATTTCTTCAATGCCTTCTTATTTCTATAGGGAGCACGGCTCAATCCCTTGTGCGACAAGGCTCTCATTTTTCATTTCGGCACAGAGCGTGCCGAGAATGGGTTTTGTGACAAGTAATCCGCCCACTGTCGTGGGCTTGATATCAGTGATGCAGGATTAGCCCAAAAGTCAGGGCAGTGCAGTCCAGCAGATGAAGTTAGAGGGAACCAGTCTGCTCATGGAAGATGAGGCATATCAACTCGATTCCAGAGCAGGAGGATGTGGTTGAAAAATTGAGATAAATATCGTATAATAAAAGAGAACTTCAAAATACGAAGGTGATTCTTATGGCTATGAGAACAACAAAGCGCATAATAACTTGTTCTATTCTTATGGTTTTGTTGTCAATGGCGCTCGTTTCCTGTGACGAGGCACCATCAGCTTTGGAGCAGGATTTAACAGCTACTCTAACTGCAATTTGCAATAACAGTTTAGATGAGTATTCCTATATTTATGGGGAAGCCCTGCGAAGGGAAAACGACAGCGGCCAGAGAGAAAACAATGATATAACAGAAAAGATAGCAAGCCTTGTCGCATTTGAAATAGTTGATATTTAAGAAGATTCTGACACTGTAACAGCCAAAATCAAATTAACTTCCCCAGATATTTATCAGATGATTGCAGAGATATCGTTAGAACTGCAAGAAGATAATGTCGAGGCGCTACTCGACATACTTGATAATAATTTGGATGGAGATTATACCGTAAAAGAATACGAAATAGCAGTCAATTTGAAGTTAATCAATGAGCACTGGTATTTAATTCCGAATGGTGAGCTGGTAAATGCTTTTTCTGGCGGAATTGTGGAACAATATTCGATGATGGGGCAGGATATTATAAATAACCTAGGCAGTGTTCACATAAGTGCATCAACAATAAGAGCCAGATAGATAAAGGCAAAAAAGATAACATCAAGTTTATCATAGCGAGTGAAAATACGGCGATAGCGCTTGATGCGGCGAAAAAGCCGCTCAACCTGATTTCGCTGTTTGTACAGCTGTGTATCATAGCTCCAAGGATTTTTGCGATTGCTTTTGGGAGGAACGACTGGTCAATACGGTCAAAGCATTTGTTGATGTCACCCTCAACAATCCAGTAATAGCCTGTATTGAATACAAGTTCTTTCGCTCGTTCTAATGCCATAGGTGCGTCCGCATAGGCCGGAAACCATAGGAGTGGGCAAAGAACTGCGCTTCAAATATGGGTCCTAGGGTCTGTTCACATAATACAGATTGTATTATAATATAAAGTATGGAATTGAAAAAGGAACAGTACGAACAAGTCAAGGAATGTTTTCCGAAACAACGAAAGCCAGCAAAAATCAGCAGCGTGGACGTGTTGAATGCAGTGCTGTACGTAGTGGAGAATGGGTGCAAATGGAGGGGCCGGCCCAAGGAATACGAAGATCGACACGTGATTTATGTCCAGGTGAACCGCTGGGCAAAAAAGGGCGTTCTTCAAGCGGCGTTTCTGCGTTTACAGCAGTTGGGAATCACTCAAATAAAAGTGAATGCAGTGAGCTTGGATTCCACTTGCATCAAGGTGCATCCTGACGGAATGGGTGCTTTGAAAAAAACGGTCCTCAGTCCATTGGAAGAACACGCGGCGGCTGGAACACCAAGCTTCATATGGTCGCCGCATCTGATCGAGATGGGGTGATGTTTTCGCTGTCCGCCGGAAACTGCGGTGATGGACCGGAAGGCCGCGCTCTTTTACAGAAGCTCGGTCCAACTGACTATCTGGCTTATCTGTTGATTGATTGGGCTTATGAGGGGGACGAGACGCGGGCTTTGGCCGTGGAACATGGTTATATACCAGTCGTTCCGCCCAAAAGCAATCGCAAAAATCCTTGGAGCTATGATACACGGCTGTACAAACAGCGAAATCAGGTTGAGCGGCTTTTTCGCCGCATCAAGCGCTTTCGCCGTATTTTCACTCGCTATGATAAACTTGACGTTATCTTTTTGGCCTTTATCTATCTGGCTCTTATTATTGATGCGCTTATGTGAACACCACCTACACAGCCAGGACTGCGGTCAAGCGCGCTCCTGGTTGTTCTTTTTTCCTGCTCCGGTGCCGGGGTCCTCCGCTTCTGAAATCAGGTTTTTGCCCCTATCCACAATTTCAGAAGAACAGGAGGTCTGCTCTATGGCAGAGGAAAAGAAATATTACATTCGAGTTCGGGGTACGCTTGTGCAGGTGGCTTCCGAGGTATATAAGGCTTGCCATCAAACCAAACGCAGGGCCAAAACTTTATACGAAAAGAACGAGCGCAATATGCTTGTATCCTATGATGCTATGGACACTGACGATACGCTGGGGGAGGAAATGATTCCGGACCAAGATTTGCCCAGCGTTGAAGTGTTTGCTTATCAGACAGCTCCATCAATGTTTGGCACAGCTTTCCGAGGCTGATCAGCAGTTGCTTCACGCACTGTATTTTGAGCATCTTACCGAGCGAAAATACGCTGATTTGACTGGCGTTCACTACATGACGGTACATAATCAGAAAGTCAGCCTTTTGCGCAAGCTCAAAAAAATGATGGAGAAGTAAAAATTTTTTGGTGCAACCCCCTCACGAACTCGGCTTAAGTAGTGAGACCTGCTAACAAAAGTCAAGACTAAAATTGAAAAGGGAGTGGATTTTAATATCTGAAAAAAGAGTATAGCAAACCAAGCCACCGCCATTGAAAATTTTCGGCGCTGACCTGGGATAAACGGATTCGGGATTGGCTGTTAGGCTTCGAAACTGTCCAGGTACTGCTTCACTTTGGCGTAGTAGATGCGTAGGAATTTGTTGGCAGAGGCCATCATGTAGACGCGGTAGGGCTTGCCCTCGGCGCGCTTCTTGTCCATGAACTGATACGCAGGTTCATCGGCAGGAGAACAGCGGAGGATGGCACTCATCACCAGGAACAGCGTCCTGCGCAGGGCGGAGGAGCCACGCTTGGAAATGCTTCGGCTGCGGACTTCCACCTGGCCGGACTGGTACGGCGGGGCGTCAATACCCGCAAAGGCCACCAGTGCCTTTTTAGAGTAGAAACGGCGTACATCGCCGATCTCTGCCATGAGCTGGGGGCCGAGGGCCGGGCCAACGCCGAACATCCCCATCACAACAGGGTATTCCGGCAGGGATGCCGCCAGGGACTGCATTTCATTTCGGAGCGTGGCCAGGGCGGCGGAAGCGGCCCGAAGCTGGGACACCGCCTGTTCCACCAGGAGCTTGGCCGTATCGGTCTTGGGCATGACGCTGAAATGCCCACAGGCGGAGGCGTAGATGTCCAGCGCCTTGTCCTGGCTGAAGTTATAGCCGTGCTTCTTGCACCACTTCTGGTACTTGGCTGCAAATGCCTTTTCGGACAACCCACAGACACACTCGCAATGCCAAAAGGCGGCAACAAAGTCCACCCATTTCTCGCTACCGTCCGCCCTGGCAGGGCTTGCAAACAGGCGGTTTGCGTCTGGAAACGCGGTGTCAAGCAAGGCGATCAGATTGTTTTTGAGCATGGTCTGCACCTTGGCGCACTGCTGGTACTGGCGGTATGTAGTTTTCAGCATCAGCCGCACTTCATCCTCCGGGATGTATCTGGGCAGTGCCAGCCAGTGGTCGAGTCCGTAGTTGGCCAGCTTGATCGCGTCTTTCTTGTCGGTCTTGGCCCGCCGCAGGCTGTTGTTCCCGTAGCCATGCACCAGCATGGCGTTCACCACGGAAACGTAAAACCCAGAATCGTGGAGGAAGCTGGCCACCGGCAAATGGTAGTTCCCCGTGGCCTCCATCACCACACGGGTCTCGCCGCCCAGTTCCCTCAACCGGCTCGACAGCTCACACAACTCAATGCCGGTGTGTCCCACCTCAAAGGGCGGGATCACCAGCTCCCCCAAAGGACGCATGACGGCGATCATGCTTTTGCCTTTGGAAACATCAACGCCTACACAGTTCACGTTCATTCCCCCAATACAAAATTCGCAACCGGAACCCATCTTTTTCTCGCTGCCGATCCAATCTATTGGGTGACGCGAACTCAAGGCTCAACCTGCTTAAACCGAACGCCGCAACAAGAGGATGGCTGACAGTCTTAAAAACGGACTTTTCTGCCCAAGGAGGATATGGTCAGCCAGTTGCTCCTCTTATTGTAGCTTTGGCACGAGACGGACGAAACCCCCGGCTGGCTGCCGAGGGTTCCAACCAAACTTATTGTAATAGGGCATGAAACAGTTTATAGAGGTGTGCTTTGACCCGGCTTCTCCCTTCAACGCCAAGTTGAAAGAAACCTTGATTAAGATGATGGAGGAATCAAAATGACGAACGTAAACGCCGTGATTTATGCCCGGTTCTCGTCGGACCGTCAGCGGGAG
>OFHN01002392.1_pt1 | contig 11168 bp, 10 predicted proteins | sample 1521321 | NCBI WGS metagenome assembly OFHN01 (sample SAMEA3504130, study PRJEB24116) | mouse gut metagenome | biome: mouse gut; feature: mouse-associated habitat; material: faeces | place: Denmark | collected 2011
CCCGATGCGAAAGGCACGGCCCCGGCATCGAAATGCTCCCCCGCGGCAAACGCCCGCAGGTGCTCCTCCGCGCGGGCATGGCCCTCGATGTCGAGCAGCAGCTGGCGGTCCTCCTCGGAGGGTTCCCAGCCCGTGACGGTGATGTCCACCAGGCCCAGCCCGCGCAGCCGCTCGATGAAGTCCCCGCTCTGCGCAGCAAAGAGCACAAAGTCGTATTTCGACATTTTCGCTATCATAACATCGCGCCCTCCCCGGCTTGCTGTTGTTTGGTTTTCACGATCTTCTGGGCCGATTTCGAAAGGTTCTCCTCGTCCTCCATGAATCGTTTGATCTTGCGTATGGCGTCCTCGTAGCCGGGTATCTGCACCTTTTCGTACAAGTTCACCTTCTGAGTGGTTTTGCGGCGGGCATAGTCCAGGAGCTCCATCTTGCGTTCGTAGACCTCGTATTCGATGCCCAGCTGCGCCATGCGCCGCAGGATGTCGATGCCGTCGGCATACCATGCCGGCGACGAGAACAGATCGTAGGGTTTCTGCTCGAAGATCACCTCCCGCAGCACGGGCGTGCGCACGCCCGCGATCTTCTGCACCGCAAGGTCGATGTCGGCCACGCGCAGCAGATCGCCGTCGAACTCGCCCCACAGCGCCGTCATGTAGTCGTAGTCGGCCTTCAGTCGGTCGAGACGCTCGCGGCAGTCGGCGGCGGAGTCCTTCGCCTTCTTCACCTCGGAACGGAGCGCCGACTCCTTACTTTTGATCGTAGGGAGCGCTTTCTGACGCATCTTGAGCTGTTTGCCCAGCTCGCCGAGCGAAGTCTTGTTGTATTGGAATTTGATCGCCATGGCGCATCAGGATTTCCAGTATTTCGCGATCAGCTCGGCCTTGATGGCCACCTCCTCCTTCGTGAAGTACTCCGCGAAGAGCCTCCACGCCGTGTCGAGCATCTCCGTGATGTCGATATTGACGTCGATGGCCAGCAGACGCTCCGAGTAGTCGTGGGCGAAGCGCAGCGCGCGTTCGTCATAGTCCGAGAGGTCGAAGCCGTTTTCGAGCTTCGTCTTCGCATTGGCCGCATCGGCGTAGAGACGCACGCAGGCGTTCATCACCTGGGGATGGTCCTCGCGGGTCTTCTTGCCGATCACCAGCTGCTTCAGACGCGACAGCGAGCGGAACGGATCGACGATGACCTTGCCCGTGTCGGAGTCGTTGCGCAGGAAGAGCTGGCCCTCGGTGATGTAACCCGTGTTGTCGGGGATGGCGTGCGTGATGTCGCCGCCCGAAAGGGTCGTCACGGCAATGATGGTGATCGAACCGCCGTTGGGCAGCTGCACGGCCTTCTCGTAGATCTTCGCGAGGTCCGAATAGAGCGAACCGGGCATCGAGTCCTTCGAGGGGATCTGGTCCATGCGGTTCGAGACGATGGCCAGGGCGTCGGCGTAGAGGGTCATGTCGGTGAGCAGCACCAGGACCTTCTCGCCCTTGTCCACGGCGAAGTACTCGGCGGCCGTGAGGGCCATGTCGGGCACGAGCAGACGCTCGACGGGCGGATTCTCGGTCGTATTGACGAACGACACGATGCGGTCGAGGGCTCCGGCGTTCTCGAACACCTGCTTGAAATAGAGGAAGTCGTCGTTCGTGAGGCCCATGCCGCCCAGGATGATCTTGTCGGCCTTGGCGCGCAGCGCCACGTTGGCCATCACGGCGTTGTAGGGCTGGTCGGGGTCGGCAAAGAAGGGAATCTTCTGTCCGGTGACGATCGTATTGTTCAGGTCGATGCCCGCGATGCCCGTGGCGATGAGCTCCGAGGGCTGGCGGCGGCGGAACGGATTGACCGGGGGGCAGCCGATCTCGCGCGCCTCGCCCTCGACGGCCTCGCCCGAGCTCCTGCGCCTGCCGGCCTGACGCCGCTGCGGCGCGCTCTCGGTCACGACGGCCGCATCCGCCGCTGCATCGTCGGCCGTGTCGATTGCCGGGATCTCGTCGGCCGTGTCGGCCGCTTCGTCCGTCTGTTCGTATTTGACCGTGCCCTCCTCTTTAAGCGATTCGCGCACCTCGACCAGCATGGCGCGTATCTTCTGCAAGCGCTCCAATACCGACGACTCGTGCGCTACGCCGTGGCGGTTGCGCTTCATGGTGCGGTTGGCACCCTCCAACGTCATGCCCTTCTCCTTGACCAGATGATATATCAGTTTCAGATTCTCGACATCCTCGGGTGTGAAGAGCCTGTTGCCCTTCTTGTTCTTCTTAGGTTTGAGACAGTCGAATTTCGACTCCCAGTAACGGATCAGCGACGCGTTGACGTCGAACATCTCCGTGACTTCGCCCATCGAGTAAAGCAGTTTAGACATGGTATCAGGTTTTTAATATTCTCAAATCTTTGGGATATAGGTTGTTGCATCGGCCTCCTATGCGCTTGACGAATCCTATCGCCAGACCGTCGTATGTCACGGCATTGAACCCCTCCTCGAATATGCCGGCGGCGATGTCGCGACGTCTCAGGTAGTCGAGTGCCGTCGCGCGGTCGACATCGACCCGCGGCAGCGCGTCGCTGTTAAGACCGACGTAGAGTGCCAGCGCATGGTCGGGGCGCAGGCGCTGCTTGAACATCTGTCCCATGGCCACGCCCGAGTATACGGCTGAGAGCGTCTCCGACAGTGCGGCAATGTCGGGCAGTTGCGAGATGCGGTAGCCGTAGAGCGTGTCGCCCACCGTGCGGAAAGTCATCGCATCGGGCTCTGCGACCCAGCGCTGCAACTCCTCTGCGGTGCGCTTGTCCGCAGGGGCGAATATCCGGCGCCGCGACTTGGGGCGTGCACGATGCGCAGCCGCGCTGCGGTCGCCCTTTTTGCGTGCCGCGGCAGCGAAGAAGCCCTCGCCGCGTGCGCTGTGCGGCATGAAGCGGAACGTCTGGAACGCTCCTATGCGCGAGCGAGCGATGCCCCACGCGTCGGGGCACTCGATATCCGACATCGGCTCCAACATGTCGTGCCATTGCGATTGTGCCCATGCGACGACATCCTCGTCTTCGGTGCGGTTGAACGTGCAGGTGCTGTACAGCAGTATGCCTCCCGGCCGCAGTGTCCGCCAAGCCTCGGCGAGGATCTCGCGCTGACGGGCGGCGCATGTCTCCGCGGCGCGGGGGGTCCACTCCGTGCGCGCCTCGTCCGTCTTGCGGAACATGCCTTCGCCCGAGCACGGGGCATCGACGGCCACTACGTCGAACCACTCTTCGAATGCCGCCACATGGCGCGGCTCGTTGTTCGTGACCAAGACATTGCCCAGTCCCCAGCGTCTTACGTTGTCGGCAAGAGCCAGCGAGCGGGTGCGGTTTATTTCGTTGGCGACGACAAGCCCGTCGTAGCCGACGAGTGTCGAGTATATGGTCGTCTTGCCGCCCGGTGCGGCACACATGTCCAGTACGCATGCCCCCTGCAACGGCTCCGAGGAGAGGATATGGCCGACGAACTGCGACGACGGCTCCTGCACGTAGTAGGCTCCGGCATGCAGCGAGGGGTCGAGCGTGAACTCGGGACGCTGCGAAAGGTAGCGGCCGTCGCGGCTCCACGGAATACGCTCGCCCGCATAGGGCTCCGAAGTCGTTTTGCGGGTGTTTATTCTCAGCGATACAGTCGGTGCGGCGTCCAGCGCGAGGCACAGCGCCTCGCCCGCCTCGCAGCCCAGCTCGCGCCGCATCGTCTCGACGAATTGTTCGGGCAGCTCAATCATGCCTGCTGCGTGCCGTTATGATCGCCGAACGCTTCGAGACGCTCGCATATGCGGTCGATGATCGACGGGTCGCGCACGAAGTCGTCGACATCCTTGTCGATGACGAGCACAGGGCCGTCGTATATGTTTTCGATCCAGTTGTCGTATTTGTCGTTGAGACGTCGCAGGTAGTCCTCGTCGATGTTCTGCTCGTATTCGCGGCCGCGCAGCTTGATCTGCGAGATCAGCGTCTCGACGCTGGCTTTGAGGTAGATCAGCACGTCGGGGCGCGGTATGATGTGCGACTGAATGTCGAAGATCTTCATGTAGGTGCCGAAGTCGCGGCTCGACATGAGTCCCATGCGGTGGAGATTGTCGGCGAAGATATGCGCATCCTCGTATATCGTGCGGTCCTGAACCACGTTGCGCGTGCCGTCCGTGAGCATGCTGATAGTCTGCTGTATGCGGCTGCCGAGGAACCATATCTGGAACTGGAACGCCCAGCGGCTCATATCCTCGTAGAAGTCGCCGATATAGGGGTTGTCGACATCCTCGTAATAGGCCTTTGCGCCGAAGCGTTCGGTAAGAATCTCCGTAAGCGTGGTCTTGCCGCTGCCGATATTGCCTGCGATTGCGATGTACATAATTGTCTGCCGTTAATAGTTTCGGCGGCCGCATACGGTATGCGACCGCGTATTTTATCGTTATCTTTTTTACATAAATTCGGCCAGCGACTCGACCGCCGTGCGGTCGTTCGACAGCCGCGGCACCTTGTTGCGGTGCCCGTGTTTGAGCCACCGCTCGAAGCATCCGCGCGGTACCTCTATGACCTCAGCCCGATCCAGCGTGCTGCTGCGCTTGGCATCGTAGTCGGAGTTGATCCGCCGCAGCGCCTCGTCGAGTCTGTCGGCGAACTCCTCCGTATCGAGCGGCCGGCGCCTGAACTCGACATACCACTGGTGTGCCCCGCCTGCGGCGATAGTCATGTATCGCGGTGCGACGGTGTACTCTTCGACCTGGCATCCGCACTCCGCGGCCGCCAGCATAAGCGCCCGCTCGGCGTTCTCGGCCACGACCTCCTCGCCGAAGACGTTGATATATTGGCGCGTACGGCCGACGACCTTTACTCTGTACGGTTTGACGGAGGTAATCCTTACCACGTCGCCTATCTCGTATCGCCACAGCCCTCCGCATGTCGTTATCACGAGAGCATATTCGCCGCCCGGCTCGACAGCCTCCAACGGGAGCACTTCGTCGCCCTTGCGGAACTCGTAGTAGATGCCGTAGTCCATCATCAGCAGCATGTCGTCGCGGCGCTCGTCGTCGGCGATGGCGAAGAATCCCTCCGAGGCGTTGTACGTCTCGACGTAGTGCATCTCGCCCGAGGGTATCAGCTCCTCGAAAGCCTTGCGGTAGGGTGCGAAGCTCACGCCGCCGTGCATGAACAGCTCGACATGCGGCCATACTTCGCGCAGATCGCTCTTGCCCGTGTGCTCCAATACGCGGCGCATAAGCGCCAGATTCCACGACGGAACACCCGCGAAAGCCGTTATATCGCTGCCGACGCACTCGCCCACGATAGCCTCGCACTTGCGGTCGAAGTCGTCGAGCAGCGCAGTGCGGAAAGAGGGCATGCGCAGCCTGCCGGCATAACGCGTGTTTTGCAGCAGCAGCCCCGACAGGTCGCCCACCAGCCGTCCCTGCTCGCGCGAGCACGAGCCTCCGAGTGTGAGCGTTCGTCCGCTGAATATGCGCGACGACGGGTTTTGCGCAAGGTAGAGAGCCACCACATCGGCCATGCCGCGCAGATGACACCTTTTGAGCGACTTGCCCGTAAGCGGTATGTACTTGCTGCGCGACGAGGTGGTGCCCGACGAGCGGGCGAACATCCCGATCCTGCCGCGGCATGCCACGTTGCCGGCACCCGAGCGCATGCGCTCGATGTAGTAGCCGTAGGAGTCGTAGTCCGTAGGCTCGACCCGGCGTGCGAACTGCTCGGCGTCGCATCCTCCGTCCAGACCGTGCCTGACGGCGAACTCCGTGCGGCGCGCGTCGTCGATAATCCCTTGCAGCGTGCGGCGCTGCGTCCGAGCGGGATCGTCGCGCCAGCGTTCGATAGCCGCAAGACGGTGTGCGAACAGTTTTTTAAGAACCTTATCCTTAACCGACATAAGTTTTTAGTTTCGTTATACCCGATGTCGGTCTCTTCATTCAAAGCGTGCAGGCGTCAGTTGAAGTAGTCGCCTATGCGTGCGACGGCCTCCGGCATGGCGAAGACCACTACGCGGTCGTATGCGTTGATACGCGTGTTGTCGACGGCGATGAACACCTTGTCGCCGCGGACTATGCCGCCGATTATGGCGTCGGCCGGCAGCCCCATGTCGCAGATGCGCGACTTGGTGGCGGGGGAGTTGGGCTTGACGATAAATTCGAGCACTTCGGCCTGACTGCCCGTGAGGCACTTTATGGCCTGCACGTCGGTCGACATCGTGAAGCGGAATATGTTCGAGGCCGTCACGAGTTTCTTGTTGATGATCGTGTCGACGCCGACGCTCTCGGCCAGCGAGATGTAGTTTATGTTCTCGACCTCGGCTATGACCTTCTTCACTCCCATGCGTTTGGCCAGCATCGCGGCCAGTATGTTCGTCTCGCTGCGGCCGGTAACGGCGACGAACGCATCCATGCTCGACAGATCCTCCTCCATCATGGCTTCGGTGTTGCGGCCGTCCTCGTTGATTATCAGCGTGCGGTCGAGCATCTCGGCCAGACGGTAGGCCTTGTCTGCGTTGTAGTCGACGAGCTTGATGTTGACCTCGCCCTGCAATTCGGTGGCTATGCGCACGCCTATGCGCGAGCCGCCGAGGATCATCATGTTTCTGATCTCCACGCCGCGGCGTCCCGACAGCGCCATCACTTCGTCGGTGGCGTTGCGGCGCGAAATGGCATATACCATGTCGCCCTCCTCGTAGACGTCGCCCGCCGACGGGATGATCGTCGCACTGCCCCTGACGATCGCCACCGTGCGGTATGCCAGCTCGCCCCCGTCGTCCGCAGAGACGACTACCTCGCGTCCCAATAGCGGCGAGGTAAGTTCCAAACGGAATGCCACGAGCGAGAGCTTGCCTCCCGAAAAGTCGACGTACTCTGTCGTCGACGAGTGTCCCAGCAGGTTTATCACCTCGCGTGCGGCTATCTGCTCGGGGTAGAACAGGTAGTCGATGCCCATGTTTATGAAGACCTCCTTGCTGTTGGGTTCGAGATACTCGTTGTTGTCGACGCGGGCTATGGACTTCTTCGCACCCAGCTGCTTGGCCATGACGGCCGAGAGTATGTTGTCGTTCTCGACGGGGTGCACGGCGATGAACAGGTCGCACTTGCGCGCGCCGGCCTTGCGCAGTACGCTGAACGACGTGGTATCGCCCTCGACGGTTATGACGTCCGCCAGATTGCCCACCTCTGTCAGCGCCTTCGCGTCGGGATCGGCAACGGTTATATCGTGGCCGTTGCCGCTGAGCATCTTGGCAAGATGACTGCCCATATCTCCCGCACCGGCTATAACAATCTTCATAACTCTTTATTATCGAAACATATAAGATCACAACACCGCCGGCTGCGAAATATCGCGGCCGACGCACTTGCATATTCCTCCGCAAATATATAAATTTGCCGTGAAATTACACAACAAAACGCGAGTTTTTAGATATCGCAAAAAAACTGCACGATGATGCCGAACTGGTTAATTATATTTTTGGTAGCTCTCGCTGCTGTGGCTTTCTTCACGCTGGCCATGTCGCTGACTCTCATATTCAAAGGCCATAATATCGACTCGGAGATAGCCACCAATAAAAACATGCGCCGGTTAGGCATCAAGTGCGCCGTTCAGGAGTCGCGCGAGGATACCGGCACCGACAACTGCCACGACATAGGCTGTACGGGCAACTGCTCGGCTTGCGATATAGAACAATCTTCCGACGAAGAAACTCCTAAGCCATGACCGTCGACGAAAACAAGGAAGGGTGGCTCTGCCGCCGGTGCAATACGCTGAACCCCGACCGGGCGCAGCGCTGCGTTTGTTGCGATTCCGACCGTCCCGTTGCAAGCGACTCGGGCGATGACGCAGCCGGAGAGTCGCTGCCGGATACGGTAATCCGCCGCGAGGGTTACTCCAATGCCGCTGCTGCGACGAGCGGCAAGTACGACTTCCGTGAGAGCGTGCTGGTAACGGCCGCCGACATAATACTTATCCTCGGACTGTTCTGTACGTTCGCCGCGATCATCTCTCCGACGATCATCAATGGTGTCGATGAAGCCGGTCATGCCGTCTGTCCGTGGATATACGCCATAATTGCGGCTATCGTGCTGTTTTCGTTTTCGATGATAACGTGGGCTTTGCTCCGCACCGTCGCCGACATTTCGCGTCGTCTCCGCACAGCCCAACGCTCCGACTCCGACCGATAGGCCGTTGTTGCGGCAGTTGCATTGACTTTCAGTTTGTAAGCGGTATAGTCTATAAATAATCATTTTGTTACGGACGCTCTTCGCCCGTATATCGTTATTGTCGTTGCGGATGCTCGGCATTGTCTGTTATCCGCTCTTATGCCGTCGCAAGATATATTGAAACATATGTATTTGCAATTCCTCCTTTCTCTCGACATTTTTGTTGTTTCTGCCTCCGCCTGCGTCAGCTTTGTTATTGTAACCGATGTAAGATATGATGTTTCAGCATAAAGTGTTTTTGCGTGACGACTGAAAAAATATAATGATTTATTTTGATAATTAGAAAAATGGTTTTATATTTGTGAAACGACGAATAAGCGCTGACGTCACCCCTAAAACAATATAGTTTATGAAACATCTGTCAACCCTTTTTACTGTATTCGCGACAATACTGTTTTCTGCTGTATCGTGCACGCGCGAGATTGCCGATTCGGCTCCTGTCTTGCCTGTGCCCGATGCCGACGGCTATGCGGTATCGGTAGACGATGCGCTTCGCGCGCTCGACAACGAATTGTCTATTCTCTATGACGAAGACGAGACCCGTACTTCGCCGCGTCGGCGGTATGTAAGAAATATAAGCAGTATTGGTTTAGGCGATATTGTTCCTGCGACACGCTCGGTCGATATTCCGGATGATGTCGAAGACTTGCTTTATGTCGTCGAGTTCGCCGACGGTTGCGGCTCTGCGGTGCTTGGTGCCGACAAACGCGTGGAGTCGGTTCTTGCCGTTCTTGATGAAACGGTGCTGACGGCCGAGGACTTTACGGCACTGGCAAGTGAAGCCGATGCCGATGATCTGCGGTCTTTCGTCGTTTCGCTGATTGCTAACGGAGCCGTAGCACAGGCTGCGACTGCGATGTCCGGCGATCCGATTGATCTTATAGGAGACCGCCCCTTACCAATATATATAGTTTCGGGGCCGGAAACAGAGACATACGATATTTGTCGGCAAAAACCTCTTTTGCAAACGAAATGGGATCAGGATTCTCCTTACAACGATGCTTATGAAATGGCTGCAAACGGAGAGCCTCATCCTGCCGGCTGCGGCGTAATCGCCATTGCGCAGATCATGATGTTCCATCAATTCCCCGATCCGCTCAATGTCAATAACGGTTATATCTTCGAATGGGAAATATTGAACAGATTCAAATACGGTTGCTCTGGACAGACCGCAGCCGATCGTACACATCTGTCGCAGTTCGTGTACCAGCTTAAAAACATGATCGGTGCCACTTATAGCGATAGCGGGACGGGTACGACTAACCAACAGGCTGTAAAGGCATTCGCAAATATGGGATATCATTCGATATGGTTGCAGAGTTTATCCTATGATGTCGCAAAGAATTTCGTTTATTCACAGAAAAAGCCGTTTTATATATCAGGCTTTCGTTCCGGTGGATCCGGTCATGCCTGGGTAATAGATGGTTGGAATTCATATTCGATGAATCATTGGTTGGTAACGTATGACACGCGATTCAAGCCGGGCGACGGTAAGATTGGCAGAGAGCTGTCGCGTGAACTGGTCGGGAGATCGGAGGTTAATAAAGTCCATTGCAATTTCGGCTGGGATGGAATATGTGACGGATATTATTCTTTCGGGGTATTCGATTTGTCGAAACGATATGTTCGCGACTTGGACGAATCTGTCGGTGATAGAGAAAGCTATGCCGATCGTATATACGATACGAACTTGAAAATGATAACTTGCCTGCCTAACAATTAAAACTCAGCATTATGAAACGGATATTCATTATAATTATAATTACTGCTCTCGGTTTTCAGTCTTGCAGCAAGGATATCGTGACCGAGCGGGAACGTGTGGAAAACAAAATGGTTGAACTTGACAATCTTATCTTGACGCAGCAAGCCGAAGGCGGGGTCGATTCCGAGGCCTTTCTTGACGCGATGCTCGGCGGGGTAATGTCGTTTACACAGGTTTATATGTATACGACAGATAACGAATGGATCGACTATACTGCCTATTTGTCCGATATGGTAGGATTCAGTGGCGTTTTCCCGATTTTGTTCAACGATGACAATACATGTTTGAGACGGTGGGAACTCGATGCTTGGCCGGTTGCCGGATATGATATGGGTAAATGGTCTTATGATCCGGCCGCATTTGAAATCGAATTTGTTATGGGCGACTGTACAGACCTTTCGAAAGTGCTGTATTATAAGGATAATGTAGCCATTATCGAAGGTCGTTTCGCGGATGCTCATACGTTCTACGATGCGGAGAAAATAATCATGCAGACATCGTATTATCGCTATGTAGTCTCTTTCGATCGTATGAGCCGGAAGGAGTATATGCGGGAATATGAAAGCGTATACAGAACTGCTGAGCAGAATAAGGAAATCGAGCAGCAGCGTATAGCGGAGAAGTTTGCCGAGATGGACGAGATGATACGTGCGCAGCAGACAGCAGGCGGATTCGATTCCGCCGAATTTATGAACTGCATGCATAACGGCATAATGATGTTCCAACAGACTTATATCTATACGGATACGGACGAGTGGCGTGATTGTGATATGAATCGTTATTTGCCGGACAGAGATGATATCGTATTCTTCGACGACGGAACATATTGCCGTGAAGACGACTTTGTTCACGGCACGCCGACGCGTACATGGTCTTATGATGCTGCGACGCAGACCGTGACGTTTGTCTTCGGCGACAGGACGGATACGGCGAAAGTCTTGTATTTCAGGGATAACAAGGCGATTATAGAGGGTAACTTCGCCGATTGCGACCGTTCGCTCGACAATCACATGGACAAATGGGAGTCGGTATATCATCGTTATGTCGTATACTTCGACATGTCGGAGAACTGTCGCGAGGTTTTTATGGATATATATAATCACAATCGCGACATATGGCAGCAGTCGCATGATTGACATTTATAGTATAACCTGACCCGCAGGATTTCTTGGGTCGGGTTTCCGATCGGTTCGCGTCCGCCTGCT
>OFHN01002397.1_pt1 | contig 11153 bp, 12 predicted proteins | sample 1521321 | NCBI WGS metagenome assembly OFHN01 (sample SAMEA3504130, study PRJEB24116) | mouse gut metagenome | biome: mouse gut; feature: mouse-associated habitat; material: faeces | place: Denmark | collected 2011
ACGGCCTCACAGGGCTGGACAGGAGATCGAGCGACAGGCACATTGAGTGCCTGCGCTCGATTAAATTGCGCACAGGGGCTCGATGCCCCTGTGCGCAATCTGGGCATCCGTACCTACAGGGTCGATAGTGCCAACAGTCGGGAGACCGGACGAATCGGCACTTTCGACACTATGCAGTTCAATGATCCGCTTCCCGTTGCTCCGGCGAGTGGTAGCGGCGATGCCGATTTCTCTTAGAGCATCAACGTTTTGCAGGATTTGACGGGCAACTTTCTTCGGCGTAATGCCCGCTGTTCCGACAGGGTCGATCCTGTTTGACAGCTCGGTTGGAGTGCCGGTAAAATCCGGAGTGGATTTCAGAAGTGCAGAGAGAAGAAAAATAATTTTGCTGTCACGCTGCTCACCTTGATCATAGCTGTCTGCAATCATCTCCCAAACATTATCACTGTTACGCTCCAAAGAAATTTCCCGATACTCGATATCCCGGCCAATACAAAACAGCTTTGCTCGGTTACTACTGTGGCTGCTATTAATCAAAGTGAAACTGCTGTCCACCGCACCGCTGATTGCAGTCGTACCGGAGATGCGGTTGAATACATTGTCGGACGGTTCTTTCCTCAGATGATGGACCAGAAGAATGGCGATTTGATGCTCATCAGCAATCTTCTTCAGCACGGAAAGGTCACGGTAGTCGTTGGCATAGGTGCAGTCATAGTTGCTGCAACGGATCATTTGCAAGGTGTCGATGATGACGAGAACTGTGTCCGGATATGTGGAAACGAAGCGATTCAATTGCTCCTCTAGGCCGTGGCCAAGCGTATTGCACTCGGTGCAGAAGTGGACGTTTGCCGGGGCATCATCCGTGATTTCAAAAAGTCTGTTCTGGATACGAAACTGCGAATCCTCCAGGCATAGGTAGAGAGTAGTTCCTTGTTTCACAGGCATCTTCCAGACCGTTTCCCCCTTTGCCACCGTGACGGCAAGCCAAAGTGCCAGCCAGGACTTTCCTGCCTTGGGAGAACCAGCAAGGATGTGCAGCCCCTGAGAAAGCAGCGTGTCCACGACAAAGTTCATTGGCTGCAGCGGCTTGCTCATGAGCGTTTCGCCGCTGATCGTTTGTAATTGTTTCATGAAGCCCTCCTTTTTGTTGTTGACAGAGATATGCGGCTGTGGTAGACTGCTTTTTGATATCCAATTTATTTTTTGGATTTTATCGATGCTGCCATAGTAACATAGTTGCACCTGTTTTGTCAAGACACATTTTAAAAATATTTTTGGATACTTTGTAGGAGGCTTTATGTGGAACTATAAAATGCACTTTCTAGAGGACGGGGAGTTCTTTGAGTACGATACTTTTGGAGGTCAAGGTTCCACTGCTGCGCAGATAGCTCTGCCTTATCTGGAGAGCCTGTTGAGTTTTCTGGAGATGGACTGCGCGGAGTGGGAGCCATTGATCCAGCAGACTTGCGAGGATTTGAAGCAGTTTCTTGCTACAAAAGACGCATACACCGACCAGATGATGCGGGCACTGGGTAAATTGAGCGAGAAGCATGTTTACTTTAAGCTGCTGTATTTGCAGTGGTTCTGGCGCAAAGCCAGCGGAAGCATAGAACCCGGGATGGCAGAAGAAATGCTCCAGCTTCCGGAACAGCTTTCGCTATGCCAGAAACAGGCGCAGAAATTTGTGGAGAATATTTTGGATGTTGATCGGGTTGATAGAGACATACAGAAAAATGTCAGAGCGAACTATGTTTTCGACCAGCCCCGTGATGCGGACCTATTCTGCTTCAAGCCAATCCCGGTTAGCTTCGGGCCGGTGGGCGAGGATGACTGTGGCACAATCCTGTATCCGAATACTATCCGTGACCTGATCGACTTTTCTCTGCGAGATTGCGTTGCAAAAAGTATTCCCGTCCGCCGGTGCAGGAACTGCGGCAGGTATTTTCCTATCATTGGCCGGATCACAGCGGAGTATTGCAGCAGGCCGAAGCCCTCCGGGAAGCTCTGCCGGAATATTGCTCCAGTACAAAGGTGGGCGAAGAACAGCAAGAAGGATCTGGTATTCAGCGAGTACCGCCGGGAGTATAAGCGGCACTTCGCCTGGATCAAGGCTGGGAAGATTTCAGAGGAACAGTTTGCAGCCTGGGCGAAGCAGGCCAAGGCGAAAAAGCACGAGTGCGATGCGGAGGAGATTTCGCTGGATGAGTTCAAGGCGTGGCTGAAGGATGCCTGACTTTTTAGAAAAATCTGTATATCATACAAACATTATCTGCACTGCATGACTACTGTCTTCATCTCCGCCACATACTCCCGCACATACGGCACAGCCTCCCGGCCATACTGTTCCACCAGCCGGACAATAGCGGAACCCACAATGACTCCGTCGGACAGCGCCGCCATTTTCCGGGCCTGCTCCGGCGTGGAGATGCCGAAGCCGATAGCGCAGGGGATGGACGTATTTTCCCGTACCACCCGAATGATGGAAGCCAAATCAGTAGTGATTTCGCTGCGGGTCCCCGTGACGCCCAGGCTGGAAACCACATAAAGGAACCCCTCGGCCTCCCGTGCAATCATGGCGATCCGGTCCGCCGAAGTGGGCGCTACCAGGGAGATAATGTCAATACCGTATGCCCGGCACACCGGGGCAAACTCATCCTTCTCCTCGAAGGGAAGATCAGGGAGGATCAGACCGTCCATGCCGATGTCCCGGCAGACAGAAACAAACCGTTCTGTGCCGTAGGTGAACACCACATTGGCGTAGGTCATGAACACCATGGGCACTGTTATATCCCGGCGCAGGTCACGAACCATGTCAAAAATCTTATCCGTAGTCACTCCTCCCGCTAGGGCTCTCATATTAGCACCCTGAATGACTGGCCCCTCGGCGGTGGGGTCGGAGAAGGGAATGCCCAGCTCAATGAGATCCGCCCCGGCCTCCGCCATGGTCCGCACCAGTGCCGCCGTTGTCTCCAGGTCTGGGTCCCCGCAGGTGACAAACGGAATAAACGCCTTGCCGTTGGCAAAAGCGGAAGCAATGTTACTCATGGAGATCCTCCCCTCTATACCGCGCAATAGCGGCCACGTCCTTATCTCCTCTTCCGGAGATGGTCACGGCGATAATCTGCTCCTTCTCCATGGTGGGCGCCAGCTTTATGGCGTAAGCCACCGCGTGGGCGGACTCAATGGCGGGGATGATCCCCTCCGTCCGGCTGAGATACCCAAAGGCACTCACCGCATCCTCATCCGTGACAGGCACGTACTCCGCCCGACCGGTGTCGTGGAGATATGCGTGTTCTGGGCCAATACCAGGGTAGTCCAGCCCGGCGGAGATGGAGTATACCGGAGCAATCTGCCCAAACTTGTCCTGGCAGAAATAGGACTTCATGCCGTGGAAGATGCCCTCCCGCCCGGTGGCGATGGTGGCGGCGGTTTCAAAGGTGTCCACCCCCCGGCCCGCCGCCTCGCAGCCGATGAGACGCACGGACTTGTCCGGGATGAAGTGGTAGAAGCTGCCTATGGCGTTGGAGCCGCCGCCGACGCAGGCGATCACCGCATCCGGGAGCCGCCCCTCCTTCTCCAGCATCTGGGCCTTCGTCTCCCGGGAGATCACGGATTGGAAGTCCCGGACGATGGTGGGGAAGGGGTGGGGACCCATGACGGAGCCCAGACAGTAGTGGGTGTCATCAATACGACGGGTCCACTCCCGCATGGCCTCGCTGACCGCGTCCTTCAGGGTGGCGGTTCCGGTGGTGACAGGGATAACCTCCGCTCCCAGCAGACGCATCCGGTATACGTTCAGGGCCTGCCGCCGGGTGTCCTCCTCCCCCATGAACACCACGCACGCCATCCCCATGAGGGCGGCAGCGGTGGCGGTGGCCACGCCGTGCTGTCCGGCGCCGGTCTCGGCGATGAGCCGGGTTTTTCCCATCTTTTTCGCCAGCAGCGCCTGGCCCAGTACGTTGTTGATCTTATGGGAGCCGGTGTGGTTCAGATCTTCCCTCTTGAGGTAGATTTTTGCACCACCCAGGTCGCGGGTCATCTTTTCCGCATAGTAGAGGCGGGAGGGACGGCCCGCGTACTCGTTCAGCAGAGCGGTGAGTTCCCTGTTGAAGTCCGGATTGCTTTTATAGAAGTCATAGGCTTTTTCCAGCTCAATCACGGCATTCATCAGCGTCTCCGGGATATACTGCCCACCGTGGATGCCGAAGCGTCCTTTTGACATAGTGCTCAGTCCTTTCGAGCGGCGGCAACCGCCGCCTGGATTTTATCAAAATCTTTCTTTTTCTCCGTCTCCACCCTGCTGGAGATGTCCAGGCCGTAGGGATGAAGAAGTGTGACGGCCTCTGGGATATTTTGCGGCGTCAGTCCGCCCGCCAGCAGCCAGGGCCGCGTTATGCCCTCTGCCAATGACCAGTCGAAGGTTTCCCCGGTGCCATACCCGTTGTCCAGGATAATCAAATCCGCTGTCGAATGGTTCGCTGCCGCTAAATCTTCCGGGGAGCGGACTTTGTATGCCTTCCACACCGGATGTCCCGGCGCGGCGGCGCGGAGGGCGGCGATATAGGCCGCATCCTCCTGGCCGTGGAGCTGGGCGATAGACACCGTGCCGTCATTGAGCAGCGCGACGACTGTATCCACCGGCTGATTCACAAACACGCCCACCGGAACGACGGCATCATCCAGTTCCCGCCGCAGCGACCGCACCTTCTCCGGGGCAAGGCTGCGGTGGCTTTTAGGAAAGTTGATAATGAAGCCGCACCAGTCCGGCTTGACCTGATTGACGTACCGAATGTCCTCGGACCGGTACAGGCCGCAGATCTTGATTTTTGTCATCGCGCCGCCTCCCGCATTTCCCGCAGCAGGGCGGCTTTGTCCTTCGCCCGCATGAGAACCTCGCCCATCAGTACTGCGTCAGCGCCGGCCTTTTTCAGTGCCGCGACATCTTCGGTTGAGGACACCCCGCTCTCCACCACATAGACGCATTCCGGCGGAACCAGCTCCCGCAGGCGGGCGGCATTAGAGAAGTCCACAGAGAAATCCTTCAGATTCCGGTTGTTTACACCAATGATCTTTGCCCCCACGCTGACGGCGGAGCAGATTTCTTCCTCGTCGTGGGTTTCCACCAGGGCGGCAAGGCCCAGACTGTGGGCAAGCTCGAGATACCGGGCGAGAGTGGCGGTGTCCAGCAGGGCGCAAATGAGCAGCACCGCGTCCGCCCCCATGAGTCTCGCCTGGTAGATTTGATACTCGTCCACCGTGAAGTCCTTGCGCAGCATAGGAATGACGGCCTCCCGGCGGATGGCGCGGAAAATCTCGTCTGAACCCAGGAACCACCTGGGCTCCGTCAGGCAGGAAATGGCATCCGCTCCCGCCGCCTGATAGCTCCGGCCGATGTCCAGGTAGGGGAAATCCTCGGAAATGACCCCTTTGGAGGGCGAAGCTTTCTTGACCTCACAGATGAAGCTCATCCCCGGCTTCCGCAGCCGCTCCAAGAACACGTTCCCATACGCTTCCTGCCCCCGGCACAGCATTTCAAGTTCCTCCAGGGGAAGCTTTGTCCTGTCCGCCGCCACCCGCTCCCTGGCGTGGGCGGCAATGGTGTCTAAAATCGTACTCATACCGCTCACCCGTTGGAGCGGCGGACGACTTCCGCCAGCTTCTCCGCCGCCTTGCCGGAACCCAGCAGTTCCTCCGCCAGCCTGACCCCGGCCTCCATGCTCTCCGCCTTGCCGCCGATATACAGCGCCGCCCCGGCGTTCAGGCACACCGCCTGCCGCTTGGGGCCTTTTTCCGTCCCGTCCAGGATGGCGCGGGTGATGGCGGCGTTCTCCTGGGGCGTGCCGCCGGTGAGGTCGGACTTTTCGCAGCGGGCATAGCCAAACTGCTCCGGGGTGATCTCGTACCGCTGGAACCAGCTGTCCTTGATTTCGCAGACTGTGGTGGGGGCGCTCATGGAGATCTCATCCAGCTTGTCCTGACCGTAGACCACCATGCCCCGTTTGACGCCCAGCTTGCTCATCACCTGGGCCAGAGGCTCCACCAGTGCGCCGTCGAACACGCCCATCAGCTCCATATTGGCCCCGGCGGGGTTGGACAGGGGGCCCAGGATGTTGAACACCGTGCGGATGCCCAGCTCCTTGCGGATGGGGGCCACGTATTTCATAGCGATGTGGTAGTTCTGGGCGAAGAGAAAACAGAAATTCAGCTCCCGCAGCAGCTCCGCGCTCTTTTCCGGCGGGATGGTGATGTTCACCCCCAGGGCCTCCAGCACATCCGCCGCGCCGGACTTGCTGGAAGCTGCCCGGTTGCCGTGCTTTGCCACCGGTACGCCGCCTGCGGCGATAACAAAGGCGGCGGTGGTGGAGATGTTGAAGGAGTTGGAGCCGTCGCCGCCGGTGCCTACGATTTCCAGCACGTCCATCTCGTGGAGCAGCTTGACGCAATGGGTGCGCATCCCGGAGGCGGAGGCGGTGATCTCGTCGATGGTCTCCCCCTTCAGGGACAGGGCCGTGAGGTAGGCGGAGGTCTGGACAGGGGTGGTCTCGCCGCTCATGATCTCGTTCATGACGGCCTCCGCCTCAGCGTAGGTCAGACCCTGCTTCTTGGAAAGTTTAATAATGGCTTCTTTAATCATGTTGGTTTCCTCCTATTACAGTGCGATAAAGTTGGTGAGAATAGTCTTTCCGTCCGGTGTGAGAATAGATTCCGGGTGGAACTGCACCCCGTAGATGGGGTATTCGGTATGCTGAACCGCCATAACCTCCCCGTCTTCCGTCCGGGCGGTGACGGTCAGGCAGTCCGGCAGGGTGTCCGGGTCCGACGCCAGGGAGTGATACCGGGCCACCGGCGCGCTCTCCGGCAGATTCCGGAACAGCGGGCAGCGGGTGTCAAATTCAACCTCGGACTGCTTTCCGTGCATCAGCCGCTTCGCGTAGGTGATGGACGCGCCGAAGGCGGCGCAGATGGCCTGGTGGCCCAGGCAGACGCCCAGTATGGGAATCTTTGGCCCCAGGGCTTTTACCGCCTCAATGAGAATCCCCGCGTCCTCCGGCCTGCCGGGGCCGGGGGAAAGGATGATCCGCTCCGGGGCCAGGGCCTCGATCTCCGGTATGGTCAGTTCGTCGTTCCGGATGACCTTGATGTCAGGCGCAATGGCCCCGATGAGCTGGTAGAGGTTGTAGGAAAAGCTGTCGTAGTTGTCAATCAGAAGAATCATAAATCCGCCTCCCTCTGGGCCCGCTCCAGGGCCTCCACCACGGCCCGGGCCTTGTTGATGCACTCCTGATGCTCCTTCTCCGGCATGGAGTCGGCCACGATACCGGCCCCGGCCCGGATAAACACGCGCCCGTTCTTCTTGTAGGCCAGCCGGATAGCAATGCAGGCGTCCATGTTCCCGGTGAAGTCCAGATAGCCCACGGCCCCGCCGTAGACGCCACGCTTGTCGTCCTCCAGCTCGTCGATGATCTCCATGGCCCGCAGCTTGGGAGCTCCCGAGAGAGTCCCGGCGGGGAGTACCGCGTCCAGAGCGTCCAAGGCGTCCTTGTCCTCCCGGATCTTCCCCCGGACGGTGGAGCCTATGTGCATCACATGGGAGAAGCGGAGGACGGACAGGTAGTTTTCTACTTCCACCGTGCCGAATTTGCTGATCTTCCCCAGGTCGTTCCGGCCCAGGTCCACCAGCATGTTGTGCTCGGCCAGCTCCTTCTCGTCGCTAAGCAGTTCACTCTCCAGAGAGGCATCCTCCTCTGGCGTTTTGCCCCTTGGCCGGGAGCCCGCCAGGGGGAAGGTGTGGAGCACCCCATCCTCCAGCTTCACCAGGGTCTCCGGGGAGGCTCCGGCCAGTTCCATGCTGTCACTGGTGAAGTAGAACATATAGGGCGAAGGGTTGCTGGAGCGCAGCACCCGGTAGGCATCCAGCAGGGAGCCCTCAAAGCCTGCCTCCAGCCGGTTGGACAGCACCACCTGGAAAATGTCCCCCTCCCGGATGTACCGCTTTCCCTTCTCCACCATGGTCGTGTAGGCCGGCAGGTCAAAGAGGGGCGTCAGGGGTGTAGTCAGCCGTCCAGGTCTGTGCTCCAAGGGCTTGCCATATTTGAGCAGGGATGCCATTCGCTCCAGCTCGCCGCAGGCAGCGGGGTAGCTTATATCCAGATTGGCTGCCTCTGCGTTGGTGATAAGGATGATTTTCTGCCGGTAGTTGTCAAAGCAGATGACCTTCTCAAAGAGCATCAGGTCCATATCCTGGAACCGCTCCCGGTCCTGGGCCTTCAGCTTCAGGGAAGGCTCGGCGTATTTGAGGTAGTCGTAGGCGAAGTACCCCACCAGTCCGCCGGTGAAGGGCGGCAGTCCCGGCACGCGGGGGCTCTTGTGCTCCGCCAGGAGTTTGCGGAGGATGGGGGCCGGGTGCTGGAGCTCTGTGCGCACGGTGTCCCGGTCCCGGAGCTGGAGGATGCCGTCCTTGCAGGTGACCTCCAGTGTTGGGTCGAAGCCCAGGAAGGTATAGCGGCCCCAGCCGGCGCTGTCGGCGGCGGACTCCAGCAGGAAGCAGTGTCCGCTTTTGGCCCGGAGAATCCGCAGGGCCTGGATTGGAGTGATGAAGTCGGAGAAGAGCTCCCGGCTGACGGGGACATAGCGGCAGCCGCCGGATGCCGCCAGCTCACGGGCTTCCTTCAGGGATGGATAGTACATAGACGTTCCTCCTTCCGGGGACGGGCAAAACAAAAACACCCGCCCTCGACTACAATGAGTCAAGGACGGGCGAAAATATCGCTCGCGGTGCCACCTTGCTTCACGGCCTGAAAAGGCCATGCCCTTAACGGAGTACCAACATACCCCCGGCAACTGACGTATGCCCACACGTCGCGGGGTACTCGGCGGTAAACGCCTTTGCCCGCGCCCTCGGCGGTCCATTTGCCGGCCTGTTTCCCGCCCGATTCCCAGCGCCACGGGCTCTCTGTGGAGGCATAACCGGTTTGATCTCCGCTTCAACGGTTTGATGGGTGAAAGTATAGCGCGGGACAGGCCCGCTGTCAAGGGGCAATTTGCACAAAATCGTCAGCGCGTAACAGCGCTTTCTGGCCTCTCCCCGCACAGATCCGCCAGGGTAAACTCCGCCAGATAGTCGGAGATCACTCTGTCCAACCCCTGCCAAAGGGTCAGCGTCCGGCAGTCCGCCTGCCGGGGACAGGGCTTCTGCCCCGGCCCCAGGCAGGCCACCGGGGCCAGCGGCCCTTCCATTCGCTCCAGGACGGAGCGCACACTGTATTCCTCTGGAGGCCGGTTCAGCCGGTAGCCGCCGCCCTTTCCCCGCATGGCCTCCAGCTCCCCACCCTTCACCAGCTCCTTCACGATGATCTCCAGATATTTTTCCGAGATCCCCTGCCGTTCGGCTACATCCCGCAGTGGCACGAAGCTCTCGGCCTGATGCTCGGCAACATCCACTAAAAACCGAAGCGCATACCTTCCCTTTGTGGAAATCATCATAAAATCCCCTCCTGTTTTTACCTATCATACCACAGGGTTAATAGGATTTCAAGAATCATATTATTCCTATTGACAAAGTAGGTTTATAGGAATATAATTCCCACATCCAAACAGAAAGGGGAACTTTCCCATGAGCTACAGATTTGAGACCTTACAGCTCCACGTGGGCCAAGAGCGGCCGGACCCCGCTACCGATGCCCGGGCTGTGCCTATTTATCAGACAACCTCCTATGTGTTCCGCAATTCCGCCCACGCCGCCGCCCGGTTCGGGCTGGCGGACGCCGGGTAAATTTACGGGCGGGTCACCAACTCCACCCAGGATGTGCTGGAGAAGCGGCTTGCCGCCCTGGAGGGCGGCGTGGAGGCGCTGCCCACCGCCTCCGGCGCGGCGGCAATCACCTATACCATCCAGGCACTGGCCCAGGCGGGGGATCATATTGTGGCGCAGAAGACCATCTATGGCGGCAGCTACAACCTGCTGGCCCACACTCTGCCCCAGTACGGCATCCGGACCACCTTCGTGGATGCCCACGACCTGGCCCAGTTGGAGGGAGCCATCCAGGACAACACCAAGGCCGTCTATCTGGAGACCCTGGGCAATCCCAACAGCGACATCCCGGACATCGACGCCATCGCGGACATCGCCCATAAGCACGGCCTGCCCCTGGTGATCGACAACACCTTCGGTACGCCCTACCTTATCCGGCCCATTGAACACGGGGCGGACATCGTGGTCCACTCCGCCACCAAATTCATCGGCGGCCACGGCACCACCCTGGGCGGCATCATCGTGGACAGCGGGAAATTCGACTGGAAAGCCTCCGGCAAGTACGCCCCTATCGCCGCGCCCAATCCCAGCTATCACGGGGTCAGTTTTGTGGACGCCGCCGGGCCCGCCGCTTTCGTCACCTACATCCGGGCCATTCTCCTCCGGGATACTGGGGCCACCATCTCTCCCTTCAACGCCTTCCTGCTGCTCCAGGGGGTGGAGACCCTGTCCCTGCGGCTGGAGCGGCAGGCGGAGAACACGAAGCGGGTGGTGGACTTTCTGGCGGCCCATCCCAGGGTGGATAAGGTGAACCACCCAAGTCTGCCGGCTCACCCGGATCACGGTCTGTATGAGAAGTATTTCCCCCGCGGCGGCGCGTCCATCTTCACTTTCAACGTGAAAGGCGGCGCAGCCGAGGCACAGGCATTTATCGACAAGCTACAGATTTTCTCCCTGCTTGCTAATGTGGCTGATGTGAAATCGCTGGTTATCCACCCCGCCTCCACCACTCATGCCCAGCTGACTGAAGACGAGCTACTAGAACAGGGCATTAAACCAAACACTGTCCGCCTCTCCATCGGCATTGAGCATATTGACGACATCATTGCCGATTTAGCGCAGGCATTGGCTTAAATATTAATATTAAACGCCGTGCAGCTGCAAATAGCTGTACGGCGTATTATTGTGTTATTTTGTCTGCTCACGCAAATATTTTTCAATCTCCTCAATGTAAACCTCGCCAATCCGGCTCAGTATCGCGTCGCGTTTGGTGATATAGCCAATTTCCATTACGCTATTACGGTTGAGGTCATCAGCGGCAAATGGCACGGCCACATAATCACTACCGTTTAACTCCTCGCAAATAATCCCTGAGCACAGCGTGTAACCGTTTAAGCCCACC
>OFHN01002399.1_pt1 | contig 11147 bp, 6 predicted proteins | sample 1521321 | NCBI WGS metagenome assembly OFHN01 (sample SAMEA3504130, study PRJEB24116) | mouse gut metagenome | biome: mouse gut; feature: mouse-associated habitat; material: faeces | place: Denmark | collected 2011
CCGCCGTTTTTCTCAAGCAGCCTGCGCAGCTGCAGGATATCTTCTTTCTTCTGGACAAAGGAGGCAGCGATGAAGTCCACATCCTGGCTGATACCGAAGAGGATGTCCTCTCTGTCTTTATCGCTGATGTAGGGCATGGAGAGATCCACGTCGGGTACGTTGAGGCCTTTATGGTTGGAGACGGTTCCGCCGTTGATCACACGGCAGACAATATTGGTGCGGTCTACCTGTTCCACCTGCATCTCGATCAGACCGTCGTCGATCAGTACGCGCATGCCGACTTCCAGATCTTCATAGAGCCGGTTGTAGGTCACGCTTACCTTATCTTTGGTGCCCTCAACCTCGTCGGCGGTCAGGGTGAAGAGCTGGCCGTCTTCCAGGGTCACACGTCCGTCCTTGAAATTTTTCACCCGGACTTCCGGGCCTTTGGTATCCAGCAGGATCGCCACCGGCTGTCCTACTTCTTTACGCAGTTTCTTTATCATATCCATTCTTTTCTTATGTTCGTCGTAAGTTGCGTGGGAAAAGTTACACCGCGCGACGTTCATTCCCGCCAGCATCATCTGTCTCAACACATCTTCATTGTCCGTTGCCGGGCCAAGGGTACATACGATCTTTGTTTTTCTCATAGAAATCCTCCATTCCTGCTCAGCCTGTGAACTTGGGTGCAAGCACAAAGCTGAAAGCATCTAAAGATGCCGCTATGTGGCATAAATATTTATACGCACTCTATCATATCATATTCATCTTCCGGACAACAAGGAAGTATTTTGCTAAGAATTTATGTGAAGCAGGATGTAAAAGGGATATATACGGATGATCTTGAAGTTTTCTGAAATCACTTTACAGAAAGGATTGTACAGAATACAATAGTTGTAATCATGAGCGAAATTTGAAGAGAGAGGGAGAAGTGTGATGTGGTTAAGGAAGAGGATGTATGCAGGTATCCTGGCTGCTGTTGTGGCGGTTGCATCTATGCAGCTTCCGGCTGGGACTGTCTATGCAAGAGAGACAATCGTATTATCGGATGGGATGGAAATAACTGAGGAGAAGGCGCAGCCCGTGGAAAATGGAGCCGGCGCAGTGTCGGAGAAGGCGAGTCAGCAGGGAGACGGTGAACAGCTGGGGGAGTCAGGCGACAGTAATGAGTCGGAGCAACCAGGGGATAGCGGAGTGCAGCCCGGGGAAGTGGATGACAGTAACGGGTCGGAGCAACCAGGGGATGGCGAAGTACAGCCCGGAGAAGCGGACGACAGTGACGGATCGGAGCAACCAGGCAATGGTGGTGAACAGCCCGGGGAGTCAGACGGCAGTAACGAGTCGGAGCAACCAGGTGATGGCGGTGAACAGCCTGGCGACAGTAGTGAGCAGCCGGATGACGGTGATAGGACAGAAGAGCCGGATGATGGAGGCAATACGCCTGCGGAGCCGGGAGAAACAGATGAGAATGATGGCGAGTCTGGGAGCACGGACGGTTCCGGGGAAGAGACCGGGGAGCAGGAGAATCCTGCTGATGAGATGCAGGAGCAGGTTTCCGGCAATGATATTCCGGGATCCATGATATCCGACACTCTGCCAGAAGAAGGCGACGGTCGCGGTATTATGGCGGTGGGAGAGGCGTTGAACCTTGAAAATCTGTCGGCAGAATATATCGCGCTTGACGGCTCGTGGATCAGTTCCACCGCGCAGGGACGGCCGAAAGTCCTGATATTCTACAGTAATACGTGCGGCAACAGCCAGGGTACCATTCAGCGGATCAGCCGGAAGATTGGTGATTTTGCCGGGGTAGATATTTACGCTATAGAAACAACCGGCAAAACGAAAGAAGAAGTTGAAGCTTTTCAAGCACAGTACGGTTGCAAAGAAATCGTCTTTTCTTATGATATAGGTACGCTGAACCAGAGAAGCATGTGGGATTATGTGTATGCAAGCGGAGTCGGCAATCTTTCTTCCGACGGCAAAGTTTACATTACCTGGCCGGTGATCGCTTATATCGATGCAGACGACCGTCTGCAGTATGCGACGACTGCTGCACAGACTGCAGAGGGGATATTGTCTAACCTGAATCAGTACTGCGGATTTGGCACCGGAGACGAGGACAGATACACGATCACCTATGTCCTTGGCGGCGGAACAAACAGTGAGGAGAACCCTTCCTACTATACTTCGGAAACGGACACGATCATATTGAAGGATGCCGTTAAGACGGGACAGCCGTTTGAAGGCTGGTATAAGGATCCGATCTACTCTGCAAGAGTGAGGGAAATTGTCAAAGGCAGTACGGGAGATATAACGCTCTATGCGAAATGGGGCGCTGCGTCGGCATCTGAGATACCGGCGATTGATATGACACCGGCTGAGGGCAACGTAGTCATGGGATTTTCGGGCGCTTATTATACGGAAAGCGTGGATAAGATCTTAGATCGCCTGAATAAGATCCGTTGGGAAGCCTGTACGCAGGGAGTGCTACACCCAGCGACCAGAAAACCGATGACAGAGGCGGATTATGTGCCGCTGCAATGGTCGTCAGACCTGGAAGCGATCGCCAGGCTGCGGGCAGCTGAGGCAACTATTGAGAATGGTCATACGAGACCGAATGACAAAAGCTGTTTCAGCATATCGACTTCCAACGGGGAACAATCTTATGCAGAGAATTTGGCCTGGAATTACAGCGGGCTGATGGCAGGTATAGAGCAGTGGTACAAGGAGAAAGAAGACTGGGTAAATCAAACGGCCGGGAAGGTGACCGGCCATTACACGAGCATAATCTATCCGGAATACCGCAGTGTCGGTGTCGGCGCGTTCCGGCTCTCCAGCGGTGGCTGGTATGCCGTTGCCCAGCAATTCAGCTATAAGGATACGCTGGATGCCTATAAGAACCCAAGTCAGGGAAAATGTATACAGAATATAGAGGTACAGGGAAGCAAGGTAACGGAATGCAAATTTGGCGGGGATATGGCAGCCTATCTCAGAGAAGGCGCCACATATCAGATTCCGGTCGATGTTACCGTACAGTATGACGATTATTATGGTAAGGCCAAAGAATACAGTGGATCTTATCAGGCAGGAGGAACGTGGCGTTCTTCCGATGAGTCGGTTGCTGTTGTAGATGGCGGAGGAATGCTTCGTGCCATAGGAAAAGGAACAACGGAAATCAGTCTCGAGATCGACCCCGAGAATGGAAAATCGGCAATATCGACCGTGTTTACGGTATATGGCCGGGATGAGAATCCGATCACGGTTCAGCGCCCCGATGTCACGACCTACAAAGTCGGACAAAAGCTTGATGTGACGGGCGGAAAGGTGACATATGTGCCATCGTCGGGCGAAAGCACCGTGACCAAAGAGCTGACACCGGAAATGCTGAGCGGATTTGATTCCTCTAAACCGGGAATTTGTACGGTAAACGTCAGCTGTGGCGGCTATGTTACCGATTTCGACACGTTGATCGTGGAGGAGCCGGCGCTCTCGGCAGACTATGGACAACGGCTAGACCAGGTTGCCCTGCCGGTATGCGATCATGGAACTTATAGGTGGCAGGACGGCACGACAGTATTGGATCAGGTTGGCACACGCATCTTCACAGCGGAATTTACACCTGTAGATCAGGGGAAATTTCAGAAGCTGACAGACATACAGGTGAAGGTCACGACACAGATGATGTTGGGAGAGGAGACTGAGGTAGCTTTTAAGAGCAATACGTTTGTCTACAACGGGGCCGAGCAGGAACCGAAGGTGGTCGTTTTTGCAGGGAACACCGTATTGACAGAGGGAGAGGATTACGAGCTGTCCTACGAGGACAATAAGGATGCAGGCACGGCAGCGGTGACTGTGCAGGGAATCGAACATTATCATGGCAGTATCCGCAGGACTTTTGAGATCCAGCCGGCCCCGGTGGTGATCAGGGCAAAGGATACGACGATCCTGGTCGGCGGGAAGATTCCGGCTTATGACGGCTACGCTTATGAGGTAAGCGGCCTGATGAAGGGCGATAAGCTGATAGAGAATCCCATCTTCTCCTGTGCTGCTGTCGGCACGGATAAGACCGGTTGTTATGACATTATTCCGGGAGGCGCGGATGCCGGCCCGAACTATACGATATCCTATGAGAAGGGCAGACTGATCGTAGCCAACGAATATGTTTCCTGCACGGTAACTTTTGATGTGCAGGGTCATGGGACGGCGCCGGACGATCAGGTTGGCATCAGGGTCGGCGATATGGTAAAGCGGCCTGCAGATCCCTCTGCCGAAGATTACCGGTTCGATGGCTGGTACAGAGACGCCGCATGTACGAAGGAATGGATGTTTGATACGGATATCGTGCAGGCTGATATGACATTATATGCGAAATGGCTGTATGATGCGGGCAGGCAAGACGGCTTTGCGATGCAGGAAATAGCCGATATGTATTATACAGGGAAGGCTTGTAAGCCTGCGGTGAGTGTCTATGACGGCCCGACACTGCTTAAGGCAGGCCGGGATTATCAGATCAGATATTATAATAACATCAATGCCAATAAGGACAATATGCGCAAGCAGGGTAACGGTGTGGGAGCCTTTTTCAAGGAGGAGCTTCCTTATGTGGAGATCACCGGAAAAGGTAACTATACAGAGAAAGTTAAAGTAAACTTCAATATCCTTCCGGTAACGATCGGAGACGGCGGCAAGGATGCGGCGGCCGGCGTGACGCTGAAGACGACAGATCAGCTTGTGAAAGCAACGAAAGTACAGAAACCGTTTAGCTCCATCAAATACGGTAAGACGATGCGGAAGGAGATAGATTATACCGTATCCCTGGTAGTAGAAAACGGACGTGATCAGTCGGGCAGGAACCTGGCTGTGGGCAAGGAACTGGAGGGAGCTGTCATTCCTGCAGGCTACGAGGGAGAATTCAAGCTGACGATTCAGGGAACCGGGAACTATACAGGCAGTATCAGCAAACCAGTTTACGTTGCGGACAAAGCGCATTTGATCAAGAATGCCCGGATTACGCTGGGCAGGAACCTTAAGAATATTTCCTTTGATGGCAAAGCAATAGAATTACGCGCTGCGGAATATGATTCTGCGGATGTGTTTACGGTAAAATACAGCAGGGAATCACTGCGATATAATAAGGACTATCGCGTGCGATACCGCAACAATGACCGGGTCGGCAAGGCGGAACTGACCATCATCGGGATGGGTGAATATGTCGGTGAGAAAACAGTGACTTTCAACATTACGGGGAGGTCTTTTACATCCAGAACGGTGGAGATAGAAGGTATAGAAGACAAGGTCTACACCGGAACGGCGTTGACGCAGAATGATGCTTTTGTGATTTACGGGAAAGGAACGGAAGACGAAAGAGCGCTGGTATACGGGACGGATTACACGATCAGCTATGCGAAGAATGTGAATGCCGGTACTGCCGTTATGACCTTCAAGGGAACGGAACAAGCAGGTTATAGAGGAAGTTTTAAGCAGACGTTTAAGATTGCGGCCGCAGATATCACGCAGACCGAGCAGGCAGCAGAGATGAAGGATATGTCGGTCAGTTACAGCAGAGCAGGTGTTATGCCGGGCAGTGAGGTCGTGCTTACCAATGGGGCAGGCATCAGACTGATCAATGGAAAAGATTATACGCTTCGGTATAAGAATAATAAGGCAGTGGCTGATAGGTCAGACGAAGAGCCGCCGACGATCGTTGTGAAGGGTAAAGGAAACTATACGGGAGAACTTCCGGTATATTTCAGCATCGTCAAGAAGGAATTGACTGCAGACGATATCACGATCAAAACCTCATCTGTAGCCTATAAGGAGAATAAAGAAGCCGATTACGCATATAAGCCGTCGGTGAAAGTGCTGGACGGAAAGAAGCAGCTGCGTGCAGGTGTGGATTACGAGATTACCTATGTGAACAATACGCAGGCTGCCTATGAGGCTTATCTGCAGGATTCCGGAAGGATCGGGCAGAATGCTGCGTCCGGCAATGAGGCAGAACGGGGAGGCGGTGCAGGAGGGCCGCAGGCAGTTATCACGCAGAAAGCAGACAGCAGCTATACGCAGCGGGAACCGCTTATCGTACCGCTCACGATCTACCGTAATAAGCTGACGAAATCGAATCTGACGGTGGAGATTGCTGAGTCCGTATATACAGGAACGACGGTTACGCCTAAAGTGACGGTATATTACCAGGGCAAGGACGGGGGCAGCAGAATCCTGCTTACAGAGGGAACGGATTATTCGCTTACTTACGGAAATAATATCGCTTCCGGTAAAAATAAAGGAAGTGTTAAGATTAGCGGTATTGGGCCTGATTACGGCGGTGACAGTGAAATTTAATATTGGGAAGAAAGTGATCGCCTATTAGGCAGTATCTACAAAACGGGTTCTCGATGGTAATTTCCGCGGGAACCCGTTTTATGATCTTTATGAAAGCTTTTGCTCAGGGATAAGAATTTATGGCAAAAGCATTATGAGAAAACAATTTGACCGGCTTTAAACGCTAAAAGCATTAGTTCAATTGACTGTGCATCACATTTTCTGAACTTCAGATAGTAATAAAGAGTGTTAAGGAAATTCTTAAATGCGATGCCTTTCTCTTCTATAATGGGCATATTGATATCGTCGCCAAGCATAAAACTCGCCAAACGCGTCAGCAAAAATTTCTCATTAACATAAAGAAATCGGTCATCTTCGATTTGCCCGGTCAATTGAAGCGGTTTCCTTTTGAGCAGCCAAAACGTTTCGTATGCTTTTATTTTAATTTCATTGACATGCTCTATTTGCTGGTAGTCTTTCAGACGTTGTATGTCAGAAAAATAATCCATTATTGCGTGAGTCAATGCCATGTGATGAACATATGCTATGCTTTCCAGATTGTTTGTCTTCAGGAAATCGAGCATTTCCTGGCTGATCTGTTGGATTCGGCTTTCTATAACCTCTTCTCCGACAACAGCAACCAGGTCATCATATTTAATATAGGTGTTCTCAATATTATTCATAATGGTCACTTCCTGTCAATTCATAGATCATACAGCAGTTTTTGCTTGGAAGGAAATCACGATAAGTCTGATATTCTCTTTTCTCGACCTCACCGGTATGAATACGGGAATTATTTCCAAGCTTATGATTTCTGATTTTTCCGGCATGGATTAAACGGATTCCGTTTTGCGCAATTTCTCTGGCATTGGCACTTTTGATCTTAGAAGTATTCATTATTTTCTCCTTTTTAACCCTCATCCATTATTGACTGCTTGTAATCATTTAGTGTACGTAGAGCTTTTATCTCGGTGCTTGCTGGTTTATTATCTGGGGGTTTATTTGCAGCTGTAATCACTGACAATGCTTTATCATCTGTACTCAGCTCTTTTTCAAAATTGCCAGATTCAATGGATTGTATTTCAAGAGACTTTAATTTGTTGAAAAATTCGCTCATTTCATCTGCAAGACCGGATAATCTATTCAACAGTTCAGTATATTCTTTCAAGATTTTATCATCTTGATAATCAGGGTAAACCATTGCATGATCGATTTCGCCCCAACCTTCTTCAAATAAGGTCCTGACCTGTATTTCTAAATATATACCCTTATATTTTATGATATAATGTACTGAACGGTAAACTTTACCATCTATAACGCTATCCGGAGGCAACACTTCATCATATAATTCTCTTGAGTCGCCATTTCTGATATGAACCTTTGGCTTTTCGGCTATATAGGAATGATCTTGTCTGTCATCAAAATCAGAAAGACAGTCTCTTATATAATATTCTGGATTGTTTTCAAATTTTGATTCAATATAGTGATGAAAAGCTTGCCAGTCTGATTTGAACAGAACGAGACATCTTATTCCTATTAGATCAGTAATAAATTTCTCGTAGTTTTCCTTATTGAGATTTCTATATTTAATTTGGTTATGCTGCTTCTTTCTTATGATCTTAGCGATAAGGTGTTCCGGGTTTTTGATCCTTGTGCGAATAGAATGAATTTGTTTGTCATCAGTTTCCTTCAGATAGGTATTCATAAATTCTTCCAGAATCGTTTCGTATTTATTATACTTGATCTGACTGAAGTCATCATATATGTCATTTAAATCCTGCCATGACATTTCGGCACTTTGAAATAGTTGCTCTGAAATGTTATACTTTTTCAGAAATACCTCTTTTGTAATCAAATGCATACCTCTGCAGTGTTTTACACTCGCGTCTACTTGTTCTTTTTACAACTAACTATCAGTTTAATATAATAAAATGGAAACTTCAACCTTTTCTTTAAAAAATACTGTCTGGGGCTGCATTTGAGTATATTCAGTATAAGTGGTGTATATGCAAATGTCAATGTTTCAGACGCTTTATTGCGAATAGTATTGGGAAATAATATCTTTCTCAGCATGAAATAAAAAAAGATTATCGATGAGTCTGGTTTTTCTTGATAAAAGAGCAGGGATTTTCACTGTTTTTTTATGTATTTCATTTTTAAATAATACACTTTCCTAAAATGGGTGTGGTTGCTATAATAAGACATGAAGAAATACTAAGACGGCAAAGAACGCCGCCTAAGTATATCTAGATCATGTCTGGAAGAATGCGAAGGGCATGCATTCTTCCCAAGCAGTGCAGGGAGCGAAACAGTGACATGAAGAAATACTAAGGCAGCGAAACAGTGGCATGAGGAAATACTGAGGTGTCAGGGAATGTCGTTTGGGTATGTCATAGGCATGAACGGGTATATCCCAGGAAAATGAGAGGAGAAAGCAGAATGCAGATTAATTACAATGAACAGAACAGGGTGTTTAAGATAGATACGGAACATACCAGTTACTGTATTGGTATCGTGGATGAGGAAAACTTTGTCGGACACATTTATTATGGAAGGAAGCTGACAGATGATAATCTGTGCTATTTGATGCGGACGATGGAGCAGCCTTTCGTGCCGTCAAGGAACAACAGAGACAGGACATCTTTCCTGGATACGTTTCCGATGGAATACACAGGGCACGGACTGGGGGACTACCGTGAGGGTACTTTGATGGTGAGAACGGCGGGCGGTCACACGGGTGTGTCGTTGTCTTATGTTTCTCATAGGATCATTGATGGAAAAGAGGAGCTTGCGGGACTTCCGGCGACTTTCGGGGCGACGGATGCCTGCAGGACGTTAGAACTCACGTGTGAAGACAGGATCTTGGGGCTGCAGGTGATCTTATCCTATAGTATTTTTGCGGACAATGACGCCATAGCACGGAGCGTGAGAGTCGTAAATGGCGGGAAAGAGGCTGTCTATCTGACGAAGGTTCTGTCAGCCTGCATCGATATGGATAATGAAGATTACGAGATGATCACGCTGCAGGGTTCCTGGGCGAGAGAACGGATCATCCAGACAAGACCTGTAGTGAAGGGCAAACAGGGGGTATCTTCGGTGCGGGGAGAATCAAGTCATCAGGAACATCCGTTTATGGCATGGAAAAGAAAGACGACTACGGAAGAGACCGGGGATATCTACGCCATGAATTTTGTCTATTCCGGTAATTTCCTGGCACAGATCGAGGGAGATCAGTTTGGGAGTATGCGGGCACTGATGGGCATTCATCCGCAGGATTTCTGTTGGAAACTGGAGCCGGGAGAAGCGTTCCAGGCACCGGAGGTGATCTGCGTGTATTCAGCGGAGGGTATCGGCGGCATGACCAGAACCTTCCATGACCTGTATCGGAAGGCATTTGATCCGGGGTGAATATAAGGATAAGAAGCGCCCCATCCTGATCAACAACTGGGAGGCGACATATTTCAACTTTGATACGGATAAACTGCTGGATATCGCACGGGAGGCGTCGGGTCTCGGCATAGAGATGCTGGTCATGGACGACGGCTGGTTTGGGTGTCGGAATGACGACAATACGAGTCTGGGAGACTGGCAGGTCAATGAGGAGAAGCTAAAAGGCGGCCTGAAATATCTGGTGGATGAGGTCAATAAGCTGGGACTGAAATTCGGCATATGGCTGGAGCCGGAGATGATCTCCCCGGATTCCAACCTGTACAGAGCACATCCTGACTGGGCATTTGCAATTCCCGGTAGAACGGGAAGCCTTGCCAGAAATCAGTATGTGCTGGATCTGACGAGACAGGAAGTGCGGGACTATGTGTATGATATGATCGCCGCGGTGCTGCGCAGCGCGAATATCGAGTATGTGAAATGGGATATGAACAGACAGTTGTCCGATATGGGAAGCTGTGGCCTGCCTGCCGACAGACAGGGTGAACTCTTCCACAGACAGGTGCTTGCGGTGTATGAGCTGCAGGATCGGATGACGAAGGAATTCCCGTATCTGTTGTTGGAGAACTGCTCCGGCGGAGGGGCAAGATTTGATCCTGGCATGCTCTATTACAGCCCGCAGATCTGGTGCTCTGATGATACGGATGCGGTGGAGCGGCTTTCTATTCAGGCCGGTACGGCGATGATCTACCCGCTGTCCACCATGGGAGCACATGTGTCTGACTGCCCGAATCATGCGCTGGGACGGACAACGCCTTTTGAGACGAGGGGATATGTGGCGCTGGCAGGCACCTTTGGTTATGAACTTGATGTAACTAAGATTCCGGAAGAAGACCGGGCTATGATACCGGCGCAGACGGCAATGTATCATAAGTACAACGATCTGGTGCGTGAGGGAGATTATTACAGGATTGCACATTATGCCGAAAACCATTATTATGATTGTTATGAGGTTGTGGCCAAGGATAAGAGCGAGTCGCTTGTCACATACATTCAGGTGTTGAACCGTCCTAATAGCCACAGCAGGCGTATCAGGATTCCAGGGCTTGACCTGCAGGCGGTCTATGTGATAGAGAATATAGAGGACTGGCCGGAGATCGCACAGACAGAGTACAGAGGAGATGCGCTGCAGTTTGCGGGCATTAATATACCGCCGCTTTGGGGTGATTTCAAGGGGAGGCTGCTGCATCTTGTGAGGAAGTAGCAGGAAGGTTGAACGAATTTATGCTGAGGCGTCACAGATTCTATTGCTCGCGTCCTCAGCGTAAAACGCTTCGGAACGGAGGTAAATATGATCGTACAGAAGTACAAGGATATGTTACAGGGGAAATCGGTTATTCGCCAGTTGTCAGAGTTTGCGGCAGCCAGGGGGGCCGAGATCGGATATGAGAATGTGTTTG
>OFHN01002402.1_pt1 | contig 11127 bp, 8 predicted proteins | sample 1521321 | NCBI WGS metagenome assembly OFHN01 (sample SAMEA3504130, study PRJEB24116) | mouse gut metagenome | biome: mouse gut; feature: mouse-associated habitat; material: faeces | place: Denmark | collected 2011
CGGGATGGAACAGATTGATAAGATCTTAAACCGCGGCGGGATGACTTCTATGTGGAATATCATCGGTGTTGTTATCTGTTCTATGTCTATGGGCGGTGTCTTCGACCGTACAAAGATGCTTTCCCAGGTTGCGGGCGCGTTAAAGGTTGTAACCAAGACTCGTGTAGGACTTATCGTATCCACGCTGATTACCGGTATCGTATCCAGCTTCGTAGCTTCTGACCCATACATTGCAGGACTGATCCCGGCAAAGACCTTTGCAGACGATTACGACCGCCAGGGACTGGACCGTTCCGTACTTTCCAGAACCATCTCCGACGGCGGGATCTGCTATGCGCCCCTTGTTCCGTGGGGTTCAAACGGTATCTTCTGCGCAACGACATTAGGCATGACGGTCAGTGCATATTTCCCGTTTTATTTTATGGGATTCCTCACTCCGCTTTTCAGTATTCTGACCGCTGTTACCGGCATCGGAATAACATATGCCGCAGATAGATCCGCAGAAGATGAGCCAAAAGCTGCCAATGAATAATATCAGCGCAAAAAACGCCGGGCGTTCATTTCCCGGCGTTTTCTTTCTGCCTATATTCTGATCTATTCCTTTACTCTTATTACTCTTCCAGATATTCTACCGGATTGACCGGCTGTCCGTCTTTGCGCATCTCGAAGTACACATTGCATCCTTCCACGCTGTAGTATTTTGTCGGCTGGCTTACATATCCCAGTACACTCTTTGCCTCTACATAATCGCCTACGCTCACCGGAACTTCCTTCAACTGCCCGTAGATCAGTTCATAGCCATTCCCGATATCCACATTGACCGTCGTACCGGTCTCAGCCGTCACGTCAATAGATTTGACGACTCCTGTCGTACCGCAGAGCACCTGATCTCCCTCCGCTCCGGAGATGATCACAGCCGGATTGTACTTATACTGGTCTAATGTTGAGAAGTACACAGTCTTGTCCATACTGTAACTCATAATGATCGCTCCGTTGACCGGCCAGAGCAGTTTACTGTCCTCACTGAAATAAATGGACGCGCCGCTTCCCGCCGTACTCTGGACCGGAGCCTGTGTGTTATCGTCCGCAGTATCTGCCGGTTCAGGCGTCTTGGTCTCTTCCGGTGTCTCTGTCTCTTCCGGCTCATCCTGCTTGACGACCAGATTATTTGCTTCTTCTGCCGGTTCCTCTTTCTCCTTGTCTTTTGTATCCTCTTCTTCTACCGCTTTTGCAATCTGTTCTTCCCGCTGTGTCCGTTTGTAGTCACTGAATGTATATGTTCCGACTATCGCGATAGCTGCTACAAAGCAAATGACGGCTGCAGCGGTAGCGCCTTTCATTTTCTGTAAAGGCTTTTGTTTCTTGTTCATCTTATCACCACCTCTGACTATATTTTTGCCAGATAGCGAGTGTCTTATTCTACGTCCTGTAATATTTCTGCCACTTCTTTTATCTCTGTGCCTTCATAAAAATATTGCAGTATCTCATCGTATGTATAGCCTTCTTCTGCCATCCGGTCGGCAGAATACTGGCTCATTCCAAGACCATGTCCTTCTCCTCTCGTGGTGATCCGTATCTTCCCGTTATACCGCTGCAGCGTGAAACATCCCGATGCAAGTCCATATGTATTCCGGAATTCCTCTCCGCTTATATTCTCCTGCCCCACCCGGACGCCAAGCACATAACCTGCCGTATCCGTCTGTGTAACCTCCGCGTCCATATCTTCTGTCATTACCGTCTGGATCTGCTTCTTATTCTCAATATCATAGGGACACTCCACGATCTTGAGGTACGGATATTCTTCACTCCCAAGAACCTCCTTTCCATCCCGCGTACACCCGTTGCTAAGCCTGAAAAACGGTGTCAGCGCCAAACCTTCTCCAAAGAATAACACCGCGCCTTCCGTACCGTCCCACGCGTCTTTTAATTTTCCGTAATATTTGGAATATTTGGCGCCCCATGCATCCTCCATCTGCTTCCGTGTCCAGAACTGCTCTTCCAACACCGCCTCCTTCCCCGCTTCTTTGATCTTCCGGCAGACCTCGGTCCGCACCAGGATCGCCTGCGCTTTCAGCGCCTCTTTGCTGTAAGACGCCGGCATCTCTTTTGCCAGTATCCCGATACAATATTCCTCCATGGGCATCTCACTTATGGTATCCCCATCCTGAACCTTCACACTGGTACTATCCACATGAGAATAAGAAGTAATGCTTGGCCCATTCAGGAATACCGTGACCACATACGGCAGCAATATGATGATGAGCAGGTAGCATCCTATATTTTTCAGTCTCAGCCGCATAAAAGAACCCTCCCATACACTGTATGGAGGGTTCCTTTCTTTTATGCATGATTCTGTTCATCTATACGATTTAGTTCATCCCTACTCTTCTTCCCGAGATTCCACCGTAATCTTATCTAATTTCCAGATATCGTCCACATACTCAAGGATCGTCCTGTCAGAAGAGAACTTGCCGCAGCATGCCGTATTAAGAAGCGCCATCTTCGCCCATCTGTCTTTATCACGATAAGCCTCTTCTACCTTCTCCTGTGCTTCGGCATAAGCGCGGAAATCCTTCAGGATAAAGTACATATCCGGACGCGGGCTGCCCTTCTTCGTAAAGAGGGAATTGTGAAGGTCACGGTACATCTCGCTGTTGCCATGCGCGTAAGTACCATCTACCAACTGGTCTACCACTCTGCGAACATCCGGATCAGTATTATAGACATCCCATGGATTATATCCGCCCTGCTGCTCATAGTTAATAACCTCATCTGAGCTCAGGCCGAAGATAAATGCATTCTCAATACCTACTTCTTCCACGATCTCCACATTTGCCCCGTCCATGGTTCCAAGTGTCGGCGCGCCGTTCAGCATGAACTTCATGTTACCGGTTCCTGAAGCCTCCTTAGACGCCGTTGAGATCTGCTCGCTGACATCCGCAGCCGCGAAGATCCACTCTGCATTGGATACACGGTAGTCCTCGATAAATACAACCTTGATCTTTCCATTGATACTGCGGTCATTGTTCACAACCTCGGCAACGGAGTTGATCAGCTTAATGATCTCCTTCGCACGGATATATCCCGCAGACGCCTTCGCACCGAAGATAAATGTCCTTGGATAGAAATTCTTCTCCGGATGCTCCTTGATCTGGTTATACAGATACATCACATGAAGGATATTCATAAGCTGCCGCTTATACTCATGCAGACGCTTTACCTGTACATCGAAGATCGATCTCGGATCGACCTCGATCCCATTATGCTTCTTAATATATTCTGCGAGACGTTCCTTATTCTTATACTTAATCTCCATGAATTCCTTAAGCGCCGTCTCGTCATCCGCATATTTCTTAAGTCCGGACATCAAAGAAAGATCCATGATCCAGTCTTTTGTGCCAAGCTTCTTTGTTACCCAGTCTGCAAGAAGCGGATTGCCGTGCATCAAGAAACGTCTCTGGGTAATTCCGTTGGTCTTATTGTTGAACTTCTCCGGCATCATCTGATAGAAGTCCTTAAGCTCCTGGTTCTTAAGGATCTCCGTATGCAGCCTTGCAACACCGTTGACCGAATATCCCGCCACGATTGCCAGATGTGCCATCTTCACCTGGCCGTCACGCAGGATCGCCATCTTCTTAACCTTATTCTCATCACCCGGATATGTCTTGCGGATATGCTCTACAAACCGTCTGTCAATCTCCTGGATGATCTGGTAGATACGCGGAAGCAGTCTGGAGAACAGGTCGATCGGCCACTTCTCGAGCGCTTCTGCCATGATCGTATGGTTCGTATATGCACAGGTCTTCTTCGTGATCTCCCATGCCTCTTCCCATCCAAGTCCTTCCTCGTCAAGCAGGATACGCATCAGCTCCGCTACCGCTACCGTCGGATGCGTATCATTCATCTGGATCGTCATCTTCTCATGGATCTTCCGGATATCGTCGTGCGCTCTCTTATATTTGGCGACCGCCGCCTGCAGGCTTGCAGATACGAAGAAATACTGCTGCTTAAGCCTCAGTTCCTTTCCTGCATAATGATTATCATTCGGATACAGGACTTCTACAATATTCTTCGCAAGATTCTGCTGCTCAACAGCCTTGTGATAATCTCCGCGGTCGAAAGATTCCAGCTGGAAGTCAACGATCGGTTCCGCATCCCAGATACGCAGTGTATTCACAACATGGTTATTATAACCGACGATAGGGTAATCATACGGAATCGCCTTAACGGATTCGTAATTCTCCTGAACGAAACGGATCTTGCCCTCGTCGTCATATTCTATACGGATATTTCCGCCGAAGCGGACTTCTTTTGCGTATTCCGGACGCCTGAGTTCAAATGGATTCCCGTTCGCAAGCCAGTTATCCGGCGTCTCCACCTGGTAACCATCCTCGATCTTCTGCTTAAACATACCATACCGATAACGGATCCCGCATCCGTACGCCGCATATCCCAGGGATGCCAGTGAATCCAGGAAACAGGCTGCGAGACGTCCAAGACCGCCGTTGCCAAGCGCCGGATCCGGCTCCTCATCCTCAAGCAGATTCAGATTGACGCCCATCTCTTCCAACGCTTCTTTTACTTCCGTATAAGCCGTCATGTTGATCAGGTTATTGCCAAGGGCTCTTCCCATCAGGAACTCCATGGACATATAATATACGATCTTCGGATCGTCCTTCTCATACTGCTTCTGTGTCGCGATCCAGTCATCGATGATCGCTTCCTTCACGGCATAAGAAACTGCCTGATACAATTCCTGCTGCGATACCTCTTCGATCTCTTTTCGGAAGAGATGCTTTACATTCTGCCTTACTTCTCTCTTAAATACTTCTTTCTCAAATCTTGGATTATACATGCTGTCTGCCCCTTTCTCTTTTTCGGAACATGCCTGCTGCGCAATAGCGTACTCGGCAAACTCCCAAAAATTATCGTATATTCCGTACTTTACTCGGCCTCTATGCGTTCCACGCCCAGAGTTACATTCTCACCGTTGATCTTCCATTCCTTCACGTACCCTGCCGGCGCCGTCTTCTTCACACTCAGCGCAAGGGTCTCCTCGCCTACCGTCTTAGCATTCGCCGTAAATACAGCCTCTGCCTTCTCCGTACCCTCATAAGTAATCTCAATCTTATCCATCACTTCAAAACCAGCCTCTTTACGCATGGTCTGAACCTTACTGATGATCTCTCGCACAAATCCTTCCTCAAGAAGTTCTTCCGAAAGATTTGTATCCAGCACAACCGTGATACCATTGTCATTCTCAGATACATATCCCTCCATCTGCGCGCTCTCGATCAGCAGATCCTCCCGTGACAATGTAATCTCCTGCCCATCTATATCAAGCTTCAGGCTCTCCGACGCATTCAGTTCATCCATCGCCGCGTTCCCGTCGATGGCGCCAAGCGCGGTCCTGATGCCATTTAACATTTTACCATATTTCGGTCCCACTGTCTTTAGTTGAGGTTTAAAAGAATAGCTGGTAAAATCACGTACTTCTTGTGTAAATGTTATAACTTTAACGTTTAACTCATCCTTCACGATATCCCGGTAAAACGCAGGAAGTTCAAAGTCTGCCTTCACATACATCTGCCCGATCGGCTGACGGTTCTTGATGTTCGCCGTATTCCTGCAGGCGCGTCCCATGACAACCAGCTTCAGCACCTGCTCCATATTCGCCTCCAGCTCCTTGTCGATCCACGCCTCATTGACCGCCGGGAAATCGCACAGATGAATACTCTCCGGCGCCGTCTTGTCAATACTGCGCACCAGATTCTGGTAGATGTCCTCCGTCATGAACGGGATCATTGGCGCCGCCGCCTTAGAAAGCTCTACCAACGCCGTATAAAGGGTCATATACGCATTGATCTTATCCTGTTCCATTCCTTTCGCCCAGAAACGCTCGCGGCTCCTTCTCACATACCAGTTGCTCATATCATCCACAAAATCCTGCAGAGCCCTTGCGGTCTCCGGAATCCTGTAATTCTCAAGATTGCTGTCCGTCTCCCGGATCACCGTATTGAGCCTGGACAGAAGCCACTTGTCCATTACAGACAATTTATCATATTCCAACGTATATTTTGTGGCGTCGAATCCGTCAATATTCGCATACAGCACGAAAAACGCATAAGTATTCCACAGCGTCCCCATGAACTTGCGCTGTCCTTCCACAACGGCTTTTCCATGGAAACGGTTCGGCAGCCACGGCGCGCTGTTCACATAGAAATACCAACGGATCGCATCAGCGCCGTATTTCTCCAGAGCGTCGAAAGGATCCACCGCATTTCCCTTGGACTTGCTCATCTTCTGCCCCTTCTCGTCCTGCACGTGTCCCAGGACAATAACGTTCTTATAAGGCGCCTTGTTGAAGATCAGCGTCGAGATCGCAAGCAGTGAATAAAACCATCCGCGCGTCTGGTCCACCGCCTCAGAAATGAAGTCTGCCGGGAACTGCTTCTCGAACAGCTCCTTGTTCTCGAAAGGATAATGGTGCTGCGCGAAAGGCATTGCTCCGGAATCGAACCAGCAGTCGATCACCTCCGGTACACGGTGCATCTCCTTGCCGCAGACCGGGCACTTGATCGTCACCGCGTCGATATACGGACGGTGCAGCTCAATATTCTCCGGACAGTTATCCGACATCTCCTTAAGCTCTGCAATACTTCCGACAGAATGCTGATGACCGCACTCACACTCCCAGATATTCAGCGGAGTTCCCCAGTAACGGTTCCGGCTGATGCCCCAGTCCTGCACGTTCTCAAGCCAGTCGCCGAAGCGTCCCTTGCCGATGCTCTCCGGGATCCAGTTGATGGTATTGTTGTTGGCGATCAGATCCTCCTTCACATCCGTCATCTTGATAAACCACGACTCGCGTGCATAGTAGATCAGCGGAGTATCACATCTCCAACAGTGCGGATAGCTATGCTCAAAGTTCGGCGCGTTAAAGAGAAGCCCTCTCGCCTCCAGATCCTTAAGCACCTCCGGATCTGCTTTCTTCACGAATAATCCGGCAAACGGCGTCGATTCCGCCATATTTCCCTTCTCATCTACCAGCTGCACGAACGGCATATCGTATTTCCTGCAGACCTTCGCGTCGTCCTCACCGAATGCAGGCGCGATATGAACCACGCCAGTACCGTCTGTCAGCGTTACATAGTCGTCGCAGGTCACATAGAACGCCTTCTTGTGCTGATTCGCGATCCCGTCCGCCGCACACTGATACAACGGCTCATACTCCTTATATTCCAGGTCCTTTCCCTGGCAGGTCTCAAGTACCTCGTATGCTGTCTCGCCTTCCTTCGCCAGAGGCCCGAGCACCGTATCCAGAAGCGCTTCCGCCATGTAATAAGTATAGCCGTCCACACACTTCACCTTCGCGTAAGTCTCAACAGGATTCATGCAGAGTCCCAGGTTCGACGGCAGCGTCCAGGGCGTCGTCGTCCATGCCAGGAAATACGCATCCTCATCCTTCACCTTGAAACGGACGATGGCAGAACGTTCCTTCACATCCTTATATCCCTGCGCCACCTCCTGCGCAGACAGCGGGGTTCCGCAGCGCGGACAGTAAGGTACGATCTTGAAGCCCTTATAGAGCAGCCCCTTATCCCAGATCTGCTTAAGCGCCCACCACTCGGACTCAATAAAATCATCGTGATAGGTAACGTATGGGTTCTCCATATCCGCCCAGAATCCGACCGTACCGGAGAAATCCTCCCACATTCCCTTATATTTCCACACACTTTCCTTACATTTGTCAATAAACGGCTCCAGGCCATACTCCTCGATCTGATCCTTGCCGTCAAGCCCTAACGCCTTCTCGACCTCCAGTTCTACAGGAAGCCCATGGGTGTCCCACCCTGCTTTCCTTGGCACCTCATATCCCTTCATCGTGCGGTAACGCGGGATCATATCCTTGATCACACGTGTCAGCACATGCCCGATATGCGGCTTGCCGTTGGCTGTCGGCGGACCGTCGTAGAACATATACATCTCGCTGCCCTCGCGGTCCTTCATACTCTTCTCAAAGATCTGGCTATCCTTCCAGAACTTCTCTACTGCTTTCTCTCTGTCGACAAAATTCAGATCTGTCGAAACCTTCTTGTACATGTGTCACGTACCTCCTTCTTACATTACATCCCTTGCGGCGTTCCATCCGGTCAGAAAATAAAAAACTCCCATCCTGTATAGGACGGAAGCTGCGCTTACGTTTATAAACCACCTAAACATACTATCATATGTCTTCCCTGTAACGGAGGACTCCCGTCAGTATCTACTTAACCTTACTGTCATATCTCATAACCTGTCGCAACCTGCCGTGAGCCGTCAGGCTGCAATCCTGCCTCAATACCATCTATAAGAATCTTTCGACAACTGCAGCTCAGAAGTGATGTTCGATCATATCTTACTCGCACCGGGCTTACACCCTCCCCGGCTCGCTGCCGCTTTCCGACATGGTCTACTGTCTTCGTCATCGCCTTTTGTGTGTTCTTTATTATAGTAAAAAAACCCCTGAATCGTCAAGAGGTTTTTCTATATATTTTGCTTGTACTACATTTAAGTTATACATGCAGCGAATTCCCGCATCCCCCGAAAGATCAGCCATACAGGGAACCTGAACAAATTCATCCAGAAGATCACCCTCTATATACAGGCGCACTACCAAGAACCGCTCTCTCTGAACAACGCCGCAGACTACACCAATAAGTCCGCTGGCTATAGCTCAAACAGGTTTAAGAAAGAAGTCGGAGTCAGCTTCCCACAATAACTAGAAACTGTTGAGAATATACAGAACCAAATAGTTGCTATGATAAATATCAGACGGTTGACAAGGGAATTTAGTATATGAAAAATTCATATGAATTTCATTGTAAATACAGGATTATTTTTGTATAATCGAAGTATAGTAGGAACAGGTTATATTATATCTTGTGCCACAGATTTTAAGAAATTGAGGTGTGAAAGTGCAGAACGATACAAAACAGACGCAGGAAGTTATGGCAAAGCGTACCTCAAAAAACAGCGTATTCCTTGATCTTTTTCAGAACAAGTGTTATCTGCTAAAGCTGTATAAGACGCTCCACCCAGAGGACACCACAGCGACAGAGGATTCCCTAACTGATGTAACAATAGAAAATGTGCTGACCGACAATCTGTATAATGACTTAGGCTTTATTGTCAACAATAAGCTGATGATTCTCATAGAAGCACAGTCTACATGGACAATGAATATTTTAGTAAGAGTTTTGCTGTATTTGGCGCAAAGTTATCATGAATATTTTCAACGTACCAGCCAAAACTATTACAAAAGCAAGAAAGTGAAAATGCCGAAGCCCGAACTCTATGTGATTTTTACAGGAAACAAAGGACGGAAACCCGATAAAATATCTTTGTCTAAAGAATTTTTCGAGGGTGCGGATATAGATATTGAGGTAAAAGCAAAGGTTATCTATGAAAGCGATACAGATGATATTATCAATCAGTACATTATTTTCTGCAAAGTTTTTAACGAGCAGACAAAACAGCATGGAATGACACAAAAGGCAGTTACGGAAACGATTCGCATATGTAAAGACAGGAATGTTTTAAGGGAGTATTTGTTTGATAGGGAAAAGGAGGTTGTGACGATTATGATGAGTTTATTTGATGAAGAACAGATAATGAGAACTTATGCAAAAGATATTGAAAAAGAAACGGAAAGAAAAACAGCGGAAAGAATGATAAAAAAGGGGAAAATGACATTGGAGGAAATTGCAGATTATATTCCAACATTATCATTTGATGAATTAAAAGAAATTGAAACCGAGATTATGCAGTTAGCATAATCAATCAAGTCCTTTAAAATCAAATATAATAACAGCATTAGGGCATATAGAAAGTGGAAATCTATATGCCCTTTCTTTTTGCAGCAGTGCGCTCTCCCGCCATTCTAAGACAACGCACCATCACATCGCAAACCTCGTCCGGCAACCTCCGGGGAATCATCTTCATAATACTTCTAGAAATGATAATCAACGATCCGCCCTAAAAGAAAAATTTCAAAATATGCCGAAACATACTATACTTGTATAAAAACTAGGAGGTTTCAACATGAATAATCTACAGACACATATGAAAAATTATCTGGAACACTGTAAGAATCAAAAAAGGCTGGATGGCAAGACATTAAAAGCTTACCGGATTGACCTAAACCAGTTTCAGGCAGCAGTACCCCTGTCCGACATTTCAGATATCACGCCAGAAATATTAGAGGATTTCATTGCCGGATTGCACCGAATCTACAAGCCAAGAACAGTAAAACGAAAAATCGCCTCGCTGAGAGCCCTTTTCCATTATTGTGAATATAAGGAAATCATTATTCAGAATCCATTTTATAAAATACAGGTGAAATTCCGGGAACCAGTCGTCCTGCCAAAAACAATCCCGCTGCATACCGTAGAGTCCTTTCTCTCACAAATACCATGCACGCGCCAAGACCCATTACCAGAGGAAAAATACCCTCCGCGATATCGCCGTAGTCGAACTCCTCTTTGCCACCGGCATGCGGATTTCGGAACTGTGCTCACTGAAAAGGGAGGATGTGAATTTATTCGATAAAAATATACTTATATACGGGAAAGGCTCAAAAGAACGCAAAATACAGATTGGAAATGACGACGTTATTCATATCCTTGAAAAATACCAGCATGCTTTTTCTGACGACATAAAAAACTGCGGGTATTTTTTTGCAAGCCAGAACGGATGCAGGCTATCCGAACAGGCTGTCCGCAGGGCAATTAACAAGTATACGGGCATAGCCTCTATAGAAATCCACATCACGCCCCATATGTTCCGCCATACATTTGCGACAAGTCTTTTGGAGGCCGATGTAGACATCCGGTATATCCAGGAAATGCTTGGTCATAGCTCCATTAACATCACAGAAATATACACACACGTCGCCATGTCAAAGCAAAGGGATATACTTTCAACAAAGCATCCACGGAAAAATTTCCACTTTTGAGAATCTAATACTGGTAAAGGGGTTATCAAGGATTGATTAACCCCTTGGTTCCAAAGTATCGAAATGCGGGTCTTTCTGTAATCCAATCTGCAAATTCCGCACGAACGGCGTAGCCATTCCGCTTCCGGCGG
>OFHN01002411.1_pt1 | contig 11106 bp, 10 predicted proteins | sample 1521321 | NCBI WGS metagenome assembly OFHN01 (sample SAMEA3504130, study PRJEB24116) | mouse gut metagenome | biome: mouse gut; feature: mouse-associated habitat; material: faeces | place: Denmark | collected 2011
GGACGGGAGCCGGAGCGTCTATTTCCTGGACGTGGATCTGAAGGACGGGGCGTGGGACGGCTTCACCCTGGGCCGGGAGCTGCGGCGGCGGGACCCCCACGGCACCCTGGTCTACATCACCAGCTACGGCGACCTGGCCTGGCGCACCTTCCGGTACCATCTGGAGGCCTTCGACTACATCATCAAGGAGCCGGAGCAGATCGGCCCCGCCGCGTCGCGGTGCCTGGAGGAGATCCATACGCGGCTCCTGGCGGAGCGGCGGGACCCGGCGGAGGTGTTCACCCTGCGGACGGGGGACATGGTGCGCCACGTCCCCGTGGAGGAGATCCTCTTTTTTGAAACCGCCTCCACGCCGCACCACGTTCTGCTCCACACCGCCGGCAGCCGGATGGATTTCCTGGGCAGCCTCAATGAGCTGGAAAGCCAGATGGGGCCCCAGTTTATCCGCACCCACCGGGCCTACCTGGTGGCGGCGGACAAGATCGAGGCGGTGGACATAAAGCGCAGCAAGCTGTGGGTCGGGGGCCGGGAGTGCCTGCTCTCCCGCGCCGGAAAGGCCGCGCTGCGCAAAAGGACGGGAGAGGGCCAGTGAGCTCTCTCCCGCTTTTCACATTACAGGCAATATTTACAGCGGCGCACAGTCAGCCCCCGCTCACTCCTCATAATGGCCCCTGCATGACAAGATCACAAGGCTCTCACCCTCCATGGCATAGACCAGCCGGTTCTTATCGTCAATCCGTTTGCTCATACCGCCGGCATGGCGCAGCAGCTCCGCTTTGCCAATCCCCCGCACAGCTCCATCCCGCTGCAGCTCCTGAAGCAGCTTGTTTATCCGCTTCAACGTCTTTTTGTCCTCTGCCTGCCAGTAAAGATAGTCTGCCCAGGCTTCAGGCGAAAAGGTGATGTTATACGCCATCTTCCACCATCGCCTCCAGCTCATCCATCGTTTTCACGATGCCCTGTCCGGCTCGAACCTGGGCAAGCCCCCTCTCCAACTTTCCAAGGAAGGCCGCGTTCCGCGCCGCCTTCTCCAATTCGTTGTACCGCTCCGCGCTGATGATCACCACGTTCTTCTCGGCCTTCCTGGTGACAATCACCGTCTCGTCCTCATCCGTCACCTTGTCGCAGAAGTCCTTGAACCGGCTCCGGGCCGTAGTAAAGTTGACCGCTATCATACGATGCGCCCCCTTTCATAGCATGTACTGTATCCTGTACCGATTATTGTACCATATACAGCCGCGGAAATCAAGCCTTCCCAGCATCTTCAGCAGAGCCGCCCCATGCCGTTCCTTCCGGACGCTTACGCCTCTGATCCGCAAACAGGACTTTCTCTACCCGCTTCTCATTCATTTTCAGCGCCGTGATCTGATACCCCTGGTATGCAAAGGAATCTCCTTCTTCGGGCACGCGCCCCAGCTCGTTCATGATCCAACCATTTATAATTCCCGCCTGCGCTTTCTGATCCGCAGCCTCTATATGCAGCGCCGCAAACACCTCGCCAACGTCCGCGCTGCCGGCAACCACATATTCCGTCTCCGATTTTTTCTCAATCTCCGCGCTGACCTCGTCGTATTCGTCCCAAATCTCGCCCACAAGCTCCTCCAAAATATCCTCCAGCGTGATGATGCCTGCCGTTCCGCCGTACTCGTCCAGAACGACCGCGATATGCACCTTCCGGCTCTGCAGCTCCTTTAATAGCGCGCCGATCTTTTTATTCTGCGGCACAAACAAGGCCGGCCGGATGATTTCCGCTATTTCCTTATCTTTATGATATACATAACGGTAGAAATCCTTTTGATAGATAATCCCGACAATATGGTCTATGGAGCCCTCAAACACGGGAAGCCGTGAGTACGCCGTGTCCGCAAACACGCCGGCAATTTCCTCTTTCGCGGCTTCCGTTGAAACAGCGGTGATATCCACTCTCGGCGTCACGATCCCGCCCGCCTCCTGTTCCGTAAACTCCAGCGCGCTTCGGATCAGCATATCCTCCTGCTCGTCAATCCCTCCGCCCTGCTTTGCCTCCTCTACGATGGACAGCAGCTCTTCTTCCGTGATGCCGCCCTCATCCGTCGATTGAATGAGCGCGGACAACAGCTTTTTCCACTGCCCAAACAGGAAGTTGAAGGGCGTCAGCAATCCCATAAGCGCGCTCAAAAACGGCGCGGAGAACATGGCGAACCTCTCCGGCGATTCCTTTGCAATGCTTTTGGGCGTCACTTCTCCGAAAATCAGGACAACGATGGTGGTCACCGCCGTGGATACGCTGGGTCCGGCCTCGTCCCCCAGCCATTTTACGAACAGCACCGTCGCCAGGGACGCGCTTGCAATGTTTACAATATTATTGCCGATCAGGATCGTTGACAGCAGGCTGTCGTAATCCTCGGACAGCCGCATGACCAGGCGGGCCCTCTTATTTCCCTTTTCCGCCATATTCTTCATGCGGATTCTGTTCAGCGACGAGAACGCGGTTTCCGTCGCCGAAAAGTATGCAGACATCAGGATGCTTACAAGGATAATGACAATTGAAATTGTATGGTTTTCCATTTTTTACCTCTCATTTTTACTACGTCTATTTTATGAATTCCGTTTCCCGCCGGCCACTGTTTCTACCTGTTCATGGGCTTCCTCCCCCGCAAAAAACAATAAAAAGCACAGCTATATGCATCGACGCATATAACCATGCCTTTCGTTTCGGATAACATACTATAAAATTGGGAGTTCCGTCCGCCTCACTGTCTGAGCCGCCGTCCACTTTTTCCCCTCCATACCGGAATTTTAGGACAGTATAGCATATCCCTTGCCGAAAGGCAAGAGGGCTTTTTCTGACGGCGCGGCAAACGCGCAAACCATCGCCGCGCATGGGCAGGCAATCGGCCCATATGCGCGCCTCTCCATCTCCGCCTGCGGGGGACGCTTTCCGTTTTCCCTCGGAACCCCTGCTTTTCCGTGGAAATGCCCTATTGCATTCCTGCGGAAAAAGCTGTATAATATCGATAAGACAACAAAAAAGGCAGGCCGGAAGGGTGCGGGAACACCCGTCCGGCCCTATGCAGGAGAATACCCCTCTCCCACACAGCAGATATAACTGCGCCTGTTTTTCATTATACCCCCTTCTATGCTTTTTCGCAAGGGGGAGAATGTAGCTGTGCGCTTGTTAGCGGTGTAGGGAATCGTAATCCCTGCGCCGCTTTTGTTGTCTCACGGGGAAAGCCCACGGGGGACGGGAAAGGAAGTACCACCCCCAAAGGCTGAACCGTTGAGACAGCCAATCAAGCCGCGTGGAGCGGTAAAAATTACGAAAAGAGAGGGAACGCAAACATGAAAAGAAAATCAATCGCGCTGCTGTTGGCACTGATGATGTGCCTTGTGCTGTTGTCCGCCTGTGGAGCGAACGACACGCCGGACACCGTGGAACCTCCGGCCTCTGGGGATACTCCCACCGAACAGCAGCCAGCAGACGGGAAAGAGGAGCAGCCGTCACAAGAGCCGGAACAGGGAGAACCGGAAGAATCAGAGGAGCCCCCGCAGGAACCGGAACAGGAACAGCCGGAAGAATCAACGGAACCAGAGCCCGCCGTACCCGCCGAGATGACCTATACTTTCGATGCTGCCACCGGAACGCTGACCTGCTCCGGCGGCGGGGAGATCACCGCCTATAATGGTTATATTGATGCAATCAAAAATACCCTCTTTGAGACGGATGAATACAAATGCCGGCAGGAAATTAAGAAGGTGGTCATTGAGGACGGCGTCACGGCGATTGGCGCCGAGGCGTTTGAGGGCCTCGCCATCACAGAAATCGTCATCCCGGACAGCGTGACGCGGATCGGTACTAAAGGGGTTGGTTATGGGGCGTTTAGCGGCACCCCAATTACAAGCGTCACCATCCCGGACAGCGTAACAGAGCTTTACGGGGATATTTTTCAGGACTGCAAGAATTTGAGCAGTGTGACCCTGTCCAAAAATCTTACTTACATTCCCCGCAATATGTTTAGCCGCTGTTCCAGCCTGACTAGCATCCAGATTCCCGAAGGCGTAACTAGAATTGAGAGTCATGCGTTTGAATCCAGCGGGCTGACCTCGGTCACGCTCCCTGATGGGCTGACTTACATAGGCAGTTCTGCGTTTTCATATTGTCCCATCACGGAGCTTACCATACCTGCAAGTGTGACGGAGTTGGGTAGCAGCGCGCTGAACCGCTGCGACTCCCTGACAGACGTCACCTTCCTGGGCGATACGGACATGGACCATGTGGGGGACTTGCTTAGGGAGGTGCTGAGAAAACCCGTGACTGTCCACGCCCACGCCGGGTCGGTGATCGAGGGCTATCTAAACCGCCAGATTTCCCAGGGCAGCGTAGAATGCACCTTTGCCCCCATCGGCTGAAAACATCACCCCACCAGGCTATGCTTGGTGGGGGCAGTTTATTGCGCGGAGCAAAATGCAGATTATTTGCGTCAATATAACCAATTCACAAAACGTTAATGAATATACCGTCAAAATAGCTTGACAAAAAGTTATTTTGACGGTATAATTTTATTGTCAAGATAACTATAGTTTGTTTGACGATTGGAGGCGATTTTGTGGGGAACTATTTTAGCTATATGCGAATTTCCACCGATACGGAGCGGCAGAACTTCGCCAGACAGGAAAAGGCTTTGAAGCGATACGCCGAAAAACATGGTATTGAATATCTGCATGAATTTTCAGAAGAAAAATCCGCCAAGAACTTCACGGATAGGAAGGAATTCAACAAGCTCGACAAAGCGTTACACAGCGGTGACACGGTTGTTTTTAAGGATTTATCGAGATTTACACGCGAAACCGAGAACGGTTATAAAAAATATATGGAATGGCTTGAAAGGGGTATTAACATTGTTTTTTTAGATAATCCCGGTATATCAAGCGACTATATCCGGCAAATGATGAATACAGCGGAAAGTCACAATATAATCACAAAGACCGCCATGGAGGGAACAATAAAGACTCTGCTTATTGTGGAGCTTGACATGGCGGAGCAGCAGCGGCGTTATATCTCAAAGGCTATAAAGGATGGTATCGCGGCAAGCGACAAGAGAAGCGGACGGAAAAAAGGCTCGTTGGACAAAATGACCGATGAATTAAGGCACGATTTAGAGCTTTATATGCACGACAGGACGATTACCCAAAAGGCCGTTATGGAAAAGCATGGTATCAGCCGGAACACGCTAAAGAAGTATGTAGAGAGGCTTGCAGAGGGGCAGCGCGGGGGATAGCACAGAGCCGAAAGGCAGTCAAGGCACCGGCTTCGCCTCGCCTTCGGCGGCCTTGACAGCCTTTCGGCCCTGTGCTTTTGTGTAATCAAGAGGTGCTGGCGCACCTCCGGCCAGAAAGGCCCGGCACCAATTTTGAAATACACGAAAACCACCAAACAGGAAAGGAGCGAATAACAGTGGCTAACAAAATGAAAGAGTTCAAGCGAAATCCGGGAAATATCGCCTTTTGCTACTATCGCTATAGCTCTGACGCACAACGGGACGTTTCCATTGACCAGCAGCGGCAAGCGGCCCATGAGTACGCAGAAAAACACGGCTATATCATTCCCCCCGGCTGTGAATTTGAGGATAGAGGTATCACGGGAACTACAATAGAAAGACCGGGATTGCAGCACATGCTTTATGAGGCAAAGCATAAACGCCCCGCCTATTTGATTCTGTGGAAGCTGGACAGGCTTTCCCGTGAAATACATGATTCCTTTTTTATTGACGCACAATTACAAGATTCGGGCGTTCAAATCGTTACTGTAGGTGAGCCGCTTCCAGATGATAGCCATATGCGTTATGTGATACAGGCGTTATATGCTTCTATGGCGCACAACTTCATTGAGAACCACCGCAGCAACGTTATGAGAGGGCAAAATTTTAACGCTGAAAATGCGTTGTATAACGGCGTAAAAATTTTGGGGTATATTGGGAAGCCGAATGAAAAGTATGAAATTGACCCGGAAACCGCGCCGATTGTTCGGAAAATCTTTACTGATTATGTGGAGGGGAAACCCCTTCAAAAAATAGCGAATGAGTTAAACGAAAGCGGGCTCAGGAGTGTTCGGGGCAATAAATTTGTTGTGAACTCGCTAAATATGATACTTCGCAACAGGGCGTATATAGGCGAATATAGATGGGGTGAGCATGTCATACCGGGCGGAATGCCTCAAATTATTAGTGTTGAGCTGTTTGACGCTGCCGACAAGAAGCTAACAAAGAATAAGCGGGGCGGCACAGGTGCGGCGAGGAAGTTAAACCCAGAAGAAACTGATTTCTGGCTCACAGGTCATATATATTGCGGTGAATGTGGTGCCACTCTTCACGGTATATCTGGGACGAGTAAAACCGGGAAAATCTACTACTATTATTCCTGTTTGAACCACCAGAAAAAAGCGTGTAAAATGGGAAATCAGCGAAAGGAGAAACTTGAAACAATCGTAAGATATACCCTTGACCGAATACTTGAAGATTCTACATTAAGGCTAATTATCGCAAAGCTGTGTTTCGACTATTACGCCGATAGCAAAAGTGATGATAAGGGGGCATATCTGGAATCACTGAAAAGCAAGCTGAAAGACGTTGAGGGCAAATTGCAAAACTTTGTAAAAGCCATTAGCGCGGGAATTTTCAATGAAACAGTCCAAGAGGCCATGAACGAATTAGAAGGCCAGAAGCGTATGTTGAAAGAGCAGATTGAAGCGGAAGAACTTCGGGAAAAGTACGATATAAAACTTGATGATATTGTGAAATTCTTCGAGAGTTTTGTAGGGAATCTGGATAATAAAAAGCTGAGGGAATATGTCCTTGACATTTTCGTTGACAAGATATATGTTTATAAAGAGAGAATAGTTATCACGTTCCATTTCACCGATGATAAGCAGGAATTGTCTTATGAGGATACTCTTGAAATGATAGAGAATCACAGGTATCTAATGGATTGCGTGAATGACCCGGAAGCGCATGTTGTTGATAGTCCGGCAGCGGCAAAAATGATGGAAAGCATTATCAGTGTGGGAGGCACAGACCCCGATTTTTTTCCGTAAAGGGTTCGACTACTTCTGATTTGGTTCCACCAAGTGACCCTTAAGTGAACTCAGTTCCTTAAGGTCAACATCGAAGTGGCCATCCTGTGTATTGCACAGGATGGTCATTTTGTCGTCATAGAGGTAAATCTTGTTGACGAGCATATCGACCAAGCCCTGTCGGTATTTGGGGTCGTTGATATCCCCCTTGCGGAACTGACTCAGGAAAAAGCGAATGTCCCTTACACTGGGAACAGGGTGCTGTGTGGTCTCCACCAGCAGTTGATAGGACAGTTCATCGTGTTCCTTCTTCTTTTGGGTAATGCGTTCGGCAATAATCTCAACCGCCTGCCCACTCTCCAGAGCCTTCAATAAATTCTCCGTGGCCTTTTCATTTTCAGAGAGTAGCTTTTGAAGCCGCTTTGCGTTGCCGTTGTTGCTCTCCCTCTCGCAGAGGTCAACCACCTCTCTGGCAATCGTGTTGATATTATCCGGGGTGAGGAACTCCCGGAGCTGTTGGACTACCACATCTTCGATGTATTCTTTATTGACAGTCTTTTTGTCACAGGACTTATCCCGGCGGTTGGTCACACACTGATAATAGTGGTATTTCTTTTCCGTCTTACTCGTCCCGCTGACGCCAGTCATAGCGGCTTTACAGTGTCCGCAGAATAGTTTTGTGGTAAGCAGGTAATCCACTTTAGCCTTCGCCCGTGCGGGGGCCTTTTTGTTCTTTTCCATAATGCGTTGGGCCTCCTGGAATAAATCATCATCGACAATGCGGGGGAGACAGTTACCTTCTTAACCCGCTCTATTTCAATCAATAATCCCTCCACTGAATGGCTTTTAAGGATTAAATGTAAAAAAGAGTTTTTTCCTTTTAATCCTTAAAAGCCATAAAAATGACCATGCTATTCCAAAAGAGTAGCATGGTCATCGTTTTTTAAGGCTCCGCTGACAGAATTTGCAGCCTGTTCAGCAGGGCAAGAAATACGCCGTTCTTTATTGCTGTTCCCCATATTCCTTCACAAAAGCGTTCTTGCCGAACATAGCAAGTCAGGATTGCTTTGGCAAGGGGGAAATCTGCCGTTTCAATTTGCTCTGCCAGACCATCACTCATTTCAAGCCCATACTTCTGAATGGTTTCTCCATAGGAGATATCCATTAAATTGCTGCGGGAAACATCTTCAATAAACTGTAGAAATTTATCTTCATAGACTGGGTATCCCACAGTGCAAGAACCATCTTTCAGCCGCTCACCCTTTTGCCACTGGCAAGCATTTTCGGCGTTCAGTGATTCAAAATAAGATATGTAGCTATAGATTTTCTCAATTCCTAAAATATTATCTCCCATATTATGTAGCTGCTCCTTTTCCTTTTGTGCAACCATTATATCATGAAACTGAGGGTCCTTCCATGCCAGTCTGCTTTTGCCATGCAGTTGTGGCAGGACACATGACAGGGCCGCCCGCCATTCTTCGGCCTTTTCTTCAGCCCCTTTTCGATTCTGACCACTGGGAGACGATACACAGATATAAGGGACAGTTGTATTTTTGAAAAATCGCTTGAAGTATTTATAGGCACCGTTGCTATGAAACAGGAGCAGTTTTATATTGGGGTATTTTCCCAGAAGCTGAGGGAGGTCATTGGGTTTTTCGTCCATCAAATCTTTGTCGCAGGAGGTCTCCCGCACCGCAGAGTCCAGTATATCCCACAGCGCAATATTGTATTTCTTTAGTAATGCTTCTTTTGCTTGGTCCGACTTGTCGATTTCTTCACCGCAGGCTATGAATAGTATGTCCCAAAATTTGTTTGTTGGGTCGGCATAGTATTTGCCATGCGTCAAGGACATTTGACCGGGGAGCGTCCCTAAGATAAGGACTGCCGAATGTTTATCAATGGTCGGGGGCAATCCTTGGATATGCTCTTGCAAAGGACCTTCAAATGTGTGGTTCATATTCACACCTCACCATTAGGCCATACATAGCCCAATAATATCACGCATAGCCTACAAAAGCAATGAAAATCCCTTACGCTAATCAGGTAAGGGAGGGCGGGCTATGAACGCAGTAACAGCGGTACGCAACAGGATACTGCAACTCTGCGAGGAACAGGGAATTACAATAAATGGGCTGGCTACCATATCCGGCTTGCCGCCCTCATCCATTAAGAATATCCTTTATGGGAAAAGTTTGAATCCCAAAATCGTGACCATCAAAATGATTTGCGATGGGCTGAATATCACCTTGAGGGAATTTTTCAGCACGCCCGAATTTGACGGTCTGGAACAGGAAATGAAATAGTCCTGCGCAAAAGAAAAGGCTCCCCCACTTGTATTTAAGAGGAGAAGCCTTTATAATAAAAGAAACGGCTGATGCTTTGGGCGATAAAGGAGCGTTATCCCCGGATTTTCTGTATGTCCAGCGTCAGGGCGAAGCCCCAAACAAAGCAGATATAGTTCTTATTTGGGTCGCCTCGCTCCACCACGCCGGAGCAAGCTGCACGCCGCTTGCTCCGGCGTTTTTTACAACCACCACTCAGGGGGGGGACAGCGATATGCCGCCAGAAAAGATCAACCGAATGTTCGGCAGCCTTCAGGAAGCATACGACCGTCTGCGGGCCATTGTGGACAGCTCCTACGACGGCATCTACATCACCGACGGCCGGGCCGACACCCTGTGGGTAAATCCCGCCTATCTGTCCATCAGCGGTCTTCGGGAGGAGGACGTGGTAGGGCGGAATATGTGGGACCTGGAGCGGGAGGGCGTGGTGAGCCAGTCGGGCACGCTGATCGCCCTCACCCAGCGCCGCCCGGTAACTCTGGAGCAGACCTTCCGCACCGGCAAACGCGCCCTCATCACCAGCACCCCCAGCTTCGACGACCACGGCAATATCGTCATGGTGGTTACAAACGTACGCGACATGACCGACTTTTATGATTTGCAGACCAAATATCACGAGGCCCAGGAGCGTTACCGCACCGAAATCGAAATCGCCCGCCGCCGGGTTCTGGACGGCGCGGAGCTCATCGCCGCCGACCCCAGCACCTTAGCCGTGCTGCGCCAGGTGGAGAAGGTGGCGGCACTGGACGCAACGGTGCTGCTCACCGGGGAAACCGGCGTGGGCAAGGAGCAGTTCGCCCGCTTCATCTATAAAAACAGCCCCCGCCGGGAGGGACGGTTCATCACCGTAAACTGCGGAGCCATTCCCCCCACCCTCATGGAAAGCGAGCTGTTCGGCTATGAAAAGGGGGCGTTTACTGGGGCGGCCCGAAACAAAATGGGCATATTCGAGCTGGCCGACAAGGGCACCATCCTGCTGGACGAGATCGGGGAGCTGCCCCTGGAGATGCAGGTGAAGCTGCTTCGGGTGCTCCAAGAGCGCAGGCTCCAGCGGGTTGGCGGCAGCCAGGACATCCCTGTGGACGTGCGGGTGATCGCCGCCACCAACCGAGATTTGGACGAGATGGTGCACAACAAAATGTTCCGGGAGGACCTGTTTTACCGGCTCAACGTGGTGCCCATATCCGTCCCCCCTCTGAGGGAGAGGCGGGGGGACATCATCCCCTTTGCCGACACGTTCTTGCAGGAGCTCAATCAAAAATACGGCTTCAAAAAGCAATTTTCCACCTCAGCCCTTCAGGCCATGGAGGAATATGCCTGGCCGGGAAACGTGCGGGAATTGAAAAACGTGGTAGAGCGCATGGTCATCCTCAGCCAAGACGATGTGATCCGGGCGGCGGAGCTGCCCTTTCACACCCCATGGACACCGGAGGCGCGGGTTCCTCTGGAGGACGAGCCGTTAGACCTGCGGATAGAGACCGCCCGGTTCGAGTACCACTATATCCAGGCTGCTTACGAAAAGTACGGCAATGTCCGGGCTGCGGCGGCCAGCCTGGGGCTGGACTCCTCCACCTTTGTGCGAAAGCGGAAACGGTATCAAGAGCTGTTGCAAAAGTAAAACACGGTGCAAAAACGCAACAGCAGACAAATACGCTGTATTGCGAGAATTTGGCGGATATCCATCCAGAGGCTGCTGCAAAAATGCAGCAGCCTCTG
>OFHN01002415.1_pt1 | contig 11093 bp, 11 predicted proteins | sample 1521321 | NCBI WGS metagenome assembly OFHN01 (sample SAMEA3504130, study PRJEB24116) | mouse gut metagenome | biome: mouse gut; feature: mouse-associated habitat; material: faeces | place: Denmark | collected 2011
CTGCCGGTTTTCATGCTCGCCTCCTCCGGTGAACCGGCCCACTGGCTTGATTATACCTCATGGCCGCCGCCTCCGTCAACGGACTGGGTATCTGGAATATTTTGGGTAATTCGTTCCGCCATCAGTTCGGAAAGGGGCCGTGTGCCTTGAAAGACCCGTCGCAGCTCGTAGGTGACCTGACCCATGGTGATGGTCTGCTGTTCCATTGCATCGCCTCCGGGGCTAGTTTGCACTGGAACGGGGCGATTTATCCCACTATTTCCCATCGGCACCGTCCTTTGGGAAGGAAGCCAAATAGCCTCGGGTGACGTCAGGCCGCTCATGGCCCAGCAGTTGGGATACACGGAGGCTGGCGCTGAGCGGACTCATGCCGCTGTTGATCAATTCCTGGTATGTTCGGGCGGCGAAGCTGTGGCGCAGGCCGTGGTGGGTCATAGGACGGGTGGAATCCTCGTCCTGAATCCGAGGCCGTACCTGATAGATGTACTGCTGGAGCCGGGCAATGGCGATGTCGGTGGGTACGCCGTCAGGGACAAACAGCTTGTGGCCCCGCTCGGTGACAGCCAGCAGCTTTTTCAGCTCAAAGGAAATACTTTCGTTGATGGGTACAATGCGGGCCTTGCCACCCTTTCCTTTGATTGTGATTGCGTTTTCCCGGAGGGCCTGTTCCGCCGTGGCTGTATCAATGCGGAAGCACTCGTGGATGCGCAGTCCGGCGTACCAGGTCAGGCAGGCGATGGTGGCAAAGTCCTCGTGATTGTCTGCCAGACAGGTCGCCAGAAAACGATGAAACTCCTGGACGCTCCAGGTACGGTCCACCCCACCGAAGCGGCGGCGCTCCAACTCCACCGCCAGTTCGTCGTTGGAGGGCAGGCGGTATTTTGTCCGCTCCATCTTGTCGTGAAAGAAACGAATGCCCGCCAGGTCGGTCTTGATGGTAGAGGCGGACTTTTCCCGCTTCTGCAAATAGAGTACGGTGCTTGCCGTTGATGTTAGCCAGCTTTTGAAGGCGATATTGCTCCGAGAGGAATTTGCAGAACCGCTGCATGGCCTCGTAATACCGCTCCTTGGTGCGGAAGCTTCCTTGGCGGTTGTGCCGGGCAACCTTGTCCAACTGGGCGGTAAGGGTTTGGTAGATACCGGGATTTTGCGTTTTTATTGTCATAGCATTGCTCCTTATTTTACAGATGATGTTCAAATGGGCATAGTCTGCCCAGTGGCACAGGCAGCTGTTTCTGCCCGGTTTCTGATGAAACAGTCCGTTTTCCCTTTTGTCCCTGCCACTGAAAGCCTTGAAATTGCAGGACTTTGAGGGTATTGAACAATGTGCGGAGAAAGTCTGTCTCTGTTTGGAATTGTAGGATGGTGAGTACGATACAGCATGGGGTGACTGCACCTTGTCCGTATTGGACCGCTGTTGACACAACCGCTCAACTCGGCTGCGGCGTATGCCGCATGTGTCCTGTGATTCCTCCGGCTGGGATCGTGGGTGTGCTTCTCTCACGCTGCCGGACCGACGCGGCGTCGGAGACCGTGAGAGGCGGGGCTACTGCCAACGGCTCCCGAGGTTATCCACCCTGCGCCCCCGCAAACCTCAAAGCGGGGAGGGTATGGCAATGCTGACCTGTGCGGCATCCTGTTTTCCTGGCCGGCGGCTGGCAGGGCCGTCGGCTACTCTGAGTGAACCGAAAACTCCAAAAACGGAAAAAGAGAGTACGAAAAGTCCTTGAAACCTTTCGTACTCTCATGAGAGCACAAGCAATCTTACATTTTAGCCCGTGGGCAAAGTCGTCCCCCGGTAAATACCGGTCAGTTTGAAATCCGAAATTCGGCCAATGGGCATACTGCGCCCCTTAGAGCGTCTTCCCTTCAACCGAAGCGTACAACCTTAACAACGTATGCAATGCAGCTCTTGTGTCTGCCGACAGACCTGCGGTCTGCCCACGGACTCTCACCGTGACGCACAAACAATCAATTACAATCCGAATGGTACCACAAGATTTTCTATATGTCAAGAAAGATTTTCTATATATAGCGCTTGCTTAGAGTTTTTTGAGCAAAACCCACAAAATATGCTTATGCGTATGTAATACGGCAACAATGCGTGTAATGGAATGCTTTGCTATGCCTGTACGTATTAACGCCGTATTATTTCCGCTTTGCTGAATCAAAGCCTACCTTAATACGTGTTTTATGCGCTTTTTATACGTATAATATGGAAAAAATCCTTAAAGTGTACTAAAGTGTACCCCAAATAATAGACACGAAAGAATCCGAAATTCCTAAAAGTAGACACATCAACAGATATACTAAATGCGAGGAAATTCGTAAATCCGCAAAAGTAGACAGTAGGAAGTGTTGGTGTATACATGCAGCAAATAGGAATCCCTGAAAGTAAACACGCTAAAACCGAGAATCCCACATGGTAGACATGGTGTTTCAGCTGTCGGCGTGTTATACTTAGAAAAAGAAAGCTGAGGGGTATACTTATGGTAGAAAAGCTATTTACGCCGGAAGAAGTCGAAATTTTGAAATCAAATCCTTACACGGCGCGGGTAAGTGAAAAAACGATCAGTTTTACGCGGGCTTTCAAAGAAGCATTCTGGAATGGATACCTGGAGGGACGCGGCCCAATCCAGCTGGTTCGAGAACTGGGGTATGATACAGACACCCTGGGGCGCCGGCGCGTAGACGGTCTAGCAAAACGTATCCGGGCTGAAGCTAATTCGGTGCAGAGATTTCAGGAGGGTTCTACGAATTATGCACAGCGCCGCTTCTTGCGGAGCGAGTCACGGGTTTCGTCTGGTGATCCTGTTATCCAGCGAATGCAGGCGGAATTGCTCTATCTCCGGCAAGAAATGGCATTTTTAAAAAAAATTATCAAGCAAACCAGTGGTCAGCGATGATGAACGATAAGTCTTCTATCAAATTCGAGATAATCCGAGAGACGCTAGAACAGGCAGACAATGTGCTGCATATCAAGACGCTCTGTGAGATCGCCGGAGTTTCAAGAGCGGGTTACTACAAATGGCTCCGTGCGAAGCCAAAACGTAAGGCGCGTGAGCAAAAGGATCAAAACGACTTTGCGCTTCTTTTGAAAGCTTATCAGCACAGGGGCTACAATAAGGGTGCTCGCAGTATCCATATGCATCTGCTACACCAACAGCCTCCCATAGTGATGAATGTAAAGAAGATTCGTCGGCTCATGGAGAAATACAACCTGTTCTGCCCCATACGGAAAGCAAACCCATACCGCAGAATGATGCGAGCGATGCGGACAAGCCACGTGTCCCCAAATCTTCTTGACCGAAACTTCACTACAATGGGTCCGCGTATGGCCTTGCTTACGGACATCACCTATATCCCTTTTAATGGGACATTCTGCTACCTGTCCACTATTCTGGACGCTTTTACCCGACAGATTCTTGCCTACGTGGCCAGTGACTCCCTGAATGTCGATTTTGTCCTCGAAACGGTTTTGCAACTTGTCCAGAACCATGGCGTTTCGCTACAAAGCTCGACCATACTGCACAGTGATCAGGGCTGCCATTACACCAGCTATAAGTTTATCCGTATTGTGAAAGACCAGCAATTGCGGCAGTCCATGTCTCGGCGCGGCAACTGTTGGGACAACGCGCCCCAGGAGAGCTTCTTCGGCCACATGAAAGACGAAATCTCTTTCTCAGACTGCACTTCCTTCCAGCAGGTGAAAGCCATCATTGATGACTGGATCGACTACTACAACAACGAACGATATCAATGGCAACTGGCAAAACTGTCTCCCAATGAGTATTATCGCTATATTACACCGGGTGACTATCCATTGCCCATTCCTCCGCCTTAATCAACCCTTACTTTGTCTACTTTCCGGGGAACACTTCATTTGCCACCGTTACCGTATTTAGGAGCAGCGGCAGTTCGTCGTAGTCTTTGTAGGCGGATTCTTTCATGCTATACTTGACCTCCACTTTTCATGACACGATTTTTTCTCTGCTTTTCTGGACTGACTTCCCTCACTCTTCTACCACAACCTCTGGCGGCTGAAACGGAACTTTCTAATAGACGAGTTTACAAAATGTTTACCGATTTAGAGTGCAGGTTCCCTCATCCCTATACCACAATCTCCGAAGCCCAAAAGCGACTATTATTTTTTATTCACAGAAAAAGTCTTTGCTGTGAAAAATCACCCGCCAGAACTGAGCCTGACGGGTGATCGTATCAGATGATTTGATGGGTGTTTGATGATGGCATGTATTTCTTTGTTTAAGCGAAGCAAAATTTGAGTATGCCTGATGCGGCAGATTTTATGCGACGTCTTTGTACCGAGTGTAGACGTACTCATAAATTCGTTGACGGTAACCAGAAATGCTCAGTTCGTCATAGCACTCCGGAAGTCCGTTCCAGAGTGTGTCGCGGATGAGGTTGTCAATGGCGGCCTTTGTCTCCTGCTTATCGGTCCAGTGGTCAAGCTCCGCGATTCTGGACTTGACCTTTTTCAGGAGGTCGACCGCTACCTGTTTGATTTTCTGGATATCCTGTTTAGAGAGGTTTTCAGAGAACAACATATCGTAGAGGGATAATTCTTCGTCGCTGGAAAACCCCTCCCGCACATAACGCTGCTCCTCCTGATCCATGCTCTGCACCAGCTTCATCAGCTCATCAAAGGTTTTTTCGATATTGGCATGATCCTGCTGGCTGTTGTAGTCCTCAATGATTGCCTGATACCGCTCATGATACTGGATGCGGTTGGGATTGCTGAGCAGCATCCTGTCCAGACGTTCACAGATTAAGTCCTGCAAATCTTTGCCTTTATAGTGATAAGGAACTATTCCAGATCAACATTGTCGGCAGGCAGAACGTAGTGCAGAAGCTCCAGCGTGGGTCAACCCATGCTGGAGCTTTTTCCTTGCAAAAAATTCGATGATTTCCACATCTTCCTTGCGCCCTGTTTACGTCTGTATTATAATAGAGTCAACGAATTGGAGGTATGCTAGATGGAAGAACCCACACTACGGCTTGAACCGAAGAAATACATCGGCGAATCCACGGTTGTTTCCATGCGGATGCCCCGTGACATGGTGCAGGAGTTGGACCGAATCGCGGTGGCCACTGGATATACGCGAACAGAATTGATGATGGCTTGTTTGGAATTTTCTATGAATCATATGGAAATCGTACAGAAAGAAATAAACGGGAGGGCTTGAGGCCATGGCAGTTATCAAATGCAAAATGTGCGGTGGCGATCTGAACTTTGCAGAGGGGACGAGCGTGGCGGAGTGCGAGTACTGCGGCAGCAAGCAGACCATTCCCAACCAGGACAGCGAGAAAAAACTTACCCTGTTTGCCAGGGCGGATCGTCTGCGCCGGGCCTGCGAGTTTGACAAGGCGGCGGGGATCTACGAGAGCATCGTGGCCGACTTCCCTACCGAGGCGGAGGCCTACTGGGGGCTGGTGTTGTGCCGGTACGGCATTGAATACGTGAATGACCCGGCCACTGGGAAAAAGGTACCAACTTGTCACCGCTCCTCCTTTGACAGCATCTTGGAAGATGCCGACTTTGACCAAGCTTGCGAGAATGCCGACTCTATCGCCCGGCGGTTGTATCGGGATGAAGCCAAAACCATCGAAGACATCCGGAAAGGAATTTTGGAAGTGTCTGGCAGAGAGGAACCCTACGACATTTTCATCTGTTACAAGGAGACAGACGAGAATGGGAACCGCACTATCGACAGCGTTATCGCCCAGGACGTGTACGACACCCTGATCGAAAAGGGCTACCGAGTATTCTTCTCCCGGATTTCCTTGGAGGATAAGTTGGGCACCGAATACGAGCCGTACATCTTTGCTGCATTGAACTCTGCTAAAACTATGCTTGTCTTCGGTACAGACTACGAGTATTTTAACGCCGTGTGGGTAAAAAACGAGTGGTCCCGGTTCCTGAAACTCATTACCACAGATAAGAGCAAGCATCTCATCCCTTGCTATAAAAATCTGACCGCCTATGATATGCCCAAAGAGTTTGCCAAGCTCCAGGCCCAGGACATGGGCCAGGTAGGGGCCGTGCAAGACCTGCTACGAGGGATTGATAAATTTTTCCCCAAACAGCAGATAGAAGATACAACTCTAACTTCAGAAAGATTAACAGATGTTAGTGCTTTTATGCGTAGAGGTAAACTTCATTTGGAAGATAAAAATTGGCAAGATGCAAACTCGATTTTTGATCAAGTATTGAACCTTATTCCAGAATATAGTGATGCTTATATCGGTAAATTATGTGTAGAATTAGGTATAACATCGGAAGAGGAAATCGTTTCAGCTTGTAGTTCTTGCGTAGATACCACGCCCCTCGATTGCCGCCCTAATTTTATTAAAGCATTGCGTTTTGCAAATCGGGCAACAAGAGATAAACTCAATTTTTATAACCGATCAGTCTATTCAAATATTTGCAAAATGGCACAAGCTAAAATTAATCAAATGGATATAGATATTGAAAAGTTAGAGCAGACCATTGAGGTTAGTGCAATGGAGGAACTTCCTCAACAAGAAATAAAGCTCAAAAAAATTAATGATGAAATACGTGTGATACAGACTCAATATGATTCAAAAGCAGGGCAACTCACAGTAATAAATCAGGAGATTGATCGGCTAAACAGGCCAGTTGGTTGTATGTGGACAATTATTGCTATCATGGGCGGATATGTTATAACACTACCAGTGTGGTTCATTGGCATGACAATTGTGCAAAACTCTTCAGGCAATGGAGCCGGTATCTATATCTTTATTATGCTCCTAACATGGGTATTGTCTGGGCGCTGGATTTATGCTAGACCAGCAACGCATTTAAAAAAATCCAAAAGTGAGGCGGATAATATTAATTCCGAAGTAGTTGGTGTAGGCCTTGAACTTAAAAGATATCGTGAGGAACGCAGTAATATAGAACATTTAGTAAAAACCATTCAAAATAAGCAACTTGAAATGCATTCTAGATTATCTGCGTATCAGGAAGAAAGAAAACATTATTTGCAAATAATTGAGGAATGTAACAAGAAATAAACAGCTACATCTTAGAAAGGCAAGCCGATAATATAGAAGGAGGGAAACGTATGTTCAAAGAGCATATAAAAGGAGACGAATTTGTCAGTGTCATCAAGTACGAGGGTGACAACGAGACTTTGGTCTGGAAGTATCCCATCGAGGACTTCAATCTGGGTTCCCAGCTCATCGTCCACGAGAGTCAGGAGGCCATCTTCTTCCGGGACGGCCAGGCCCTAGACCTGTTCGGTGCGGGCCGGTACACCCTGGAAACCCAGCAGCTTCCCCTGCTGGAAAAGCTCTACCAACTCCCCACTGACACGGACGGGGCCTTTCATTCCGAGGTCTACTACATCAACCTCGCCACCCAGATGGGCATCAAGTGGGGTACAGACTCCAAGGTTCGGCTGTTCGACCCGGCCTCTGGCGTACATATCGAGATCGGTGCCAGCGGGGAATTCAACATCCGTGTCGCCGATTCCAGGCGACTGCTGTTGAAGGTGGTGGGTACCACCGGAAGTCTGGGGCAGGTGGAGTTGCTGGGCGGTGGGAACGGCAGAGGAATGTTCCGCGCTTTGGTGATGACCCAGGTGAAGAGCTATCTGGCCCAGGTCATCAAGGACTGCGGCATCAATATTTTAGAGATTGACGCCCACCTGCTAGGGCTTTCCACCGCCTTGCGGGAGCGCATCAACGAGGGCCTGTCGGACTACGGTCTGACCATGCCGGAGTTCTTCGTTAGCCGAGTGGTGACCCCGGACGATGACCCCAACTTCAAGCGCATGAAGGAGCAGTACGCCGAGCAGTATCTTCTGATCCGCCAGGAGCAGATCAGAAAGAGCGAGGCGGAGGCTGCCACAGAGCGCAAGGCGGTGGAGGCTCAGACCACAGCCCAGATAAAAATCATCGGTGCTCAGGGCGAGGCCGAGGCGCTGAAAATTCAGAAAGCGGCGGAGGCGGAATCCTATCGGATGCAGGCGGCAGCAGAGGCAGAAGAAATGCGTCTAAAGGGTTACACTTATCAGCAGGAGACCTCCCGGCAGGTGGGGCTTGAGGCGATGAAAAACGGCATCGGTGGCGGAGAGGGCGGCGGCGTGCTGTCCGGCCTCGGAGACTTGGCAGGCCTGGGTGTTGGTTTGGGGGCCATGGGCAGCGTAATCGGCATGACCAAGGATGCCGTGGGGCCGCTGTTCGCGACGGCGGGGCAGGTGTGGCAGGATGTGTCCGGCAGCACCACACCGGTTTCGGTGTCCTCTTGGGACTGCTCCTGCGGTCAAAAGGGAATTACCGGAAAATTCTGCCCAGAGTGCGGCTCACCCCGCCCTGTTCCTGTAGCGACAGATATCTGGGACTGCCTGTGCGGCGCGAAGGGGCTGACGGGGAAATTCTGCCCGGAGTGCGGTGCAAAGCGACCGGAAAGACCAGATATTTGGGACTGCGAATGTGGTCAAAAGGGACTGACAGGGAAATTCTGTCCAGAGTGCGGGAAAAAGAGAGGTGAATAAACTATGGCGGTGCTGCAGTGTGAAATATGCGGTGGAAAACTAATCGGCAAGCCCGGTGGGGTATTCGAGTGCGACTCCTGCGGGATGGAGTACTTCACTGAGTGGGCTAAAGCTAAAGTGCAAGAAATAAGAGGAACTGTTCAGATTGAAGGTCCTGTTCAAGTGGAGGGCGCTGTAAAGATAGAGGGCGGAGCAAATACGGATAGTTTGCTCAAAAGGGGAAAGTTAGCTTTAGAAGATGAAAACTGGGATGAAGCAAAAGCTTTATTTCAAGAGGCTTTAAAAATTGAACCCGAGAGAGCCGAAGGATATATGGGATTAGCCATGGCTAAGTATTTTTGCTCTAGTTGGGATACATTTATGCCTTATTGTCTCCATTATTGTTGTGGGGAAATAGATGACAATTATATTCGACGTGCATATCAGTTTGCAACACCAGAATTGAGATCTCAATTTTTGAGAATAAAAGAGACGTTCAAAAAGAGAATTCCTCTATTAGAGGAGAAACGAGAAGCACTACTACCTGTATCGCAATTGATTTTTGCCAATCAATTTAGAATCATTATGACACCTTTGGACGGAACAGCCATCATCGGATGCGATTATTCAGAAGATAATCGGGGGCAAACAGATATCTCAAAATGGAATGACATAGTAGAAGTTGCCGCTGGAGCATACCATACTGTGGGATTGAGAACTGATGGGACTGTAATCGCTACTGCTTTTCAAGCAGATCATTACATGGGCTACGATGGCCAGTGTGATGTAACTGGTTGGACAGATATTGTGTCAATTTCCGCTGGAGCATGTCATACTGTTGCTTTGAAGTTGGATGGTACAGTAGTAGCTACAGGTCATAACGGTGCCGGCCAATGCGATGTGAGAGATTGGAGAGATGTCATAGCTATTGCTACCGGAACAAATCATACTATTGGATTAAAATCAGATGGTACAGTAATAGCCACAGGATACAATGATTGTGGGCAATGTAATGTACATCAATGGAAAAATATCGTTTCCATTGTAGCAGGAGGCTCCCACACTATAGCACTAAAATCAAATGGAACTGTTTTGGCGACTGGAAATGGGAGCTTTGGCGAGTGCGCTGTGAGCGGGTGGCAGGATATTGTTATGATTGCTACTGGCAATACTCATACAGTTGGATTAAAATTAGATGGCACCGTAATTGCGGTAGGGCATAATGTTTTTGGCCAATGCGAGGTGAGCAGATGGGGAGATATTATTTTTATTGCTGCTGGAGGAAATGAGACTTTGGGATTAAAGGAAGACGGTAGTGTGGTCATCACTGGACTTAGCTCTTGGCGTTTCCAATCAGTTAAATTATTTAGTGGCATCAGGCCCATAAAGCCTAAGAAAACGGAAATGTTAGAGAGGAAAACAGAAATCCACAATCGAAAACAGGCAGAACTGAAAAAAGAGCGAATATCTTTACAAAAAGAACTAGAGAATCTAAAGGGCCTGTTCTCCGGTGGTAAGCGCCGGGACTTGGAAACTAGGCTGGCACAAATTGAGGAGGAGTTGAATGCACTATGAAGAAAAACACTGTCCGCTGGTGGGTCGTTCTGGCAATCGTCCTGGTAGTCTATAATGTGATTGTGTTCGCTGTGCCGCTCCCGAAAACCCCAGTTTTCTTTTTGAGTTGGGCATTCACGCTCATCGCCATCGCCGCACAAATTTACGTTATCCGCACAGCCTTTTATCATGGGGAAGGTGCGCGGAGTAAAATTTATGGTTTCCCCATTGCAAAAATTGGTATCGTCTATCTCGCCGTTCAAATGGTGCTGGGCTTGGTGTTTATGGCCCGGGGGTCGGCGGTGTCTGTGCCTGTGTGGATCCCACTGGTATTGTATGTGGTACTGTTGGGTGCGGCGGCGGCGGGCTTTGTTGCCGCAGATTCCGTACGGGATGAGGTAGAGCGGCAGGACATGAGGCTGAAAAGGGATGTGTCCTGTATGCGAATCTTACAGTCCAAAGTAATGGCGATGGTGCCGTTGGCAAAGGACGCTTCGGTTCGTACCGCGCTAGAGAAGCTCACCGAGGATATACGCTTCAGCGATCCCGTCAGCGATACGGCGCTGGAGGCCGCTGAAGCCGACTTGTCTGCGTGTATTGATGATCTTCAGCAAGCGGTGCTAGATAATGACCATGAAGTGGCACTGTCGCTGGAAAAGCGGGCGGAGATGCTTTTGGTCGAACGCAACCAGCTGTGCAAATTGGAGAAGCAGTCTACACATTAACCGTCGAGGATGTCGCATAAGTATTTGCTAACTTGCCACCATCCTCCGTCTTATCACCGCAATACCCGCTACCGGCCCTCAAACGCAATCAAGGCACTGGTTGGCAAATGGTTTTCTGGCAGGGCAAGGATGGCCCGAATAACGCTCTCCGCAAACACATGGCTGTTCGTCGTATCCCACTCCGCCAGCCGGACGATTTCCGCTGTGCCATTCTCAAAATTAAACTGAATCTCGCCCCACTCGCCGTCGCAGTCTGCCTGATACTCGTAGACTGCGGCGGCGATTTTCTTTTTTATTC
>OFHN01002417.1_pt1 | contig 11085 bp, 19 predicted proteins | sample 1521321 | NCBI WGS metagenome assembly OFHN01 (sample SAMEA3504130, study PRJEB24116) | mouse gut metagenome | biome: mouse gut; feature: mouse-associated habitat; material: faeces | place: Denmark | collected 2011
TAGCGAAAGATATTTTATGCGAGTTTATGGAGCAGTTTCAGAAAAGAAATCCGAACTTATACGTTTTTTCAAGTCACTTGCACATGGGCGAGGCAATTCAAAACCGAACACCCAGAAGACGCTTGCGCATCTTCTGAAAATGGCGGTTCTTCGGTACTGTCCAGCATATCAATATAGCTTACTTGCTTACCGCCTTTGATGTTATAATAAATCACAACCTTATCATCATACAGGTAAACAAAATTTATAAATGTGTCAATAATCCTTTTCTGAAAATCTATGTCAAGCGCATCACCATTGCAGAACTGCTTTAACCATTCTACAATTTGCTCTTCTGTAAGCTGTACCTTTGCCGATATGCGGAGTTTGGCAAGGTCAAGCTCTGCCGCTGCCTTTTCCGTGTCCAGTTGTTCCATTTTGTCAAATATAGGCTGGCGGGCGGCAGCAGGGCATACAGCCAGAGTATCAACAAGGCGGCTTATTTCCGCGTCTATCCTGTTAAGCTGCTTTTCGTATGCCTGTATGCGGTCAAGCCCGCAGTCTTTTTTATACTGGGCTACCAGCTGGGCGGCAATATACTCTATGCGCTCCGGCGTTAGGACATATTCTACAGTTTGCTCTACAACATACCATTCAATATAACCTTTCTTTTCGTTCTTTTTATCGCAAGTATGCTCTCTTCTGCGTTTCCTGCAAGTGTAATAGTGGTATGTTTTTCCGTTCTTTCCGTGTCCGGCTTCTGCAATCATGTTAGTGCCGCAATGCCCGCAGTATAATTTCCCCTGTAAGAGATACTCTACAGTAGCTTTTGAGGCAGCAGGCGCAACTTTCCGCTTGTCCATTAGCTCTTGTACTTTGTAGAACGTCCTTTCATCTATGAGGGCATCACAGCCGCCCGCAACTTCTTCCCCGCCATGTTCATAAATTCCAATATACTTTTTGTTTTTCAAGACAGAATGGACGGTTGAAAGGGCAAAAGGAAGCCCTTTACTGTTTCTTAAGCCGCGTGCGTTCAGAGCGTCTACAATTTTCTTTTTGGGAACGCCTTTAGCGTATTCCTCAAAGATATAGCGGGCTATAGGTGCGGTGTTTTCATCTTCTACAAGTCGTTTATTTTCCAGCTTATAACCAAGAGGCAAATAGCCGCCCAAAAATGCGCCCTTCATTCTGCTTTCACGCTGCCCGCGCAAAACCTTTTTAGAGAGGTCAAGGCTGTATTGTTCTGCGCTGGCTTCCAGCAGCGCTTCAAGGATTATGCCTACTTCACCCTCACCGACATTCTCCATAGCAGAAAGCACTTTAACGCCGCACTGTTTTAATTTGTGCTTATATATGGCGCTGTCGTATCGGTCACGGGAAAAGCGGTCAAATTTCCAGACAATCACGCGCTGGAACTGCTGTTTTTTTGCATCTGCAATCATGCGCTGAAAGTCTGGGCGTTCGTCTGTGCGTCCTGTTATGGCGTGGTCTATATATTCCCCTACTACTTGCAGCCCTTGACGTTCTGCAAAGGCGTAGCAATCCCGCAGTTGCCCTTCTATGCTTTGCTCTGTCTGGTTGTGTGAAGAATAGCGGGCATATATTACGGCGTTTAGTGTCTGCTGCATTACTTTTCACCTTTCCCTTTCTCACTGTTGGAAATTTCGTTCTTAAGTGCAGATAACATAAGCTCTACCGGGTCATGTTTATTAAATTCGCTAATTATAGTTGCCTTTTGCTGGGCTGACATATTCGGGTATTCTTTATCTATAGTATCTAAAAGCCCTGCTAATAAATATAACGAGGCTTGCCCTTGGCTCATTCCTTCAAGTGGTGTACCGTTAAAAGCAGGCTCATCTTTCCCCATTAAGTAATCTAATGACAGACCAGAACCTAAAGACAGGTCAACCAATGCAGAAAGACTAATAGTAAAAGGCTTTCCGTCTTCTGTTGTAGTACCGTTTTCAAGAGCTTCCAGTTGAGGCGGGCTTATATTGCACTTTTTAGCAAATTCACGAATAGACATATTGCCACGCGCAGCGCGGAGGCGTTTACCCAAAATATTATTATCAATCGCAACCATTTCTACGGGTTCTTCTTTTTCTTCCTTCCCAAGAAGTGTATTAGGTGTAGTACCGAGAACATCACAAAGTAAGCGGATTGTTTGGGGTGACGGCTGCGAGCGGTCAAGCTCCCATGTGCGAACAGTGCTTTCCCCTTTATTTACTAAATATCCTAATTGGGCTTGCGTTAATCCTTTATCTTGTCGGAGTTTTTTAATTTGTTTGCCTAATGTCATATAAACACACTCCTTTCTCTTGCTATCATTATAAGCGGTATTATCGCTGTGATATATTACCAACATGGACAGCGGAAATATCGCTGAAAGAAAAAGAGTAGGAGGAAAAATAGAATGTGTAAATTACGAGAATTTAGAACACAAAAAGGGATAAGTCAAGAGAAAATGGCTATTAAATTAGGCGTTTCTCTTTCAATGTACGCAAAAGTTGAACAGGGAGCGGCAAAAGCAGGAAGGGCATTTATGGAGCGCATAAAAAAATGTTACCCAGAAGCAAGTATAGACCATATTTTTTTTGATACAAACAGCGGAAATATCGCTGTTAAACAATAGGAGGCATAGACAATGCAAAGATTTTTAGCAGAGGGGGAAGCCCTTCAACAAGTGGCGGTTATGGGATTGCGTGCGCCGGACGGCACAGTAGCGGAAAACGTGCCTCTGTACCGCATCATACCAGCAAAGGAAATAAAGCCGGAAAGCGGGCTGACAGCCGGGGAAGAGGCAGCATGTGAGGACATAGGCAGGGGGCTTGCGGATATATACAGGCAGTACAAAAGAGCGGAAAGAAAGGCAAAGGCGGGCGCGAATATGCGGGCGCAGAATGGCTGAAACTTTTGTATTGAATATCCACCCTAATTACATAACAGAACTGCGCAAAGAAAGAAGGATAACCGTAAAAGAGCTTGCACGGCAGGCGGGCGTAGGAGAATCAACAATCTGGAATTTAAAGTGTGACGGACGGCACGGGAGTATAAAAGCGGAAACAGTAGAAAGGCTGGCAGCAGTGCTGGAAGTAGAGCCGGAAACAGTATTCCCAGACTATGCGAGGGCAAAGAAAGACCATGCAGAAAAAAGGGAAAGAGAAAAGGAACATATTTTCAGCAGCCGCGAAGAGCGGGACGAGGCTATAGAAAGTGTGAGATACCTTGCAGTATATATAGCCAAAAAGAATACATGGAGAATAGAAAAATGCCGGAATAATGTTATGGACATGGAAGACCTCATAGGAGAGGCATTGTTGACGCTTGTAGAAACTGCGGAAAAGGTATCAAAAGAAGGAATAACGAGAAACATGGAGTTTTCAAAATATGCGGGCTTTGCTATGGAATATCGTTTTAAAACAATTCAAGGCAGCCAGATGAGGCAGAAACGGACGGCATATTTTAATGTTTCCCTAGATGCACAAATACCGGGTACAGATACAACGTATCAAGAATATTTAGAAAGTGTCGCGCCGAGAACGAAAACGCCGGAAGAAATAGTAATACTGCGGGAAGAGTGCCGGGAAGCTGTGCGGACACTGCCGCCAGAGCGGAGGCATGAGCCGGAAATTGTAGCATTGTTACAGCAGATTGCAATATAGGACAGGAGGGAAAGGAAGCCATGAGCAAAATAGAAATGATGCAGGAATTGTTAGGGAAAATGAGCGAAAAGGAAATCAGTCTATTGTACTGCTTTGCTATCGGAATGAGGGCAGGCAGCACGGAAAAGCCGGAAACCGCGCAGGAGGGAGTAAAAAACCATGATGTACAGGAAATGTGAACGCTGCGGCGCTAACCTTGACTGGGGCGAGAAATGCGACTGCGGGCAGCAGGAAGGACACGGAACATATTCAGACGGGGAAAGGACGGAAAGAAGGAATGATTGCACTGGCAGGACAGAAACAAGGGCAGGAAGAGAGGGTAACAACCTACCGCTTCGGTGATGATGAAAGGGAGCTGACAGCCGGGGAGAAGGAAGCGTATGCAATGGCTGGAAGAATTGCGGAAAAGATACACTGTGCAGGGCTGGCGGCGGCAGCAGCGCAGTTTAGCAGAATGACCTACAAGGAATTTAAGCGGGCTTACAGGCTGCCGGAATGGGTAAAGCCGGAGGAATACTATTTCTTTTCAAAATCATTCTACCAAGCGTACTGCTGGGGGTATGAAGAGGGGGAGAAAATGAAGGAACGCCGGTTCGATATAGAAAAAGAGGAAAAAGAAAAGCGCCTAACGGGAAACCGCTAAACGCTCCGTGCCGTACATATGCACTCAAACCAAATTCAGTATAGCATATGTACGGCAGGATTGCAAGCGTTTTAGCAGTTCCGGCGGGGAGTTCCGACCTTGTAAATAACGTTATCTTCTGAACCATTACAGGGAGGGGCGGGAAAGGAAAACATATGTACACTGAAAAGAAAATCATCATAGGGGATATTATGGAGGTCATGCGCTACCACTCCACTAAAGGGGGAAGTGCGCAGAGAGGGGAAAAGGAGAAGGAGTCAACGCCAGCACAGAAAAAGGCGAATGAGATAAGGACGGGCAACGAGCTTTGGAGGGTAATATACATAAATTTTGACGGGCAGCAGGGCGACCAGTTCAATACATTCACGTTTGCGGAGGATATAGGGGAAGAGGCGGCGCGGAAGGAATGGCGCAACTTCATCAAGAGGGTGCGGCGGTATGTGAAAAAGAACGGGCTGCCAGAATTAAAGTATGTGTATACGTTGGAGAAGCAGGGGCGCTGGCATATACACGCAGTTATGAGCGGGATACCCTTAGGGGATTTAGTAAAGCTCTGGGGGCGCGGGCGCGTCACTTCTTCCATTCTGGACAAGACAAACGATTATAAGGATTTAGCGGCATACATAACAAAGAACACGCAGCAGGAAGGGGAAAAGGAAGAGGCAGGGGGAGAGCCGGAAGGAAAAAGGAAGAATAAGCGCAGTTGGAGCGGAAGCCTAAACTTACAGCGCCCTATCGTGACAGTGAAGGAAATAAAGCGGGAAAGCATCATGCGGAAGATACCGGAAGCGCCGAAAGGCTACATACTGCTGCCAGACTGGAAGGTAGGCTGCGATAACTGGGGGAACTTATACCAGCACTATAAATGCAGGAGGATAGCGGACACAGGGAAAGCAAAGAAGGGAAGGAAAAAGGCAGGGAAGACCAAGGCTAAAAAGCGCCGTTAGCTCACTGGTTAGAGCGCCAGCCTTATTGCTGGGCGTGTCTGGTTCGATTCCGGCACGGCGCATTTGCAGCAGGCATGGCGAGCCTGCACCAGAGGGCAGCAGGCTAATAGCTGCATCTGGATACCGTGGAAAAATAGCAGCGGTCATACCAGCTAGAGAGTATGTGGACGGTCAACAAGTTTTCTGCGGCTTTTTAATGTGAAAAGCAGCCCACACGGTAAATAAATACGCCAGAGCAGGAGTATAGCGGCATGGAAAGACAGAGAGCGCCGCCGCAAGGAAAGGTTTAAGGGATTTGGCAAGGCAAGGAAAATATATCACGGTGGGCGGTAGCGGTTGTAATGTTGACTACCGCCCAAACAGAAGAGAGGTAGGCAGGAAATGGTACAGATATTGGAGCTTTTCGGAGGAATAGGTAGCCCACGCTGCGCACTGCGAAATATAGGTATACCCGTAAAAGCCATTGATTATGTGGAGATAGACGAAAAGGCGGTACGCTCTTACAATGCTATGTTTTCTGATGAATTGGAGTATAAGACACAGAGCGTAGTAGGCTGGAACTTAAAGCCAGACATTTTGATACATGGTAGCCCGTGCCAAGATTTCAGCATAGCAGGGCATCAAGGGAAAGCGACGGCAGAGGCAGGACGCATAAACCGTGGAAAAGGAGCGGACAAGGGGAGCGGGACACGTTCAAGCCTTATGTGGGAAACCATTCACATCATAGAGCAAATGGGGGAATGGAAACCAAAGTACGTTATCTGGGAAAACGTGAAAAATGTATTGAGCCGTTATATGCGGGTAAATTTCAATCGGTATTTATCGGAAATGGAGCGGCTAGGATATAGCAATAATTTTGAGATACTGGACGCTAGGGAGTTTGGGCTGCCGCAGGCAAGGGAAAGAGTTTTTACAGTATCGGTACTGGGGAATGAAAAATTTTCTTTTGATGATTTAATTAAAACGCCTATGAGGAATATAAGCGATTTTCTGTTATCAGATGCGCCGCCAGTATATGACGTGACGCAGCCAAGCGTTTTAGAGGCAATAGGCAAAAAGGGAATACGGCGGGCAACAGTAATAGAGGATTACGCTTTTACAATTACTGCAAGGCAGGACAGAACGCCAGCACAAGTAATAGATATGGGTAACGGGCGCTATAGGTATCTGACAGAGCTAGAGTGCTGGCGATTGCAGGGCTATACAGATGCAGATTTTAAAGCAGCGGCAGCAGTGCATAAGAGGGTAGGGCGCTATACAATGCCTCTTTATAAGCAGGCTGGCAATAGCATACCCGTACCGATATTTGAAAGTCTGTTTAGAAAAATGATACTGCATGAAACGACAGAAAGTGAGGCGGGCAATGGCAATATATAGGGAAGTACGAACAGAGGTATACTGCGATATATGCGGCGAGCAGATAGTAGCCTTTAAAAATGCAGGCAGGACGGGTGGAGTAAGTAGGGGCTGGGCGGCGTACTTTGCACGTCAAGAGGGTTGCACGACGGGTAAAAAGGTTATCTGTAAAAGTTGCCGCATAAGCAGGCGTATAGAAAAATGCAGCCTGCAAAAGAAGTGCGGGGTAGCAGGCGTGGACGGTAGCGGCGCTTGTCTGGGATTTGGCAAAGAATTTGACGACGAGCCTATAGAGCAGTGCAAGCGCTGTATTGCGTGTACTTATTTTGACTGGGAAGAGGAAAAACAGCGGTTAAGCATAGAGGGTAGACACAGAAAGCGAGGTAGGCAATGAGGCGACACAAACGGGAAAACCAGATACTTAAAGGACTGATACGGGCGGCAGCAGGCGTGGCAGCTTGCGTAGCAGGGCTGATACTGTTTTTTGTATTTATCTGGTGGAGAGGGCAGCATACATACCCGCAGACTGATAAAGAGGCAGCAGTACAGAGGCAGCAGGCAGAGCCGCTGGTTATTGAAACACCAGAGCCAGCTACAGAGGGCAGCATAAGAGTATATGATTATGACGGCTGCTGTATTTATGCGTATTACGGAGAAATCAAGATAAACAGCGACGGCAGGGACGGAAAGCAGATTGATATTGAATGTGCGGGGTATTTAGAGGGATACCAGCAGCACGGGGTACACGAAAGCGAGGTAAGAGAGTGAAATACAAATATTACAGCACACAGCGCCCAGTATCAGCGGGAACGTATCCAAAGCCAAAGGATAACCCAGCTATGCTTATTCACAATTTCAATGAGCGGCAATACGTGACAGAGATAGGGCGGCTGGCGTGGGGATACATTGAGTATGATAAGCCGCTGGAAAATGAAGATATTGACGGCTACGAGCTTATACCAGCTGCTTTTTTTCTCATAAAGAAAGCGAGTAGAAATATGTACACATGGAAAAACGGGAACTATCAGCACGTAGGCGCAAACATTCAGAAGAGCATAAAAATAGACACTGAAACAATGGAAATCATAGAGGCGGTAGCGGGGCGCAGCTTTTCTGACAAAGTGCGGAACATGGCAGCAGAGTATGTACGGCTAAAGTGTGACGAGCTGGCGTCTAAAAAGTAATACCTATTCAGGATTAAGTAATACTTTTGCGAAAAGTGAGGGCGGCGCATGGAAGAGAACGACGAGCAACGCAGGGAGCTTATACACAAATTCTACCAGATTTACAGACCGATACAGAAGAGCTGCGGATTAAGGGAACATAGCCATTTTGATATATACGGCAATAACCTTATTGAAATCTGGGAGTATAAGGGCGAAAGAAAAGGGCGTTGTATCTGCAAAGTGAAAGAGGATACAGAAATAGCCTGCTACCAGCGGGCAATAGAAATGCTGGAAAATTACAGCGGAAAGGAAACAGTAAAGCATGAAAAAAGAGCAGGATAATAAGCCAGATTTTTTACGGGACATTAACACGGCGATTATGGAAGATTTGACGGCGGGCGGCATCAAGGACAATGCAGCAGGACTGGCAGGGGAGCTGAAAGAGATTGAAGAGGTTACGGAGCTTTGCGGGCTGCGTTTTAACGGCTATCTGGCAAAAATTGAAACGCCACGCCCACGGGGAACGCTGGACGAGGTTATAGTAGCCTTTACGGACGGAAAAGTAGACGTAGGGCAGCAGAGGGACGGGCGACCGCTTAAAGAGTTTATGACAGCAGGCAGCAAAGTTATTGTATCTGGCATAGTGCAGACGCTTAAGGACTTTGAAAGCGGTAAGGTGCTGGTATTCATTCTGGCGGACTTTGTGGGGCTGGTTAAAAATCCTATGATGCAGGACGACGTAGCGCTACGGGGAGTTATTGCGCATGAGCCTATCTATAGGACAACACCGAGGGGCAAGCGGATTACGGATATTTCCGTAATGGTAAAAAATGAGCTGACGGGTAACAAGTGCTTTGTTCCCTGCATCTGCTGGCAAGAGCAGGCGGACGAGGTAGCAGGCTGGCAGCAGGGCGACACAGTAGAGCTGCTGGGGAGATACCAGAGCCGCCAGTATGAAAAGGTTATTGATACCGACAGCGGCAGCAGGGAGCGGCGCACGGCTTATGAAATATCGGTACAGCTGATTAACAGAAAGGAGCGGGCGGCTAATGTGTGAATTTTGCGGTAATGCTGCCTGCACACTGACAAAGCAGCAAGTAATAGAGCGGGGCGCTATTCTGGAAAGCAACGCCTACGGCATTATGAGGCTGGCGATAGAAGAAAGCCCGCAGACATACAGCTTTAAGGGCGTACCAGCATTTTACAGCTTAAGTGCGCTGATACCAGACGAGGACGAGGAAAGCCCGCACGCATACTTACGCTTTATATTTGACGAGGACGAGGGAGCGGGCGAGTGCTGGGAAGAGCGGGAAGTAGAAAACCCGCTTGCATGGCAGACAGAGCGGGAATTTATAGAACGCTTTGAAAGGGCGGTACATGATAGCCAGTGAAATCTGCCGCAGCTATCACAGCGCACGGCATAAGGCGCAACAAATACAGATACTTGCAGAGCTGAACGACACAGACAGTCTGGAAATAATCAAGGCTTTAGTGCGTGGAGGGGAAAGGCTGCCAGACAGCACGGTAAATAAGCTGTTTAAGCGGCTTGACAAATTGGAAATGGAGATAAGGGAAAGAGAGCGGGAGTATAAGGCGATTGCGGCGGCACTGAAAGGAGAGGAATAGATTGAGGAAAGTATATATATGCAGCCCGTATAGGGCGGCTGACAGCGCCCAGCTGGATAGAAACATAGACTATGCGCAGGCGCTTACAAAGCAGGCGATAGAGGCGGGATTAGCGCCGATTACGCCACATTTATATATGACGCAGTGCTTAAATGAGGACAAGCCAGAGGAACGGGCGGCAGGCATGGCAGCAGGCTTAACGCTGCTGAAAAGCTGCGACTTTGTGATAGTGGGCGTTAAGTACGGGATAAGCGAGGGAATGAGCGCCGAAATAGCGGAGGCAGATGCAGCAGGCATAGAGGTAGTGAACGCAGACAAGCTGCGCTACAAATTGGAACATGACCGCAGGGCGTGGCTGGAAGAGTACGCAAAGCTGCACGCCTGCGAGTTTTGCAGGGGCAGCAGGCTACACACTTGCACAAGCTACCGTTGCCAGCAGCCCTACAGAGAGGCTTACAAGTATGCGGAGAAACTTTTTACAAGTGGATAAAGTAAAAAGCCCTCTACGGTACGGGAATACCTTAGAGGGCTAAGCTATACAGCTTTTACAACCTAAATCCAGTATATCACTGTATGGCGAAAATATCAAGCAAAATGCGGGCAAAGCGCCTGCTTTATCACTTGATAAAAGTATTAGCTTTAGGACAAGGATAGCCAAAAAGGAGTAAAAAATATGCCATACGTTGAGAGGATTACAAGGGCGGGTAAAACCATAGAGGTAGAGCGCTATTTTACGAGCAGATATAAAAAGCAGGGGATAAAGAGGGGGGATAAGGTTAAGCCCACCACAGAGCAGCAGGAGAAAATAAACACAAGGCAGGCAGAAAGAAAGCTGCGTATTCTGATAAATGCAAATTACGGATACGGTGACTATCATTTAGTGCTGGACTACATACGGAAAAAGGGAGAGCCAGAGAGAACAAAAGAGCAGATGCGCAAAGACATAGATATATTTCTAAGGGAGTGCCGCAAGGAGTATAAAAAGGCTGGGCTAGAGTTTAAATACATACACGTAATGGAGATAGGCAAGAAAGGCGCAAGGCATCATCATTTAGTCATAAATCAGATAGACACAAAGATATTGCAGCAGTGCTGGTATAAGGCGTATGAGGGGCATAACAGAGTAAAAGTATTCCCTCTGGACGATAGCGGGAACTATGCGGAGCTGGCAGCGTATTTGATTAAATACACGGATACGCACAGAAAAGCAGAGGACGGGGCGCTACAAGGCAAGCGCTGGAATTGCAGCAGGAATTTAGTAAGACCAGAGCCAGAGATACGGATAATTTCAAGCCGTGAATGGTTTAAGGCAGAGGCAAGACCGATTAAGGGCTACTACGTAGACAAGGACAGCGTAAGCAAGGGAGTACATAGCCCAGAGTATTACGGATATGGGTATTTCAGATACACGCTTGTAAAAATGGAGAAAGAGGGGGGATAAGATGCAGGCAGTAAAGGTTATAGGGATTGCGGCAGCAGTCATAGGGGCAGGGCTTTTGAGTGCGGGGCTGGCAGCAGTAGGCGCACTGGCGGTAGCCATAAAGCACGCCAGCGAGGATATGAGGAACCGGGAACGCTGGAACGATAACGACGACAGAGGGGCATAGGGAATGAGGCAGAGGCTTAAGTATTGGCTATTCCAGAGAGGCAAGAACTGTAAGCACTGCTGCCTATGGTGTGAGTATTTCAGCATATGCAGCGGACAG
>OFHN01002418.1_pt1 | contig 11082 bp, 13 predicted proteins | sample 1521321 | NCBI WGS metagenome assembly OFHN01 (sample SAMEA3504130, study PRJEB24116) | mouse gut metagenome | biome: mouse gut; feature: mouse-associated habitat; material: faeces | place: Denmark | collected 2011
GGCAGAAAAAGGCCCGCTATTTGGGCGTGTTGACAATTTTCAAACATGCCCTAGAGGAATTGATTGTATTTTGATCCCTTCTGTGGTATGCTGGGAGCACAGCGAATCCCCGGCTATACAGGTTCTAAAATCGCGGGGCGTCATCCCGCGGGAAGAGGCGGTAACCGCACATGCGCATCTATGAATCGGCGGAAAACTATCTGGAGGCGATCCTGGTGATCGGACGGCGGCGGGCCACGGTCCGCTCCATCGACGTGGCCAACGAGCTGGGGTTCTCCAAGCCCAGCGTCAGCGTAGCCATGAAGAAGCTGCGGGAGAGCGGGTACATTGAGATGGAACCCGACGGTTCCATCAAGCTGCTGCCCGCCGGGGCGGCCATTGCCGAGGGAATCTACGAGCGCCACCGGACCCTGACGGACTTTTTCGTCTATCTGGGCGTCAGCGAGGAGACCGCCTCCTCCGACGCCTGCAAGGTGGAGCACGATCTGAGCCCGGAGACCTTTGAGAAGATCAAGGCCCACGTCCGGCGCACCATGGAGGGGGCGGCGGGCGGAGACCTGCCAGAAAATTGAAGCTTGCGGCGAAAATTTTCCCAACGCGAGCGGCTTAAATTGTCCTGTTTTGACAAAAAAATCGGGCTGTCCTGAGATAGGACAGCCCGGCTTTTTTTCTGTGAAAGGAGCAATCAGACGGCAGTGACATCCACCGCGCGCATCTTGCTGCTGTTCTTGGGATCAGGCTCAACGGTGTAGGTAACCTTCTGCCCCTCGCTGAGGGTGCGGTAGCCCGTGCCCTGAATGGCGGAGAAGTGGACGAAAACATCGCCGCTGCCATCGTCGTTGGAGATAAAGCCGTAGCCCTTCTCCGCGTTAAACCATTTCACAGTTCCAGAAATCATTGGGAAGCCTCCTAGTAAATAATTAAACCAGTGCAAAAAGAAGCCCCGCAAGAAGGCGGCGTAGGGTGCCCGTCCACTAGCAGTGACCAATTTGTACAGTTCCGAACACATGGATAGCATACCATCCGATGGGGAAAATGTCAAGTGCGTATTGTGCCGATTTCCGCAAAAAGTGAGTGATCGGGCCATAACAAATATTTATAGCGCTATCAATCCCGCTTCCATGCCCGCTTTTCGCACCCGTCCCTATCGAAGCAGCTTCCGGCAGGCTCTCGCCAGTTCGTCCAGGGTGCTGCACGGAAGCATCTGGCACAGGGCGGACATGGTCTGGATGCTGCGCACATAGGGCCATTTGCCCTCCGGGATGGGGTTGAGCCAGAGGACCTTCCCCGCCTGACGGCGGGCCTCCAGCAGGGACCGGGCGGCCCGGGGGATGTCGATGGTCTTTGTGTCGGAGAGGATGAGCAGGGTGGTGGAGGGGCCCAGGGCCCCGGGGCGGCGGCAGACCTGCTCCAGGGCGGAACCCAGATCGGTGCCCCGGCCGTAGAGGCCGGAGGTGCGGACGTAGTCCCGGAAGGCGTCCATATTTTGCAGGGCAAAGGGGTCCACCAGATGGACCTGCTCGGAGAAGAGGAAGATCTGGGAGGACTCGGACACGTCGCTCATGGACTTGAGGAAGCGCAGGGCGAACTCGGAGAACTGGAGCATGGACCCGGACACGTCGCACAGCAGCGCCAGCCGACGGCGGGTGCGCCGCTTGCGCTTGTAGGAGAGGCGATAGAAGCTGCCGCCGGTCTCCAGCCCCCTGCGGATGGTGCGCTTGAAGTCCAGCTTGCCGCTGTGTCCGCCGGTCTGGCGCTGGCGGGAGAGCTGGGCGTCCAGCTGCCGGGAGATGGCGTCGATGAGGGCGGCGGCCCGTGGTACGTCCGCGTCCTTGAAGTGGGAGATGTCCCGGTAGAGCAGGGCCAGATCCGGGTCCGAGGCCTCGCAGCCCACCGCCGCGTCCTCCATCACCATCTGCTGCTCCAGCAGAAAGCGCATGAACACGGAGCGGATGAAGCTGCTGTAGAGCTTGTCCGGGCTGCGGTCCATGGTGCCCCGGGTCTTCTCCAGCATCTCCATCAGCTCCCGCCGCTTTTCCTCGCCCATGCGAATATAGACCTCCTGGAGGTCCTCCCGCAGGTCAATGGGGTGGCCGTTGACCTGCAGCTCCCGCTCCGCCTCCGCCCGGCGCTGGGCCAGGGCCTGGGCCTCCTCCTCATGGCGGCGGCGCAGGGCGTCCCGCCGCTCCGCGCTGACGAAAAAGCCGTCGAAGGCCCGCTGGAAGGCGGCCTGCTCCTCCCGGCTCTTGGCGTATACGGTCTCCAGGGCGCAGCGGACCGTCTCCCGGTCCGTCAGGTCCCAGTCCGCCAGCAGGCGGCAGGCGTCCTCCGTCTCCCGCAGGCCCACCGTCAGCCCCTCCCGGCGCAGCAGGCCGGAGAACTCCGCCAGCTTCTCCAGGTAGACGCTCATGGCTGCCCGGCGCGGCCGCAGGCGCCGCAGTGGTGGTGGTCAGGCGCCTCCTCGCAGGCCAGGGCGGCCTCCATGTCCTCGCTGCTCTTGAGCACAAAGCCCAGGGTCCGCCGGGCGGCCTCCCGGTCCAGATCGCTGATGCCCAGGGCCTCCAGGGCGGACACCCAGTCCAGTGTCTCGGCGATGGAGGGCTTTTTCAGGATGGCGTCATTCTCCCGCAGATCGTGGACCGCCTGGGCCACCTGCACCGCCAGCCGGTCCCCGGCATGGGGCAGCTTGGCGCGGATGATGGCCACTTCCTTCTCCACGTCCGGGTAGGGGATGTAGAGATAGGCGCAGCGGCGGCGGAGGGCCTCGCTGAGGGGCCGGGCCCGGTTGGAGGTGAGGACCACGAAGGGCACGGATTTGGCCCGCATGGTCCCCACCTCGGGGATGGTGACCTGCATCTCGCTGAGCAGCTCCAGCAGGAACGCCTCAAACTCCTCGTCCGCCTTGTCGATCTCGTCGATGAGCAGCACCACCGGCTTCTCGGACCGGATGGACCGGAGCAAGGGCCGCTCCAGCAGGTACTCGTCGCCAAAGAGTGAGCGGGTGAGCTCGTCGGGGTCCTGGCGGTTCATCCGCACCTGGATGCTCAGAAGCTGCTTCTGGTAGTTCCACTCATAGAGGGCCTTGCTCTCGTCCAGGCCCTCGTAGCACTGTAACCGCACCAGCTCCCGGTCCAGGGCCCCGGCCATGACCTTGGCGATCTCCGTCTTGCCCACGCCCGCCGCGCCCTCGATGAGCAGGGGCCGGCCCAGCTGCAGGGCCACCAGCAGGGTGGTGGCCAGACCGTCGTCGCAGACATACTGGGCCGCGTCCAGTCTGGCTTTCAGGGAAGAAATATCCATAGGGCATCTCCTTTGTTAAGTATTTAACAGATTTTCAGGGGTATGATACCATATTTTCAGGAAAAATGCAATCACATTTCTGTGGAAAAACCGCGCCGGAAGGTGTACAATAGGAGCCGGATAAAAGCGCTGTCAGGAGGACGGGAACCATGAACGAGCAATCGCTGCTGGACCACGCGCTGTCGCTGGGCTTTGCCAACGCCGCGCTGATCGACACCAAGGACATCACCTTCGTGCCCTCCTTCCGCCCCCTGTGTCAGGAGAACCTGTGCGGGAAGTACGGGGTCAACTACAGCTGCCCGCCGGACTGCGGCACTGTGGAGGAGATGCGCCAGCGGATCCTGCGCTGGCCCCGGGCGCTGGTGATGCAGACCATGTGGGACATCGAGGACCCCATGGACGAGGGCCAGACCAAGCCCGCCAAGGCCCGGCACAACAAACTGACCCGGGAGCTCATGGACTGGGCAGGGGAGCCGGGGCTGATGGTGGGGGCCAGCGGGTGCGGCCTGTGTACGCCCTGCGCTCTGGCAGAGGGCGCGCCCTGCCGGTTTCCGTCGCTGCAATACTCCTGCATGTCCGCCTACTGCGTGTTTGTGAAGGACTTGGCGGAGAAGTGCGGCATGGAGTACGACTGCGGACCCGGCGTGGTGGCGTTTTTCAGCATGTACTGTTTTTAGGTTATCATACTTTTCTTTGTGAACAAAGAAAAGTATCAAAAGAAAAACTTTAACGGGGCTGCCGGCAGTCTGTCGCAGGACCACCGGCAGCTACAGGATATCCCCTCTGAAAGTTCTTTTTGATTCTTTTTCTTTCAAGAAAAAGAATGATGACAAAAAAGGAGGACGCCTATGCTGCTGGCCATTGATATCGGCAACTCCAACGTGACCCTGGGCGTCTTCCAGGGACAGCGGCTCCGGATGCGGGCCAAGGCCTCCGTCCAGACCCGGCGCAGCGCGGACGAGTACGCGGCCATGTTCTATGACCTGCTGCGCCTCCACGGCATCGGCCGGGAGGAGATCGACGGGTGCATCCTCTCCTCGGTGGTGCCGGCGGTGACGGGACTGGTGGAAGCGGCGGCCCGGACCGTGGCGGCCGTGCCGGTGCTGCGGGTGGGGCCCGGTATGCGCACGGGCTTCCGCATCCGCATTGACGATCCCTCCCAGCTGGGCAGTGACATCGTGGCGGACACCCTGGCGGCTCTGACGGAGTACGGCGCGCCCCTGGTGCTCATCGACGCGGGCACGGTCACCACCGTGGCGGCGGTGGACGAGAGCCGGACCTACCTGGGCGGGTGCATCGTGCCGGGCATCCGGCCCAGCGCGGAGATGCTCAAGGAGACCACCGCCCTGCTGCCCGCCATTGAGCTGGCGGGGGCGGAGGAGGCCTGCCTGGGCCGCAACAGCGCCGACGCCATCCGCCGGGGCCTGCTGTGGGGCAGCGCCATGATGATCGACGGCTTTATCGGCCGCTTCACCGCTCTGCCGGGCATGGCGGGGGCGGTGTGCGTGGCCACCGGCGGGTCCGGGGAGCTGGTGACGGCCCTGTGCAGCCGGGAGGTGATCCGGGACCCGGATCTCACCCTCAAGGGGCTGCGGTGCCTCTACGAGGCCAACCGCCCCAGGCAGAAAGCCAGGTAATGACGGCTGCTTTGCCGTTATTATATAATTTGTGCGCCGTACTCCCCCGGCGGGAGACGACAGCACGAGGTGAAATATCCTCAAAAGGAGAAACAACATGAACAGCAGCAGCAAAGTCCAGCAGATCACACGTATGGCGATACTGGTGGCAATCATCTTCCTTCTGTCCTTCACCCCCCTGGGCTACCTGACCATCGGGCCCATCGCGGCAACCACCATCCAGATGCCGGTCATTGTGGGCGCGGCCATGATGGGGCCGGCGGCGGGGGCGCTCCTGGGCTTCTTCTTCGGCCTGAGCGCCATGATTAAGGTGCTGACCATGCCCGGCGCGGACCCCTTCGCCACCCTGGCTCTGGCCCACTCCCCCTTTGCGTATATCCTCGTGTGCATGGGCGCCCGCATCCTCATGGGCTGGCTGTCCGGCCTGCTGGCGGCGGGCCTGCGGCGGATCCCGGCTGTCCGCGAGAAGGCCTCCGTTGTCGGGTACATGGTTACCGGCTTTGTGGGCTCCGCGCTGAACACCGTTTTCTATCTGGGCCTGCTCTGGGGCCTGTGCGCGGAGGTCATCTCCTCCTTCTACGGCGTGGACCTCAGCGGCGTGGGCCAGCTGGTCATGACCACCGCCTATGCTGCCGGCATCCCTGAGGCCATTGTCTCCTGCGTCGTGGTGGGCGCGGTGTGCAAGGCCCTGGAAAAGACCCCGCTTCTGCTCCGGAGGATGCCCGGAATGCCCTCCTGATTGGCTGAACGCATATCACGCGCCCCCTATGCCTTCATAGGGGGCGCGTTCCTGTTCCGATCCGCCCGGGCGGCGATATCGTCAAGCCGCCGAACCTCGGCAAGATCCGGCAAGCCCCGCCGGGCCAGGGAGGGCGTCCCGCCGGATTTCCATATTGACAGAATCGCCGCCGTCGCCTATAATACGGGTATCATTATCCTATAGAAGGGAGGTTGATCGGCCCAATGGACAGTGACAGCAGCTGCGAGGGAAACTGTAGCAACTTTGTATACCGTTCTTTGTGTTTGGCATATCTGCGCTGCTAGAAAGCGGGGCGGACATGCTTTTTTTGCGTTTCGGGGCCCATCCCCGAAGCGGCCAACACAACATGAACAAGGACAAAGGAGTTATTCTTTCATGCCAAATACCCTTACATACGCAGTGATTATGGCGGTTATGGTTCTGTTTTCCGCCTATTTTTCCGCAACGGAAACCGCTTTTTCCTCCCTGAACCGCACGAGACTGAAAACCCTGGCGGAAAAGGGCAGCCGAAAGGCCGTCCTCGCCTGCAGGCTCTCGGAGCAGTACGACAAACTCATCTCAACCATCCTGATCGGCAACAACATCGTCAATATCGCCACCGCCTCCCTGGGCACGGTCCTGTTTGTCCAGCTCTGCGGGGATATTGGCCCGACGGTCTCCACAGTGGTTGTCACCGTGGTGGTGCTGATCTTTGGGGAGATCTCCCCCAAAAGTATTGCCAAGGACTGCCCGGAGCGTTTTGCCATGTTCTCCGCGCCCTTTCTGAGCGTCCTGATCTGGATCCTCACCCCGCTCAACGTGATCTTCTCCGCCTGGAAGCGGCTCCTCTCCCGTCTTTTACGGGCGGAGGCGGACAGAAAGATGTCCCAGGAGGAGCTGCTGATGCTGGTTGAGGAGGTTCAGCAGGACGGCAGCATTGACAAGGACGAGGGGGAGCTGCTGCGCAACGCCATTGAGTTTACCGAGCAGGAGGCCGGCGATATTCTCACCCACCGGGTGGATCTGGCGGCGGCGCCCGCGGATGTGTCCAAGGACCAGCTGGCCCAGCTGTTCTCCCAGTCAAAATTCTCCCGGATTCTGATCTATGAAAACAGCATCGACAATATTGTCGGCGTGATTCACCTGAAGGACTTCTACACCGGCTCCGGAATCACCGAGCAGGAGATTGCAAAGATCGTCGCGCCGGTGGTCTATGTGCTGGAAAGCGAGAAAATCAGCGCCATCATGCGCCTGCTTCAGAAGGGCAAGACCCATGTGGCGGTGGTCCTGGACGAGTACGGCGGAACCTGCGGGATTGTGACCATGGAGGACATTCTGGAGGAGCTGGTGGGGGAGATCTGGGACGAGCACGACGAGGTTGACGAGATGTTCCGCAGGATCGGGGATCACGCCTACCGGGTCAACGGCTCTGTGGATTTAGACGACGTGTGCGGCTTCTTTGGCCTCAAGCTCCACTCCGAGATGATATCCCTCAGCGGCTGGGTCATGGAACAGATCGGGAAGCTGCCCGTTCCGGGGGACAGCTTCCCCTATGAGCAGCTGGTGATTACGGTGATCTCCATGGACTGCCACAAGGTGGCGGAGGTGGAGATCGCCGCGAGCCCCGCCGGCGATTTATAGTGCCAGCAGAAACCCCGCCCGGGCCAGCTCCTCCCGCACCCGCCGGAAGCAGGCCTCGTCCGGGCAGGCTAGAGTGTGGAGATGGATCCCCTCGGTGAGCAGGGACAGGGGCGGGGCCGCGCCGGCCCGGAGGACGAACTGGTCCACGTCGTACCGGCTGGAGAGCCCCAGGGCCCCTGTCAGCTGGCCGTAGACCGGGTGCTCCACGATCACGTCCAGGACGGTGCAGCCGTTGTCCACCATGATCTGCAGCTCCCGCTCCATGTCCGCCGCCTGATGGCGGCAGGCTACCTGCCGCCGGAGGCCCTCCCGGTCCCTCTGGACCACGTAGCCCCGGGCGGTGGCCTCGATGGCCGCGCCTCCGGCCCGCAGCAGGGCGATGTCGCCCACAATGAGCTGGCGGCTCACGCCGAAGCGTCCCGCCAGCGCGGTGGCGCTGACAGGCCCGGCGGCCTGGGTCAGAACGTCCCGAATCGCGTCCCGGCGCTGCTGGGCGGTCATGGGCGCTTCCCCCTTCCTCATCAACATGTTTTCTCCGGTATGCCCGTTTCCCGGCCTCTCCGCTTTTGCGCGCTCATACCAGATGTTCCTCAGTCAAAGGATGATGCCGTCAACCGTTATTCGGCCGGTAGGTGCGGAACGTCAGGCCGCCGATGGTTTCCGTGCCCAGCTGAGCCTTTTTCTTCACCGAGCGGTTCAGTGTCAGCGTATTCAGGTTCGTGAACCCCAGCTTATGATACAGCCGGATGGCCGCCTCGTTGGCAGGCACCACCTCCAGGTACATCGTCTCCAGACCCTTCTCCCGAAGCATCTCCCAGGCCAGCTCAATGGCCCGTCCGCCGATCCCCTGGCCCCGCAGCTCTTCCCGGACGAAGACGTCCTCCAGCCAATCGCAGGCCCCTCCCCGGCTGCCCATGTGGAGGAACCCGGCTTCTTTCCCTCCGGCAAGGATCACATACAATTCATGACCCTCTGCGGTCCAGGCCTTCAGGTCTCCCTCCGAATCCTCCGGGGTCACGGTCAGATAGTGGGCCGCCCAGAAAGCGGCAATATCGGAAAGCATCTCCGCCTTGCAGCCGCCGTCATAGGGCCGTATCTCGATCTCTCCCATAGCAGTCCCTCGCTCCGGTTTTCCTTATCCCTTATACCCGTTGGGATTCTCGGACTGCCACTTCCAGGAGGAGGCGCACATGTCCTCGATGCCATACTTAGCCTCCCAGCCCAGCTCGTCGCGGGCCTTGGCGGGGTCGGCATAGCAGGAGGCGATGTCGCCGGGGCGGCGGGGATCGATGACGTAGGGCAGCTCATGGCCGCAGGCCTTCTCATAGGCGTGGAGCACGTCCAAAACGCTGTAGCCGTTGCCGGTGCCCAGGTTGCACACGAAGAGGCCGCACTTGCCCTCCAGCTTCTTCAGCGCCGCCACATGGCCCAGGGCCAGGTCCACCACGTGGATGTAGTCCCGCACGCCGGTACCATCGGGGGTGGGATAGTCGTTGCCGTAGACGTGGACCTTTTCCAGCTGGCCCACAGCCACCTTGGCGATATAGGGCACCAGGTTGTTGGGAATACCGTTGGGGTCCTCGCCGATGAGGCCGCTCTTGTGGGCTCCAATGGGATTAAAGTACCGCAGCAGGGCCACGTTCAGCGTGGGGTCGGCGGCGCAGATGTCCATGAGTATCTTCTCCTGGAAGAGCTTGGAGGTGCCGTAGGGATTGGTGGTGCCGCCGGTGGGGAAGTCCTCCCGGATGGGCACGGTGGCGGGGTCTCCGTACACCGTGGCAGAGGAGGAGAAGACGAAGTTCTTCACCCCGTGCCGCCGCATGGCGGTCAGGAGATAGAGGGTGCTGATCAGGTTGTTGGAGTAGTACTCCAGGGGCTTGGAGACGCTCTCCCCCACGGCCTTCAGGCCGGCGAAGTGGATCACGGCGTCAATGCCGGGATGCTGGGCGAAGAGGGCCTCCACCTCGGCCTCGCTGCACAGCTCCGCCTTGATAAAGGGGACCTTCTTTCCGGTGATCTTCTCCACCCGGCGGAGGGATTCCTCGCTGGCGTTGCAGAGGTTGTCCGCCACCACGATCTCGTACCCCGCCTCCAGGAGCTCCACGCAGGTATGGCTGCCGATATAGCCGGCGCCGCCGCAGACTAAAATAGACATATCGTTCTTCTCCTTCAAAAAATATTGGGTTGTTTTTCGCTGGTTTATGGGATTAGTATACCACTCCTCTATCCAAATAGGAATAGAGCTTTTCCCCAAAAGCTGGAAAAATCGTGCAGAGACACGCCGGGAGCCCCCATGAGCGGGTCCCACGCCGCGGCCCCCGATTCGCAGGTGTATCGGTAAACCTGCGCGAAAAGGGGCGCCCCCCTTCGGGGACGCCCCAGTCATGCGATCTATCAGCCCTGCTCGCGCATCTTGGCAAAGCAATCGCTGCAGTACACAGGACGATCGCTCTTGGGCTCGAAAGGCACTCTGGCCTCGCCGCCGCAGTTCGCGCAGACAGCGGTGAAGTACTCGCGGGGGCCGCGGGCGGCGTTCTTGCGGGCGTCACGGCAGGCCTTGCAGCGCTGAGGCTCGTTCTGGAAGCCGCGCTCGGCATAGAACTCCTGCTCACCGGCGGTGAACACGAACTCCTGGCCGCACTCCTTACAAACTAAGGTCTTGTCTTCGTACATGATTTTACCCTCTCTTTGAATAGAAAAAAATATATTGCGTTCAGCCTTTGCTGAAATCGCCGGAAATAAGGTGCCGTGCTGCCTTGCGGCGGATGCGCTGCACGGCGTTGTCCACCGACTTGGGGGACCGTGAAACCGCTTCGGCCATTTCCTGGATGGTCAGACCGTCTAAATAGTACCCCAAGATCTTCGCCTCGAACTGGGACAACTGCTTGCAAACATCACTTAACGTGTCCTGTGCGCCCTCCCTGCCAATAATCAGGTCCTCGGGGTTTGATTGGGAGACCGCACCGCAGATGGAGGTATGACTATCAAAGAAGGGTATTTCAAGGGGAACCGACTGGTTAAGCGGCGTGTGCTTGTCGCGGGCGGCGGCCCGGACCGCAGAATACAGCCGGTTGCGGATACATCTTTCTGCGAAGGTGCGGAAGCTCGCCCGTTTTTCTTCATCAAATTCCCGCACTGCGTATATCAGGCCGATCATGCCCTCCTGGATTAAATCGTCGCTGTCCCCTCCCGCCAGATAGTAGGGCCGGGCCAGCTTGCGGACCAGACGGTGATATCGCTTGACCAGAGTTTCCTCCGCCTCCCGGTCCCCATCCCGGGCCAGGGCGCAGAGACGCTCGTCCGGCAGGGCCTCATTGGCGTTGCTTTGGGCTTCGTTGATCGACATGTCTATTATACCTAGTTTCCCTTGCTCTTGTCAAGTAAATATTAAAAATTTATGAATTGATTCTTCATATTTTTAGCGTTTTCACCAATTCAGCCAGACGGCCCGCGCATTCCTCGGCCTGCTGGACGGTTTTTGCCTCCACCATGACCCGAACCAGGGGCTCCGTGCCGGAGGGGCGCACCAGCACCCGGCCGTCGCCGCCCAGCACCTCCTCCTCCCTGCGGATGGCCTCCTGGAGCTCCTGGGAGGCCATGACCGCCTCCTTCAGCCCCGGCTGATTGGCCAGCTCCACATTAATGAGGGTCTGGGGATAGGTTGGGCAGATGGAGGCCAGCTCGGAGGCGGGCCTGCCGCTGCGCTTGAGGACCTGGAGGAATTGCAGAGCGGTCAGCTGGCCGTCGCCGGTGGTGGCGTAGTCG
>OFHN01002427.1_pt1 | contig 11030 bp, 11 predicted proteins | sample 1521321 | NCBI WGS metagenome assembly OFHN01 (sample SAMEA3504130, study PRJEB24116) | mouse gut metagenome | biome: mouse gut; feature: mouse-associated habitat; material: faeces | place: Denmark | collected 2011
AGATAAAGACAAAGCCAACATTGCAAACACCCAAATACCATCAGTATTGGAACCTATGCCAGACGAAAAAAGGGTACTCCGGTACGTTGGTATTAGCGAAGAAAAAGCCCCTGTCTGTCCATATGGAAATCGGAGAACCCCAGATTGATAAAGAAGGCCGCTGTATCACTCTGGAATATGAAAATTTTATTCTGATTAACGTGTATGTTCCCAATGCCGAAAGCGGCCTGGAACGGAAGGAAGCCAGGGCAGATTAGGATAAGGCTTTTTTGGAATATGTCAAAACTTTAGAAAAGCCTTTAATCATTTGTGGTGATTTTAATGTTGCAAGGGATACGATTGATATTTATCCCGAAAATTTACGCAATATCCCAAACCCGCCGGGCTTTGAACCGGATCAGCGTAATGCAATGGAAAAGCTGCTGGAAGAAGGAAATTTGTATGATGTTTTTCGGACAATGAACCCACATGAAGCAAGCTACACATGGTGGTCATACCGCATGAAAAAACGGTTGGAAAACAGAGGCTGGAGGTTAGATTATTTTTGGTGTCATGCGGGCTGATAGGCGATGTTAAAAGCATACGCCACATGACAGAAATCTATGGCTCAGACCACTGCCCGATTGAACTAATAATCAATTTGTGGCAGCCAAAACCAGCAAAATCTATTGATGATGAAAACGCAGCAGAAATGTGGCGGGGGAAAGGCAAATGAAGGTGCAGGTTAATTTCCCGCAACTATGTCAAATGATGAAATTGGAGTTATAATGATTGTTTTTTACAATAGCATAGTGATATCCTCTTGACTGATCCATGAAATAAAATTACAATATATACGAACAATAGTTCTTGCGAGGAGAACGAAATTTCTATGCAAGGAGGATTAAAATGGACAGCAATAGACGCACTTATATCGCAATTGACTGTAAATCGTTCTATGCTTCTGTGGAATGCCTGGAACGCGGGTTAGACCCGATGGCGACAAACCTTGTCGTTGCAGATGAAAGCCGTACCGACAAAACGATCTGCCTTGCAGTTTCACCTTCCCTGAAAGCCCATGGTGTTCCGGGCAGACCACGGTTGTTTGAGGTGATCCGGAAAATTAAGGATGTGAACAGGGAGCGTCTGCGCTATGCGCCCAACCACAAATTTACTGGAAAATCCTGTGACGCAAAGGAACTGGCGGCGTCACCAGAGTTGGAATTGGATTATATTGTAGCCGTTCCCCGCATGGCGCACTATATCCAGTGCAGCACTGATATTTATCAGGTTTATTTGAAATATGTGGAGGAGAAGGATATTCATGTCTACTCTATTGATGAAGTTTTTATAGATATTACAGAATATATGGATTTTTATAAGATGTCTGCCCGCGAGTTAGCAGGAAAGATCGTTCGTGATGTTCAGAAAACAACAGGCATTGTTACAACGGTTGGTATTGGAACAAACCTGTATCTGGCCAAAGTAGCGATGGATATTGTCGCAAAGCATACGGAACCGGATGAAAATGGAACGAGGATCGCGGAGCTGGACGAAATGAGCTATCGGTACCAGCTATGGGGGCATCGCCCGCTTACAGATTTCTGGCGTGTTGGCAGAGGCTACGCGAAAAAGCTGGAAGAACATGGACTGTATACTATGGGAGATATTGCGCGATGTTCTCTTGGCAAAGAGGGAGAGTTCCACAGTGAAAAGCTGCTTTACAAGATGTTTGGCGTCAACGCAGAATTGCTGATTGATCATGCATGGGGCGTAGAACCTTGCACAATGGCAGCGATCCACGCCTGTAAACCCCGGAACAACAGTATCAGTTCCGGGCAGGTTCTACAAAACCCTTATGATGCCGAAAAAGCAAGACTGATTGTAAAGGAAATGGCGGATATGCTTTCGTTTGATTTATTGGAAAAAAGGCTTCTTACAGACCAGATCACGTTGACAATCGGCTTTGACAGGCAAAATCTCGAAAATGAAAGCATCCGCAGGCAGTATAAAGGGAAGATCAAAACGGATTTTTATGGGAGGAGCATACCTGAACACGCACATGTAACAGAGCATATCGGCAGATACACCTCATCAGCAAAATTGATTACCGATGCTGCCACAGCCATTTTTGATCGGACGGTTGACAAAAACCTTCTGATTCGACGTATCACAATAGAAGCCGCTCACGTCATTGGTGAGAAAGAAGCTGAAACAAGGCATTCTGTACAGCAGTTAGATTTATTTACAGATTGGGCTGAAGAACAGAAACGCAATACGGAGGAAAAGGAGCAACTGGAACGTGAGCGTAAAGCACAGCTTGCCATGCTAAGTATCAGGCAGAAATACGGAAAAAATGCTGCGCTGCGCGCCAGCAGCTTGGAGGAAGGGGCAACGGCGAAAAGCCGTAATAATCAAATAGGCGGACATCGGTCATGAAAGGAAGCCGATGTTCATGATAAAAATAAATATCGGCAATTTACGGAAGATACCATCGGCTTAGTGTTTACTGTTTCAGAGAAGCATTCAGCAACCAGATAAAAAGAACAAAAATGAGGTTTTCGAACATCGAAAAATCATTTTTGTTCTTCATTCATTTCATATATCAAATATTTCACATAATCAAATAACTTAGCAATTCGCTTTTTATCAAGGAGAGAGATTTTTTCCATTAGGTTTCCCAGAAGGACTCCGTCGTAGAAATTTTCAGATACGGAGGCGATATCATGTGCATTTGCGGATATCCCTAAAATATAGTCTGAAGATACACCATATAGCTTGGAAAGTGGCTCCATAAATCGCAAAGGCAGTTCATTGGCACCATTCTCATACCTTGAGTAACTTTGTTGTGAAAGGCCAAGGTAATTGGCAACATCTACCTGTTTCAAATTTCGCCCTTCTCTTAAATTTTTAAGCCTGATTGAAATTGATTTCTTCACGGTTCTACACCTCTTAGACATATCCTAACAAATTTTTGGTTAGAATACGCAAAAATCATATAATATATGTATAATTTATTTTCACATCAAATAGGCGATTTTGTTGACATTAAATGACAAAATGTCGTAATATATAATTGTTACTATAAGTAACAGAACGGAGGTGAAGCAGTGGACAAAAAGACGAGTATATCAGAAGCACAAATGAAGGTGATGGACATTATTTGGAAACAGGGTGAGATGGTTACCGTTCCTGAGATGGTAGCTTTGTTAAAGGAAGAAGGTGAAGAATGGGCGTACCCGACTGTAGCAACATTTTTAAGACGACTTGCAGAAAAAAAGATCCTTGGTTCCATCAAAAACGGCAAGAAACTATCTTATTTTCCTCTTATGAATAAAGCGGAATATAAAAGGCGGGAGGCCAGAAGGTTTGTTAAGCAAAACTTTGGAGGTTCAATAAGGGATTTCCTATCGGCTTTTTCTGGTAAAAATTCAGTAAGTGACGAAGAAGAAAAAGAGTTGGAAGAATGGCTGCGTAGGTTCGATGATGATAATAGATAGAATATTCATTACAGTTTTATTGCTTTCTATAAGTGGTTTTGTGTTTTGCATTGTATTTTTTTCACTGGAAAGATATGCATTCCGACTGACTTCAGCAAAAACGATGGTTTCCGTTAATACGACCGCGCTTTTCTCTTTTGTAATCCCGTTTTACTATGTCGCATCTCTGCTCGATAAAAGCGAAGTTTCATTCGGGAAATACAAGACTCTCGTTTTTAGAGATGCAGGGGTTTATGAAGGGATTGTCGGGAAGATACGGGAAATGCAGATTGTTGAGTATATAAGTACCATATGGCTGCTGGGAATGATTGTATTTTTGGTTCGTTGTATTTATCGATATATCCGCCTGATACATAGAGTTCGGGCAAATAAATTTCATTTGAAAGGGACTGTATGGGCGGAAATATTTAGCAGACTGGCAGATGGAAAGAAGATTTCTGATGTTTCGCTGGTCGGCAACTATGTCATCCATACGCCATGCACAGTAGGGATTAGAAAGCAATATATCGTTATTCCGGCGGGCATGCTGAATGCTTTTGATGAGGAAGAAATGGAGTTTATTCTGAAACATGAAATTTACCATGTACTCCATAAAGATCTGCCGAGAAAGTTTCTGATTGCGATGTTAAGCTGCATCAACTGGTTTAATCCGCTGTTCTGGCTTTTGAAGGAAAATCTATCTAACTGGCAGGAGTCTGCCAGTGACGAAGAAGTTATTGCGGATTTTACACCCAAGAAACAATTGCAATACAGCCAGCTGCTTCTAAAAGTAATGCACCTTGAACGGACAGCATGCCAAGATGCGGAATTTGGTGCAAACTTCAAAGGCAGCGGTTCCAAAAAATATAAAAGAAGGGCGATGAAGATTATGCGGAATAAAAAAACAACTGGCATCCATGGTAAGGCGGTTGTGGCGTTTGTAACATTGCTTTCTATGGTTTCGGGAAGTGTTGTTGCAAAGGCAGCGGATATGCGTGTAAATCAAATTTTTTCCAGAAATGTCGAGGTTGTTGAAACCAGCGAGATTGAAGTCATAGAGGAACAGGATATTTTTTCCGGCGGCGATCTGGAGAACAGAGATACCTTGGATTCAGGTACATTCGTAAAAGTCGATTTACGCGATACGGCTGATACTACATATGAAATCATTATCAACGACAACGACTTAGGAGCAGTTTTTTCATCAGCCCAGAATCCTGTGGAACCACAGCACCTTCATAATATTATTGATGTGACAATCAAAAAACATAAGAAAAACAGTGATGGCTCCTGTACAACCACTTACTATGAGGGAAGGCAATGCACTATCTGCAGTGGAACGTGGATGGGTGATGTTATAGGTGAAACAAATTTAGTGAAATGTCCTCACTAATCAAATAATTTCGATAAGTACACTTTTTATAAGTGATATTTATAAATATTTTCAGGAAGGGAGCGTGATGTTTATGAAAAAAGAGAAAACGGTTACAATGGAGGTGATAAAAATATCCTGAATGAAAATGCAGAACCGTGCAGCCAACACAAAATCTGTTTCAAACAGGATATATATGATTGTAACATAAATCTAAATTTATATCTACTGAGAAATGAATGAAAAAATTCTTTATGAGGGAGGTTCAATATGAAAATTAAAAATATTATCATTCCATTAATGCTTGCATTGACTATGGCATTTCCTTCTGCAGCATATGCGGCTTCTGGCCAAGTAATTCAGTTGCATGGTGGCTATAACTATACACAGCAATACATGACCAACTGGTGCTGGGCAGCAACAGGTTTGAATATTTTTGTTGCAATAGATGAAACAATACCATCTAGCAAAACAAATAAAGCTTTTTTGCTAGAATTAGTAAAGGATGTGGTGGATAATAGTGAGCACTTAAAACCAACGTCTGGTTCTACGGAATATGAACGGTACGATATAGCTGCAGGACTTGCTGGAACAGCTGAAATTGCTACGGATCTTTTGAAATCGAATGGATACAGGAACATTTATTACACGCATGACACAGGAGATGGAGCTGTTGTGAGACCTTTCGACTATATAATGGATGATTTAAAAGTTGGTTATCCTGTGGCAATTTGGTTATACCCAACAAGTGCGTCTAGCAATAAATATAGTCACATTGTTTTGATTATTGGGGCAGATTCGACATGGAATGATGAGGATGATTATGATGTAAAAATATATGATTCAGATAAAGATGAATATGTATGGGTCACATATGCTGATTTGGTTGCTGGAACATCTAAATTGACAAATTATAAACGGTATGAAGCTACCTGTGAATATCAGGTGAGGTAAGATCCTAAAGGAGGTTTTAAAATGAAAATAAAACAATCGATCGCAGCAACAATTTGTGGAATATTGGTTGCTAGTTCATTTTTTGCATTTAATGCTTATGCGGAAGGTGGTGATAAAAATTTAACTGTTAAGTCTGCAATAAATGACTTCGATGAATTGAATGAAGTGGATAAGTGCCTGCAAGAATTTGAAGGAAGAAAAATTAAATTAACTTCAGATAAAAAAGCTGAAGCTATAATAGCGGCGTTACCCGCTTTGCAAAATGAAGATGCCAAAAAAGAAGCTCGTAAGAACAAATTACCAGTTCCAAAGGATGAAGGGACAACAAAACCAGTTCAAACGGCAAGACGTGTAGATAGTATGCCGACGTTGGCGAAGTATGATTTAGACGAAGCTAAGAAAGTTTATAATTATAGCGAAACTCTAATTGAAAAAATTCAAAATAATACTTCGCTGAATGATGAATTTTTTTATTGGCAAGTTCCGATAATAAATTCTTCTAACGAAAATGGAACTGTTTATTTGGAAAGATCTGGTGAAAACCAGGAATTAGTTGCAAGGGCACTTACGTTTGCTGCAGATAATCGTGAAATGTTTTTAAGCAATGAAGAAACATTAGACCTAGTAACTGGCTCAATAGACAGCACAGTAAATATAGAGAAGCTATATTTTATTGATATGCCCATTAGTATAATGGGAACAGTTGTCGGAACTGTAGTTTTGGATTCTGGTGATATTATGTTTGCTACTGTCCAAGATGTGCCCTATTACAATGGCATGGAATTTAAGCAGGTATATTCATTTGATGAGATGATGGACTACTTGGAAACTTTTGCAAAAAATGCTGAAGGCTGGGTGGAGTAATTAAGGAAGTCAATACACTATCCTTTATGAAAAAACGATTACGATGGAGGTAATAAAAATGTCCTGAATGAAAATGCAGAAGCGTGAAACCAACACAAAATCTGATTCAAACAGGATATAATAAAATTGTAGATGAATAAGTGTTAGCATCAATGATGTGGAAAACAAAGTAAAAATTTCATCGACTTCCATGAATTTAGTTGAGCTAGTATATTGAGATTTATAATCGGGCTGATAGAAGGGCAAATCCCCTTCTCATCAGCCTATTATATTAATGTGCAAAATTCTCTAAAATGCAATAAATTGCCCCCAAAATGGATGATTACTTCTAACGTTATATTGTGTTTCAAAGAATATTTTAGACAAATCAATAAATTTTATGATTACAATGCAAAAACGATATAGACTTTAGGGAAAAAGCAATAATGAATCATATGCTAAATCTGGCAGTACCCAATCGTACGAAAGAGGAAATATCATCGGGATAGGTCTTTGAAAAGATTCTTAATCCATATCCCGCCCAGAATAAAGTTTGAACGAGAATGCTTTATATTCATAAAATCACAAAAGAATAACTGCAAGTATTTTTTAGACGTGCCGTTTTTTATGGCACGTCTTTTTTTATACCTGAACAGATGCAGGGCACCGCCTCTGATCCAAATTTGTTGGTTTTGAAACTTCAAATTTGGATCGGAGGATTATATGGATACTGAGGATAAAAAATATTATATCCGTTTGAAATCGGAGAGAATAGAGGTAACGAAGGAGGTCTATGAAGTCTATTATTCAATGCAGAGGAAGGAAGCCTATCAAATAGAACGGGATTACAGGCATGGTCTTTTGTATTATGATGCATGGGATTCGGAAAACAATAATGGTGTGGAATACCTTCCGGATAAAGCTGCAAATACTGAAGAAGAAGCACTGGATCTCATTACACGTCAGGAGTTTTGGAATCTGATAGGACAGGCCGGCGACCAGAATGATCTGTGCAAACTTATTGCTGAAGGCAGAACAGAACGTGAAATAGCGGAAATATTAGGGATTGCACAGTCAACAGTAAACAGGAATAAAAACAGGCTTTATCGCCGTTTTAGAAAAAAATTGAAATAATTTAAATTTTTTTCTAAAAACGTGCATCAAAACCCCTCTCTTTTTGGATTAAAAGTGAGGGGTTATTTTATTTCCCTTTTTGAACCTTGAAAATTTCATATCCAGCAATCAGGATACCTTACTCTGTACAGCCGGAAACGGAAAGCAGAGCCGACAGTGCGCCATGAGGATCGCCGCAGCGGGGAATATAAAATCACTTTTCAAAATGTCCCGGCAGGCTGCAGCAGGATCGGAGCGAAGAAAACTGCCGGCTGTGCGTTCTGGCAGGACGCATTGCGATGACCTGTGCAGAGCCATAATGATACGCCCGCCGAGTCCCAGACATCGCAAGGACGGCGGCCCGCACGAAGGGGGAGGTGAGATGCCTGTGAGCGCAGCCATACGCTGTCCTGATTGCTGCCCATTGCCGGGGAAGTAGTGCCGAATACGGCAGAATTGTGGAGACAGGGCGTTCCTGTTTTGGATACGCCCTCCCCCGCTTTTATGGTTTTCCCGTTCTATTTTCCGAATGGAAGGAGAAAGCCATAAAAGCAAATATAAATACAAAAATAATAAATAAAATCAGGAGGAACATTATATGACAGACGCACAGGTAAGGAACGAAATCAATTACAGGAGATCAGTGTTAGTGCTGAAAAGACTGCTATGCTTTGGTCTAATCACAGAGGAACAGGCAAAACAGATTGATATGCTGAACCGGAAATCTTTCCCACCGCTTTTGGAACAGTTATACGATTAACTGCTGGATGTGTGCAAAAATTTATGGTATCGTCCGTACTGAAGGAGGGAAAAGCATGGGAGAGAAAAAGATTGAAATCCTGCCCGCAAACAGGGAAACGGTGCAACAGAACAGAATGCTCCGTGCGGCGGCATACTGCCGTGTCAGCACAAGCATGGAGGAACAGAAAAGTTCCTATGAAAGCCAGCTGCGGTATTACGAAGCATATATCGGCAGGAAACCGGACTGGACGCTTGCGGGGATCTACTCCGACAGGGGCGTCAGCGGCACGCAGATGAAGAACCGGGCTGGCTTCCAGAAAATGCTCACGGACTGCGGAAAAGGCAGAATCGACGTCATCGTCACAAAATCCATCTCGCGGTTTTCAAGAAATACGGTGGAATTTATCAGCGTGGTCAGATGGCTGAAAAGCCTTGGCATAGCGGTGTTTTTTGAAAAGGAATGCATCAGCACGCTGAGCGCAAAAGGCGAAATGATGCTGACGCTTCTCAGTTCCATCGCCCAGTCCGAAGCAGAAGCGGTATCCTCTAACCTGAAATGGAGCATCCAGCGGCGTTTCCAGAACGGGGCATTCCGGCAGTTTACTGCACTGGGATATGATTATGATGAAGCGGGAGAGTTAGCCGTCAACGAAACCGAAGCAGAAACCGTCAGGCTGATATTCAGAAGCTACCTTAGTGGCATGGGAACCAGTGCAATTGCCGGACTGCTCAACGAAAAAGGGCTGAAAGGCAAACGCGGAACCCCGTTCAAAGACGGTGCGATCCGTTATATCCTGAAGAATGAAATCTACACCGGAGACCTCCTGTCACAAAAGACATATACAACAGAACTGCCGGAAAAGCAGAAGAAAAAGAACAACGGCGAACAACCGAAGTATTTCATTGAAAACGACCATGAAGCCATCATATCAAAGGAGGATTTTGAAGCGGCACAGAGGATCATGGACAGCCGGAGTGAAAACCTGTCGAACGGGCAGAGATACCTGTTCAGCGGGAAAATCGTCTGCGGGGACTGCGGCGGCGTATTCCGCCGCAGGGTTACCTCCGGCGAGGTTTTCTGGCTGTGCGGAAACCACGTCAAAGAGAAATCCTGCGGCCAGCCCCTTGGCGGGAAGATGCGGGAAAGAATGATTCAGCAGGCGTTCGTCCGGCTGTGCGGCAGGTTGAAATGTAACGAAAATATATTGGAGGATTTGTGCAGAAGGCTGGAAGAAGCAGACGCCGCCCTGCGGCGGTCTGGAAATGGAAGGGAAATTTTAAGGGAAATAGAGCAGTTGGAAAAGCAGGAGCAGGCACTCACCCGGATGCTGGGGGACGGGTACCTTGATCCTGCTTTTTATATCCCTGAAAAGAACCGGATCAGGGCGGAACGCGAGAAGCTGGAAAAGGCTCTGGATCTTCTCGACAGCGGGACGGGAATGCAGGAACAGGCAGAAAAAACAATGGAAATGATTGCATCGCTGAAACACAGTGGAACCCTTTCGGGAGAGTTTGACGAAACATTGTTCACGGAAATCGTAGAGAAGGTTATTGTAAACAGCCAGTTGGAAGTAGAATTCCGCCTGATAAACGGGCTGCACCTAAAGGAGAAAATCGGGGAGGTTTGAAGATGCGAAACCGCATTACATATGGATATAAAATCAGCGACGGGGAAATCCGGACAGATGAAAACCAGAGGGAAATTGTACTGAAAATTTTTGAATCCTATCTGGAAGGGAACAGTATCCGGCAGGTCATGCAGGAACTGAACGAAGCCGGAATCCCATCGCCAAACGGAAAGCCATGGGTACATGGTGCGGTTGGAAATGTGCTGAAGAACAACAGATATACTGGGGGAAACCAGTATCCCGCAATCATTTCCAAAGAAATGTTTGAGCAGGCGCAGGTTAGGCGGCAGGAAATCAGTAATAAGCTGGGGCGGACGGTAAAAGCGGCGCGTGAAAAGCCGGTCTATAACGGCATGGTATCCTGCGGGGAGTGCGGCAGGAAGTATTGGCGGCTCCACAACAAGGAAAGATATTTCTGGACTTGCAGCCTGCATTATACAAAGGGATACAAAGAGAGCGGTGAACCCTGCAAAGGCAGCCGCAACGTTACAGACGCTGAAATTCAAAAGGCATATATCCGCCTGCAAAACAGGATTTTCGATGAGGAAATTAAGGTAAAACAGCCGCTGGAGTGTAATCCAAAGAAACTGGAAATATGGAAAAGCAAATATGAGGAAATGCTAGGTAATGCGGACTGTTACGAAGATTGGAGCATTGCAGACGTCATCTTCCGCATTGCGGCGGAGGAATATGTGCAAAGCAGGGGCATGGAAGATGCGACCATCATAAGGACGGCAGCTGCTACAGGCAGAACCGCAGTGTTCCAGCCGGAAAATTTCAAAAGGATTGTACGGAAAATCATCGTTACAAAAACAGGGGTGGATTTTGAACTGACGAACGGTCAGAAAATTCTGAATGTATAGCTTGAAAATAAGGCAAGCAGAAAAACAGATGCATAGGGAGGAATTCGATATGGTAAAA
>OFHN01002446.1_pt1 | contig 10955 bp, 13 predicted proteins | sample 1521321 | NCBI WGS metagenome assembly OFHN01 (sample SAMEA3504130, study PRJEB24116) | mouse gut metagenome | biome: mouse gut; feature: mouse-associated habitat; material: faeces | place: Denmark | collected 2011
CCGGGTGTCCATGGCGGCGGCGCAGTTTGAGTTTGGCGACTATGAGCAGGCGGCGGAGGGCTTTGCTCAGGGCGGCGAGTTGTCGGTGGATGACATGAGGGACTACGCCGTGTGTCTGGGCCGCCTGGGGCAGATCGACCAGGCGGAGGAGGTGCTTGCCGACCTGACGGGGCAAGGGGCCCACCCAGATGTGACCCAATATGTTCAAGGCGAGGTGTATTTCGCACAAGAGAACTACTTGGAGGCGGAGAGCTCATTCCTGAATGCTCTGGAGCAGGCGGAGACCCCGGCCCTCACCCGCCGCTGTTACGTCTCCTTGGGCGACCTCTACCGGGACTGCGCCGCCCTTGCCCGGACGGGTAGCTCTCCCATCCAGGAGCCGGCCACCAAATCCGCCGAACTGCTGTCCTCCGCGGTGGTGCAGGATGGCCTACGGTATGACAGCGTGTTGTGGGAAATGCTGGCAATGGCCTATTTTGAGGCGTACCACGTAGACACCACTGTCCCCTCGGACTACCTGACCCGCGCGGCGGACTGCTTCAACCGGGTAATCAAGCTAGGGGTTACCAAGGAATACTTGTACTCCAACCTCTATACTATCTACTATGAGCTGAGCGCCTATGACAAGGCGGAGGAGGCCCTGACGGCCTATCAGGAGACGTTCCCTGACAACTATATGCCCCATGCCCTGCGGGGGATGATGCTCATCACCATAGAGAACGAAAAGCCACAGGGCCAGCGCGACTACAGTTCCGCTCTAACGGAATATGAGGCGGCGGGGAATATGCTCCGCAGCTCGGACGATACCACCTATTATCAGCAACTGGGTAGCCTGATCGATTCGCTTAGGCAAAACGGTTGGCTGTAAATATATTAAAAAATAGAGAGAGGGTATACTTATGAGAAAAGTTATGGCATTGTTCACCCTGCTCGCGCTTATGCTGAGCCTGTGTGCCTGCTCGAAAAAGGTGGAGGAACCTACCTGGCAGGAGCAATTTGACATGGGTGTTCGTTACTTATCCGAGGGGAATTACGAGGAGGCTATCCTCACCTTCACCGCCGCGATTGAAATTGATCCCATGCAGGCGGAGGCTTATGAAAAGCTGGCAGAGGCGTATCTGGCACTGGGAGACACGGACGCAGCCCTGCAGGTTCTGCGGGACGGCCTCGCCGCCACCGGGGACGCACGGCTTCAAGCCCGGATCGATGAATTGACCAAGCCAGAACCCACGCCCACTCCTGAACCTACACCGGAACCCACACCGACCCCCACACCCGAGCCCACACCCGAGCCTACACCCGAGCCCACGCCGACGCCCGCTCCTACATCGACGCCGGATCCTATGCAGGATTTCACAATCGAAAACGGGGTGTTGGTAAAATACACCGGTTCCGATAGCGCTGTGACCATCCCAGATGGAGTGACCCGTATTGCGCAGCACGCGTTTTCTGATAACGGCGTTGCCAGCATCACGATTCCAAGCACGGTGTCCACAATTGATCTCGAACCATTTTGGCTGTGCCAAAACCTGACAAGTCTTTCCGTGAATCCGGATAACCCGCATTTCAGTTCCACTAACGGTGTGGTGTTCAATAAAAATTGTACATCGGCTATTTGCAGCCCGACCGGCCTCACAGGCCATTATGCGGTTCCGGAGGGTGTGGTCGGCTTGGCCCAACAGGCATTCTGCAATTGCAAACAATTGACCGGCGTAACCCTTCCCAGCAGCTTAACCAGCATTGGCGATTTGGCGTTTAACGAGTGCAGCCGTCTTACCGATGTTGCGCTCCCAAGCAACGTGACCACGGTCGGCTGGGCCGCTTTCATGAACTGCTCAAGCTTGACCGGCGTCACCATCCCGAGCGGTGTGGGTACTGTTTCACAGCAGGCTTTTTCGGGATGTACAAGCTTAAGTAACTTGACCATTCAAAACGGAGTAAAGCACATTGGGAAAAACGCTTTCTCTCGATGTACCAATTTGCTCAGCGTCACGATTCCTGGTAGCGTATCTCATATTGGAAGCCAAGCATTTTTCTCATGTGGTCTGGTCGATGTTACGATTTCTCATGGTGTGACCAACATTGAGCAGGCCGCGTTCCAGTTTTGCTCCAATCTGACCACTATCACGATTCCGGATAGTGTATCCTCTGCGGCAAGCAACATTTTTGACGGCTGCGACAGTCTTACCGACATTTACTATTCCGGCACTGAGAATCAATGGGCCGCGCTGAATGTGGATGTGGGGGTTGCCACGGTCCACTTCGGCGGTTGACCGGAACAGCGTGCAACGGGGGAGGCAGAATACGATGGGCATGAAAAAGAATGCGTACTGGACGGTTGTGGTTATGCTGCTGCTCACTTTGCTCGGCTGCAAAAGCACCGCCGCCCGCTGGCAGGAGCAATACGATTTAGGTGTGCGGTATTTGTCCAACGGCGAATATGAGGAAGCCGTCATCGCTTTCAACGCCGCCATTGAGATTGACCCCATGCAGGCCGATGCCTATCTGAACCTTGCCAACGCCTATATTGGGATGAACGACTTCGACGCGGCACGGGAGATCCTGGAGCGGGGTTATGAGCTGACGCAGAGTGAAGCACTCAAGTCCAAATTGGAGGAACTGGATAGCGGAAACATCTTCGACTTCTGGGGCAATCCCCGAAAGCGTAGCTGCTACGACGGCTCGGGAAACTTAAAATGGTATCATATTTATAAGTATGATAAAAAGCAGGCCATGAGCGTGACCACTTACGATGCCTCCGGCAATCAAACCGGATACTGGGACGGCTACCGCTACGACGAGAAAGGAAAAATGTTATATTCAACGATATTTGAATCAGATAGTGGCCTTGTGTGTGGTATGTGTGAATTTGTTTATGATGAGCAAGGACGCATAGTACGGACGAATGATTTTGATTTGGATGGCTCATCAGGTGGATATCACATCCATGAATACGATGAAGCCGGGAACCATATTCACATCTATTACCACGATAGAGAAGGAGAATTGCAGAGTGATACTCAATATGTTTTCGACGGGGACAGGCGTATAGGCTATGAGCAATATGGACCTGAGGGAGCATTGCTACATCGGGTGGAATACCACTTCGATGAGCAGGGTAGAGAAATTGGCGAAATTGGCTATGGGGCCAACGGTGAGGTTTTGTGGGAGCAGACCTCAGAACATTAAAATGACAGGGGGAGCAAAACTATGACCACAGGCCAACTTCTATTTTATGGCGGCGTAGCCCTGCTGGGGCTGACGGTCGTGCTTGCCATCGTGTTTTTGATTGCAAAGCCCAAGTACAAGCCGGAGGTTGAGGCTAATCAAGGCGGCGATGCTGGCAGGACACAGCCACTTTTGAATGGATATCCGACGGACCGTATGACGGTCCGCCGGGAAAGCGCCAGGCCGGCTGAAGTGTCCAAGCCGGACAGAGGGCAGGAAACAGAAATGATGTCGGACGATCTGACGATCCCTATGATGGAAGATGAGGATATGGACATATAGCACACTGCGCCTGCAGATCGAACAGGAAAGGAAAAGTTTATATACATGAAGAAGGGAAAGATATCTGGGTAGAGGATTGAATCAGCGCGATGCCACCTTCCTTGACATAGTACAACACAGCGCTGGCTAGAAACTGCGCTCTATAACGCCCTTGCTGATTTAAGAGCTCGGCGGCCTCTCATTGCCGGGAATCAGCGATATTGAACCGCACCGTAAACTTCCTTAAATCTTTCTTCCCCTTTATGACGCCTCCCCGGAAAGCCGGTACAGCATTTCAAACTTCTTTACGTTGGCCCGGATATCGTCCACAAACATCAGCGTGCCCACCCTGCTCGAGGCCTCAATTTGCCAGCGAAGCAGAATGGACCCGTCGCCTATAAACACCACCACGCCGGACTTCAGCTCCAGGTCATGCTCCCGCAGGGTGCTGAACAGGTTATTGACAAATTCCTGGGTTTGCTGCTCCACCATGTCGGCCGCCTGGGACGAGACGTGTTCTTTCCTGCTCATGAGGATGGTGTCGATTTCCGATTCCTCCAGGAGTACATCCAGCTCCGAGCTCACCTTGGGCTTCACCTGGTTATACAGGTAATAATCCCGTACTCCAGGGACTCGCACATGGACAAATTGTCCGCGCCTTTAGCCGCATTAAGTCGGTGGTCATGCTGCCCTGGTCGATGACGAGGGCCTTGGACTTGTCCGCAAGGAGTGAAAAGCGGTGACAGCGGTGGCATATGCCTGGGGAAAACACATTGCCTTTTCGATGAAGATGGAGTAAGGCTTGCCTCGAAATTCAAACTGTATCGCACCCCGCCGGTGAAATAGTTAGCAAACGTCTTTTGCTGGGCCCCGTAATGTGCTGGGGCAGTTCCACTGCCAGACAGACCCACATAATGTTCGGGAAGTAGACTTTGGCCGCCTAAATCTCATAGGCGATGGCGAACAATGTCAGTTTAAAATAGAATTGAAAACCATACAAAACCCATACGGACATCAAAAATGGGTGTATAAAGAAGTACAGCAAGGTGTGTCAAGCTAAATGAAGGATATGCCCGGAACTGTTGCAGCACAACAGTTCCGGGCAAAAGGACAGAACAAGGAACAGTAGAGGAAAATAGTTTGGGGAGAATTGGTAAGGATGAGGTCTCTAGTTCAAATCTGGATAGCAGCTCCAACTTTAAGCACTTAAACCTGCTGGTTTGAGTGCTTTTTGTTTTACTGTTGCAACTTTTCTGTAAAATCCGTGATTGTTCTGAAACGCCCTGTGGAGCAAAAACCGACACAGAAACCGACACCGACAAAAAAGAGCAGGCTGGGCAAGATATTATCTTTGCCCGGCTTTCTTTATGGCATCACGGAAAATCTGGGCGGCTTGGCTGATACTTTCTTGGTCAGCGTGGGTATACATCCGCAGGGTCACGGCCTTGTCACTGTGGCCCAGAGTCTCCGATACGCTGGCCACATCCGCACCATTGGTAATGGCGATGCTGGCGAAAGTGTGACGTAACTTATGGGGGTGTAGGTCGGGGATGCCGTACCGCTCCGAAAACTTTTTCAGATAGCGGGTGGGGGTTTGTGGGTGCATCGGTTCCGGGCTGGCCGCCTGAGTGAAGACGTAGGTGCTGATGGCTTTCCCGGACTGTTCTGTGCGGAGCTGGCGGAGAAGGGCCAGGGTATGGCCCCCGGCGTATACGGTCCTGGTGTGGCCGTTCTTCGGGGTGTCCAGGTACACGCCCCGGCTACTGGTGTAGCACAGATTTCTGGCGATGGTGATGGTGCCGGTGGTAAAGTCGATGTCCTGCCACCGCAGGGCACAGCACTCGCCCCGCCGGATGCCGGTGTCGATCAGCAGGTGGACCAGGGTCTGCCATTTCAGCGGCTCCCGCTCCAGGGCTGCTATGATTTTCTGGACCTCTGCCGGGGTGTAGGCCAGGGGCCCGTCGCCCTGGACTTCATCCTTCCGGGGCTTTGGACGCTCCACCTTGTCCATGGGGTTGCGGTCTATCATGTCCCCCAGGTAGGCCATCTTAAAGAAGCTGTGCAGGATGGTGTAAACCTTGATGACGGTGGAGTGGGCCTTTCCATCAGCCTGGATGTCCAGGAGCAGGGCACTGATCTGGGCCGGGGTGATCTCCGGGAGCTTAAAGTTACCCAGGGCTGGATAGATTTTCTTGTCGAGGTAGCTTTGATAATTGGCTCGGCTGTTCTCACTCATGGTGACTGTTTTGGAGGGCATGAAGACCCGCTCGCCGTACTGCCTGAAGGTGAGTATCTTTGCGGCCTCCGCCGCTTCCTGGGCGGCCCGTTCCCTTTGCTCCGCCCTGCTGATGACCTCCCCGGCATCACACTGACGCTCAAACTCCGCCGCCACCGCCGCCAGCTCCCGCTCGATGGCCCTCCTGCTCCAGCCGTCCGGGACATACCAGCGATGGATGAGGCGAGACTTCCCCCGGCCCCTGCTGACGTTGATTTCGTAGTAGACCCGCCCGTCTTTGGTGAGTAGCCTCCTGGTCGATGCCATGGGGTTATTCCTCCTCCTCGCCTTCCACCGGGATTTCATCTTCTACTGGTGGTTTGCGCTGGTATCGAGGGAGTTCGGTCAATTCCTGTATGCGCTTTAGTGCTTCTGTCTGTCCAACACTGTTGAGCTGCCCAAAGAGAGTGACGAGCTTTATCCTACCGCCGTTTTGTGCTATGACGAGAGGGTCAGCTTCCTCGGAAGTATCTGGCATTGTGATTCGAATAGAGTTGTCTTTGAAAAAGCCAATAAACCTACTTATTGGCACCTGTAAAGCCGAAGCAATTCGATTCAGTGTTTCCTCTGATGGGAAACGTTCTCCACTCTCATATCGGCGTATGCTCATAACTGATAAGCCAGACGCATGGGCTAATTCTTCCTGAGTAAAACCTTTCAGCTTGCGGGTTTTACGAATGCACTCGCCAATGTATTTTCCCATAGTAAAGTGTTCCATATTTCCACCCCCATATAGACTATATCATAAATGGAACAAAAAAGGAACACAATTTTCAAAAAAATATTGACATGGAACAATTACGGTGCTAATATGGAACAGCAAGGAACGATACCGGGATGATTTGCAGACTAAAGGGGTGAAACAGGTGTGAAAATCGATACTGAGAAACTGGACTTACTACTTGCACGTCGGTGTATGGCACTCCAGGACCTTCGATGCGGGACTTCTCCGCAAACTCTGTCTCGCATTAGAAGGGGGGAGGAAATTACAACCAGGACCGCTGGGAAAATCGCTCGGGTGCTGGGGGTAGACCCTGCCGAGATTGTTCAGAAGGGGAAGGAGGCAACCTGACATGAGCAGAGCAGAAGTAAAGCCACCCCCTGAGGTGTGGCGGCTCAATGGGCTGGAGATAAAGCCCTTTATGAAAATCAAGGAAGCCTGTGCCGTCACGGGTCTGTCGCAAATTTACCTCCGCCGTGGCGTCCGGGATGGTACCATCCCCCACATAGTGTCAGGTCCCGAGATAAGCGGGAAAGGGCATGGCACATACATGATAAATATGCCGGCGCTGCTGAAGCAGTTAGGGGTCCCGCTCCATGGTGGGAACTTTTCGGGGCTGGGGTGAGGTGACAACGAGGTAATGAATGGATTTCTGATGCTTCCGTCCTACTATGACGCTATCCACCCCCTGCCGGATGACCAGCGGCTTGCGCTCTATGATGCCATTATGGACTATGCCTTTGGGGAAAAAGAGCCTGAAGGACTGACCCCCATCCTGAACGGATATTTTGTGCTACTTCGCCCGAATATTGACAGCTCCTCCAAGCGATATAGCGCATCCGTTGGGAATGGGAAAAAGGGCGGCAGACCACCTAAGGAAAAACCCAGCGAAAACCTGGCAAAAACCCAGACCGAACCCAGCAAAAACCAAGAGAAGGAGAAGGAAAAGGAGAAGGAAAAGGAGAAGGAAAAGGAGAAGGAGGGTGCGGGGGAAGCGCCGCAGGCACTCACCCGCTCGCACCGTCAGCCAGCTTTTGTCCCTCCCACCCTGGAGGAAGTGACGGCCTATGTCCGGGAGCGTGGTAGCATGGTAGACCCACAGGGGTTTATCGACTTCTACGCCGCCAAGGGCTGGATGGTGGGCCAGAACAAAATGAAAGATTGGAAAGCGGCCTGCCGGAATGCTGAAAAGTGGGAGCGGTGGCAGAAGGGCAGCACCAGGAATGATGTCAAGACTGCCTCAGACTATGAAGGCGGGGAAGATTTCTTTACTCGATAGGAGGATTGGAAGCGCATGGACGTAAACATATCCGGTCTGATGAAGGCACATGAGGAAGATGGTGACTATATCGGCGATGATGGCCTGCTGTACTGCGGGAAATGCCATACTCCGAAGCAGATGCGTTTGCCCACTAACCCGTTTACAGGGAGAAGCGACCCGGCTATTGTTCCTACTCCCTGCCAGTGCCAGAAGGAGGCCGACAAAGCGGCAGAGGAGAGGGAGAAGATGGAGCGGTTCAATCAGGCTATGAAAACTCGGTGGGAAGATGGTATTTCCCGCCCCGGGGGGTTGTGCCATACTTTTGTTGAGGACGACCATGCGAAGCCGAAAGAGGTCACCGCTTGTCAACGGTATGTGGACCACTGGGAGGAGATGAAGGCGGAGAACATCGGCATTTTGCTGTATGGGAGTGTTGGCACAGGAAAGACTTTCCTCGCTTCCTGCATCGGGAATGGCTTGCTGGTAAAGCGGGTGCCTGTTGTGTCCACTAACTTTCCGAGGTTGCTGAACTTGCTTCAGGAAACACGGGAGAAGCAAAAACTTCTTGACCGCCTTTCAGTCTACAAGCTGCTGATTTTGGATGACCTGGGCGTGGAGCGGGATAGTGCCTATGCTGCCGAGCAGATATTCAACATCATCGACGCCCGGGCCAGCTCTAAACTGCCAGTGGTTGTGACCACCAATCTGACGCTGGAGGAGCTGGAACACCCCACTTCCATGCAGTACGCTCGGATTTATGACCGAGTGCTGGAGATGTGTCCGATTCGCCTCAAACTGACCGGCGATAGTCGAAGGCGGGGCAATGCTGAGAAACGGAAGGAAATTGCGCGCCAAATCCTTTTTGGCTGAGGTGTGTCGCTATGGGTAGAGCATCACAGCGCAAGGGTGCTGCCGGCGAGCGGGAGCTGGCCGCCATCCTCCGGGGGCGTGGATATGACATCGAGCGGGGCGGGTCCCTGTCCTACGGGGAAGTGCCTGACCTGGTGGGGCTGCCCGGGGTACATATCGAGGTCAAGCGGGTGGAGCGGCTGAACGTGCCGGAGGCGATGGACCAGGCCAGCCGGGATGCTGACCGCTTCGGGGGCTTCCACGCCCTGTTCCACAGGCGGTCCCGCCCCCCTTGGCTGGTGACCATGCGGCTGGGCGACTGGCTGGAGCTGTACCAGGCATTCGAGGACAAAGAAAGGGCCGTCCCCTGAAGCATAGAGGACGGCCCGCCGCCTCCCCCGTAGGGTGACAGCCCGTGACAGGGTTATATCGTACCATAAGGGGGGCGGTCACGTCAATGGGTATGGAGCTGGAGAGGGCCGACGAACTAATTCGTCGAGCGGTCCAGGAGATGGGGTATATCCAACCATGCGAGGTTACGGCTGGGGCAAGGAAGGCGATGGAAACCAAACTGCGAAAGCTCCCGGAACTCTGCGAGGCCTTGGAGCAGGCCGACGGTCTGGAGGCGGTGCTGCTCGCTCACGAGGTGAAGAAAATCAAGCGGGTATTGGAAAGCATCAGCGATGACCCGTACTATCAGGCCATCCCCGCAAAATACTTTCAGGGAGCGAAAGACCGAACTGCTGCTATCCTATGTGCCTGTGATAAAACCTCCATCTGGCGGAATCGTAATAGGCTGCTGGATATACTGGCATTTCGCCTGTTCGGGGTGGACGCATGGGGCGAAATGAAGACCTGGTGAAGCGGGTGCAGGATGGGGAAACTGACCTCATGGGGGAGCTGTGGGAGAACAACACAGGCCTGGTGGCCCTCGTAGCAAAACGATACCAGGAAGGATGTGGCAGGCTGGTGGATTTTGATGATCTGATGCAGGCGGGGTATTTGGGTCTTTATGCTGCGGCGATGACCTACTCGCCCGAGCGGGCGGCCTTTTCTACATTTGCGGTGTTCCACCTGAGAAGGGCTATGCGTCAGGTTGTGGGCCTCCTGAGAAAGCGGGATGCTCTTTTTGATGCCTGCCCGCTCGACGCCCCCTTGGGAGATGATGGAGACGGTACATTATTGGACATGATTGCGGCCCCGCCGGAAGAAGACTTCGTGGAGCTGAAGGACCTGCAACGCATTGTCCGTGAGGCTGTTGCCCGCATCCAGGACAAGAAGACCCGGGAAGCTATCGAGGCAGTCTACTGGAGAGGTGCCACTTTGGAAGATTACGCTCAGAGGGAAGGAATAACCAGGGCCGGAGCTGGTGTACGGCTACAACAGGGGTATGCCATGCTGCGAAGGGACCCGGCCATTGTCAGCCTCGCACTGGCGGAGGGATATGGGGCTGATTATTTCAGATACAAGGGACTGGCGGCGTTTCGAGCCTCTGGAAGCTCTGTCGTAGAAGAAGCGGTTGTCCATCAGGAGTATGTGGAGGAACGGCAGACAGCACTATATCGACAGTTGGGAGGGCTTGTAGGGGTGCTGGGGAAGTGAATAGGAAGGTGGGCGCTGTGAAATAGCCTGTTTGCCTCGTAGCGGCCCGCACAAGCATGGGCAGCCTCCAGGGGTAGGAATTACCCTCTGGAGGCTGTGCGGGCGTTTACGGGGCGTCCTGAAGCTCTATCTGGAAGTAGATGGTCCCGGTATATGTGCCGTCGATGGTGGTGTCATCTGCTGTGGTATTGGCGACGATGTAGCCGAAAGACACGGGGGTGGTGTTGCCGTCCTCAAAGGCGGCGGCCAGGGCGTAGTCTGGGGAGCGCATCCACTCGCCCACGATGCCATAGGTGTTGGAGCGATAGAGGCCACACATTGCCTTGTATTGGGGCTTTTCGGTATTCGTCAGAAAGAAATTGCCGTTTTCGTCGAAGGTCTTCTCCCAATCGACTGATACCGTCAGGAGCTTTCTCGCTCCGATGTCCACTTTGCTGGCAGTGATGGCAAGGCAGGGGGTGGTGTTGGTGTTGTAGGTGGCGGGGATGTTGACAGCGTATGAGGGCTGAGCCGGGGCTGAGGTGACGGGAGGGGCCTCCGTCCTAAGCCCTGAGAAGGTGCAGTAAATTTGGGTGCTGGCCTCCGATGCCGAGGCCGGCAGGGGGAGCATCAGGAGGAACGCCAGGGAGAGAAGTGCGGCGAGGGCTTTCTTTTTCATGGGTGGATCACCTCTCAAATTATTTCTATCGTGAGCTTTACGTCGGCCCCATTCATGGGCTGCATACTGTCCAGGGAGTAACAGCTATATCGGAGGATGG
>OFHN01002458.1_pt1 | contig 10914 bp, 9 predicted proteins | sample 1521321 | NCBI WGS metagenome assembly OFHN01 (sample SAMEA3504130, study PRJEB24116) | mouse gut metagenome | biome: mouse gut; feature: mouse-associated habitat; material: faeces | place: Denmark | collected 2011
GTTAGCCATTATCTCCGCTAGGAGTTTCTCGTCCTCTGGGGTCAGCTCCGTATTCTGCATGAGGAACGGGAGCAGCGTGTCATGCCCAAAGCGCAAGCTTTCTATCTTTTCTCGGTAGTAATCCTCGCCCTGCCTTTTCCACTCTGGGATAAACGGGCAGTTCGGGGAGAGGGAGTAGTCGTAAAAATTTTTGATATGGGCAATCAAGTCGCCCTCGCCGTCACCGATGTCAAACCGTCCCTCGTAGTTGAATTCCTCGCCGCCGATAACTGCATGGATGGCAAAGTCGGTCTTTTTGTACCATCCCACGCCCTTGCTCTTATCCAGTCTTTCACGGTGCTGCTTTTCGTCCAGAACGCCAAGGAGCTTGTTCCCAAGGGCAAAGCTCAAATCGGTGAAGCGGTCATTTAACTGCCTGTCGTAAAAGGCGGGATGCTCGGAGAAGCCGATGGAGAACGTGATGCTGTCGGGCTTTTCCTCGGCGGGTGCTTCCGTTTCCTTTTTCTCGGCGTTTTCCTTTCCCTCGGCGGGAGACCGTGTTTCCTGCTTCTCGGTGATGACCGTTTTCAGATGGTCGTTCATGGGGTTCTCACGGAGCTTTTCCTCAAAGTCGGCACGGCTCATTTCCGTGCCGAACAAAGGGAACTCTGGATTCCGCAGGGATACGGCGTTCTCGCTTAAGTCGGAAATCTCATATTTGTCCGCACCGATATACACCACATCGCCCTCGTGATAGAGGTAGCAAAGAGGGTAAAGCTCCGTAAGCTCCTGCGTGAAACGCCACGCATTGCTGCGGCTGTAGACACTTGAGGTCTTTCTCTGTACCAGAGCCAGAAAGTCTATGAGCTGCTGCAGGTTGGCAGGGTCGGAGAGAGCCTGCTCCATCTGCTCGGCTGTCATGCCGCCAAAGTCGGTACGCCCCACGTTTTCAAGCAGATTTTTTTCGTAGCCGTCCAAGTCACGGATGAAGTCGGAGAGCCGCAAAGAGAGCGTGTCCCGCTTGTCGGCAGGGGGCAGGTCACGGTGGGCGTCTATGAAACGCTGCCTTGCCGCTTTCCTCTGGCTGTCGATTTCGTACTGCGGGGCAGAGACGCCCTCCAGATAATCGGCATAATGGTCTTTCTCTTTCGGGCTGAAATAGCGGTTATTCTGAATCAGCTCACGCAGGCGTTTTTCTGCCTTAGACCAAGTTAAAATCAGCTCACGGTCTATGGAGAAGCCCTTGCTGCCAAACTCAAAGTGACCGCTTCTCCCGTCTGAAAAATGATAATTGCCGCTTCCCGTGCCGTACTCCCGTTTGAGAAAGTCGATGTTGCTCTTGCTGTCTGCCTGCTTCTTGAGCTGGCGGTAGATGCGGTACTTGCTGTCTTGGAAGCCGCTGCCTTTGATGAGGATGCTGTCAATATCCTCCTGCGAATAATCGCCCCCTAAAGACGGAGAAGCAGAGGACTTGCCTGCGGATTCATTCCGCATATCCTCTGCTTCAACCATCATCTCAATCTGTTCGTCTACGGTGGGGAGATTCGCCCTCACTTCTTCCTCGGTGGCGATGCTGCGCTGTCCGCCCCCGGCAGGCTTTGGCTCTACTGGTAAATCAGCTCGTCCAGAATCATTTCCTCCGCCTGGCTGCGGATGGCGTTCATCGCCTGCACCCACTGCATCGGCGCTTTCTCTTTCAGTTCCTCCGTCACGCCCTGCTCCTTGGAGAGCTGCTTCGTCAGCAGCTCCAGTCTGGAGAGTGCCGCCTGCTCGGTCTGGTGCAGGTGTGCGTTCAGCCTGCCCGATGTCAGCAGGTTGAGGAACGTCACCCTCTTGTGCTTCTCCAGATAGTCCCTGTGCATCAAAGCGTACCTGCCAAGCGGAAGCTCTGGCTCTGTCGGTAATGTGAGGTCGGGTATAAGGTAATCGTCCTGCTTCGTGTAAGTGATTTCGCTCATTGTTCTCGCTCCTTTCGGGTTGTTTCCTGCCACTATCATAGCGAATCTGGTACTGACGTGCAAAGGTGCGTTTCTGGTCTTTCTCCGCCATTTGCACATTTCTTATCGTCTGGGAGATTTCACGCAGAGCCATCTCCGCAATGTCGCTTGTGGCGATGCCGATGGCGTTAAGGGTCTGGGGCGTGTTGAAGTTGACGATTGCCCCGAAGTCCTCACGGTCAAAATACTCCGCCGCATCTATGCCGCAGCGGGTCATCAGCATATAGGCTACGCTGTTAGCGGCAAGCTCACGGTACATCACTTCTATATTATAATCGTCAAGCCCCTCCAGAAAGCTCCCCTCGGTACAGTCCTTAAGCTGTGCCGTGTAGTCCTGCAAGTTGTCCTCCACGGCGTTCTTTGCCGTCTCCATCAGCACCTCGGCAAGCCCGTCTCTTTCCACTTCGCCAAACCTGTCGGAGAGCCGTTCCATGACTGCCTGCTCGTACCGCCCGTCCATCTGCCATATGGGGACGGCTCTGCTCCCGTAGTAGCCCTCATGGGTGTCCGACACGTCGAAGTAGTATTTGAGGGTGTTCCTGCGCCCCTTGGTGTCGAATACGGCGATGCCTTTGCTGTCCTTGTTCACCCACCGCTTAAAGAGCTTGTTCCATACCTCTATGGTGGTAACGGCAACAGCATCGGGGCGTTGGGCGTAAATGAGGATCTGCTCGTCAAAGCGGCACTTGTAGTTGCGGCAGGCAGAGGACAGGAAACCCTGCCACGCCTGCGGGTTCCTCGTGACGGTAACGCCCGTCCGCTGATACAGCTCCGTGATGAGCTGGTACTTTGCAGCCATTCTCACACCTCCTTATGGTGAAATTTTCTGTTTCCTTTTGTCCCTTATTCCATGCCACCGCCCAAAAAGGAGATGACCTTGTTCGCCCTGATGCTCTTTTGCAGGTCGTTGATGAGGGTGATGTCCGCCACCGTGATGCCCTGCATGGAGAGGATGTCGTCCATCGTCATGGCGGCGATGGCTTTTTCCTCGGTAAAGCCTGCGTCTAAAATCTTGTTCAAGACCTTGACGGCTTTCTGGTTTACTGCCATAGTTCCATTCCTCCTTATCGTTCATGGTCTCTGTGCTTCGGTGCTTTCTTGGGAGACGGCGGTTCTTCGGGCTTCGGCTCATAGCTGTGTCCGTTCATCTTCATCTTCTCCGCAAATTCGCAGATGTGGTAAAGGCTGCTCCCTATCTCTGTGTGGTACTCGTCAATGAAACGGCAGGTCTTTTCCGTCTTTTCTCCCCACGCATAGCTGATGATGATTCTGCCGCCGTCTGGGATGCGGAACCTTTCATTATAATGGGGGTCGATGAAGCGGATGCCCTGCTGGGCTTTCTGGATGTGACCGTCAAGCCAGTCCTTGACGTAGCAGTAGCAGTAAAAGTTATAGTCGCCTTTAGTGGGGTTGCAGCGGAGCAGGAAAGCGTGCTTTTCCGTATCCACACGGAAGCCGTACTCGGTGCAGTAGTTCCCCATAAAGGCGGCATCGGGATTCGCTCTTGCAAACGCCGCCATGTCACGGCGGTTGTGCAGAAGCCCCTTGCCCTCCCGCAGAGCGTTGATGACCTCGTCAAGCTCCGCCTTGAATTCGTCCGTTTTCCATCTGTCCCAGTGGTCGTCCCATGTGGTGTAGAAGCCGTTCCCAGAGCTGTCGAAATCTCCACGCAGATGTCCGATGCAGCCCGTCTGTCCCGCTATCTGCGTACTCTGGGAATAGGTGTATTTCTGTTCGGGCTGTGTCAAAGCTCGTACCTCCATCAGCGTCCCTCCCTGCTCCTTGATTTTTTCTCTTTCTCCTGCGCCTTGATTCTGGCAAGGGCTTCCTTTGCCCATTGGGGCATGTGGTCGGGCTTGATTTCCCCAAGGACATCGTACCTTTCCCACCTGCGATGCTCGCCCATGGCAAGGCATGTGCCGAATACCGCCTGCCCCCTGCCGCCAGTCGCACCGTTTCCGCCGTCCGCAAGCACAAGCTGATAGGCGGAGTGGCGGTATTCGTAGCGGTTGACCTCGGCATTGATGACGACAACTTTTCCCACGATGCTGCCGCTCTTGTTGTCGGGGATGCAGTCGTCTATGGTGAACGGCTTCAAATCAAACTTGAACTGCTCCTGCTCGGCTCTCACAAGCCCTATCTGTTCCTGCACACGCTCCGTGAAAATCTGCATGGCTTCCAGATAGTCATCCGAGCCGACAGCATCCGTCACCCATTCTGCGGACAGCGGGTTGTCGTAGGTGCAGTGGCAGACTAAAAAGGGATATTCCGCTTTTTCGTCCAAGCCGAACACCACTTCCTTTCTGCCGATGTGGATACTCTGCGTGACCTCGTAAGAGCTTATCCTCCTTTTATCCTCATTCTCCATCGGGATTCTCCTTTCTCTGTTTCTTTTCTCGCTGCTCGTCTAAAATCTTTCGGATACAGACATCGCAGAAGATGGTGTATTTGTCCTTATATCGGGGATAAGGGCAGGTCGTACAGTCGTATCTTTTCTGGCTGTCCTTGGCAGCCGTATTCTTATCGTTCACGGTCATCGCCGTTCCTCTGTTTCGGGGCAGGGGGATTGTTGTAGGGCATACGGCTCTCGGACTGGTATCGCTCATTGAGCTTCTCCCGTGCCGCCGACAGCTCGTTGCAGTAATGCCCCCAGAAATAGTTGTCCCCGCCCTTGCAGTACCAGCACACATAGGGGGTGGGGGCTTTGGGGTTATGCCCGATGACAAGCTCTGTACTCCCGATGGTACAGCCCTCGATGATTTCATATCCTTGGTTGGAGCGTTTTTCTTCCTCCATAATCAGACCTCCGTTCAGTCGCTTTTTGCATATCTGCGGTATGCCTTTTCCCCTCTGGCTCGGAGCTTCTGCATCCGCAGGCTCCCAAGCAGTTCGGGGTGCTTCTCCTGCAATCTGCGCCGTGTCCTGCTGACGCTTTCAAAGCTCGGCAAGCCCAGATATTTATGCTGTGCCATGACCTCGGCAAAGGGCATCGCCCCTGCGCCTTTCAGACAGGAATTGCAGACCGCAAGGTAAAGGGTCATGTCATCGTTTCTGGCATCCTCGTCCTTTTCCAGAATCCGTCTGACCTTGCCCTCAATGGTTTTCAGATTGTGCATAGCGTACCTCCATAAAGGGTAGGGGCGGCATTTTCAGCCGCCCCATCCCTGCATACTTGGGTTACTTATTCTTCCTGTGGCGGATGTTGAGCCACAAGGCTCCACCGCCAATGAATGCCACAAGCACGATGGCGATGATGGTCTTTGCGTCCATTCTCATAAGACCTCCTTTCCGGTTTCTGACCGCAGGGGATTCACTTGCCCCGTGGTTCGGTCATCAGTCCTCTTTTTTCTTCTTCCCCTTAATCCCAAGAAAGCCCAGAACGCCCGCACCGATGGTGAATGCCGCCGCAAGGCTCACCCAGAGGGCGGGGTTGAAGTCATCGCCCGTTTTCGAGGTGTCCCGCAGCTCGTTGTGCATCTGGACGATGGTAGTCGCCCCCGTCTGCACGGCAGCCTGTTTGTCGGCGGGCAGGATATAGCCTGCGGATGCCTTGTCGCTCACCTCGGAAACGGTGTATTCGCCAATCCGCAAGCCCTCGATGGAGATTTCGCCGTTCCTGTCGGTCTTAAAGGTCTGGTCGTAGTTCACGCCTGTGATGCGGAAAGAGAAGCCCTCCACCCTGCCGTCCGAGGATGTCTTGACGATTTTGAGGTTCCCTTTCTGGGCTTCGTTCAAGAAGCCTTTTCCTGCTTCATTCTCCACGGTGTAGGTCTTGCCGTTTTCCTCGATGGATACGGCGTAAACATTCTCATCAAGCACAAAGCCTGTCGGGGCGGTCTTTTCACGGACAAGGTACTTGCCGTAGCGGAGTTCTTTCATCTGGTAGACGCCGCCCTCCATCTCGGTCATAGTGCCGAGCAGCGCATCGTCCTTATCTAACTTGCCGTCACCGTTGGTATCGGAGTAGACCTCGAACACTGCCCCCGTGAGCTTGTTGTCGGGGTAGTCCTTATCCACTTTTGTGAGGGAGATACTGCCACGGATGAAGTAGTTCACAAGTTCCACCTCAACAGCTTCGTCCACTTCGCTGATTGTCACGGTGATTTCTTCCTCGGAGAGTACATACCCTTTCGGGCTTTCGATTTCACGGATTACCCATGTGCCGTAAGGGACTTTTGCAAAAGAAAAACTACCGTCTTCTGCGGATACGGTAGTCGCAATCGCTGTCTCCTTGGTAAATTCAGTTGTTCCAGTCTTGAAGATGCCGATGGTTGCACCGCCCAGAGCCTTTCCGTCCTCATCCGATTTCTTCCCATTGACAGAGCCGTAAATGAGCCTGTTCTCAATGGCGTTGCCCTCGTTTGCTGAGATATGAACGAGTGCCATGTCCTGCCCTGTATACGCAAAGACAACGGGGTACTTGGTGTCGCTTGTGAGATAGGCGGCGTTGGTGCTGATTTCCTGCACATAGTAGCTGCCAAGGGGCAGGTCGATGACCGACTTCCCATGACCGTTCCCGTCAAGGGAAAGCACTTCAAGCAGGCTGTCGGCGGGGATTTCCGTGCCGTCTGCAGCGGTCAGCCCCTCCGCCGTGTAGAGACCGAAGCTCACATCACGGATTTCACCGTTCATCCCCACGCCGTAGGATTCATCTGTCTCAAGGCTCTTTACAAGGTCAATCTCCACACGCTGACGCTCATTGTAGAAGTCCGTGGATGTTTCTGTGACGGCGATTTCCTGCCCTGCATACACAAGCTCAACGGAGTGTACCTCGCTATTCAGCACAAAGCCAAACGGGGCAGTGATTTCCTTAACCTCATATTTTCCAAGATACAGTTCCTTGGACTTCGCCGTGCCGTCCGCACCCGTGGTAACGGTGTCAACCACTTCGCCCTTGGACGCTCGGAGAGTGCCGTCCAGAGTAATGATGTCCTCGGCGGCGGTAATCTCATAGACCGCACCCTCAAGACCTGCCACGGAGAAAATCGGCTGGTACAGCCCCTTTGTGCCAGACACGGTGCTGAATACCTCGCCAGACTTCCCTACGGTGATGGTGCCTTTCTGTGCGGTGTTGGAGCGTACCACCTCGATGACGGTGATGCCGCTTTCTTCCTCGGAGTTTTCCTGCACCACGTCAAAATAGACTGGCTCGGAATTGAGGACATAGCCGTAAGGAGCCTGCACTTCCACAAGGGAATAGCCCGTGCCGTATTCCAAAGTCTGGGGCGTGATGAGGTCGCCGTCCGCCGTGGTGTAAAAGGTGTCGATGGTGGTCACTTCGGGATAGGTGAATGTCATGGTGACAAGCTCACCGTCGGGGTCGTAAATCTGGAAGCCCACGCCTGCGTAGGGGATGGTGTTGCCCGTCTCCGCATCTTTCTTCACCACCTTGATATAGCTCTCAAAGTTGGCGTTGTTGATGAGGTAACGGTAGGTGTTTCCGTCCTTGTTGATGAACACGTCAAAGGGCTTCATCAGCTCTCGTCCCTCCCATCCAGAGGTCTGCTCCACGGTGTAGATGCCGTAGGGCATGTCCTTGGTCTGGGCGAAGCCGTTCTCATCGCAGGTTAAGATGTCACGCTCGGTCTCCTTTGCGGCTTCATAGCTGCCTGCGGATTTGAGGTAGACCTCAAAAACTGCTCCCGTTTCGGGTGTTTCAATCTGGGTCTCGCCGTTGTCGGTGTGCTTGATGATGGCGATGTTCCCCTTGATGACCTGCTCGTTTACATCGTTCCTGGCAGAATTGTATTCCACGGTATAAAGCTCGGCTTCTGCGCCTACATGGTGGATTGTGCCGTCCAGAAGATAGCCCTCGGACGGGGAAATCTCACGGATGCTCCAGTCATTGCCACAGACATAATACTTGGTGGTGAACTGCCCGTTTTCATCGGTGGTATAGCTGTCAATCAGTTCCTCGCCCTTATAGATGCCGTAGACCGCACCTGCAAGGGAAGCGTCCCCCTGCGGCGTTCCCGTCTCCACGTCCGTCTTTGCCACGGTGACGTTGAACTTCTTCAGCACGTTCACGAAGCTGCGGCTCGTGACCTTTTTCCATTCAATCGGGGCGGTCTGGGTCGCAGGCACGACGTATCGGATGGCGGTATCCACTTCCTCCAGTACATAGGGGGTGTCGCCGCTGATAAGCACGTTCTCAAACCTTGCCACGCCGTCTGCGTTGGTGACGGCATATTCGTCCACGGGGAGACCGCTTAGGGACGTGCCGAAAAGGTGGAACTTCATGCCCTCCACGATGCCGTCCTCGGAAGTCTTTACCACCTCCAGACTGCCACGCTTCAAGACGTTGTTGAAATTCACGGTGGTCGTCCTGCCGCCGATGAGGGTTACGGTCTGGGTCTGCTGCGGCTCATAGCGGTCAATGGACTGCTCGGTGATGGTGTAGGTGGCGGGGAACAAGCCCTCCACGGTGAGGTTGCCCTCTGCGTCCGTCTTTACGGTCTTGTCGAAGCCGTCACCCTTGATGTGGAAAGAGATGCCCGAAACAACGCCGTCCTCGGAAGTCTTTTTGAGGGCAATCGTGCCGGTGGGGGTCTCAATGTTGAGATACGCCCTCACGCCGCCCACGTTCTCCACGCCCGTCACCACATCCTGCAGGTTCGGGTCGCCGTAGGCAATCATCTTCGCCCCACTGTCTACCGTGGGTACGCCGTCCTTGGTGGCGGTGATGCGTACCGTGCCGCCGATAGCTTTCGTGGAGCTGATGGTCAGCGTGTTCCCAGACCTTGTGACGCTCACGTTGGCATCGGAGCTTGCAAAGCTGAAATCGGAGAGTACGCCGTTGCTGTCGTTGAGGGTGAGGGTGTATTTCCCGTCCTTGTAGGCAAGCTCCCTCGTGATGTCATTCTCACCGCCCGACATAAAGCTCGGTATGGTGTTGTGGTTCGACATGAGGGACACAATCTGGTCGTAGGCAGCCCTCGCCCCGTCATTGGCATAGTTGGAGCCGAAGTGCAGGCTGTAGATGGTGCTGCTCGTCTGGTGGTAGGAGCCAGTGGGTTCACGGCTCCCCATGACGAACTCCCACACAAGGGTCTGGGTGGCGAGCCATTTCTCGTCATCGCTCCCCGTGAGGTTATGGCGGTTGCCCTGGTATCCGTAGAGCAGGGCAAGCCCCACGGCTTTCCTCTGGCTGTCCGAGAGGGCGTTCCATGCGTCCGAGGAAGCCCGTCTTAGGGTGTTTCCCGTTTTCAGCGGTACGCCGGGCTGGATGCAGAACGCCGTCTCGCCGTCCACGGACATGCGGTACTTGTACTTGCCCGTGCCGCCTGCGGTGTAGCCGCCGATGTTGGCACTGGAATTGTACCGCATGGCGTTCCCGCCGCTGTCATAGGTCATGGAAAAGGAAATCGTGCCGATGTCGCCTGCCGCAAACGCCGTGGTTGCGGGCATGACGGACAACGCCGTGACCGCAGCCATGACAAAAGCTGCAGCCTTTCTGAAAAATTTAGGGATTCTCATAGTTACCTCCTGTAATCTGGATTGTTGTTTGCCCGACTGACCGAAAAAAAGCTGCCCGACTGGACAGCTTAAATAAATCTCTTTTTCTCGGATAGTCTTGGCAGTATCAAGGGGGAGAGGTGTGGAGAGGGGGAAAGCGACAACACAGCTATCCACCCATGCCGCAAAAGGGCAGACTTCGCCCTCGGTGTGCGGATTATCCTACCTTTCCCTGTCTTTGCTCCGCTGCAAGTGGCGGTTGTAGAACTCCAACGCCTTGACAACGAAGTCCGTTTCCTGCCCTCTGGGGATGGACTTGGGGATGAGCTTGGTTATCCTCTCGTCCTTGAAAGCGGGCTTTTCTTTCTGGTTGGGCTTTTCCTCCTGCATGATGCTCTGGATAACCTCGTTGGTGAGCTTGCCGTCCTGCATGAACTTTTTCATCTTGATAGCCTGTGCAAGAGAGGGCGTGGCATCGCTGTACTCCATCGCTTCTAAAAGCGTGTACTGTTGTCCCTCGGTGAGATAGGATAATTCCACCGCAGGGCGGAAAGCAATCTGGCGTTCGTCTACCATTTGCAGGATTTCGGGGACAAGCTCAGTTAGGCGAATAAAGCGGCGTACCTGCTCATGGCTGTCGCCCGTCTCTTTACCAATCTTAGAAACTGATAATGCGTCTTTGCCTGCCGACTTCTCCACCAGTGGTGGAGAAGTTAAATCGCTTCGTTCACCTTGTCGCTTCATAGCTTCAAGCCGCATCTTGTACGCAAAGGCTTTCTCACTTGGCAGGATAGTAGTTCTCTGGAGATTGCTCTCCACCATGACGATAATCGCCTCGTCACGGGTAAGCTCCTTGACCTCACATTTCAGCGTTTCAAGCCCTGCAAGCTCGCAAGCCTTTTTCCGTCTGTGACCGCTGATAAGCTCATAACGCCCGTCCTCTTTCATGCGGACGGTGGCAGGCGTCATCACGCCGCTTCGCTTGATGCTGTCAACAAGCTGCTCCATGTCCTCGTCCATTAAGACCTTGAACGGGTGGTCTGGGAACTCGTCAATCTCCGCAAGGGGAATGTCCCTTATCTTGCTTAATGCTGCTTCTGCACGGCTTTCATCTGTTTCAAAGATGTCATCGTATGCGGTCAGCTCGATTCCTGTTCTTTTGCCTTTCGCCAAGCTCTGCCACCTCCTTTCCGAACTGCTCATAAGCTGCGGCTACCTTGCCGCCTTTGTCGTAGGCAAAAATGCTTTTCCCCTCTGCGGTGGCTTCCACGGCACGGATGGAATGGGGTATCTGGGTATCGAATACCTTGATTTTCTGCCCGTAGGCATTCCTCACCGTGGCGGTGATTTCCTTGGAGATGTTCGTGCGGGGCATTACCATCGTCATAAGGATGCCGTCAATCCGCAGAGGGGGATTGATTTGCCGTCTGACTTTCGACACGGAGCGAAGCAACAGCTCTAAGCCTTTGGCAGAAAGATAGTG
>OFHN01002468.1_pt1 | contig 10891 bp, 11 predicted proteins | sample 1521321 | NCBI WGS metagenome assembly OFHN01 (sample SAMEA3504130, study PRJEB24116) | mouse gut metagenome | biome: mouse gut; feature: mouse-associated habitat; material: faeces | place: Denmark | collected 2011
AATTTTTATCAAAAAAGATTTTTACCCATAGACACAAAATTTTTTACAGCCTCGAGCCGCCCAGTTTCCTGCTTGGGAGCCGCCCAGAAGTTTCTGCCTTGGGAGCCACCCCAGACACAAGATGTAGTGGTACTGCCCCTGTCATGACTGTGTGGTTATTTGTTCAAAAGCGGCTATGCCGCTTTCCAATCTGTCCGATGCTGCCTGTAGTATTCCTCCGGCGCCAGATAGCCGTTTGCTTCATGAATACGCTTACGGTTATAAAATATCCATATATACTCAAATACGGAATAATACTCTCCAAGTGAAAGATAGGCTTCATTTAGTATGATTTCTCCTCTTTTGGGATGTGAGGTCACGCCGGTCTTCAGGTTATTACAGACAATTTTTACCGGCGTACCGCCAAAGAACTGAAATATGTTCACATGACATGATAACCATGCTTTTTCATTCATACTGGTTGTGGCTTCCACGTAGATCATCTGGCTGTAGGGCATTGCTGCAACAGACAGGTATGCCGTTATACACCCACCGGTATCAGGTTCCATATAGCTTTTTTTAATTCTTTATGGACGTAAGAATAATCAACCGGAGCATATCTGGGTTTATATTTGAACTTGTCCGGATAGAACAGTTCATAAAGTCTGTCATCATCCCATTCAGAAATATCATCCCATGATTTGTCTGATTGTAAAAACAATACTTGAACCTCAGCTACAGTGTTTCTGGATACACCTAAAATCTTTGACGCCTCCCTTGCGCTCAGATTTTTTCCCAGAAGCTCCAGAATGCTTCTGACTTTTGTCTTCTTAAACATAAAAAGACCTCCTTATAGATTATTTGGTGGTACTGCATCAGCAGTTCTCCATGAATAACTATAAGGAGATTTATAGCGAAATTAAACATGTATGCTGCCACAATATGTTGTGGTGGCTCTGAAGATGGAAAATACCATTTCCAGGCGGCTCCCAAGGGGGATAATATTCAGCAGCTTTTCCAATACCCTCTGCTTCCGTGAAGATACCGTTGTCCTGCTCTCATTCTTCGATTTTGCAAACTCGCTGACCTGCATTTCCTCCCCGAACACCTTCATGGCAAGCTCCCGTTCTTCCGGCAGGAGGGAATCCATCGCATCCTGTAGGACACCAAGCAGCATCCGCTTTTCCGCCAGTTCCTCCATGCTCTCCGCAAAAAGCTCCGTCCGCATATCGTTCTCTTTCCATTCCTCATAAGATTCTTCCGTGTATCCGTTCTGCTCCATTGCCTCACGGTTCCTCTGATCATGCTTTTTCTGCTGCCACCACGGCCTAAAGTAATTCCTGTATTCCTCTTCCGTAACATTCATTGTGATTTCTTCGTCTCCAGATTTGACTGTGATTTTCCTAAAAGACATAAAGCGTTCCTTCCTTTACGGCTTCGTAAAGTTAGGAACGCTTTAAAATATAGACGTGGGACTGGCTTTGAAAAAATGGCAGAGAATGGCCAGGGAAAGCTATCACTATACATACACTCTTAAAACAACTCACTAGCTTTACTCCGGCCATTCGTGACTCGACGCAATGCGGTCCCACTCGCTCGGTACTTATTCAGTTTTGCGTACAATGGAATTTCCATTTTTTTCCATTGATAGCATAAGTATGCCCATAAAAAGAACGCTTTAATCCGTAAAAGCAAAAACAGCAGGATATCCTCCCGCCGTTCTTTTTATCTATGTATATTTTTTCTTCTCCTTTGGTTTCCAGTACACCCGTACCACTTCGCCGCAGTGCGGGCATTTCAGTTCTACTATGATCCTGAACCGCGTTATGCCGATGTCAAAAATACGTCTCCCACACTTATGGTTCGGGCACTTAATTTTCTGGATGATAACCACCTCCTTCCTCCGAAAGCGCAGAGGCGCCTATTGGTATCTCCCAATAAACGCCTCCCCCTTCAAACCGTATTGCCATCATTTACCTTTCGTTGTCTTCAACCTCCGCTCACACTGATATACAGCAAAGAAACCATACAGAATCTTCCCTCTCCTAAATCGAATGTATCATAAAATATCAGATTCAATTCTATCAATCATTCTCCATTGTTTCTTTCAACCGCTTCCCATACGGCACAAACAATAATATTGACAGTCCTGCGGCAATGCAGTCCGCAATCGGAGTCGCCCACGGTATGCCGTCTGCACCTGCTACGGCATTCATAATAAACATAAAGGGTACATCCAGTCCGCCTTTACGCAATAATGAGAGAATCATCGGTTTTGTTTTCTGTCCGGTAGCCTGAAAAATAGATATAATCATCATAGTCACGGAAACTGCCGGACAGGTTATACAGATAATCCTAAGAAAGTGCTGCCCATAAGCAACCGTCTCTGCATCGTCAATAAATCCTCTTACTACCGGGACTGCACAGGTAAACAAAAATATTGTCCCGGCAGAAGCAACTGCTACACTATAAATAAATGCCGTTTTGATTGCAGAGCGCATACGTGAATAATTTTTTGCAGCATAATTATAACCGATTAAAGGAAGCACGCCCTGTGTCATCCCGTTAGCTATGGCAAAGGCAAGCATATCAATCTTCTTGGCAATCCCCATTCCGGCTATGGCCTGATTGGAATACGAGACGACTATCTTGTTAAGCACCACATTAGAGAATACACCCATCAGCATCATCACAAAGCTGGGGAAACCTACAAGAAGTATTTCTTTGGGTATCCCCTGCTGCAAAGTATAGCTCTTTACTGAAAATTTAATTACAGTCCGCTCCTTGTTTTTATGTAAAAGCAGGATAAAATAAAACATGGCGTTCACATTTGACAGCATGGTGGCTATTGCCGCACCTGTCAAGCCCAGTTTCAGCGGAAATATCAATACAGGGTCAAGAATAATATTCAGGATACCGCCAAAAGCCACGCCCAAACTTGCTTCTTTGGAATATCCTTCCGCTCGGACAAGATGCGCTAGACATGCGTTCAATACCGTAGGAATACCCCCGACAGTGATTGTCCACAAGACATAATCAGAGCAAAAGCCATATGTATTTGCGTCCGTGCCAAGCAGAGGAAAGATAACTGGGCGAACCAAATACATGACAACACCATAGACAAGCGCCACAGCGGCGGCGCTCCATATGCTGAAAGCCGCACATTTCTTCGCCTTCTCCCGATCTCCCATGCCAAGGCTCCGTGAAATCAGGCTTGAACCCCCGATTCCGAATAAGTTTGCTATTCCCGTAAGCATGACAAAAGGCGGCAGTGCCAGTGTGGCAGCAGCAACCTGATTCGGATCGTTCATCTGTCCGATAAAAAAAGTATCCGCCATATTATAAATAACCGTTATAATTTGACTGATAACAGTCGGGATGACCAGCGTTATGACTGCCTTTGGAACCGGCATATTTTCAAAAAGATCCGTGTTATCCGTTTTCATTGTTGATACTCCTTCTCTGCATTTAGCCAATCATAATACGGTAAGGTTCCGTATTCTCATTGAGTTTCATCCCGCCACCTGTTTGTAATTGCCGTCCCCTCCAGAATACTGTTTTTCAGTATACTAAAGTGAGATGATTTAAGAATAATCTTTATTATGTTCTTCCCATATGTCATCTTTCATTTCTTCAAATATGTTTTTCAAAGAAAGAACTGGGATCAGTCTGCCATCAAGATTGATGATTTGCTGTATGAATTGTCCCCTTTCCGCTTTTAAAATCATTGGAACCGAAAAGAGACATTCATATGGCACGTCATAGTACTGTTCCACTCCATTCACGGGAACCGCAATCAATTTCTCATCTAAGATAAAAATAGCATAAAAAGAATATCCACTTATCGGAAATGGCTCCCTATAGAACTTTTCATGTAAATCCACTACCGGAATGATATCATTATTCATTTTCAGCATTCCGATGATCCCTGAATAAAGATGCGCACATTTTTCCATTTCAGTATTCATGACAATCTCTTTCAGTTTATGAATCTCTGCACCAAAAAAAACCAATTCCAATCCGAAATACTATTATCCGGCAACCAATTCCCAAGCATTTTCCTCCTCTGTAGTTCAGTATATAATTCAATTCATACCACTTTTAACTCAAATATTTTTCAAGTAATATTCTGTATTCCTCTTTCCAGCTCTCAATCTCAAGTTCCAACTTCTTTGATAAATCAATACTAAAAATTCCTATGATGGACTTTGCATTGATAATGTACCTGCCTGTGGAAAGAAATACATCCCCCTCAATTTTGTTCATTATATTGACAAAATCCTGTACCTGATCGGCAGAGTTAAGCGATACGCATAATGATTTCATCATGAAACTGCCTCCTTCTGCATATCAATGAAATATTCCCTGATACCAAATTGTTTCTTAGTTTTAACCAGCCTTCATTTCTCTGACTATCTTTCTGATTTTCAAAATCATGGATGGCGCAACCGATAATTCATCTACTCCCATACGGACAAATCTTTCTGTAAGTTCCAGATCCGCACCAAGTTCTCCGCATATTCCCGCCCACTTCCCGCACTTATGGGCATTTTCCACCACAATTTGAATCATTCGCATAATTGCCTTATGATGAGGATTATAAAAATCATCCAACTTTTCATTCTGTCTGTCTATAGCCAAGGTATACTGTGTCAGGTCATTTGTCCCAATGCTGAAAAAGTCAACCATTTCTGCCAGTTCATCGCTCACCATGACGGCCGCAGGCGTTTCGATCATAATTCCCTGTTCAGGAACCTTGTATGGTATCTGTTCCTTCTCCAACTCCTTTTTAATCTCATGTACAACATCATATATCATTTCAACTTCCTCTGTTGAAGTGATCATCGGGTACATGATCGAAAGATTGCCAAAAACAGCCGCACGGAATAATGCCCGAAGCTGTGCCTTAAAAATCTCCGGCTGTTTCAGGCAGATACGGATTGCCCGATACCCCATAGCAGGGTTATCCTCTTTTCCGAGATGAAAGTAATCCACCTGTTTATCCGCACCAATATCCAATGTACGGATGATCACTTTCTTCCCAGCCATCATCTGCACAACCTGTTTATATGCCTGAAACTGCTCTTCCTCTGCGGGGAAATCTGTCTTACCAAGATATAAAAACTCACTTCTAAACAGTCCTATGCCTCCGGCATCATTCTCAAGTGCATATCCCACATCACCAACATTTCCGATGTTGGCATAGATATTAATTTTTCTCCCGTCCAGTGTTATGTTCTCTTTTCCTTTCAGCGTCTGGAGCAGCTGCTGCTTTTCCTTTTCTTCCGCTACTTTTTGCAAAGCTGTATCACACAGTTCTTCTGAAGGCTCAAAAACTACTTCCCCATGAAAACCATCAACAATCGCCTGCATTCCGGTATGTATTTCATCCAGATTCATCGAAACACCGATCAGCGCCGGTATATTCATCATACGGGCAAGAATTGCCGTATGGGAATTCGTTGACCCATGGACAGTTACAAATGCAAGAATCTTCTCCTTGTCCATCTGAACCGTTTCACTGGGGCTTAAATCTTCTGCCACAATGATGGCAGGCTCCATATTCCCCAAATCTACTTCTTTATCCCCTGACAGGTTCCTCACTAATCTGTCAGATATATCTTTTACGTCAGCAGCTCTTGCTTTCATGTAATCATCATCCATACTCGCAAACATCTCAGAGAAATTATCCCCTGTCACTGCAACGGCATATTCTGCATTCACTTTCTCGGTCTGTATCATATTATGGATCGCGTCCAGATAATCTTCATCTTCTAGCATCATCTGATGCACTTCAAAAATTGCGGCACTTGCCTCCCCTACTTCTTTTACCGCTTTGTCATACAGCTTTTGAAGCTGTTCCCTTGCCTGTTCTCCAGCCTGTTCTACCCTTTTGATTTCAAGATCCGTGTCTTCAATTTTTTTCCGCCTTACCTGAGAATCACTCTTTCCTAAAACAACAACCGGCCCTACAACAATCCCCTTATACACAGATTTCCCAAAAAAACTCTGCATATCGCTTCACCTCCATAATTATAATTCCCTTACGGGTACAGTCAGACTTTACGCCTGGCTGTACCCCCTGTTATTACAAATTTTCTTTAAAAAATGCAACCATCCCTTCATAAGCCGCTTCTTCGTCAGCCCCTGTAATTTCAATGTTCACGGTCTGCCCGCATTTTACGCCTAATCCCATGACCGCCATCAGCTTTGTTGCCTCTGCTTTTTTTCCATCTTTGGAAAGCACAACCTTGCTTTCATACTTCTTTGCCTCTTTCACCAGCATCCCCGCCGGTCTTGCATGGATTCCCACCTCATCTGTGATCACATAACTGAATTCTTTCATTGCTGCCTTCTCCTTCCACCCTTTACGGGATTTATAATATTTTTTTATTCTATGATCCCATTTTGCCGGATCACATTCTGATACCAGTAAAAACTGTCCTTCTTTATTCTTTCATATGTTCCGGTGCCATCATCTTTTTTGTCTACATAGATAAAGCCATAGCGTTTTCGCATTTCCCCGGTGGTAAACGATACCGGGTCAATGCACCCCCATACTGTGTAGCCCATGACGTCCACGCCGTCTTCCTCTACCGCCTTTACCATTTCCCGGATATGATCACCAAGAAAACGGATTCTGTTTTCATCATGAATCTGTCCATCTTCTATTTCATCTTCATAGCCAAAGCCATTTTCAACAATAAACAAAGGAAGCCCATAGCGTTCATAATATTGGTTCAGCACATACCGAAGCCCTTCAGGGTCAATCGCCCATCCCCATGGCGTCCTCGGAAGGTATAGATTTTCTACCGCATCCGGAATTGCCTCCAGATCGTTCCCCACTTTTTCCACTTCAGGGTCAGCACATAAAACACCGCTCAAATAATAGCTAAAACCAATAAAATCGACGCATCCATTCAAGAGAATCTTTCTATCTGCATCCGTAATATCCAGTTCGTAACCCCGTCTTTCCCATTCCTTTTTTATATAAGAAGGGTAATACCCTCTTGCATGTACGTCTGCAAAAAAAAGATTAAACTTCCTGTCCTGCCTTTGCGCCAGCAAAATGTCTCTGGGGTTACAGCTATAAGGATAAAGAGGCGATGCCGCGATCATGCACCCGATCTGGAAATCGTGTTTAATTTCATGTCCCTTCTCCACTACCAGCGCACTGGCTACAAATTGATAATGAGCCGCCTGATAAACCACTTTCTCCTTATCTTCCCCTTCCCCAAATACAATGCCGGAATTGGTAAAAGCATACAGATTATTGGTCACGATCATCTGGTTATTGATTTCATTAAAGGTCAGCCAATAAGTGACCTTATCTTTATATCTCTCCATAACGGTATAGGCAAAGCGGGTAAAAAATGCGATCATTTTCCGGCTTCTCCATCCGCCATACTTTTTTACAAGCCCATAAGGCATCTCAAAATGGGACAGAGTGACAACCGGTTCTATACCATATTTATGTAATTCATCAAACAGCTCATCATAAAACAGGAGTCCGGCTTCGTTGGGTTTTTCTTCATCCCCCTGAGGGAAGATACGGCTCCATGCAATGCTTGTACGGAAGCATTTAAAACCCATCTCGGCAAACAGCTTGATATCCTCCTTATAATGGTCATAAAAACGGATTCCTTCATGGTTTGGATAATACTTTCCGTCCAGAATGCCGTCTGTGATCTCGCGCGCCTTTTCTCTGCTGCCGCCGGTCATAACGTCTGCAATACTGAGGCCCTTTTCGTTCACATTATAAGCGCCTTCCACCTGATGGGCGGCTACTGCACCGCCCCATAAAAAATCTTTTTTCATATGAAAACCATCCCTTTCTGCTACCCGTCTGTTTCATCACTGTTACTTAATTACCCTGTAAATAAATTCTCCCGCTTTTACCTGTCCTGAAACAGGGCAGTCTACTTTTTGGAAGTCATCAGCATTCGTTACCAGCACAGGCGAAGTCAGCAGATACCCTTTTTCCTGAATGAATGATGACTCAAAGCGGAGCAATGGCTGCCCTGCTTTTACCTGAGTTCCCTCCTCAACCAGAGTCTCAAACCCTTCTCCTTCCAGCATTACCGTATTGATCCCTACGTGGATCAGCAGCTCCACCCCATCTTTTGTGGTCATTCCAATCGCATGTTTGGAAGGGAATACCAATGAAATTTCACCATCACAGGGAGCATGGACAATCCCTTCCGAAGGACGGATTGCAAGCCCTAAGCCTGCCACGCCGCTGGCAAACACTTCATCCTCCACCTCGTCCAAAGGAACAATTTCTCCGGTCAACGGTGAACAGATCTCTACCGTTTCCCCTTGCCCGGCAGTTCTTTCTGCCTTCTTTGTTATAGTTTCCTCCTTCTTTTCTGCTTCCGTTACTGTTTCCATCTCTGCTTCAGCTTCAAAATCTTCTTTGTTCTCCGGCGTAATCCCCCAGAAATAAGTCATCACCGCTCCTGAAACCAGTGCAACCGAAATTCCAAGCAGATAGGGCAGGAACGGCGAATATGCTCCCATCGCAAGTGAGAAAATATTATGGAATACAAATGCATCACAAGTCACATGTAACGCACCGTTTATCGCCCCGCCAATACCACTTGCAATAGCCACCACTGCCAACAGGCGTTTGTAGTTCATGATGATACCATAAAGAATAGGCTCAGTCACACCGGCAAAAACAGCAGTCAGGATTGTAGGTCCGGCAACCTCGCGGATTCTTGAATGCTTTTTCCCCTTCAGATATGCGCCGATTGCAATCCCTATTTCTGCGAATACTGCACATACACATACACCCTCTACCATATCCCCGCCATAATTCGTCAGGTTCTGGAGCGTAATAGGGGTAAATCCCCAATGCAACCCCAAAAGTGTCAGGAAAGGATAGGCTGCTCCCAAAACGATTCCTGCAAGAATCCTGTTGAATCCAAACAGCCACATCACCGCCGCAGATACTTTATCGCCAAGAACTGTACCAAATGGGCCGAAAATCATTACCGTAAAAGGCACCATAATCATAAGCGACAACATTGGATTTAAAAATAACTGCAATTCTTTTTTCACTATTTTTTTCAGAAACTTTTCCAGTTGGCTGTATACCAGCACAGCAATAAAAATCGGGAACACAGTAGATGAATAATCAATGGGCGTTATGCCGATTCCCATAAAATCCACGCCACCTTCTACTGCAAGCAGGCCGGTAAAGTTAGGATCAAGCAGGGCTGCACCGATACCTCCGCCCACATATGCATTTCCCCCAAACTGTTTTGCCAACGTGATTCCCAGAAAAACAGGAAGGAAATAAAATGCCGCATTTCCTGCTGCTGATAGAATCAAATATGTAGGATCATCACTCTGCATCAAACCAAACTGGGTAAATACTGTCAGCAGTGCTTTTACCATACCTGCGCCCGCCAACAGGGGAATCAATGGTGAAAATGCACCGGAAATCACTTTCATGATCCGGTCTGTCAGCTTGACCTTTTTTCCTGAGCCTTCCTTCTCCTCAGATTTTCCCCCAAGATTGGCAACAGACAATATGGCGTTATAATAATCATTGACTGCCGGGCCGATAACAACCTGATACTGTCCCCCGCTAACCACTACCTGAAGCACATATTTCAGCTTGTTTAACTCTTCTTTCTTTGCCTTTCCGTCATCTTTTAACTCAAAACGCAATCTGGTAGCACAATGCACAAGGCTGTTGATATTCCCCTCACCGCCTACCAGTTCCACAATCTTTTTTGCTTCTTCTGCATATTTCATTATGTACCCTCCTGATCATTTTCTTAAATATGTGTTACTTCTGTCCTAAAGGCACCAGACTCTCCATCAGTTATTTATTCTGGTTAATCCGGTTTAAATGCAGAGCCAGATATAGCCTTTCCCCCTCACTTACACTCCACCCATAAGTCTTGTTCAGAAAGTGGCTGATCTTTTGGGCACACTTATAATCCTCTGGGCATTTCTGTACAACTACCCTCGCAATATCCAGATCCATTTCAAGCGTCTCCCCATTCATCTGCCGCCTTACAAAATAGCGGACGTGCGTGATAAATCTGCTGACATCAAAACTATCCTCGCGAAATTCCCTGCCATAGAACAGCTTGGCAATATTGAGAATATTCTGGATAACCTTCGTGTACATCATGGTCTTCTGCATACCACTGGTACTGAAATTTGCATTGATGAAATGCAGGGCAATAAAGGCTGCTTCCTGTTCAGGAATCTCATATCCGGTTTTCTCTTTCAGATTTTCCACCACTTCTCTGGCAAACTGATACTCATTCGGATAAATCAGTTTGATGTCCCATTCAAGCGGCGTTCCAAAATAAATCCCGTCTTTTGCCCGTTCCATCATCATTCCCAAATGGTCTGATAAAGTCAGCAGAATACTGTCATTACAATGATAGCCCAGCCTCATTTCTCCCTGTCTGATAATACCGCTGGCCAATTCGATATCATTCACAGTAATACGTTTTAAGAGACTGTCAAAATCCTTTCTGCCTTTCTTACCATTCAGCACAAAATGTTTTTCTACCAGGGATGAATCAATATGCTGTCCGATTTTTACACTAAATGCAACCCCCCGTCCCATAACGACAGATTCCGTCTTTTCATCATCAAGCACTAATGCCACATTGTTATTTAACGCCTTTAACAATTTCATAGCGGTTCCCTCCCTTCTATCCATTTTGTACGCCTTGTTTTCAGGAACGCAAAAAAGGCACGACCAATAAGCGTGTACAGTTTCCCATACAACTCATAGTCATGCCTGCTCTACCAGTAGCACTCAACATAAATGTACACCATGAATGTAAATTCTGTCAATAGCTATTCAAAAATTTCTCATTTGTTTTGTAACTATTCAGCCTTGTCAAAAAAATCACCAAAAAACTGCCGAAATTTTTTG
>OFHN01002474.1_pt1 | contig 10868 bp, 17 predicted proteins | sample 1521321 | NCBI WGS metagenome assembly OFHN01 (sample SAMEA3504130, study PRJEB24116) | mouse gut metagenome | biome: mouse gut; feature: mouse-associated habitat; material: faeces | place: Denmark | collected 2011
TTGTAAAAAGCGATTCTTTTAGTTGGAATAGAGTCCTTGCGATTTGTGCCTATTATAGTCTCGCAAGTCTTTCCGGTTTGATTGTAATACCGGTTCTTGCAATTTGCAGCCCGGTGTTCATCATTTGTGCAATAGCCACTCCTATTATGGGCTTTGTCAAATTGATTGATGCATTACTGAATTTAGGTATTCCCTATGCTAACTATATCGGCATTTCCGGGATTGAAAATCCGGTAGCCGTCTTTATTATTAGTATTGTCATGGGAGTAATTCTGTATCATATTGGGCGTGGGTGTTGGAAACTGCTGGTCTATTATATCAAAGGTGTCAGCAAAGCCAAACAGCATTTGTCCATCTAAAATAAAAAAAGCCAAGGAGCCAGTTGGTATGAAAACGAAAAGTAAAGTTGAAGGTGATAAATTAGCAGCATTTGCAAGGTTAGAAGCATCCAGAAAATTATTTTCCGAATCAATAGAATGTGATGTGGAAAGGGATGAGGCTATGAATGCAAAATATGGCAGTGTTTTGATGCCAATGACTTGCAGATGTCAGTCAGACGACCGTTGAGGTGGTGCTTGGGGCAATAGTTAAAGACAGCAGGATTAAGTGCATGGGGCGGCAAGGAACACAAGATATATGCGAAACGGATAACAAAATAATGAGTTTATGTATGGCATCTGTCAGCAATGGCGGATGCTTTTCTAATCGATAGCAGAAGATTTTAAAGCTAATCCGGAAAATGCGGCAGCGGCTATTAAGGTGTCATAGGATGAAATATGCAAAAATTGCCCCTCATTTTGCAAAAACGGAAAGGACTGTTGTTTTGGGCAGATGTAAATGATAAAATAAAACATTAAGGTGGCAATCATGCAGGTAGAATTATTATCAGATAAATATAAGGCTCATATACTTACCAACAAGAACGTAGATGAAATATATGATCTGCTTAGCAAGAATATCTTATATTATGAATATTGTCCTCCCTTTGTTACACGGCAGACGATCCAGGAGGATATGAGAATATTGCCGCCTGGCAAGGTAATCGAAGATAAATATTATATCGGGTTCTGTCAGGATGGAAAGTTGATTGCAGTTATGGACTTAAACGATGGTTATCCCGAAAAGCTGATTGTATATATCGGTTTTTTTATGACGGATATTTCGGTACAGGGTCGTGGAATAGGAACGGAGATTATTGATTATTTGTGCAGATATCTTTCTGGTCTGGGATATGAGTCGGTTCGGCTGGCATGGGTAAAGGGGAACCCGCAGTCGGAACACTTTTGGCTGAAAAATGGTTTTACACCATTGATGGAAACGACGAGCAACGTTGCAGAGGAAGTCATCTTAGCTGAAAGAATCCTGTAAAATGGAGATTAAAAAAACAATGAGTCAATTTATAGAAGGGCTGAAACGGCATAGTTTAGAAGATATAAGAGTCTGTGCAAAGGCGGACTTACATAATCATTTTGTGCTTGGAGGAAGCCGCGAGTATATAAAACGATATAAAAATATAGAGATTATGCCGCTTGAGAGGCCGCTTTCATCCATGCAGGAAATGAATGGATGGAGTGATAAGTATATCGGTTCGAGATTTGATTCTTCGGATATGAGAAAGTTTCTGATTGAAGCGACTTTTCAGCAGGCAAAAAACGATGGTGTGACGGTTTTAGAGATTGGAGAGGATGTCTGGGGGCTTGGAGAGTTTTTTAGAAATGACATCCATGGGCTTATCAATGCTTTTTATGAAGCGAAAGCGAAGATCGCTCCTGACATGGAACTACGGCTGCAAATCGGGCTTTCCAGGCATTGTTCCATTGGCTATCTGGAGGACTGTCTTTCGCATTTTTGGGGAAACAGTGCTTTCTATTCGATTGATTTGTATGGAGATGAGATGGCGCAGCCTATTGAAACGTTTATACCTGTTTATCGCCGGGCGAAGAAAGAAGGCCTTCGGTTAAAAGCGCATGTTGGAGAATGGGGAAGTGCACAAGACATCCAAAAAGCAGTGGAATTGTTAGAGTTGGATGAAGTACAGCATGGTATTGCAGCGGCTTATGATAAAGGGATTATGAGGTTTTTAACGGATAATCACATCCGTCTTAATATTACACCTACAAGCAATATATTACTGGGCAGAGTGGAAAAGCTCAAAGAGCATCCGATCTCATTGCTCTATAGGAACGGGGTTGACGTTACGATTAATTCAGATGATGTCCTGATGTTTGATTCGGATGTTTCAAAAGAATACCTGCGCCTATATGAGTCGGGATGTTTGTCAGCGGAAGAGTTGGATGATATACGAGAAAATGGATTGAAAAGTATTGAGGAGATTATTACGTGAGTATAGCAGTCAATGAAAAATTGGTGACTTGGATTGAAGAAAAAGTAAAAAGTGAATATGCAGATGATATCAGTCTGGCATTGCTGTATGGTTCATTTGTAAATGGAACAGCAAACTCCAGATCGGATATAGATTGTTATTTTATTCCCCGGACAGAACGGGGGTATCGGCTGGCAGGAACTTTTATGATTGCGGGCGTAGGATATGACATCTTTCCGATGGACTGGGAACGTGTCCGAAATATTGCAAATTTGGAGGAGGGTCTTCTTCCGCTTGTCGGAGATGTAAAAGTTCTTTATTCTTCTTCGGAAGAGGATTTAGGGAGATTTCGAGGGCTGCAGGTTCAAATGAAAGATAATCTGGCTGATAAGCAGAAATCGCAGACGGCCGCACGAAAGAGGGCCGAATCCGCTTATAAATTATATCAGGATATGTGTAAGCCGAATCCGCTTGTGGAAATTCGGAAACTGGCTGGACATATCATTATGCAATTAGCAGATGCCGCGGCGATTTACAACAATGACTACTTTCACTGCGGCCTGAAAATGCAGTTCCAGGATTTGCTGAAGCTGCAGAAAGAAAAGGACATACCGATCCGGATCTGTGAGGAATATTTACATACGGTACAGGCAAAAACAGCGGAGGAATCTATCCGGCACAGCTATGGGATGCTTTGTACGGTGGGAGAGTATATAGGAGTGAGTTTTTCAGAGGATTTGTCAAAGGATCATGCAGAATCCGGGGAAACAACGGAGGTAAAGGATTCTGCACTTTTGGCTGGATTATATGAAGAAATCAGTTCCACATTTAATAAAATCTATGTCTGCTGTGAAACGAATAATTACATACTTGCATATTTGTCTGCCGTATGTCTGCAAAGGGAATTAGACGATGCGCACAGAGAGTATGGCTCTGAAAAGTATGATATTTTGAGTTTTTATGAGTGGGATGATCTGCAGAAAATGAATCTGGCAGTTAAGGCAGCAGAAGACCATTTGGTTCGGTTTATAGTCGGCAGCGGAGGAGTTATAAAGAGATACAGTACTTTTGAGGAATTCCAAAGGAGCGCCTGGGCATGGTAATTACAGGTATTGTTATTATGAAATGATCTAATGGAGGAGTGTTGACGGTGGATATACAAGGATTCTGGGATGCTGTGCTGAAACAGGATACACGCAAAATCGAAAAATATTTTTGGGATGACGCCTATATTAACTGGCACTGTACCAACGAACATTTCAATGTTAAGGAGTACATAAAGGCGAACTGTGAATATCCCGGTGACTGGGAAGGCGAAATCCAGCGGGTAGAGCAGGCGGGGGATGTGAGCATAGTTGTCGTACATGTGTATAATCAAGATAAAAGCCTTTCTTTTCATGTGGTTTCCTTTCTGCGGATAAGAGACGATAAAATCTGTTCTGTGGATGAATATTGGGGAGACGATGGGGCTGCACCTGACTGGCGTTTGGAGATGCAGATAGGAACAGCGATTTTGGAGTGATTTCCTGCGGGAGTATCAGCTTTGAAAATTGTGTAAAGAGGTGTGGCATGTATAAAGAAGAATTGAAAGAATTGGCGGATCAAATGATAAGGCGGATAGATTTTCTGGATGGGGCCGTTAAGGAGGTTTCAGAAGAGGCATTGTCTAAGGGACGTGTACTTGATGTACGCTGGCGGGGAAATGTACATTTTGTATTGCAGACGTACCATTCAGATTGGGGCTGGTATTTTGCAGAGCGAAACGGGGAGCGTGTTTCCAGCCTTTATCGCGTGGGCAGATTTGACGAACGGTTTTATCAGGCAGTGCAGCATTTTGTAGGGGAGATCAATCAGGGTGATTTTGGCCATAAGCGGACAGCGAGTGAAAAGCTTGCAGAAATTATTGAAAAACGGCAATTGACAAGTTACATGAATACTACGAAGTGGATCGAGTTCCTTCAGGTGATGACAGAAGAGATGCCTCTAAAAATTCCCTATGCTTATCGTACACTTTTTGATGTGGACGGAAGAAATGATGACTTATTTGACACTTGCTATTGCAGTGAATGTTTTAATGGTCATGACTTTAAATCATTAGAATGGGTAAAAGTTAAGCCGAAATTTTGCGAGAGAAAGTACCGGGGAAGGCTGATTGAGGATGAAGAAATCTGGCATGATTTGGAAGGGGAGTTTATCAAAGGGATGAAGAAATATTCGATTCCATATGAAGCGGAGGATGGGATGTATATTGTTTATGGCTACCGGTAGAAATATAAGTTTTAGTCTTTGGATCAGGAGTGTACAATATGCTTAACCCTTGGGAAGAAATTTTATTAGATGATTATGAAAAACATATGCAGTTAGATACTGTTATGCAGCTGCAGGCGATGAATAAAATGATGAAAGGCCAGCTTGGGGCTTATTCAGTTTCCAGTGTGATGATATTAGGCATTGCCGGAGGAAACGGTCTTGAGCATATACGAAAAAATAAATATAGAAGAGTATATGGAATAGATATAAATTCTTCCTATTTAAGAGAGGCCGCCCGCAGATACCCCGATTTAGCAGGGATTTTAAAATGTCTATGTTTTGATTTGACGAGAGACGCAGGCAAGCTGCCAGAAGCAGATTTGCTTATTGCAAATCTGCTGATAGAGTATATTGGATACGAATGCTTTCAGGAAGCGATTTTGCATGTAAATCCAAATTATGTTTCTTGTATCATTCAAATTAATATGAACAATAACTGGGTTTCTGATTCACCTTATCTCCATACCTTTGATGGGTTGGAGAAAGTATATGCTCAGATAGAGGAACGGCCATTGGAGATTTTGATGAACAAAACAGGATACAACAAAATCAAGACATTGAAGCATCTGCTTCCTGATGGGAAGAAACTTGTGCAGATGGATTTTGAAAGAGGGAGGGGATTTGATGAAACGGTCCACAGTCGTAGCGGAATTTCCTTGTGACTGCAAGACGGTCTGGGATATTGTTACGGATAATAAAAATTATAGATGGCGTAGCGATTTGTCTAGAATTGAAGTGATTAATGAAACGTGCTTTGATGAATATACAAAGGAAGGATTTGTGACCCGTTTCCGTATCACAGAGAAAGAGCCTTATCGAATATATCGATTTGCTATGGAGAATAAGAACATGTGCGGAAACTGGATCGGCCTGTTCGAGAAACGGGACGGTGGGACACAGATTACTTTTACAGAAGAAGTCTAGGTAAAAAATCCCATTATGAACCTGTTTGTAAAGGGCTACCTAAAAAAGCAACAGGCAAAATATATTGCAGATTTAAAAGAGGCTATTAGGAGTTAAAGGAAATGAAAAGAAATGGGGACATGTAAAATGGAAATACAGTTTAGGCAACCATCTATAATGCAGATATGCGACCATATCTGGCTTATGAATGATAATAATGAAGCAACAGGATACGTCGTGGTTGGAAATAAATATGCTGCAGTGATTGATACGATGATAGGGCTGGTAAATGTAGAAGCGGAGGCTCGAAAGTTGACAAATTTACCGCTTATTTGTGTGAATACACATGGGCATTGTGACCATATCGGCGGAAACTGGAGTTTTGATGAGGCGTATATCAATTTTGCGGATTTGCCTGTAGCAAAAGAAGCTCTGTCTATTCTTGAGATTGAGGCGGCCAAGCAGCAGTTTGATCTTAAGTATCCAGAATTTTTGCCAATTGATGATGGACAGGTATTCGATTTGGGTGGAGTAAAACTGCAGGCATATTACTTGCCAGGGCATACCGCGGGTGAAATTGTTTTATTAGACCGGGCGGACCGAATCCTGTTCACAGGAGACGGTGTAATTGAACAGATTTGGATGCAGCTGCCAGAATATCTTCCAATAAAGACGCAGATCCAGAGCATGCAGCGGATTCAACATCTTCGGAATGAATTTGACACGATATTAACGGGTCACAGCCGCTGCCCTGAGAAAGCAGAGTTATTCGATCATTTACTTCTGGCGGCTATTGACCTGGAAAATGGAAACACTGCGGAAGATATCGAATATCAATGGTTTGGTGGAACGTGCAAAGCACATCCTTATGGCAGAGAACCAAGAAGAATTGTTTATCAAGGATAATTTATTATTAGTGCATCTGTTTGCAATGTGAAACGGCTAAAAGCAGATGAAAAAACGCTGGAAGAATGGGTTTTTGATAAACAGAAAGCAGAGGTCATTTTTGCTGTCGTGGATGACGAGGAGATTGGTTTTGCACTTTTCTTTCATAACTTCTCTACGTTTCTCGGAAGGGCGGGTATCTACCTTGAAGATCTGTTTGTAAAACCTGAATATCGTGGGAAAGGTTATGGAAAGGCGATTCTGAAAAAGCTGGCGGTTATCGCGGTTGAGCGTGGGTGCGGGCGATTGGAGTGGTGGTGTCTTGATTGGAACAAGCCTGGTATTGATTTCTATCTTTCGCTGGGGGCAGAGCCTATGGATGATTGGACGGTATATCGGATTACTGGCGATACACTGTCTGATCTTGCAAGCTTTTGAACAATGGATTCTATTTTATGGGGTGTTAGAATGGTGCTGTTAATTGTCGATACACAAAAATTGATTACAAACAATGAACTATATCAATTTAATCTATTTGAATCACGTGTCAGACAACTGATAAATAAGGCTCGCAGCCGCGGTGTTGAAGTCATTTTTGTCAGGCATGATGATGGCAAGGAGAATGGATTATTAAAAGGTACGGAGGAGTTTGAAATATATGATGGATTCCAACCTGTCGGGAGTGAAGTTATCTTTGACAAGAACGTAAACAGTGCTTTTAGAGGGACAGGATTATTGGAATATTTAAGACAAAAAGAAGAAAATACTGTTATTATTGCTGGGCTGCAAACAGAATATTGCATTGATGCTACTATAAAAGCGGGTTTTGAGCATGGTTTCAAAATGATAGTTCCGGCAAATACCAACAGCACATTTGATAATCAATATATGTCGGCGGCTCAGACCTATAAATACTATAATGAATTCATGTGGAATAAACGGTATGCAGAATGTATTTCTTTTGAACGAACGATAGAACTAATGGAGGAATGAGAGATGGGTGATACGAAAATCAGCTATGATGAGCAGTTTGGTATCGGGACTTTTAAGAGGGAAATCTGCTCGGAGCTGGGCGAACCGTTTTGGCTGGAGCTGACAGATGGTCTTGTTTTGCCGGATATGGAAACCGAGGCTGGCTGCAAGTGCTGCAATATGCATACATTTATATGCCGGTTGGAAGCGATGGCAGACGAAAAAACTGTACGGAAAATTCTATACAGAGTGCGGCATGGAATACATCCGTCTCAGTCTGCGTGGGCAAGGGAAGAGTTTCTTGAAATCGGTGATTTAGATATGTTTCTTCAAAAGCATTTGGAAACAGAGACAGAACGTTTTATTGAATTAAACCGGGAGCATAAAGATTTCTATGGGCAGGAGATCACGGATGAGGTGTTGGAATTCATTCAGAAAAACCCATTTATGCTTGCTCCGATCCGGCATGGAAATAAACTGCATGGCATTTCCATATAATATGCGGGAATATCTCGATGCCGCTGATGATACGATGCGGCGTTACCATGCGTGTCATTGCCCGTTTGCGAAGGAATCTATTTTGTCCGATATGCCGATATCTCCGATTTTGTGTTACTGCAGCCTTGGTCATGTGATGAATTTTACGGAGGCATTCCTCGGCCGGGAACTTGAGGGCAGAGTGGTACGTTCTGTGCTGAACAAAGATTTGACCTGTGAGTATGAAATTACGATTCCAGAGGATATTATGACCCAGTACATAGCACCGCGCGGAATGGAGAATGTTATAGACACAAGAAAAAATGAATAATATCAAATCATGGAGGGGTATGGAATGCTGCTGGAACTGATCGTTTTGTCAATAATTGGTATTATATTTTTGATTGTCGGCTGGTCCATTTGGAAAAGGGAGAAGATAAATCTCATACATGACTACCATTATAAGAATGTGGCGGAGGCAGATAAAAAAGAGTATACTGCGCTTATGGGAAAAGGTGCAATCATAATTGGAATAGGAATCATTCTTACAGGAATTATTGATTTTATTATGCAAACTGGATGGGGTTGGACTGCATTTGGGGTTTGTTTTGTGAGTGGATTTGGACTTATGGTTTATGCAGGGATGAAATATAATTAAAATTTATCGTCAGGAGATATCATTGTTTTGGCAAGGTTTAATGCTCAATTATGAATTGTGAAATCAGATGAAAGAATATGAAGATTGGAAATTGCAATATGGAGGTGGCGTTTGGGTGAAAAGAGAACTTGGGATTGCAAGATGTGGACTTGCTTGCTGTTTATGCTCTGAGAATGTCGGCTGCAATGGCTGTAACTCTGGTGAATGTCCTGATAAAGAATGGTGTGAAAATCGTACTTGTTCCATCAAAAAAGACAGTTCTGGAAGGAAAGCCCGTTGGATTTGTTTCATGGAATCCGACAAACCTGCCTGAATCAGCAGAAGTCGGGCACAACTGCATTTTGACGGAATACAAGGGAAACGGCTATGGGAAACGACAAATGCAGGAAGCGGTTCAGCGTATGATTGCGCAGGGAGCAAAAAAGATAGTTGTTTGGACAAATGAGATTTGCGTTCCCGCTCAGCACACTTATGAAAGTGTGGGATTTCAGTTTGTAAAAAAGAGTGAGGAAACATTCTCCGAATATGCGGGGCAAAGAATACATTATGAAATTATAGTATCGTAAAGAATCGATAAATGAAATCAAGAGGGATAAGAAATATGAAGATTGATAAATGCAAAAAAGCCTCTTTTGTTGTGATAGGAAAAGAGGGTTCAACATCAGATGGAGAAGGATTTATCCAAAAGCTTTGGGATGATGCAAATTCTCATTTTGGAGAAGTTCAGCATTTGGCAAAGAAAGACGAAAATGGCAATATCGCTGGCATATGGGGAGCAATGTCTGATTTTTCCCGGTCTTTTCATCCGTGGGAGGACTTTTGCAAGGGGCTTTATCTTGCCGGAGTAGAATGTAATGATGATGCAGAAGCTCCTGACGGGTGGACAAAGTGGGTGGTTCCCGGCTATGAATATATTTATGCGGAACGTGAAAATGAGGACACTTTTTCAGAGGTGATAAAATATCTGGGAGATAATGGTCTTCAACTGACAGGGGCAGTTCATGATTTTACTTGTCCGCAGACTGGAAAGAGGTATATGTTTTTTCCGATTAAAAAGCTGTAAAGAGATAAGAGCTGGGAGATACGGATAATGGATATGAGACAGATTTTAAAGTATCTGGCTGATTTAAGCGAGAATAATAATTGGGAATGGTATCGTGCATATAGAATGGAAAATGACAGATCCCCGCTTAATCCATCTTTTCGTGCACATATTTCATCTAAGGGAAAGCAGCCTGTCCCAGTGGGATATTATCTGATGATCAAATCAGGCGGACAGTCTTTCCTAAGAGGGGGATTGTCTACGAATATGTTTAAGGATGCTACTACTATGATTCGGGATTATATTGCAGAACATGGAGACGAGTTTGGAGAAATTATTCATTTTCCTGAGTTTCAGAAATATTTTGAGGTACAGGGTACATCGCTGAAAAATGTTCCATGTTATGAAACCGTTTAATGATTATCTGAACAAAGCACTTGATGGATTCCGGATGCCCACAAGATAGAATTATAACCTGGATTACTTGGGGTGATATGATCGTGAGGCGAGATTAGATCAGGCAGCCGAACTGACAATTGCATATTGAAATGGTATATCGCCTGCTCCGGTATGATAAGACTGCCTTTCAGTCAGTAAAAATGGACAGTTTTTTGCAATGATGATATACAAATGGGAAATCGAAACAGATATCAGCAAGAGAGGAATGCTGAAAATGGGTAGAAATAAGGGAGAATCAAAGAAGATGGGGCAAAAATTCTCTGAGATGAGCCTTGGAGAATTATGGCGGTTATTTCCGATTATTCTGTCAGAGCCTAAGGCATATTGGAAAGAGTGGTACATAGAAGAAGAGGCGAAACTAAAAGAAGTCCTGCCGGCAGACCAGGTCGTCCGCATCAGCCACATCGGCAGCACGGCGATAGAAGGGATTTGGGCGAAGCCAATCATTGATATTCTGGCAGAAGTTACTAAGGACAGCGATCTGCAGTCTTTTAAAGAATATCTTACTTCTGCAGGGTATTTATGCATGTCAGAAAACAGCCGGCGCTTATCGTTTAATAAAGGATATACGGAAAAGGGCTTTGCGGAGAAGGTTTTTCATCTGCATTTGTGCAGGGAAGGCGATAACGATGAACTGTATTTCCGTGATTATTTGAATCAATACCCTGATACAGCCAAAGAATATGAAAAGTTAAAACTTGGGTTATGGAAGCAATACGAGCATAACCGTAATAGCTATACGGATGCAAAAACAGATTTTGTAAAGAAATACACTTTAATAGCAAAGGATATTGCAGTTTTTAAAACAATGTAACTAGTACACCGAATAATAAGTAACC
>OFHN01002480.1_pt1 | contig 10839 bp, 11 predicted proteins | sample 1521321 | NCBI WGS metagenome assembly OFHN01 (sample SAMEA3504130, study PRJEB24116) | mouse gut metagenome | biome: mouse gut; feature: mouse-associated habitat; material: faeces | place: Denmark | collected 2011
TGTCCGTTTTCAGAGCGTTGATGGGGTTGGGAATCTCCCAGCCAAGACGCATAACCGCCCGCAGCGCGACCATATCGTTCTGCATTAAGTTATAGGCAATGGTGCCGTCCGCGTTCTGCACAACGCCCTCCGTAAAGAGCTTGAATGTAATATCCTGCCGGATAGAATATACCAGCTGGGAGAAATCGCCGGAAATCATCAAAGCCTGTCCTTTGTCCCATGCGCCGTTGCGTGCGAAGCGCATCGCGGAGCCGTCCAGTGAATACGCCGTACCGTTCTGCATACTGCTCAGGAAAAGCGGACGTTCATTCCCGTCTTTCAGCCCGCGCAGCTTTGCGCGCATGGAAATGTCCGCAATATGGCCGGACACAAAAAATCCGGACTGCTCGACCAAATCAATCACGCCGCCTTCGCCCATAATATCATCGTAGAGCTTTGCGCCGAGTGGTTTCACAGCCCCCGCGCCAGCAGCGGACGGTACAAGCCCTTCCCGCCAGTTTGCGGGCTTGCCCGTGCCAAACAGTACGGCCTCGTCAATGACCTTGCCGAACGCCTCCTGCACGCGCGGCCGCACCTCACCCCAGATATCGTAATCTGCATCGTCGAGCACCGCCTCGGGTATCGGCACAATGACCGCAATTTCCTCCGCATAAATCACTTTTTTATCCCATGCCTGTTTTGTCGTTTTCTTCTGCCCGTTGTCCCCGTCCACAAAATAGGCGATAGGCAGGGAATCCAGCACAGGCAGTTTTGTCTGCTTCGTCGTCATGTTTGCCAGCCTGCGCCCCATAGAAAGCACCGCGGACTGCTCGACCGTCCCCTGAATGATTTCCCGTGCACGTTCCTCGGGAATCAGCGCTTCTGCACCGGTCCGGTCAATTCCTGTTGCCTCCCCGTCAAAAAGCTGAAGGTTAAAGTATCTGTTCATGTTTTCCCTCCTGTTGTGTCAGCGCCGCGCCGCCCTGCGGATGGCGTCGTTGATGGCGGCATTCCCTCCTGCCGCCGTGCCGCCCTGTCCGGAATTATCCGTCCCAGTGCGCACCTTATACGCCCCGCCGGTTGTAAAGCGCGGGTTTTCTTTCAGAAACCTGTCGGCGGCTTTCTCAAAATCAAGCTTACTGTCCGCCTGCATCAGCGCATTGACCTTGAACATCACATAATCAACGTCCTCCCCGCGGATTCCTCTGGCGCGGAGAGCATTCCCGTTTTTCAGATTCGCCAGCTCCGCAAGCGCATCGTCACGTTCCCTTGTGATTCCGTCAATATCCGGCCTGTTTGCCGCCTGCTGTGCCTTATATGCCGTGATTGCCCTGGAAACCTCGTCCTCGCTCATGCCCTGCTGCTTAAAGTAGGACGCAAGCGCGGCTTTTTCCGCACGCTGCGCGCGGGCGTTCGCAATTTCCTCCGCCTGTTCAAAGCTGTATGAGCCGCCGCTCCCGGCATTTGTCTGGCCGCCGTTGCCATTTCCGGCTGTCCCTTCTTTGCCGCTCTGGCCGCCGTCGTCAAAGAGCTGAAGGTTAAAGTATTTTTCCATAGTCAAATCCTCCGTTTTTTTGTGTACCGTGAACACATTCCAAATCATGCTGATACCAGCAGGATTGTATTTTCATAGCTATCCCGTATGCGGGTGATTCCGATGCGCCACGTCTGCACCAAAGCTTCGCTGATAGCGTTGCTCTCCGTCCATTCAATCAGAACGCTGCCCGACTCCTCCTGTGTCCTGGTTTCCACACCGGCCACAGCCTCCAGCCCCTCGATAAGCGTGAGGGTGAGTGCGGAAACCGCGGCACAGACGATGTTCTGCCCCGGCGGCACGTTGTCCGCCCTTGGCGCGTGCCCCAGCACCTCGATGCGGTTTGCACTGATGTAAACCCTTATCATGGCGCGTCTCCTTCCCTGTCGCGAAGCAGGGGCCTAGCTTAAATCCCCGTCCCAATCATCCATACCTCCGTTCAGGTCGCTGTAAGGGCAAGCCTTACAGATTTCCCTTGCCTTTTCAATATCCTTGATCTCTGCAAGCTCCGTAGTCGAAGAAACCTGAAACATACCCGTTAAACAGCACAAGGAATCGTAACACAAATCGGAACTAACCACTTTTTCATATACAGGACAGTAGTGGTCGTTTTCATAATCCAACACTTTTCAGCACCTCCAAAATTTTTTCTGATTCTTCATCAAAGTCATACTCAGACCAAACCGTTTTATAAACCCATTCATTTTTTACTTTTGCCACAAGACACATGCCGGCATTACTTACAAAAAGCTGTCTTTGCCCATTCCATTGCACAAACATCGCTTTTGCATTCTGCATATACGACCGCACGTCATCATCTGTAATATTACGTTCCAGCATTCGCTTCATAATATGATGCGGGTCTTTTTTACCTTCCGGCAGTATAAACGCTTGTTTCTGCACAGGGGGAAGCAGCACGCCCTTTTTGATGCCAAGGCTTTTCAGTTTTTCATGTGCATCGAAATACCGCCTGTCGCTTGTGGGATATTTTTCCAAATATGCTTTTAAGTCTTTCAGATATTTCCATTTTTCACTGTCATTATATTTTCTCTGCCCAAATTCCGCAAGCGAACCCGCGTCCTTTCCCAGAATTTCTTTATACCGCCTATACTGGTTTATATCCCTTGCTGCATTGTCAATCATTGCTTTCGGGAACTTTTTATGCGCCTGCGGGCTGGGAGAAATCCTGCCGCGTGTGCGCCCCGTATAAATCCGTTCCGTCTGCTCCTGCAAGCCCATCGCCCGGCTGAAACGCTTATATTCGTCCAACTGCGCCTGGTACTTGCACTGGGCGAGCGTAACCTCGTCCTTTTCCGCCCCGCCTTCCCGCAGCAGCTGCACCTTTTCCCGCTGTGCCCGCAGTGCCGTTTCCATCTGCCGTTGTTTCTGCGTGGCTTCATAGGCAGTGTATTCCTTCCCTTTGTAGCGGGTTGGCGTCATTTCGCGCCTGTTCTGCGTTTCAAGCCATTCGTCGGAATAGCTCCGTTCGCTCACGCCCGGAAGAAACGGGTAGTAATCGTGGCGGCAGTTCCAGCCATGCAGTCCCGGGCCCGTCCCCAGTCCGCATTTTGAAACCAGTTCTTCTTTTGTGTAGACCTTCCCCTGCCAAACAGCATGGGAGGGGCGGGAGGCCGGATGCCACGTCACCTCAAAATACTGCGTATGAAGCTGCTGGGCGTTCCTGTCTGCAATCTGCCCTGCAAGCTGTCCGAAGCCGGTCAGCAAAGCCCGCCGGACCGCAACGTCAATCCGGTTGTGCCAGCCGCTTGCGTAATCAATGCCGTAATCTCTGCCGCCGTCGCGGAAAGCGCGGCCTGACCGCAGGCCTGATGCCGTCATCTGGCTGACCGTACGTCGCACCAGTGTGTTATAGTCATACGCACCGTGTGCCATGCCCAGCATTGCGTTATCCAGCCAGCCGTTGTATACGTCGGACAGGGGCGTGAACACCTTTCCCCCATGCCCGTCGGCAAGCATGAAGCCCGCGGATTTCGTGATATTATAAAGCTCCTCAGAGGACTGCGCAATCAGGGCGTTTGTAATCTGCCGCAGTTCAAGGTTTTGCTCATAGGGAATGAACTCCCTGCCAGCGGCCTCATAAAGCGCACGGCTGCGGGTATATTCCCGCAAAATGACCTCCTCATAGAGCCGCCGCACCTCCGCCTCGTTCCCATCTACAGCCTTCCGCATCAGCTGTTCTATATTTTTCTGGCTGCTTCCGAGCACAAAAAGCCGCTGCATCTGCCAATCAGCAGCACTGGTGATACTGCCCGCCTTCCGTATCCGCCGGATAACGTCCTCCATGATTTCCATTTCCAGCCGCCGGTATTTCTGTTCAATGCCTGCCGCCACCAGGCTGGTATAGCTTTCGTCCATACGCTCACATCAGGATGCCGCTCGTCTGCTCCGGCAATTTTCGGGCAGCAGTTTCTTCCGTTTCTCCGTACCATTTCGCGCGGTACTCCGCAAGCCCCATCGCGCCCATCGCCACGTCCTGACGGTCCTCCTGCCTTTCCGTCCGTTTATCCTCGATGATGGAATCGTCGAAGTCAATCTTGATATCCGTATCAACCGCAAGCCCTGGGACATTTGCCGCCTGCCCCAGCCGGATAATGCAGCGGACCAGCTTTTTCAGCACGTCCTCCAATATGATTTCATGCTTTTTGATTGTCCGGTACATATCGGAATTTTCGCTGATGACCTGTGTTGCCGTTGCCACAGTGCCGCGCTCAAAGCGGTAATACTGCGTGCCAAAGCCGCATTTGAAGGAAAGCAGGTTCAAATCGTTGTGAATGGCGTCCTCATGCTCCGTAACCCGCAGTGTCATATTGACCTCATGCAGGGCCTCCTTCGTATCCCTGAAATAGTCCTCCGGCAGCTGGTAAAAAACCGTATCGTCCGGGTCGAATGTCGGGGAACCGTTTCCGTCAGCAAGCATCTCCGGCGCAACAAATATGCGCTTCCTACCAAGCGTAAACTCATTGGCATAGCTGTCGTATTCCAAATCCAGCTTGGCAAGAATATCAATGCTGCTGGCAAAAAGCGCAACGCCCATCGGATTTGTGTTGTCCTCGTCCGCATTGTTGGCAATGTTCAGCCTGTCAATCACAAACTGCGGCTCACCCGAGCCCGTTTCAACGCGCGGGGCAAGTCCCCTGAAGCAGGGGATACCGTTCCATTCCTCGGGCGTAAGTTCCCTGCCTGCGCCGGAGGAACAAAGGACGACCGTATTCTCTATCACATACTGCACCCCTGCGCCTGTACCGCAGAATGGCTCAAGCCTGTGGTGCTGGAAATGGGCGTATTTTTTGCGCTGGTATGTTTTTTCAAACACAAACACAGCCTCTGTGATATGGGAATTTTCCCATGCGGTAGGGAAAATGTTCTTTGCCGTTATGTAATTGATTTTTATATCCGCGCTGATTATCCTGCCGGAATTGTCCAGCTGCATATTGGCGAGGTAAGGAACATATGCAACAGTGCCGCAGGCGGCTTTCCGCTCCTGGTATTCATTGCCCAGTACGCTGAAATTCGCGTCTGACAATACGCCATGAACAAAAGCGGCAGTCGTTTCGTCCTCGATGGTAAGCCTGACCTTTTCATTCAGCAAAAGGTCGCTGATATCTTCGCAGAGCTTTTTTGCCATACAGAGGCTTTTCCGGCGGCACCGCTCATAGTGGCCCGCGCCACGGTACACCCTGTACGAGTGAAACCGCTTCACATTCGCGTGGTACCAGCTGTCCCATAGATGTATCCTGCCATAAAAGGAACTGTCTATGGTATTGATGCCCTTTCTCCTGAAATATTCGAAAATATTCATTCTTCCGGTTCCTCCGCTTCTTCATCGTCCCTGTCCCGCACGGGCAGAAAATGCCTTACCTTCGTCCATAGCCCCATCACCAGATAGCGGATTGCGTCCATGCAGTGGTCGGACTGCTTGACGGGCTTTTCCTGCCCGCGTTCGATGCTCTTTCTGTCGTACTCATAAAGCCCAAACTCCCGTATGGCGTTTTCCTGCTCCGGAGAAATGAGAAGCAGCCCAAAGGTCAGCAGCTTCTGCACGCGGGAAATGCCAAGGGCGACATTATTCTGCGCGTCCCGCAGCCGCACAGAGCAGGGAAGGACACGCACGGCGCGTTTGATTTCCTCGGCAAGCCCCGCCGCAGAAGGGTCGATAAAAACATAAAAATTTCCGCACTGGTACGTTTCCCGTAATTCCTCCAGAAACGCCGCAAAGTCCCGCGCGTAGCCGCTGGGGCTTTTCTGTGCGCCGCTCTCCCTGCCGCTGTGGTAATACTCCGCCAGCCCTTCCAGCCGGCGGCGGGAGAAATTCAGCCCTGCCGCCTGAAATGTCGTTGCATTTTGCTGTCCATAGTCAACGCCCACACCGATGAGCTGGAAAGCTGTTTCCTCCGTCCGCGCGATGTACTTGTCACTGAACATATAGTAAATCAATTCGTCCACGCCAATGGACTGCCCCAGCCAAAGCCACCGCCATTGGCGTTCGTCTGTCTGCCGGAGTATTTCTGCGGATTCCAGCAGCTTCCGCCCAATCCACTCCGGCGGCACGTCCCTGTAATCCACATGAACATGTATGCAGTCCGGACGCTGTTCCATTTTGCGCGTCCACTGCACGACAGGCGCGTTCGGGTTTTTCGGCGGGTTGTAGAGGTAGAGCATCTGAAAGCCCGCATCATTGCCGCGGATAAATGTTGCCTCAATGTTTTGCAGTTCGTCCGCGCCTTCTCCCTGCTCGAAAAACTCATTCACTTCGTCAATCAGCACCAGCCGGATAGGCTTGCTTTCGTCAATGATACCCTTTGTGTCGTCGATGCTGTCGGAGCCGGTGAAATAGATGGTATTCCCGTTTTCCAGAAACGTGATTTCCATTGGGCTGACCGTAATCTTGAACAGCCGTTCGTCCAGCCCCAGCCTCCTGATGGCGCGCTTGATTTCCTTGTATACCGTTTTCCGCAGCTTGTTATGCCGCTTCCGGATAACGACCGCACTGCCGTCCGTGTCCCGTACCAGCTTGAAAACAGTTTCAATCGCCGCCGCGCTGGATTTCGTCCCCGCACGGCCGGAGGTCAGTATTTTGTGCGTATGCACCTCGTCATTGAATATATCCCAGAATTTTTCGATGAGGATATCACTGAGCCGGATTTCGTTTTGTGTCATTGATGATTGTCACCTTCTTTGCCGCGCCGGAGCCATCGCCCAGCTTTGCCCGCAGGAGCTCCAGCCGGAGCCGCTGCTCCTCGGTCGCGGCTTCGCCCGCCGCCCGCAGTATTTCATCATACTGCCTGATGAGCCCCCGCAGGGAATCCATTGCCCGCGCCTGTGCCTTCATGAAATTCGCCTGCTTGTCCCATGCCTCCTGTACCTCCCAGCGTTCCCCGATGACGTTTCCGTCCTTTTCCTCAATTTTCTCGACTGTTTTGTCGTTCCGGTCCTGCACATAGGCAATTTTCTGCGCCCGTACGATGGCAGCGAATGCCAGCTGTATCTGTGCCCAGAGAATGTCAAGCGGAGAAGCATCGGCAGTCAGGCCGACAAGCTCCAGCGTTTCCTCTGGCAGATAGCGGGAAAAGAAGCCGAACTTCTCGGCATGCTTGTTGCCAGGCGGACCAGAGGCATTTTTATTCCCGTGCGGTGCACCACGTTTACGAGCGTTCGCTTTTTTCTTTTGCGAACGTTCGCTTTTCTTTCCGTCCCAATCCTGCATACATTTCCACCGCCGGACAGTTCCTTCAGGTACATCCAGCCGCCGCGCTATTTCTACGAGTTTGTGTCCTTCCCTGTACAAAGCCAGGGCCTCGGCTGTTTTTTCATTCTTTGCCCTCGGCACGGCGTCACCCCCTTGTTGTTTGTCGTTTTGTAAACAGGCAGAAGGCAGGTACTTCCACCCGCCTCCTGTCTCGTATTTCTGTCAGAATCATACTCTGCTTTTCAATGCCGCCAGAAGTGACGCCTGACTGGTATCCTTGCGCCGCAGCGCGTCCATTACGTCCTCGTCAACGGTCCCTTCAACAATCAGATGGTGAATGATAACCGGCTTTTCCTGCCCTTGACGGTGAAGCCTTGCGTTTGCCTGCTGATACAGTTCCAAGCTCCATGTCAGCCCGTACCAGACAATGATATGCCCGCCTTCCTGCAAATTCAGCCCATAGCCTATGCTTGCCGGATGTGCAAGAAGCACATGTGTTTTCCCTGCGTTCCAATCAGCAATATCTTCCGCACTCTCCAGCACACGCGTATCCCGTATCCGGCTCTGTATCGCCGCAAGGTCATGCTGATAGCTGTAAAATACCAGAACAGGACTATCCGCAGTGTCGGTGATTTCAGCCAGAGCGTCCAGCTTCGCCCTGTGTATCCGGATAACCTCCCCGTCAACAGAATAGACGCTGCCGTTCGCAATCTGAAGCAGTTTGTTCATTACTGCCGCTGCATTCAATGCGGCAATATCATTCCCTCCGATTTGCAGAAGCTGCTCCGTTTCCATTTTCCTGTATGCAGCCATCTCAGCAGGAGAAAGTTGCACAGGGATAATGTTATCAATCCGCTCTGGCAGTTCTAAATAATCTGTCGCATCCATACTGACACAGATATCGCTGATTTTCTCCTCAATCTCTTTCTGCGCATTCCGGAACGGCTCCCATTTGTATACAACATAGCCGCTCCTTGCCCCCGGCCGGAAATACTTTTCGCGGTACTCCCCCAAAGTTGCCCCCAGCCGTTCACCTCTGTCCAGCAGATACAGCTCTGCCCACAAATCTATCAGACTGTTTGGGCTTGGCGTTCCGGTCAGACCGATGACCCGTTTTGTAAATGGCATCGCCCGCCGCAGTGCCCGGAACCGTTTTGCCTGTGGGTTTTTGAAGCTGGACAGTTCGTCAATTACCACCATGTCAAACAGCCAGCCTTTCCGCATCTGCTGGAAATAGCAGTCTGTCAGCCAAATCACATTGTCACGTCCAATGACATAGACGTCGGCGTCCTCCTGCAGTGCCCGCACCCTCTGCCGTTCGTCCCCCAAAACCTTTGATATTTTCAATTCCTTCAGGTGGTCCCATTTGGCATGCTCCCGCGTCCATGTATCCTCGGCGACACGCTTCGGCGCAATAACCAGCACGCGGGAAACCTCAAAGCGGTTATACATCAGTTCCTGTATCGCCGTCAGTGTAATGACCGTTTTGCCCAGCCCCATATCAAGGAACAGCCCCAGCTTCGGCAGCCTGACTGCCAGATCAATCGCCCGCTTCTGATAATCGTGCGGTATAAACTCCATACGCATCTGCCTCCTTTCGTCTTTCTTCCAGCCACTCCGCCGCCTCCGCCTTCCCCCTGAGTACTGCGGCGCGGCAGCCTAATGCCCGCAGCCTGGCAAGCTGCCAGCTTTGTACCGGCGCGAGCCTGCCTTTCCCTGTTTTCAGTTCGATAAACCAGACCCGCCCGCCGGGAAGGAGGGCAAGCCTGTCCGGCACGCCGCCATTTCCGGGGCTGGTGAATTTCAGGAAAGCACCGCCCATGCCTTCCACCTGCCGCCGCAGCCATTTTTCTATGTCGCGTTCCCGTTCCATATCCTATCTTCCTCCTTGGTGGTAACAAGCAGTGGTAATAAGGGGGCAAAAACCTATACGCGCGTATATGCGCTCGTGCGTGCTCGTTTCGCGTGTATTTGTGTAAAATATAAATACTCTATAAGAAAAACCTGTTACCTTGTTACCAGTAACCCGTCAACCCTTGCCGTTGCAGGCTTTTCGCTGGTAACAAGTATGGTAACAAGCGGGGTAACAAGTCCGTCTTGTTCCCGTTCTTACCGATAATTTGCCGGTAACTTGATGATAACGTGCGATCTTGTTCCCATGTACTTGTTACCATATCCCGCTACTTGCTTTCAGTGATCCTAGTGTAGACTTTCTGTTTCCCGTAGTCCTTCACCCGCATTGTCACCCCTGTCTTTTCCCACTCCGGCAACCTTGCCATGATGCTGGCGATCTCATACCCGTCCTGTCTGCGCCATGTATTTTTTGGCCGTCCGAAGCATTCGCAGAATATCTCCACCGCGCTCACCTTCGTCCGCCGCATTGTAGCGTCAATGTCCGCACTCAGTACATCTCTTTGCTGAAAATAATCCACACGCCTGCATAAATCCCAGCTGTACCAGTCCTCCGGCAGCAGGGTATCCAGGTAATCCAAGACCTGCCCCTCGCGGTCGTCATATTCCAAAGCAGCCTGCTGTGCCTTAGCGGCCTCCTTCTCCATCTCCGCGTCCAGGAAGGCCTCCTCGCCCCAGGTATTGATCTTGAAGAGCATCGCCTGGCTGCCCCCGGAGGTGATGGCGGAGAGGAACAGGTCCTCCCCCTCCCCCGCCAGGGTCAGGTTCAGGCTCACCCGGTTGCCCCCGACCATGCTGTAGCGCTCGTAGACCCGCACCGCGCAGCGGACGGCCCCGCTGCGCCAGTCGCTGCCGTCCTCGAAGGAGGCGGAGGCGCTGCCCTCCAGAATGCCCTCATCCAGCCGCCGGAGGACCTCGTCGAAGCTCCCCCGGAAATGCCGCTCATACTTTGCCATAGCGTTCTCCTTACTTCACCATATTTTTCAGCGCCAGCCGGATGATCTGCTCCAGGGGCTGTCCGTCGATGTCCACCCCCTTGAGGGCCATGTTGATCTCCGCCTGGGAGTAGCCCAGCACCGCCAGGGCGGCGCTGGCCTCGGAGAGCTTGTTCTGGGGGATGATGGTCACCGCGTCCATGGCGACGCTCTCCCCGGCCCCGGAGACGGTCTGTCCCTTGGCCAGCTTGTCCTTGAGCTCCAGGATCACCCGCTGGGCGATGCGCTTGCCCACGCCGGGGGCCCTTGTCAGGGTCTTCTCGTCCCCGGTGATGATGCTCATGGCCAGATTGGCCGGCGTGCTGGAGGAGAGGATCCCCAGCGCCGCCTTGGGCCCCACGCCGGAGACGGAGATGAGCTGCTGGAAGAGCTTCAGCTCCTCCTGGCTGGCGAACCCGTACAGGTCCATAGCGTCCTCCCGGACGCTCAGAAAGGTAAACAGCTTGGCCCTGTCCCCCTTCTTGATCTGAGAGAGGGTGTACGCCGTGGTACGGCAGGCGTACCCCACCCCGCCGCAGTCGACGACGGCCAGATAGGGCTCGATGTGGGCCACTGTGCCGGAAACATAGTAATACATGGCAACTCCCGAAGCAAAACAACGTTTTGCGCAAACAGTTTTTCTGGTGACGCGTCTCCATATGCATGGAAGAGTCTCTCACCGCGTGTCATAGCGCCTGGGATCAAACCGCCGCTCGGTATTGAGCAGGCTGGTG
>OFHN01002487.1_pt1 | contig 10816 bp, 10 predicted proteins | sample 1521321 | NCBI WGS metagenome assembly OFHN01 (sample SAMEA3504130, study PRJEB24116) | mouse gut metagenome | biome: mouse gut; feature: mouse-associated habitat; material: faeces | place: Denmark | collected 2011
TCAGCCTGAAAGAGTTGACTGCAAGAGTGGCGGCTCACCTGCGAAGGGATGAACGGAGCAAGTGTACGCCTAAAATCGTTTCTTCCCAGGGCTTAATCGTAAATCTTGCGGAACATACAATTTTTTATGGGGAAAAGCCGCTGAACATGTCAAACCGTGAGTTTGACATTGTGGAGTTTCTGATGCGTAACGCCAATCAGATATTCGACAGGGAGCGGATTTATGAAGCCGTGTGGGGGCTGAATGCCGAAGGAGATAGTGGAGTCATAAAAGAGCATATCCGAAAGATCAGGAATAAACTGAAGGAAGCTACGGGCAGGGAATATATCGAAACAGTCTGGGGGATGGGTTACAGATGGAAAAAATGAGGAAACCCGGATCAATGAAAAGAGCTTTTATCTGTGCGGTAGCTGCTACAATGTTTCTTGTTTTTGCGGCATCTGTCCTGACGATTTATGGATGCTACCGTATACAGAAAGTGATACTTCCCGATTCACAGGAAGTCTGGCTGAATACCCGGACGGTCACAGCGGACGGGAGGGTATTAGAGGGAGGGCAGAGGGTTATCCTTGACGAACCTGCCCAGGTGGGTATGCTCGTTCCTACCGGAGTGGATGTAACCTTGGAGAATACGGAATTCGTAATAGAGAAAATTGAGTCCGGCTTCGTGGCGCTTCGCCCAAAGCAAAAGTTCGTATACAGAATGGCAGGCATTTCTATGGTGCTGTTTCCTTTTGTCTATTCCATTACAGGTATCATGCTGTGCGCATGGTGGTTTTACAGGAAAGAACTGTCACCGCCCATTCAGGTTCTTGCCGATGCAACAAAACATATCCGGGAGCAAGACCTTGATTTTACGGTTGATTATAACAGGAATGATGAATTGGGAAGGCTCTGCACCGCTTTTGAAGAAATGCGGCAGGCGCTCTATGATAACAACCGTCAGCTATGGAACATGATTGAGCAGCGCAGAATCCTGCAGGCATCAGTGGCACATGACCTCAGAAATCCCATTGCGATTGTTGAGGGATATGTGGAATATATGCAGCAATGCCTGGCAGATGGAAATCTGAATGACGAAGAATTGCGGCATACACTGTCTAACCTTGCGGTAACGGCAAAACGGCTTGAACATTATACAGATTATATCCGTGACCTGAATGCGATTGAAGAAACGGAAACAAAGTATTCCGTAGTTCAGTTACCGGACTTTTTAAGAAGAGCTACGGAAAGTCTTTCGTTTCTTGCAGAACAACATAGCCTGGAGATTGCATACCATTCTGCCATATCCGAATGTCAGGTGAAATTAGACGAGCAGATCTTTTACCGTATTGTCGAGAATATCTTTTCTAATGCCATTCGATATGCCAAAAACAAGGTGAATTTTGGGTACTCCCTTACCGATGGTATGCTTATGATAACCATATCAGACGATGGCAAAGGTTTTTCAAGGGCAATGCTCCGTAAAAAGAACACCTTTCTTTATTCTGAGGATAAAACGGGAGAGCATATGGGCCTGGGATTGGCTACAAGCCGTGTCCTTAGCCAGAAACACGGCGGAAGTTTAGAACTTTCAAATATTGCTCCCAGTGGAGCTTGTGTAACAATTAAACTTGCAGTCCGCAAAATGAATTGATATTTTTATTTATTAAAAGGTTTGGAGCAAAAAGTGATTGACAAAGAGGCAAGCCAAGGTTTATTAGGAGGGATAAAAGAAAATGATTGTTAAAATAAGAAAATGGGAATTATCAGACGCAAAAGATTTAGCATTGGCACTTTCCAATAAAGAAATACAAAATAATCTTCGGGATGGATTACCTTATCCTTACACCGAACAGGACGGAAAGGATTATATCTCTGCAATGCTTTCTGCAAATGAAAACGAAACCTTTTCTTTTGCTGTTACAGCAGACAATAAAGTGATTGGAAGCATTGGCGTTTTTCGCCAGGAAAATATACATAAACGAACTGCTGAATTGGGATATTACATTGCACAAGAATACTGGGGCAAAGGAATTATGACCGAGGCTGTAAAACAGATCTGTGAGTATGTGTTTGACAGTAGCGATATTATCCGCATTTATGCAGAACCGTTTGCACATAATAGTGCGTCTTGCAGAGTGCTTGAAAAAGCAGGTTTCCAGTATGAAGGTACTTTGAGAAGTAATGCCGTAAAGAATGGTAAAGTCATTGATATGATAATGTACTCACTACTAAAAAGAGAAGCATGATTCCCTGTTTGTCGGGAAGGTGTAGGAAGCGAAAAACCGGGATTTGCGGAAGGTGTTTCTTATGAAAAAAGCAGATATAAAAGCAGTTGTTGAAAATAGGTTCCGTGAACTTGGTGCAAAACAATTAGAATTATATCCGTCAGGTATTTGTTGGACAATGAACGGAGAATTTTTTAAAGTATCTACATTAACAGACTTTTGGGTATTAGAGTGGACTGATAATCATTCTTATGCTTCAAATTACTGTTTTGAAGATATTGCCCCAATGCCATATGATATATCTGAGCAAGAAATAATCTGGCGGGTAGATCAATTCCGTATGTTATTGAACAGACAAGCCGAGGAGAACGAAGTTATGATATTTTTTCAAGACTATTGTCTGATAGAATTGTTTTTTTAGGAGAAGAAGTAAGTGATGTTTCGGCAAGTTTGATTATTGCACAAATGCTGTTTTTAGAAGCCCAAGACCCAGGAAAAGACATTCAATTATATATAAATAGTCCAGGCGGCTCTGTTTCGGCGGGTTTTGCTATTTATGACACAATGCAATATATCAAATGTGATGTATCAACAATATGTATAGGTCTTGCCGCAAGTTTTGGAGCCTTTTTATTGGCAGGAGGTACAAAGGGAAAACGTCTTGCTTTGCCTAATGCAGAAATTATGATACATCAACCTGCCATTCATGGAAATGGAATTCAGGGACAGGCAACCGATATAAAAATTACATCTGGCCATATACAAAAAAGTAAAAAACGATTAAATACCATTTTATCAGAAAATACAGGAAAAAGTATTGATGAAGTTGCTATTGCAACCGAACGTGATAATTATATGACAGCAAAAGAAGCAATGGATTTTGGCCTGATTGATAAAATATTAACGAAGCGTTGATTTTGCCCGTATCGCCGCTTGAAAAGAACAAATACCTCATCAAAGAGCCAGACATACAGATGCAGAGCCAACAGACTTGTGAGAAATTACAGTTTGTTGGCTCTCTTTATGTAAAGAACTAAGCTGTTTCTCCATAAACTTTTTTCTATTCCTTGACCACATTTTGACTTTTGGTTTTTATAATGAAAGTCGAATCTAAAACAAGTAGGAGGATAGACGATGCGAAAGCGATTCTTATCATTAGCTATGATTTTTGTTTTGTCCTTTGCTGTGGCGGCCTGCGGAAACTATAACATTGCGGACGAGAATGCCCCGCCGCAAAATGTAGAAGAAGACCCATTCGCCGGGGCGCAGGAGGACGGAGATTTAGGGTTTCTCAGCCATGGGGAAGCCAGTCCCGCCAGAGCGGATGACCAGAGTGTTTTGCCTTATGAGTATAATGGTGGAGAATTTGTCCTGGACTATCAGTTTTCATCAGAGGGGAAATTGGACAGCATTGGCTTCCTGCTTTTTTTGGACGGAAAGCCGCAAGCCTACAAGGTAAACGACACGGGGGCGGAATATGAGTATCTCCACTGCTTCCGGACATCAGAAAAGCACGAGGAGAAATTTTCCTTTGTGTTCGCACCGGACACAGGGAAAAAGGGAGATACTCTGAATATGACGGTCGTAAGCGTCACCAGGCCCGATTTCCAGCCTGATATGAAAGAAACCTCAAGCTATGGCTGGTATCATCAGAGTTTTGAAAGGGTGCTGAAACTGCATTTTAATGAGGATGCTCCGGAAAATGACAGCATTAATGGAGAAAGTATAACTGCTTTTCGTGATGTCAGCATTTCAGAGGAAAAAGTCACTTCCTCTTTTATTGAGAATGAGCTTATGAGGGCAGGATGGAATGGCGTTACGATGGATACCCTGGATAACAGTGTCTATTGGACGCTTGACTATGACGGCGAGGTGGTGTATGACAATATCAACCTTACCGGGAAAGATACGCTTATCGTGCGCTACACACTTTGCGGAACGCCAGGCGCAAGATATGGCATATCATTTTTCTTAAACCATAAGCCCATATCTTTTGATGGAGTGGTTTCCTGTGATGTCACATTAAGCAAAGGAAATGTGTGGATCGTTGAAGCAACCATAGATACCGCTAAGCTGGATGGTTTCAATACTTTTTATGCGACAGCCGTCGCAGCGGACGGAAATTCAGTTACAAGTAAAACAGGTTCAATTTTATTATACAAGGAGGACTATGTTTGGAAGTAAACTTCCAAACTAATTATTGATGGCAGTATCGCAAGCTGCGCTTGCAATATGCAGGAGGTGTAAAAAATGAAAACAAAATGGATGTATATGATACTTATGTTTGCTTTGTCTCTTAATTTGTCGGCCTGTGGAAACAGACAGGAGAATGGGAACAGCTCTGAAAATGGAGCTATAAACATTGAGCCGCAATCCGTAGAAGATGATTCATCGGAAAATACCGGAAATGAAAGCAGCGAAATGAACGTGATTGATCTGCAGGATAACGGTACAGATAAAAATATTATGACGGTCAGCACGGTTAAGGATTCCGCTTTTTCAGGAAAGGTCAGCGGCTGCTATTATGCCGGTGGAAGCCGGATTATCGTTGCAGCGGACCAGCTTTATCTTTACGATACGGGGAAAGGCGAAGCAATCGCAAGCGCGGATATTTCCATGGGAGATTTATGCGTACAGACTTTTACAGACGGCTACTTTGTTGTGGGCCAGGGAAAGGCTGGCGGCAGCAACGGTTCATTTGCCACATCAGAAAGCGACGGTATCAATGGATACATACTGAATAAGGACTTTACTGTTCAGGATACCATTTCCTTTAGCGGATTATTAAGTGACGATTTTATTGTGCAGATTACAGGGGTTGCTATTTCACAGGACGGAAAAAAGGTTGCTTTCGGCGGACTTCAGGGGCTTTACCTTTATGATATTTCTTCCCGGAAGGTTCGTACCATTCTGAACTATTCCGAAGAAGGCACGGCAGGTAATATGCAGATTGTAACCATGGACAGCCTTACCTTTACGGAGAACAACACTTTGGTCTATGCAGGCATGGCTACAGATACCTCCATTGGCGGGGATGGGGTCAGTGTTTATGGTACAGTATCCACAGACAGCGCAAATTTCACGATTACCCAAATGGGGGATTACAAGGTAGATACGGAAGAAGTGCAAAAGGGCGGAAACCTGCTTATTATGCCCCAGAGCTTTGACAAAAATAATGGAACCCTGCTGATGCTTGATACCGTATCCAATACAGAAAGAACGATGTCGTTCTCAAGCCGCAGTGAGGGAAAAGACGGTGTTTACTGCTCCGGGCAGGGAAAATATGTGGCTACTGCTATTTTGGAGGAAAGCAGTGTTACAATCAACATTTATGATACAGCATCGGGAAAAAGTATCCATACGGAAACCGTTCAGGACAGCAACAGTACCTATTTCCTGCGTGTTCCACAGATTTTGATTTTGGATGAATCCGGCACCTGTATCGTTGTGCTTGGACGGGGTATTGACGAGGTAAGCACCTTGATAACAACCTTTGGCTTTATGGGGTAATTCTTGATGAAAATATCATTACGAAATGTTTCAAAGCAGTATAAGGGCAAGTATGCCCTGAAGGATTTTACCACGGAACTTACGGATGGGGTCTATGGGCTTTTGGGCGCTAACGGTGCGGGAAAGACGACACTGATCAATATATTTGTGGGTATTTTGGGAAGCGATGGCGGAACGGTTTTGATTGACGGACAGGATGCAGGAACTTTGGGTAAGGACTTCCTGTCAAAAATCGGATATATGCCGCAATATCCTGTCTTCTACCGGGATTTTACAGTGATGGATTTTCTGCTGTATATGTGTGCGCTGAAAGGGATCCCTGACGAACAGGGAAAAAAACGGGCTTTGGAGCTTCTGGACATTGTCAATCTTTCAGATGCTAAAGATAAAAAGATTGGCGCTCTTTCCGGCGGCATGCGGCAGAGGGTCGGCATTGTCCAGGCGATGTTGGGCGATCCTGAAATTCTTATTTTGGATGAGCCGACAGCAGGGCTTGATCCCAGTGAACGTATCCGTTTCCGCAACCTGATCTCAAAATTCGCACAGGGGCGGACCATTTTGCTGGCCACCCATATCGTTTCCGATGTGGAGTGTATCGCAAAGGAGATTATGATCTTAAAGGAAGGCTCCTTAATAACCCAGGGGACTACCGACACATTAGAACAGAATATCTATGGGAAAGTGTGGGAGGTGACAGTAAACGGGGAAGACGCTGCCAGACTTGGCAGCCAATATTATGTCAGCAATATGAAACAGCAGGGGGAACGCTTTTTAGTGAGAATTGTAAGCGATATGCTGCCTGATTTAGACGCAGTAAAGGTTTCCCCTAACCTGGAAGATGTATTTCTGTATTACTTCCGTGGGCAATGAGCCAAGCGGACATGCTTGCATGTCCATTTGGCGAATGCCGCGAGAGTCGCAAGACCCTCCGTGGGCAATGAGTTAAGGGAGAGATAACATGACACGCTTAATCAAATATGAATTTTACAAATTATTCTGCAAGCGGTCAATACTTGTTGTGCTCATATTGTTCAGTGTAGTGAACCTGTTCAAAATAAATAGCGAATTCCACTCGTATTCCTACCTGGCGGACGGAAATGACAGCCGCAGCTGGAACAGCGTGTATTGGCAGCTTTATGAGGATTACAGAGGGGAGATCACTGCTGAAAAAATCAATCATCTTCTTTCCATATATCAGCCGTTAGCAGACGCTACGGCTGATATGACAGCAAGCACAGCCAAAGACAATCCGGATATGATGACGGGGAATATATACAGTGACCGGAATATCCTGGAAAAATACTATGTGGAGCCTATGGAATATTTCTATCATTATCGGACTTATGCGCTTCAAGTGGCAGAGAGGGCAAAGGAAAATGCCGCTGTTTACAAAGAACGGGGGCAGACTTATGAAGCACGCAAAAACAGTGTGATCTATAACCTTTATTCCGGGAGAAGCATAAAAGCCTTTGCCTATGAGGAAATGTATAACTATTATCTGAACTATGATTTTTCGGGCATATTGGTTTTATTTCTTTGTCTGTACGGGGTTGTCAGTACCTTTGTCTGCGAAAAGGAAACACAGATGGATATGCTGCTGCTGACAAGTCCGGGCGGCGGTAAAAAGACCACATTTGCTAAAATTGCTGCGGCTTCTTTGTTTGTGATCAGTGTGGCCATATGGTTTTCTGTTGTGGATTATATTGGCTTTGTGTATTTCTTCGGAACAGCGGAAGGAGGGGGTCTTCCGCTGTATGCTGTCCGCAATTTCAGCACAGCTGCGGTAAACTGTAATTTATGGCAATATGCGATTCTGTCCGCAGTGATAAGGGCAGTGGGCGTATGGACGATGAGCATGGTGTTTCTATTGATTTCCATGTTTGGGCGTAATGCTCTTGTTCCGTTTGTCGCTGATTTTGGAGCAGCCCTGTGTTTCATTATTACAGGTGCGTCGCAGAGCTGTTTCAGCAATGCCTGGCTCAAGATTATAAACCCATATTCGCTGCTTGCTAACCGCATACTATTTGGCAAGACCGAGTTTATTGGTTTGGCAGGATATCCGGTACAGAGTTTCCAGGCAGCAATTATTTTTGCCATAACCGTAGGGGTGGTTTCCATAACGGCAATGATGATGCTTTCTAAAAGGAACTCTTATTGCCGGGAGAGGAGGACAAAATGTCTGGATTTATGTACGAAGTAAAAAAGATTATGCTCTGGCAAAGGGGGCTGTTCTATATTGCCCTTGTCCTGCTCTTTGGCACGGTCTGGCTTGCCTTATCCGACAACCCTGTAGACATAGCGATGGAGCAGTATAAAAATGAATATGAATGGTATCTGGAAAAGGTAAACGGATACTGCACCGAGGAATCTTCCCTTTATCTGGAGCAGGAGGCGGAGAGAATTGCAAAAGCGAAGGAGAGGCAGAACAGCCTTTTGGAGAACTACTATGACGGGAAGATCAGTGAGAGTGAATATAAAAAGGAGAGCCGGGAAATAGAGAAGGTTCTGGAGCGTCAAAATGGATTTGAGGTTATCTATCAGCAATATCTCTATATCTGCGAAAATGCGGGGAACCGCTGTTTTCTCCAGACAAACGGATGGATGGGGCTTCTTGGCAAAGGTACGCTTAATTTCATTCTCTTCCTTGGCATTTTGCTGATTGTTACGCCTGTTTTCTGTTCTGAGTACAGCTGCCAGATGGACACCCTGATCCTGACTGCAAGGGAGGGGCGAAAAAGCGCTCTGTATAAGCTGCTCATTATTACCACGGTTGTCCTCTTCCTGTCGCTTTGCATTTCGCTTATTGAATACGGATTTTACAGGTTCAAATACGGACTGCCGGATGGGGATTATCCGATTCAGAGTATTCGTTACTTTGCAGACAGCAGCAAGGACATGTCGCTGTTGGAGGGATATGTATCTATAGGGTTGCTCCGGATGTTTGGGGGTGTGTTTCTTACGATACTCCTGATGTTCATTTCCGTTTTGGCAAAAAAGTATGCGGTCACCCTGCTGACTGGTGCGGTGTCCGTGATTATTCCCTATATAGGCTTATCGAAAACCAGCATTTACCGTCTGCCTCTGCCGCTGCCGTTTCTGCTTGGAACAGACTTTTTTGCAGGGGATATTGTTATGAGCGATGCCATGACGGGTGATGAGAAAATGATTTTTGCGGAGGTTGGCACGGTTACGCTGTTGACCCTGCTCTTTGTATCCGTGCTTTTGTGTACTTTGGCCGTTGTCTGGATTTTGCGGCGCAATTCTAACATGTGGCTGATGAAATCAGGGCAAAAGAAGCGTGGGGCGGCTTTCGCTGTCATGTTTGGCCTGGCATTGGCAGTGACGGGATGTGCAGGCCGTGGAAAAATGGGAAGCGTTGTCTATAATTCATCGGCAGGCTATGACTGTATGGGCTATGAAATCATACGGGATGCAGGGAATTTTGATTATTCTCTCAAAAATACTTCCACGGGGGAAACATATCCTTTAGCACGTTCCCCTATGTTTGGGGTATTTTCTGATGAAGAAGAAATACGTGCATTTTATGTGTGTCCGCCATATCTGTATTACACCACATCGGTTATGGAAAGCTATGTCAACCGTGTAGGAAACTATAACAGCAATATAACGAAAGTGTCAGTGGTCGAGTTGAATCTGAATACCTTTGAGGAAAAAACAATCTTTGAGCAGATGACTAATTCCGGGCGTTCTCTTTTGGGCATTGACTATGAAACGGGGGATAAATGGAAGTTCCTGGATTTTCACCACGCTTTTTTCCTGAATGACGACAACCTGTTTTTCATTGGCAATGATGGCATAACAAAAGTAAACCGGTATACCAGAAAAACTGTAAAGCTCGACATTCCTGAAACCGGAAATATTTCATTCGATGGGGAAAGCATCTTTTACAAAAATGAACAGGGGGTTTTAACAAGATATGACGTTTCCAGTAATGAAACTTACACTTATGAAAATATAGTTGCATATGATTTCTGCATGGATGAGCAGTCAATCTATTATGTTTCCAGGACGGACGGAGGATGTCTGTATTCCTGCGGCAAGGACGGGAATAACAAGGAATTGATCAGTCATATACCTGCAATGTCTGTTACCTGTGATACAGGAAATATTTATGTGTTATCAAAAGAAAGTGGTGAGGAAATCGCTTTACCCAAAAGCTATTGATTCCCGCGAGCAACGAGTCAAGTGGGCGTGCTTGCATGTACATTTGGTGGCTGCCGCGAGGGTCAACACCCCCGTTGCTTGCAGGAGGCCGCTGAAAAAGTAGATACCACCGTCTATATTTGGTATAATATAATTATCAAATACAGGTGGTGGCACTATGGTTGAACAACAACAGAATTTAGTATTAAGCCCATACATGGAAATATATGAATTAGTCGTTCCAAAAGACAACCTGCTCCTGAAAGATATGAACCTGTTGGACATGCTGATCACAAAAACAGTCCGGATTGCATTAGAAAAAGGCATTATAAAATCAAAATCCATTATTGTAGACGCAACCCATACAAGATCAAGATACAACCAGAAAACACCAAGACAGGCGCCTTTAGAACAGTCAAAGAAACTGCGGCGTGCTGTTTATGAAATAGACGGAACAATGAAAGAGCAGTTTCCGAATAAAAATACAGAAGATTCTTTGGAAAAAGAACTGGCATACTGCCATGCTCTGCTCTCGGTCATTAAAGAAAAAGCTGAGTTGTGTAGTTATCCTAAAGTAAGGGAGAAGCTGAATTTGCTGGAAGAATCTGTAAATGATGACCTTGAACATATCGAAACTTCAAGAGATGCAGACGCAAAGACAGGCCATAAGACAGCAGATAGTTCTTTCTTTGGTTACAAAACACACATAGCAATGAGTGGGGAACGTATTATTACAGCAGCCACCGTTACCAGCGGTGAAAAGACAGATGGAAAAGAACTGCCGGAACTGGTTCGCAAAAGCAGGGAAGCCGGGATGGAAGTGGAAATGGTAATCGGGGACACAGCCTATTCCGAACAGAAAAATATTGGATAGGTTATGCTAGGGTAAAGTTTTTGTAGGAAAACAGAATAGAAAGAAATAGGAAAGCACC
>OFHN01002489.1_pt1 | contig 10813 bp, 10 predicted proteins | sample 1521321 | NCBI WGS metagenome assembly OFHN01 (sample SAMEA3504130, study PRJEB24116) | mouse gut metagenome | biome: mouse gut; feature: mouse-associated habitat; material: faeces | place: Denmark | collected 2011
ACAAAAAACCTATGAGTTTATTTTGACTTTTCCGGTTCATAAATTTCAAATTATATTGGCCCGATTTTTTAGATTTGCTGTATGTTTTTATATACCTCTTTGCGCCGGACTAGCCGTTGCTTCGCGCAAATTGAACGATAATATAATTGCATATTGTGTTCAAAAGAATATGCCGCTGTCAGTAATGCCTACTATATCGCCGTTTCCGCTAATATTTCAGAGCCTTGTTGTCATAAATTTCTTTGTTATATTGTCTTTATTTTTATTATGGATGTTTCATGATAAAACGATTTCGCTAGTATTGATATTAGCCTACTGTGCTTTGGAATATGGGCCCATGAGTAGAATATTAGGTAACTATTGCCTATTTAGAGGGGCATTTAATTTGCCGGATTATTATCACTTTTTTACCCCCAATATAAAGATAATGTTGCCGATATCAGTAATTATGTTTGCAATAATCTACCATACTTTCGGTAACCATAAATGTAACATCCTTCTTTCGCGGCTGCAGAAGCCTTTGTAAAAGTATAAAGATGAAAGCGGGCATAGGGTTGTGTATTTAAATGAATGCTGGATTTCGGACGATAAAGAAGAATAGTTCAATGAACAAGAGAATATCTGTAAGAGGCGGCTGACAGGGAAACTATCTGTCAGCTGCCTCTTAATTAGTAGGAAAATGTGTGAATGGCTAAACATATCACTGAATTAAGGAGAAATTAGGAACTGAAGAGATAAGCGGGTTATGTGATAGATTGATAGGTGACAATGCCATAAGCCATTTTTAGTTCGTTAAGTTTCTTATCAATGTATTGTTTCGCGTTTCCTGAGAGGCGCATATGGGCCTTCTGGTGATGCTTTATAGAGACATCCTGAATGGATTCTTTTCTCCCAAAGGAGGCTATATAGGTGTCTGACCCTAAAGCGTCCCAGACGGAATCCAGGGGAATCCCTTCCTTGATAGGAGCGTTAATAATTTCACAATCTTTTATGACGCAATACCAGGGGTATCGCTCCATCCAGGAATACTGTTGAACCATAGCATCAGATACATGGTTGCTGTCAGAGAAGGCCGCTAGATGACCCCTGCCAATGATGACAGGCTGGTTTTTACCTCTCTTATCAGCAGATAAGGCGGCGAAGTAGATTTCGTCATCTTCCTTAATAGAGTGAACCTTAAAAGGATAATTCGAGAGGTATAGTGTTTTCCCAGACTCACTAACAGAGGTGACGGTGAAGAGGGAGTCTGCGGCGAGCCTATTATCGCTTTCTCCGTCAAATTTGAGCCAGATATTGTAGGGATATTTGATTTGGGTGACCACTTCTGTCGCCTTAAAAAGGCTACATACGAGGTCACTTTCCTTGCTGCACTTTTCCAACTCTTGCAGGATATCTTCTGTCCTGTTTAGCTCGCTCCATTTATCTAAGGCGGCCCCATACATTTGCGTACTGATAGTTTTCATGGGCCGTTTCTTATCAGGGAGAAGGCGGGCATAGGCGTCTCTGGCGTCTTTAATGATATCTGAAGTAACCAATCCACTACCAACGCTTTTGATTTTGGAGACCATATCATCGAAATAAGTGTGGAGCTCTGCTAAGATGGGCTCTTCCTTGGATAATAACAGAGATAATTCGATGTTGCTCTTGAAGCCGCCATTAGTAAAATTAGCGGAACCCAAGATAGCGTTGTCATGGTCAAAAAGATAGAGCTTGGTGTGAAGCTTTTTTACTGCGTAGACGGTGATGCCACTGTTTATCAAAAGCTCCAGAGCGTCAATGCTGTTTGCTTTGGCAATCATATCCTCCAGGTATAAGCGCGTTATGAAGGTACAAGTACTGTCTGTAGCCTTCACGGTACTGCAGAGCTTTTCAGCCATTGACAACGTTAGAAAAGGGCTGATTATTTTTATCTCTCTTTTGACTCCGTCAAAGAGGTCGAGTATCCGGTCAAAGTGGTTGTCGGTCAGCAGCTCAATCATAGAAATATGCCTCCTTTAACTGGTGTGGGTGCTCTATATATATTTGGCCTGTTATGATTCTCTATGGAGTTCTACTAAAACGACCTCCGGGCGATTATTAAAGCGCAAGGGAATGATGCTGTTTCCGATGCCGCGACTGACGACCAAGTTTGTTTTGCCTTCCGAGTAAAGGCCGGCGTCATATTTTGGGAAAAATCCCTGATTAGGAGCGATGAGGCCTCCTATTAGCGGAAGGCGAAATTGGCCGCCATGTGCATGGCCGCTGAAAACTAGGTCGATGCCGCTGCTGACGTAGGCATCAAATAACTCCGGTCGATGAGAGAGTAGAATAGTATAACAGGAGTCATCGGGGCTTAGAGCATTTAACTTGGTTTCGACCATAGAAGAGACGTCGCTCCTGGTTGTAAAATTCGGGTCTGAGAGGCCGATAAGAGTGAGAGTATCGCCGTTGCACTCAAGTTGTATCACAGTATCTTCAAGGACAACTACACTAGCTGATTCGAGCCCTATTTTGAGAGCGTTGTATTGGGGCAAGGCAGCTTCGTGATTGCCTGTGACATAGTAAACGGGCGCAATTTGAGATGCCGCCTTTGCAAAGTCGACAGCAATATCAATATTTGTGTGGCTTGCATCTACCAAGTCTCCGGTTATGACAATGGCATCCGGAGCTGTTTCGGATATTATCTGGAGCAATTTTGAGTTGCCATTCCCAAATTCGGCATTATGAAGGTCAGATACCTGCGCAATTCTAAAGCCGGAAAAACCAGGAGGTATCCTGCTGCTAGAAATGGTGATTCTGCTTACCATCAGGGCCGTATTTCCCCATACTGTCCATACGGCCAAGAAAAGCAGAGTAAATGTCAATATGGTTAGAGGGATACGCTTTTTTTGAGACAATTTCTTTTTCATAGGTATCCAATCTTTCAAATTACTATTTTCGGCTCTTATTATAGCATGGAAGAGTATCAGCGACAATGATTTTGATAGATGCAGAAACTTTGACCTGAGTGAATGCAGGTGTTGCGGTTTCATTTATCTTGGCGTGAGAACTTAAAAAATTTTTAACTACGACGTAATATGTCGAAGTAATGTGATATGATAGAGCCAGATAAAGGGGATGCAGTGAGTTTCGTGATTTTTCAGGGGAGGAGAACTTATGAGTCAGTCTGCTCGGATTCTGGTACTCTATCAACGGCTGATGGCTGGCAAAGTCATAAATAAGGCACAGCTTGCATTAGAATTTGAGACCACAGAGCGCTCAATAGACCGTGATATCTTAGCAATCCGATTATTCCTGAGCGATTCATTCTCTGGCCTTGATTTGGTCTATGACAGGAAATTGCGTGGATGCAAGTTAAAAAACCTGAGAATCAAGCAGGATATTGGGATAGGAGAGTGCTATCTGCTGACCAAACTCCTATTAGGAAATCAGGCTGTGCGGTCGGATGAGCAGGAGCGGACAGTCAACAATCTACTGTCACAACTATCAGGACAACAACGAAATCGCGTCATGCAGGTATTGCGCCATGCGCAGGCTGCTCCAGTTTCAACAAAGACGACCTCTTTGCAGCTGGTGGAAGATTTGTTGTATAGCATTGAGCAGAGAGACCGCATTTTGATACATTTTGGGACAGGCTTTCTTGATGCGCTCTGTGTCCCCTATTCAGTTGAATTTTGTGAATGTGAGGCGTATCTTGTGGCGATGGAGTTGGAGGAGAATCTGCCAAGGCTCTATGCGCTCAGCAGCATACACTCCTATCGGCCCACCAGACAGCCGTATATTTTATCCCAGGCGGAATTAGCTGCTCTACGGGAGTTGGCGGAATACGTATATGAGGGAACCGAGGAAAAAAGAATTCCTTTTGTATATAGCCCGAAAAAAGAAAGTGAGTGTGAGTCATGAGAGATTTTCAGAGCAAAGTACAAAGTTACATCGACGCCGGATTCCCGATTTTGTATCTGAACACCTATGAGGAGGGGAAAGCGGAAGAGGCAGTCAAATGTGCGGCGGGAAAGGTTCCCATACTGCTGTGGGATGGAACAGACCGCATATGCGATATTTCTGTTTCGCCGGCTGTGGTCAAATATAATACCGGGATGTATGACCTATCGGGGGTGCTGGATGACCGGCTGACCTATCAAAAAAAGCAGGTCATTGTACTAAAAAACATTGAAACCTTTATGGGAGAACCTGCCGTGATGGCCCGTCTCAAGAAAATTGCGGAGCGCAGTCACGTTGGGGCACTGGATACGTCTATCGTTATTATTTCACCTGTCCTCCAGCTGCCGAGTGAGATTGAGAAATACATTACAGTGATTGAGATGGACTACCTCACACCTGAAGAAATCCGGGAAGTTATCCAGCAATTTGTTCGAGAGCAGGAGACGTCTATCACGCAGGAATCGGAATTGGCTCTTACCAATGCATTTAAGGGCCTCTCTGAGTTCGAGATACAGAATATTTTGCAGTTAGCATATGCCGAGCATGGGGAGTTGACAACGGCCCAATTTCCGCTGATATTTAACCAAAAGCAGCAGATGATTAAAAAAGCCGGTATATTAGAGATGATTCCCTTTAAGGAAGGCATAGAAGACATTGGAGGCCTGGCCAATTTAAAGGAGTGGCTGAAAAGAAAGGCCAAAGTATTCTCCACAATGGACCAGGCGAGAGCGTTTGGAGTGGATATGCCTAAAGGAGTCTTGATTGCAGGTGTGCCAGGCTGCGGCAAGTCTTTAAGTGCCAAAGCGACCGCGCGGTTGTTTAACGTACCGCTGCTGCGCCTGGATATGGGGCGACTGCTAGGGAAGTATGTGGGTGAGTCAGAGGCCAATATGCGCCGGGCCATTGAGTTGGCGGAGGCGATATCTCCCTGCATTCTTTGGATTGATGAGCTGGAGAAGGCATTCGCCGGGATAGGTGGGAGCGGTTCTGGCGCCGAAGTGACGACCCGGCTCTTCGGCAGCTTTCTGACATGGCTCCAGGAGAAGGAAAGTCCCGTCTTTGTAGTGGCAACAGCCAACGAGATTACAAAGTTACCCCCAGAATTACTAAGGAAGGGGCGCATCGACGAGATTTTCTATGTTGGCTTACCTCAACGTGAGGAGCGTAAAAAAATCTTCGAAATCCATATTAAGAAGCGGCGGCCCGATGATTTGCAGGGAATTGATATGGGCCTGTTGCTGGATAAGACAGAAGGATATAGCGGTGCAGATATCGAGGGAGTAGTGAAAGAAAGCGTTGAACTGGTTTATACAGCCGGACGGAATAAACTGACCACAGAGGATATCTTATCCGCAATTCAAAATACTCATTGTCTATCCGAAATTATGAAAGAGCCTATTAAGAAGATGGAGCAGGAGTATAAAGAGCGTAAATTCAAAAATGCGTCCAGATAGAAAGGGGAATATGTTATGGAAGATGTTAAGGTTATGATGGCCAATGAGGAACCAGAAGTTATGTTAGATGGGTTTGGGCCTGCGGAGGCAAAGGAACTGAAAGATTTGCTGACCCGTTTTTTGAGGGAGTATGGGCAAAAGTCGCAGGAATTGAGTGATGAGGACTGGCTGAGCCAGCAGTTCCTCGTGGAATTGCCTGATATGAGCAAAGAGGAAGCCGACGCATTAAGCCAGGAGACCATGGGTGCAGTGCATGAGTATAACAACAATCTGAACTCGCTGATGGCTGCCAGAACCCAAGGTGCAAGTACGGAGGAGTGGTTTGCGGAGAAAAGCCGTGAGGCCGCTGTAGGTATCTCTGCCATACAGTTCGGCATGCGTATGGAGGAACTAGGAGATACGATAAACCAGGCAAATGCGCAGCTCTACCGCACAGTTGTGACCCAGGGCGGAGAAATTAGCCGGCAACTCAATTTGGATGGTTTTTTGGCCGAACAGCTACATGTAAATTCCTTTAATGCTGCCGCAAAGGCAAGTGACTTACCGTTTCGAGCTGAGGTATGTGTTCCGGAGGCAGGTCAGACATATGGCAAGAACTCCTTCGATGTTGTGATTCGTGGTCAGGATGGCCGGATTGCGCACCAGTACCAGTTTAAATATGGCGCTGACGCACAATCGACCATTGAGATGATTAAGCGGGGAAATTATAATAATCAGACGCTGGTAGTTCCCTCGGAACAGGTCGAGTCTGTCCAGGCTGCATTTCCTGGGAAAAGCGTTGTGTCACAGATTGGCGGGACAGAGAAGGTTCCAGTTGCCTCAGAGCCGCTGAGCAAAGCTGATGTTAAAGCAATGCAGGAGGAGATACAGTCCACACAAACACTGCCTGAGCAGGACTGGAATATGTATGATAACCGGATGCTCAGTAAGTATGTGGCGAGACAGGCCGCATTTGCCGGCATTATGGGAGCAGCTGTAGGAGCGGGACTCCACATGGCAGCAAAATTGGCGGCAGATGAGCCAATCGAGGCAGAACAGGTGGTGGCGGATGCGCTGAAGACAGGCGCGGATTCCGGGATTAAAGCTGCGGCCGCCGGCGCTATCAAGGTTGCTTCGGAGAAGGGCATTATTCACGTAATTGCACCAGGTACCCCCATGGGCCCCATTGTAAACATCGCGTGCGTCTCGATAGAAAACATTAAAATTCTTGCGCGGGTCGTCAACGGTGAACTGACAATAGGAGAAGCTCTGGACTTGATGTGCTGCAATACTGTGGCTATGTATTACGGACTTGGGTTCGGCGCCGCAGGAATGGCCATCGGCGTGGTGGCATTTGGCTGGATTCCAATTGTTGGCCCGATTGTCGGTGGGGTAGTTGGCGGTATCGTTGGCTATGCGGCTGGCTCAAAATTCGGAGAGGGAATCTATAAGGCAGCAAAGAATGCCATGCAGGTAGCTATCACAACGGCAAAAAAGATGGTACAAGGAGTAAAGAATACAGCTCGAAAAGTTGCTCGAGGCTTGGGACGCATGATTGGATTAGGATAACAGAGGAGGAATATAATCGTGGCCAAAAAGATAAGGTTTCCCCTGAAAATGGCAGAGGGAGTGGAGGTCAAGGACCTGGAGCAACTGAAGGAGCATTTTGACCTCCGGTCTGTGGTGGAGTACTACAAAAACGGTAAGCTGCTGAATTGGTTGGAGGCCCGCTATCTGGAGGGGGAGGCAGAAGCAGTCCAAAATCTGGACGATGAGGCTCCTGACTTCCAGAAAAGCCTGTGCGAAATATTTGGGGTTGAGTTTACCGGAGATGAAGTGGATTTGGAAGCCATCGCATTACGACAAGAACGGCTTAAAAAGCTTCGTGCCATTACCGATGAGGCAGAGTACATTGACAATATCGAGCGACTTGCCTTTGACCAGGAAGAATTGGCGGACCTGCTGGATGAAAATGAGAATGTTATCTACCTATGTGGAAAGAAATTCACTGTCCCGGCATCCCGAAAGGATATTACTTACATTGGCATACAGAATCCTGAGGTGCATATCAGCGGAGAAATTCCTCAGGAACGGCAGAATCTGGGTATTAGTTTCCGTGGATGCAAGGTAGATAACTTTTCAGAAGAACCGGAGCAAGAGCCGGAGCTTGTATTGCCATTCAATAATAGTCTTGACCAGAAGATTGCCATGCTATTTAGAGAGGAGTCTAAATGTTACTGTAAAGCGATTACAGAGAACTATTTAATATTTGAAAAGGTTAAGTCTATGGACTTTTGGTCACTGTACGAGGAAGATGATAAGGACGCACTTGAGGAAGGACATTATTGCCTTAACCTTTCTACTATGGAAGTAAAACGGGTTCCGGATTCGCTATGTATTCCCTTGTACCCTGTTATTTTGGGAGACCGATTAATATATCATCTGGGCGGAGAAGACCATGTAAAGTACTTTGATGCAGCCGAGGTGGAGAATGGATACCTGATTGATTGTAAGCGGTCCCAATACCTGGATGCATCTCCTGACTATGTTTTGGCCGGAATGTGGCATGAGGCAAAACTTCTGGATATCAAAAGTGGTGAGGTTTATGACTTGGATGAAACATATGGTAAGATTCTGGGCGGAGAAATCTATACTTTAGGATTGAATGAAAACCAGGTCTATAACCCGAAAACGGGAGTCACACAAGTGGCAAAAGGCGTTACATGGGATTTTTGGCCAGAAAAAGTATGCGGTGACAAGGTGTACGGTACTGTTCATGGAATCTGTGCTGAGCGTGATGTAAAGGTTATGGACAAAACGACTGGAAAGAAACGGAATCTTTTTAAATATTTCCGTTATGACTGTGACAGTCGGATTTCCATATGCGATGGCTATTGGGTTGTGGCCGACCAGAACGACTATTATAAGGACCCAATTGTAATCCGAGCGATTGAATTGGAGACCTCCGAGGTACGGAAAATAGCTTCTCTTCCTCCAGCTCACGCCAATGATATTATTGGAGTCATTAACAATTATTTCTATTACCGCACCGCAGAAAAGGTTCAGAAGGGAAGAGGTGAGAGCGAGACTGTATGGCTGTATAAGGTCAGCTTGGAAAATCCGGAGCGTCGAGAGGAAATTTGAGGTTTTAGGCAGCAATGCAGGGAGATGGTTCACCATCTCCCTGCACTGGCCTCCGCTCGACCGCAAAGAGCACAACGGTGTCTTCACGGTAACAGAGGAACTTATAAAGTATTATTTCACGGGTCCTCATTGACCCCTCTCTATATTATATATCGTTTGAGAAGCTCAATTTTGGACACTGGTTTTCGAAAAAAATTTAATTCAGCGTTATAGACAAAATGAGAGGAGAAAGGTTGTGCTAAATAACTAAGCATGCACCCTCTAAGCCACCATTCTAATCTTTTCTCACTGGCTTAAGGGGAGACAACAGAATGAATTTTACCAGAAACATAAAATCGCTTAGGGAAGTTGAGTGAGTCAATGGCCACGCATGGAATTGATTGCGAGAGTTAGTGCCTCGGCACGGTTCTTTGCATTTTGCAGCTGCTGTTTCCTTTTTGCGCTATCCTTCACGCAGAACAATGAAGGGTTTTCCATGGTGAGCTGGGCGCTTCTTAGGGAGGCTTGTAAAAGCTCGATTGTGCTTTCTGCTGGAATTCCGCAGTCTTCCCCGCGAAGAGAGCTGATAGCAAAGGTCAGTGCCTCTATATGCTTTCTTGCGTACAGACGTGCTGTGGATACTTCATTGACCTTTAAGAATAGTGAGGGATTGTCAAGCGAAAACTCTTCACCCTGCTTGGATTTTTCTAGTATCTGAATAGCATGTTCAACTGTCATTTTGCATGCCTCCTCTTTGAATTTTGGGTTCTGACAATGATGGTTTACAACAGCTGGGTTTGGAGTCAAAGGGCTAGTCGGCCCTTCAAGCGGTTGCCCATAATTCTTTCGGATAAAGGCACCACAAAGTTATTGCTTTGCCATCTATTATAGCAGCAAGTGTATAGAAAAGCAACTTGCGAAAAGTTGACGTATAATGCCGCGTATGATACAGTTATAAAGAATTTTTGATTTGGATGTGAGAATATGGGGAAGAGGCAGCCGTCCATATTTTTGGCAGAAGGAAAGAAGGCAGTCTGTCGATATTGCGGCATAGGCTTAACATTCAATGATAAAACATTTGAAATAAAGGGCAAGGGTACCAGGCAGGTTACTGAGAAAATCATGTTTTGTCCGGAGTGTGAACGCTATTATGTGACACAGGAGATGAGTCGTGAAATTCTTAAGGCCCACCCTGGATACTATATTGATGTTGCTCAATATACGCTTAAATCAAAACGAGTGCGAAGAGCGAAACTAGTAAATAATCCAGAACAGAGAGCTGAATCATCCATAAAGCCACCTGATGCTGATAGAGCTGTGACGGATGAAAAGAATGGAGGCAAGAGCCAGAGAATTGAAGTAAAACAAGAGAGTGGATTGTTTTCATCTCCGGTGTTTCTAGCTAATACTCCCAAATACCGCAGCAATGTATGTCCAAAGTGCAGCAGTGTTTTGAGTAAGGAGAAAGTCAATATCCCAATTCTTAAAATCAGTGGCGATTTCTATCGTTACCACACGGAAACAGTGGCCTATTGTAATAGTTGTAAGAGGGGGTACGTGGATAAAAAAGCCATTGAATTGATTTTGAAGCGGTTGCAGAGTGGAACCCGGCAAACCTATAAAGTAGAACTGGCAAATGTCATCGTCCAGCATGATTCGCATAGTTTGCAATATCTTGATTATCCAACACTTGACGCTGACAGTGCAATATATGTTCCGGAAGTTGGCGGTTCATTGCCATCCCTCGGGAGAACAAATGAGATGAATCTAAACCAACAGTCTTTTCTAAGTAAAATGGGGTATGCGGTTGGTGAAAATGCAGACGTAAGGCACCAGATACTTATGAAGGCTGTTAAGTTATATGGCAAAAGAAGAGTGACTGACCATCTCGCCTTCCTAATTGATACTCGCCGTGGACAGCTGGATGGAGAGATGAAATATGCGAAGGCGATTGCCATTTGGCAGGGCGATATGAAATATGTGTTTAACCTATAAGAAGGTGTGTAAATGACCTCGTCCCCAGAGGATAGGCAAGGTTTTTAGAGAATTAAGGCTTGGTTGGTCTCAAAATTGAATTTATAATGGAGAAAATGCGGAATTATGGATAAGGCCGTTACTGGAGGATAAAATGAACGTGTGTAGTTTTTATAGACCAGATGGGAGCCTGATGAGTGAAGATGAGTTTGTAAGCTACTATGGTGCACGTTACTACATTGGAGGGAGAGGAGTCCCAAGGTCATCGCCAAGCAGCAGATATGTGGAGAATACAATTGACAGGCTACTTAAATGTGGTTAGGTGATTGCGAAAGTCGCCCCAAATAGGGCAAAAAGGGATG
>OFHN01002490.1_pt1 | contig 10813 bp, 8 predicted proteins | sample 1521321 | NCBI WGS metagenome assembly OFHN01 (sample SAMEA3504130, study PRJEB24116) | mouse gut metagenome | biome: mouse gut; feature: mouse-associated habitat; material: faeces | place: Denmark | collected 2011
GCGTAGCCGCAGGAGCAGTACACGAGCTCCGCCTCGCCCGATTCCGCAAGCGCCATGAACTCGGCGGTCACGCTGCCGCCGATCTGGCCGCCGTCGGCCTCCACTTCGCGCCATTCCAGGCCGCAGCGGTCGCAGATGACCTTGTAGGCCTCGCCCATGGCGTCGTAGGTTTCCTGCACCGACTCCTGGGAGGCGTTGAAGCTGTAAGCGTCCTTCATGATGAACTCGCGGGAGCGCAGAAGGCCGAAGCGCGGGCGGATCTCGTCGCGGTACTTCGTCTGAATCTGGTACAGGTTCACCGGCAGCTCCTTGTAGGAGCGCAGCTCGTTGCGCACCAGATCCACGATGAGTTCCTCGTGGGTGGGCCCGAGGCAGAACTCGTTGTCGTGGCGGTCGCACAGACGCATGAGCTCGGGGCCGTAATCGTCCCACCGGCCGCTCTCGTGCCACAGCTTCGCCGGCTGCAGGGCCGGCATGAGAATCTCCTGGGCGCCGGCAGCGTCCATCTCCTCGCGCACAATGTCCTCGATCTTGTGCAGCACGCGCCAGCCGAGCGGCAGGAAGGTGTACACGCCCGAGGCGGTCTTGCGCAGCATGCCGGCCCGCAGAAGCAGGCGGGCACTGGCGATGTCGGCGTCCGACGGGTCTTCCTTCAAGGTGGGAGCGTACAGGTTGCTCATGCGCAGAATTTGGCTCATAGGTTCTCCAACTCTTCCATAAGGGCAGAAACAATTTCCGACTCTTGCACTTTGCGGACGATTTTACCATGGGAGAAAACCACGCCCGCGCCCGCTCCGCAAGCCACCCCAATATCGGCATCGGCGGCCTCGCCGGGGCCGTTCACCACGCAGCCCATGACCGCCACCTTCACCGGCTTGTTCACGGAGGCCAAGCGCTCTTCCACTTCTTGCGCCAGTCCGATGAGGTTCACCTGGCAGCGGCCGCAGGTGGGGCAGCTGATGAGCTCGGGGCTGCGGCGGCGCAGGTTCAGGGCGGAAAGCAGCGTCCAGCAGGCCCGCACCTCCACGCAGGGGTCGTCGGTGAGCGAGATGCGCATGGTGTCGCCGATGCCCTCTTCCAGAAGGACGCCCAGGCCGCAGGCGCTTTTGATGATGCCCTGGAAAGCCGTGCCCGCCTCGGTGACGCCGATGTGCAACGGCACCGTGGGCAGCTCGGCGGCCAGGAGGCGGTAGGTGTCGATGGTGGTCTGCACGTCGTGGGCCTTGGCCGACACGGCGATGTCCCGGAAATCGCACTCGCCCTCGAAGAAGCGCACGTCCTCGGTGGCCGAGGCCACGAGCTTCTGGGGCAGCGTGAGGTCCTGGCGGGCGGCGATGGTATCGTCGAGCGAGCCGGCGTTCACGCCGATGCGGATGGGGATGTGCGCCTCCCGGGCCGCGGCGATGACCTCGCGGGTGGCCTCCAAGCCGCCGATGTTGCCCGGGTTGATGCGCAGCTTCGCCGCCCCGCGCCGAGCCGCCTCGATGGCGATGCGGACGTCGAAGTGGATGTCGGCCACCACGGGCAGAGGCGACGCGGCGCACACGGCCTCGAAGGCGTCCAGGCAGTCGCGCCGGGGAATGGCCATGCGCACGATCTCGCAGCCGGCCTCGGCCAAAGCCTCGATCTGGGCCAGGTTCGCCGTCACATCGTCGGCCGCCGCGCAGGTCATACTTTGCACCGCCACCGGGGCGCCCCCGCCCACGGGCACGTCCCCCACATAGATGCGCCGCGTAAGGTCATGGGGCTTCATATTCTCATGCATAGACGTTCCTTCTTAATCGGAAAACCGTTTGGGCAATTATAAGGCAATTACCGGTTCGCCCAAGGAAGCCAGCGAGGGTTCGACGGGTGCCTCTCGGAGCCACACCCCCGAGGCCTGAGCCGGGCCCTACCCCCAATTCCCGAAGACGAAGCGCTGGATGTCCTGGTTCAGCATGATGACGAAGAAGCCGAGGAACAGGGCCATACCGGCCATGGACATGTAGTTCATGGCCTTCTGGGACACCGTCTTGCGGGTGCCCTTCTGGAAGATCTCCACGACGAAGCGGCCGCCGTCGAGCGGCGGGATGGGCAGCAGGTTCATAATGCCCAGGGACACCGAGATCATGGCCATGAACTCCAGCCCCTGCACGAGGCCCGCCTGGAAGAAGTCCTTCGACATGACGGCGATGCCCACGATGGACGTGGAATCGGACACCGTCTGGGCCGCCGTGGCCGGGTTGAACAGGCCCGCCACCGCCTGGATCACCATGCCGATGTACATGAAGCCGGCCTGCAACGCCTGGAGCACCGAGGCGTGGATGGTGGTGATCTCGCCGGTCTCGGGGTGCTGCACTTGGAAACCGATGACCGAGAACACGAGGATGAACACGAGCATGGCGAACAGCAGGTTCATGGCGATGCCCGCCAGCAGAATGATCGAGCGCTTCCAGAAGGGCAGCGAGCGGTACTGCTGCCGGTATTCGCTCTCGTAGAGGGCGCGCGGGTCGTCCACGGGGCGCGCCTCGCCCAGCTGGTAGGCGGCCGGTGCCGGCTTGCCGGCCTTGGCGGCCCGCTTCAGCTGGCCCTTCGTGGGGGCCACGCGCGGGGCGCGGTAAGTGTTGTACTCGTCGGCCTTGGTCGGCCCCATGACGCTGCCCCATTCCACGAGCTCCTCCAGGGCGTTGTAGGCCGCATCGTCGGAAATGCCGCAATCCCGGGCCACGTCCTCCATGTTGGCGGTGCCGCGGCGGTACACCGAGGCCAGCACCTCCTGCAGGTGCGGCTCCATCGGGCCGGCCTCCATGCCGCACACCTTCGCGTAGCCGCCGAGGGGCACCGCCGTCACGCCGAAGCGCGTCTCGCCGTGGGTGAAGCCCACCGAGGGGCCCGGCAAGCCGAGCATGAATTCCGTGACGCGCACACCGAAGGCGCGGGCCGCCAGGTAGTGGCCGCCCTCGTGAATGAACACGAGGAAGCCGATGGTGATGACGGCGCAGACGACCATAATGAGAATATCCACGCAGATTGCTCCTTTTGCATCGGGAAATGAAGAGGGGGCACCGTCGCGCGGGCCCGTTTGTTTCGTCGCCCATTATAGGAAGGAACAGACGTCCGCGCCCTTTTCGCCCTTTTGTACGCGCGAAATAACTACAAGGTGCCGACGACGGCTCCACAGTTGAGGCCGCGGGGTCGGTGCCGAAGGGGCCCTCGCCCGGCCGTCGCGGCGCGGCCCTTCGCAATCGTCGCTCACCGACACAGCGTCGCCCTTCGGTGGTCGGGGCGCCCGCCGAAGCAGGCTCCCCTTCGCAACCGGCAGAGCGCGGCGCCAGCATGCCCCTCGCCACCAGGGCTTTGGCACGCCACGACGGCGCTGGGACGGTTTCGCGACGGTTCCCGGACGGCTCCACGGCGGTTGGGGAACGGTTTTCAGGCGGCTCTGCGACGGCTCCCAGGGGGACATTGCGGAACCCTTTTGACGGTTTTGCGGCTCTAGGCTGCTAAGCGTCAGATGTTTCGGCCGCCATACGTCAACCCTTTTGATGGCACACCCCCTGCGAGACTCGGACGTCATGCTCTGCGGCCGGACATCTGACGTGCCCCACCCGTCCCGCGCGGCCCCGGTTCGCGCAGAAAGGAGTTCCCATGGATGACATCCGTCCAGCCCCCGCGCGATCCGCATCGCCCCGCGGCCGCACCATAATGAGCATGATCATCGCGTTCCTGCTCACCTTCGGCCTCTTGCCCCTCACCATGCAGCCCACCGAGGCCCAGGCGGCCCCCGAAAACCAGGGGTTTGCCTCCGTGGTCCTGCACTTCAAAGACGCCGCCTACGAAACCGTCGACTTCGCCACCTACGACGCGCCCTTCGCCGAGCGAGGCGATGCGCTGTACGTGAAGGTGAACGACGACCCCGACGCCCTTTCCTACGGGGAGCGTCTGTCTTTCGCCGTGTACGAGCACTACGCCACCTTCAACGACCGGCAGCGGGACATCACCGATCAGTGCACCTACGATGCCGCCACGGGCATCGTGACCGTTCCCGTCGCCTACCGGGACACAGCCGACACCCTCGGCATCGTCTTCGAGCTCTCGCCGGCCCACAAGGCCTACGAACGCTACGTCACCGCCGACCTTGACACGAGCGATGTCACCGTGGACTTCGCCGGAGGGGACATCACCTTCCAATCCGACATTGACGACGTGGTGGCTCAGGCCGAACACGCCGAGCCTTCGCCCCTGAAGGCATCTCGGGCCGGCGCCTTCCCCGGCACAGCGAACAAACGCTACCAGCTGAACGCCTACACACGCCTGGAAAACTTCGATGTGGACCAGCGCCATAAGCAGCACGCCTACGGCTTTCCCGAAGATATGCTGGGCTCCTACGGTTTCGGCGCCTTCTTTGGCACCACCCAGGACTACAAGAACGGCGTTTCCACGGGCACAGAATGGAAGTCTTCCGTGTTGAAGACCACCCACAGCTCCTACGATGAAACAGTGGAAGCGTTCTTCACTGAAACCATTGCCGCCCGCTTGGGCGATGAGACCGACTTCGCCATTTCCCGCAGCGGCGACAGCTACCGCGCCCGCTACGTCACCCGCGGCGGTTCGTTCCAAGATGCGGGCTATGGCCCCGGCGAGGCCCCCGCCAACAAGGCCATGGTCCATGGCACCTGCGGTTCTGCCGGTGTCGCCAATGGCCACGGTGCCATCATGGCGAACCACAGCGGCGACAACTACATCGTGTACAAGGGCGCCTATACCGGCTCCCAGTCGAAGTACCAGGGCTGGCTTAAGTTCTACTACAAGTTCGATACCCAGTCGGCCTCCACAGGCCAGACCTTCCAAGACGTGGTGGGCTATCTGCTCGTGGCCCCGCCCAACACCGGCTCCGCCCAGCTGGTGAAGGAATCCACCGATCCTGCCATGACCGAGGGCAACGACCGCTACAGCTTCAAGAACGCCGTATTCGCCGCCTTCGCCAAGAAGAGCGATGCCCAGAAGGCCCTGGCCAAGGCCGAGGCCGGCACCTGGGAGACCTGGCGCGAGGCCCGCGATTGGGCCCGCGATGCTGCCGATATCGTGTTTACCACGAAAGAAGACGGAAAGAGTGCTATTGTCGAGGACATCGAGGGCGGCGACTATTTCGTGGTCGAACTGTTCGCGCCCAAAGGGTACCGGCTCGCGAGCGACATCAAGCCGCTGACCGTCGAGCCCACCTCCGACGCGGACGAACCTTCCACCGTCACCTTCGCCGATGTGCCCTGCACCGGGTCCATCGACCTGCTGAAGCAGTCCAACAACCCCGGGCTGACCGCAGGCAACCAGTGTTACCATCTCGAAGGAGCAACCTACGGCGTATACGAAGATGCTGCCTGCACGATTCTCTACGATACCCTGCAGACAACCCTCGACGAAAACGAACACGGCTACGCTCGCCTCGATTCCGTGCCTTTGGGCTCCTATTGGGTAAAGGAGATCGAAGGTCCCGTGAAAGGCTATGCCATTGACCCCGGCGTGTATCCGGTGAAGGTTACCGCCGATGCCACCGCCCGCGTGAACGGCACGGCCGTCACCGATGCGGCCAAGCTGAACCCGCTGGACATCTTCCTGCACAAGAAGGATGCCCAATCCGGCACGGCGCACCCCCAGGGCGGCGCCACCTTGGGCGATGCCCACTTCCGCATCAATTACTACGACGTGGAAGGCGCCACCGCCGAGGCTGTGGCCGGACGGACCCCCAAGGCAAGCTGGGTCGTGCGCACCAACGACGAGGGCATCTTCTCGCTGAAGCAGGGCGAGGGCACGTTCATGCATGAGGACGCCGCGGGCGTGCAGACCGAACTGCCCTACAAGGTGGAGGGCCCGGCCTTCTACCACCTGCAAGACGGCACCCCCGCCATGCCGCTGGGCACCTACACCATCCAAGAGGTGAAGGCGCCGGAAGGCTACCGTCTCGATGGCACCGTCCACGTGCGCCACATCTCCGATGACGGCGGCGCCACCGAGGCCGTGAACGTCTTCAACCCCGAAGAGGACGGCGACACCGTGACCGACCAGGTGATGCGTGGCGATTTGCGCTTCCTGAAGCGCGTCGACGGCGGCGCCAAGCTGGCCGGCATCCCTTTCAAGCTCACGTCGAAGACCACCGGCGAGTGGCACATCCTCGTCACCGACAAGAACGGCCTCGCCTCGACGGAGTCCACGTTGGCCCGGCCCCATTCCGTGAACACCAACGGCAACGACGCCCAGTTCCGCGCCGAGGACGGCTCGTTCCGCATGCCTCTCGTGGTGGACATGGAGGCCCTGGACGGCACTGCCGGCATCTGGTTCGGGCTCGGTGCCGGCGGCGCACCCGTAACGGTGCACGACGGTTTGGGCGCACTGCCCTTCGACACCTACGAGCTGGAGGAACTGCCCTGCCCGGCCAATGCCATCTTCCAGATGATTCGCGACGAGGTTGTCGTGGGAGAAACCGACGACGACCAGACCATCGACATCGGCACCCTGAACAACACCACCCAGGGCCGCGCGACCATTGCCACCGATGCCTACGATGGCCTGAGCAACGACCTTTCCGATGCCGTCATCAGCGCCGACAGCGAGGCATCTATCGTCGACCGCGTCACTTACGAGGGACTTGAGCCCGGTGTGACCTACACGCTGGAGGCCGTCCTCATGGACAAAACCACCGGCGAGCCCTTCTGCGCCAACGGACAGCCCGTGGCACACACCCTGGAGTTCACCCCTGACGACACGAGCGGCTACGTGAACGTGCCCCTCTCCTTCGACGCCTCGGAGATTCGCGAGACCCGAGAGCTGGTCGTGTTCGAGACCTTGAGGCGCAACGGGATAGAAGAGGCAGCCCACCGCGACCTGAACGACCTGCGCCAGACCATCACCGTGAATCCCATCGCCATTAAGACGCTGGCGAAAGACAGCGTCAGCGGCACCCACGAAGGTGTTCCGGCTGAAACAGTGACCATCATCGACACCGTCACCTACCAGGGGCTCACCCCCGGGTTCGAGTACCGCATGGTGGCGCTGCTCATGAACAAGGCCACGGGCGAGCCCATGACCGCAGACGGCCAGATCGTCTCCGTGGAAAAGACCTTCGTTCCCGAAGAGGCCAACGGCTCGGTGGATATGGAGATCACCGTACCCGGACTCGATTTGGAAGGAGTGAGCCTCGTCGTGTTCGAGTCGCTCTACCACAACGACGTGGAGGTGGCCCTGCACGCCGACCTGAACGACGAGGGCCAAACGGTCACCTACGGGAACCCGGACTTTCCCCTGCCGCCCACGGGCAGCTACGAGGAGCCGGAACAGCCTGGGCCCGCAGAGGAAGACGCCGAACCCGGCCTAGAGCGCGGCCCGGGCTCCGATCGCGGAACGTCGGTGGTACGGCCCTTGGCCCAAACGGGCGACGTCCTCGGCTTAGCGGCCGCCGGCCTGGCAGCCATGGCCGTCGTCAGCGGTGTCGTCCTCGCCCTGGCCCGGAAGCGCCGAAGCGCCCGCTAGGCGGCGCACCACGAGCGGGCGAAAGCGCGGGCCCACCGGTCCACGGCCTCCAGCTGGTCGAGGGATTCCACGACCTGCACGCCTGCCCGCTCGTGGGCGTCCATCGCGGCCTCCACGCAGGCGGCAATGTCCAGGTAGGCGATCTGCTCGGCCAAGAAGGCGGCCACAGCCACCTCGTTGGCGCCGTTCATCGTGCAAGCCGCCGTGCCGCCGCGCCGCAGGCAGTCGTAGAGCCAAGGCCAGACAGCGGAAGGTGTCCGTATCGGGGGCCGCGAACTCCAGGGTGCCCAGGGTGCGGAAGTCCAGCGGCGCTACGGGGGCCTCCCACCGATCGGGGTAGGACAGGGCGAACTGGATGGGGATGCGCATGTCGGTGGTGCCGAGGTGGGCCTTCACCGATCCGTCGGTGAATTCCACCATGGAGTGGATGGCGCTCTGGGGCTGCACCACCACCTCGATCTTGTCGTAGTCCATGGCGAACAGGTGGTGCGCCTCGATCACCTCGAGGCCCTTGTTCATGAGGGTGGAGGAGTCGATGGATATCTTCGCCCCCATGTTCCACGTGGGGTGCGCCAAGGCCTGGGCCGGTGTGATGCCGACAAGCTCGTCGCGGGTGCGTCCACGGAAGGGGCCGCCCGAAGCCGTCACCCACAGCTTCGACACCTCGCGGACGTTCTCGCCCAGCAGGCACTGGTAGATGGCCCCGTGCTCGGAATCGATGGGCATGAGCGCCCCCGCCGGGCCTGTGACCGGAGCCGCGCCATCGGCACGGCGTTGCTCGTCGAGGCCCGGGCCGCCGGGGGCATGATGAGGTCGCCGCCCACCACGAGGGACTCCTTGTTGGCCAGGGCCAGCACTTTGCCGGCGGCCAGCGTGTCGTAACTCGCCCGCAGGCCGGCAGCGCCCACCAGGGCGTTCACCACCACGTCGGCCTCGGGCAGGGTCGCCAGAGCCGCCACGGCCTCGGGCCCCACGCCGAAGGAGGCATCGTCCGCGCCCGACGCGGTCGCCATCTCGCGCACGAGGGTGCGGCCCTCATCGCAACGCGGGTCGTCGGCCAGGGTCGGGTCGCCCACGGCCAGGTGGCACACGCCGAATTCCCGCGCCTGGGACAGCAGCTCGTCCACGCGGCCATGCACGGCCAGGCCCACAATCTCCAGCTGGTCGCCATGCTGGCGCACCACATCCAACGTTTGGGTGCCGATGGAGCCGGTGGAGCCGAGAACGACAATGCGACGCTTGGTCATAGCCCTGCCTTTCGCGCGATGGAATCGTTTGCCCGCCGCGCTACAGCACGACGTAGGGAATGCAGCCGCCGGCCACCATGAGGATGGCCGCCGTAATGGAGGTGAGGAACAGCGAATCGCTCCGATCGAGCAAGCCGCCGTGGCCCGGCATGATGGTGCCGGAATCCTTGAAGCCGGAATTGCGCTTGATGCGGCTCTCGGCCAAATCGCCCAGCACGCCCATGCACCCGGAGATAACGCCGAAGACGAGGGCCTGGGGAATGCTCATCACGATGCCGGGCACGAAGGAGATGGCGCACCAGAACAGCACCGAGCCCACGAGCCCCGCGAAGAACCCTTCCCAGCTTTTCTTCGGACTCGTGCGCGGCGCCAGCTTGTGCTTGCCTATTTTGCTGCCCACCAGGTAGGCGAAGGCGTCGTTGGCCCACACGCTCAAAAACAGCAGCAGCACTACCAAACCGCCCCACGGCTCCGGCAGCGATACGCGGATGACGATGAGGCCGCACAGCAGAAGCCCCGTGTAGGCCGCGCCGAAAAAGCTGACGCCCACATCGGGAATGCGGGCCCGCAGCCAGAACACGTACCACACGAGCAGGGCCAGCAGCAGCGCCAGGCTCACCAACATGGCCCCCACCAAGCCCGCCAAATACACGCTGAGCGGGTACAGCACCGCCGCGATAATGCCCAGCATCTCGTTGGGCAGCTTGGCATCGGAACGCAACATGTAGAAGAACTCGCCGGCGCAAATGCCGGCCACGGCCATGAGCATGAGCACCATGGGAATGTTCCCGGCCAGCACGCACACCACGGTGACCGCCGTGTACACCACGCCCGTGCGGAAACGCACCTGCAAGTTCGAGGGGTTCTTCAATTTCTCGGGCGTTTTGTCCAGAGCCTTCTGCTTCAGCTGGTCGCGTTTCTCCTGGCGCGTCTCGCGCTTCTCCTGACGCGCCTGGGCCTCTTCATCGGTGAGGTCGTAGTGCCAGGGAGGCCCCGGAGGAGCCGACTCGGGATCGCATACCAGCGGGGGCAGCTCCCGCTGCTCGTCCTCCTCGGCAAGCAGGCCGAACCCGATGCGGTCGCCCTTGCCCTCGTCGGTGCGGTCGGAGGCCTTGCGCCCGGACGACCCTTGGCGCAAGCGCTCCCGCGCCCGTCGGGCCCGGCTCTTCTTCTCGTCGTCGGACAGGCCGCCGCGCATTAGGCCACGCCCCCGAAACGACGGTCGCGTCCCTGGAAGTCCAGCAGGCACCGGAGAAACTCGTAGCGGTCGAAGTCGGGCCACAGCACATCGGTGACCACGAACTCGGAATAGGCGATCTGCCACAGCAGGAAGTTCGAGATGCGCATCTCGCCGGAGGTGCGGATAACCACGTCGGGGTCGGGCATGCCGTAGGTGTACAGCCCGCGCTCGAACATCTCCTCGGTGGGGGCAATCACCTCGCCGGTCTCCTCGGCCATAAGCACCGCCTCCCGCATGCAGCCCTCGCAGGCCCGCAGGATCTCCTGGCGGCCACCGTAGTTCACGGCCACCACCAGCGTCATGCCGTCGTTGTCGCGGGTCTTTTCCCAGGCGGCGTCGAAGGCATCGCGCGTTTCCTGGGGCAAGGGCGACAGGTCGCCGATGGTGCGCACACGCACGTGCTCGGCATGGAGCCCGTCCACCTCGGCCAGCATGGTCTTGGCGAACAAGTCCATGAGCCCCACCACCTCGTCTTCGGGCCGCTTCCAATTCTCGGTGGAAAACGAGTAGATGGTCAGGTACTTCACACCCAAATCCGAAGCGCACCGAATGGTCTCGCGCACCGCCTCGATGCCGGCCTTGTGGCCGCGCAGCCGGTTGAGCGCACGCTTCTTCGCCCAGCGCCCGTTGCCATCCATAATGATGGCCACCGACTCGGGCACCCGCGCACGATCAAGCGCTGCCGGGTCGAGTCCCGCCGGCGGATCTGGAAATATGTAATCTAAATCTTTAACCATATCATTTCTCGCAGGTTCGCCCAAGGAAGTCAGCGAGGTTGCGACAGGTGCCTGGTATTGTGCTGAGCGAACAGCCCAGTGGGCTG
>OFHN01002491.1_pt1 | contig 10807 bp, 6 predicted proteins | sample 1521321 | NCBI WGS metagenome assembly OFHN01 (sample SAMEA3504130, study PRJEB24116) | mouse gut metagenome | biome: mouse gut; feature: mouse-associated habitat; material: faeces | place: Denmark | collected 2011
TGTACTGGCTGCTGCCTTGTCCTCCGCCAGTATGTTCCTCACCTCCTCGTCTACTTTGATTTCCAAGGACTTGACTTCCGCCTTGGGCATTAAGATTGCACCTGAGAAGCAAATTAATGTCTCTCGCATTTTCATGTTTATCTTAGGCATTATCTCTATTATCGTCTCTGTTTACAGTTCTGAGATGGTCGCTCTATTGGGAACCTTTGGCTGGGGTACATTAGTCAGCGCCACCTTCCCAATCTTCGTAGTTGGTCTTCTCTGGGAACACTGTACCGAGGCAGGAGCCTTGGTTGGCATTGCCTACTCCTTTGTGTTTAACATTCTTCCGCTGGTAACCGGCTTTGCTTATCCCTCTGCCTTGCCTGGATACTTTATTACCTCAGCTGTTGCAGTAGCACTGACCGTGGTCGTATCCTTGGTTACCCCCAAGCCCAAGCTCAGCGAGTCCATCAAGGCTGTGATGGACCTATAAGTTACATACTCTTTCTCCTCTCCTTTCTGCGTTTGGACAGGCCCTATATTGGGCCTGTCCAAACCAAATAAGGACCCTCTCTACAAATCATCATCACAAAAAGGAGATAACGACAATGAACAACAGTTGGATTGGCAACTATGCTTTCGCCCGCACCAGATTGAATCCCAATAGCACAGCAGTAGTGGACCTGGATACCGGAAAGGAATACACTTATGGTGATTTAGACCGCCGCGCCAATATTTTGGCAAATCTTCTGCGGGACAAATACGGCATCCAGAAAGGGGACCGGGTAGCCTACATCAGCCGCAACCGGGTGGAACTCCTCGACGGCTATTTCGCTACTGGCAAGCTGGGGGCCATTTTAGTTCCCTATAACGCACGTCTCTCCGCCGAGGAGCTGACTCAGCTGATGAACAATGAACAGCCCAAAGTTCTGATTTACGAAGGTGATTTCGCCGCGAATGTTGGAAAACTTAGCGGTGTCCTGGAGGATTTCGTAGTGCTGGATGGAAGCGACAATCCATTGAATCATCCTCTCTATGACGAGCTGCTAGAAACTGGGAATCCGGCTTCTGTCTCCTGCCCGGAGCTGCAGCTGGAGGACATCCATCTCATTATCCACACCGGTGGCACCACTGGTTTGCCCAAAGGCGGCCTGATTTCCCACAAAGGCGAAATCTTCAATTCCTTCAGTGAAATTTGCACTTGGGGCCTGCGCTATGATGATAAAGCTCTGATTTTGCTGCCTCTGTTCCACACTGGCGGTTGGAATCTGCTTACCCTTCCTTTGCTCCATGCCGGCGGCTGCATCTACCTCAGTCGGGCCTATGACCCCAAACAGACCATCGAAACAGTGGAAAAGGAGAAACTGACCTACCTCTTCGGCGCCGCTACAATTTTCCGTATGATGGTAGAACAGCCCGAGTTTGCCGACGCTGACCTGTCCAGTTTGAAATGGATTATGGCTGGAGCTGCCCCTACTCCTTTGAACATCATGCAGATATTCTGGAATAAGGGACTCAAATTTGTTCTGGGCTATGGCATGACCGAAGCTGGTCCCAATAACCTGTCCACCCCACCTCAGTTCGTCCCTCAGGAGGTTATCGAGAAGAAGTACGCCTCTGTTGGCAAACCCTTCTATCTCTCTCAGCCTAAGCTCATTGATGATGATGGCAATGAAATCACAACTCCGAACACTCCTGGGGAGCTTTTGTGGAGTGGTCCACAGATTTTCTGTGGCTATTGGGGCAATGAAGAGGAGACCAAAAACACTCTTATTGACGGCTGGGTTCACACCGGTGACATGGCCACCTTTGACGAGGACGGCTTTTACTACATTGTAGGCCGCAAGAAAAATATGTTCATTAGTGGCGGCGAGAATGTTTTCCCACCCGAGATTGAAAGTGCCCTTTATGAAATCGAGGCTATCCGAGAAGCTTGTGTTATTGGTGTGCCCGATGAGAAATGGGGAGAGGTGGGCAAAGCCGTCGTTTCGGTGAAACCTGGCATGACCATTGACAAAGAAGGGGTGTTGGCCGGCCTAAACGGAAAACTGGCTCGCTACAAGATTCCCAAATACGTTACCTTCGTGGATGACATCCCCAAAAACAATGTGGGTAAAATCGTGGTTCACGAAATTCAGAAGCTGTACGGGGAAGCGAGGGATTGATATTTATGGCAAAGAAACATAACGTCGGCATCCGCAACGTTGGCTCCTACGTTCCGGAGGGAATTCGAGACAGCGTATATATCAGTGAGGTCTCTGGTATCCCGGAGCCTGTCATTCGAGAGAAATTTGGCATTAAGCAGGTTCACAAGGCTGGCCCGGAAGACACTGTCTCCGGGATGGGCACAAAGGCTGCTCTCCGGGCGCTGGGCGACATTGCTCCCGATGAGTTGGATATGGTGGTGTACTGCGGCAGCGAGTATAAGGACTACTATATGTTCAATTGTGCAGCTCGCATTAAGGAAGATTTAGGCGCCAAAAACGCTGTAGCTTTTGAGATTCATAGTCTTTGCTCTGCTGGAGTCTACTCTCTGAAAATCCTGAAGGCTATGATGCTTCAGGACGAGAGTTTGCGAAAGGTACTGCTTGTATCCTCCTCCAAAGAAGGGGACCTCATCAACTACAAAGACACAGACAGCCGGTTTATGTTCAACTTTGGTGACGGTGCTGCCGCTGTGGTGCTGGAACGGGACCTTGGCAGAAATGTCATTCTGGAGAGTTCCATGATTGTAGATGGCCAGTTTTCCACCGATGTCTATGTCCCAGGCATCGGCTGCGTTAATCGTGACAAAATCGATACAATGTCATTTGAGGACCGGCATCTGCGGGTACGAGATTTAAAGGATATGAAAGTCCGCCTTGACCCCGTCACTTTGGACAATTTTTGCAAGGTGATGGACCAAGCAGTGGAACGCAGCGGTTATACAAAAGCCGACGTCGGTTTCGTTGCACCCATTTGCATGAAAAAATCCATGTTGACTGGTTTGCTAAATCACTTCAACCTGACAGAAGAAAAGAGTTTTCTGTTGGAGGATTATGGGCATTGCCAATCTGCTGACTGCTTCCTTTCTATTGAGGAAGGGTTGCGGCATGGCCGCTTGAAAGATGGAGACTTAGTGGTGACTATTGCGGCGGGTACCGGCTACTCCTGGGCATCTACAGCCATCAAGTGGGGGCCCTGGGATGAATGAGCCATTCTATATCCCTTATGAGGAAATCGAGGTAGGTGCACAGGCTAAACGCAGCTCAATTATTACAGAGGACATTGTAAGTCGGTTTTCCGCTCTCATCGGTGACACGGACTCCTTTCATGTCAGTGATGAACGGGCCGCAATGACTGTCTTCAAAAGGCGCATCGCTCATGGCATTCATCTCGCAACCTTTATCTCAACTCTGGTAGGACAGGAATTGCCTGGTTTTGGTACGATATACTGTTCCCAGACCTATGACTTCAAAAAACCGGTCTATCTCAATGAAACTATCACAACGGAAGTAGTGGTTCTAGAGAAATTACCTCACCACCGGTTACGTATGGAAACAAGAGTATATGATGGCAATGGTGATATTGTGCTGGATGGTATTGCTGTCGTAAAGTGCTATCGATAAAGCCGTTATGCTGTAAAACGGAGATTTATAAAAACTGCTGACTACAGTTCTATAAATCTCCGCTTTTTAAAATTACAAGCTATTCAACAAAATGAACATTATAAGGAGGCGCAATCAATGAAAAAATCACTCCAATCTCGTATAGTTGCTGGACTCATCTCCGTTGTCCTCATACTTACGATGACCTGCTTTAGCCCTGCTGCCGCTGCCGATTATACCTCTGACACTTATCAGTATGCTGGTATGTTTGGCAATTCCTCTGACCTAATCAATGGCTATACATTAGGCAATCCTGTCGGCATCGCAAAAGACTCAAACGGCTACTTTTATGTTGCCGATATGGCTAATAACCGCATTTTAAAATTGAATTCTGCGATGCAAAAAGTAGATTCAATTACTGATATCGATATGCCACTATTCGTCTATGTGGATAACAACGACTACATCCTAGTAAATGAGCTAGGTAGTAATAAGATTCTGAAGTACTCTCAAAGTCTTGAACTAGTCAACTCATGGGGAGGCCCCGGCATAGATGAGGGAGAGTTTAATATCCCACGCTCTATCGTTCAAGACAGTAGGGGGAATTATTATGTAAGTGACGAATTGAACCATCGGATTCAGAAATTTACTGAAGATGGGGAATTTATCGAGGCTTTCGGTTCTTATGGAAGCGCTACTGGCCAGTTTGCGGTACAGCAAGGTCTCTCTATTGATTCAAGTGACCGTCTTTATGTGGCTGATACTTATAACAACCGAATTCAAGTTTTCCAAACATATCCTTCCTGGGAATACGTCGGCTCCTTTGGCACTTATGGGGTCTATAATGCACTCAACGCAACAAGCTTCCAAGCCGATATTATGAACCACCCCAGAGGCGTTTATGTTGACAAGGCTACTGGCAAAATAGTGGTAACCGATAGCTCCAACAACCGCGTAATGGTCTACAATAGCTTTGAACAAGGATTCTCTTTCTACCAATCGCAAAACGGGTATCTTGGCATGAGTCTACCGACACATGCTATCATGGATAACGGACTGCTCATTGTTTTAGATTCTCATAGCCGGATTTTGAAGTACAATTCCATATTAAATAATACCAATTTGTTTACTGAACATGGTAATTACCGCAACGCCGCAGGAGTCGTGTCGAATGCACAAAGCGTGTGTGTCGACCAAAAAACCGGAAAAGTATATGTAAGTGATTCCTTCAATCATCGCATACAAGTCTTTTCTAAAGACGGTGCATTTTTGAGTAGTATGGGTGGTATTGGTGGGCCTTATGGCTATGGAACTGCTCTGAACTATTTCTGGTATCCCAAGCAACTGGCATTTGATAAATATAGCAGTCTCTATGTCGCAGATTTTGGCAACGGCAGGGTGGTAAAAAAATATGCTGCAGGCCCAAGTTTTATCGTCGCAGCTGCGGTAGCTCAACCTTGGGGCGTTGCGGTGGATGATTCAGGCTATCTTTATGTATCGGATTGGTCAACTGATTCTATTAAGGTTTTTTTCAATGGAATGCAGGTGCGCTCTTGGGGTGGTAGTGGAAGTTCCTCTGGTAAATTTAATAAACCTTGTGACTTAAAAATAGGCTCTTATAAAGGAACAAAAGCTCTTTACGTCGCAGATTGTGGGAACAATCGAATCCAGATTTTCAGCCTTAGCGGCAGTTACCTTGGAGAACTTGGCACACCTCAAACCAATCCTTTGCAATACTATGACACGGCTAAGGCTGAAGGGTCCATGTTGCTCCCGTACGGAATCGCTATTGATGCAAGGGGAAATATCGTTGTGTCAGATACATCTCACAAATGTATGAGAATGTACGATTCCTACGGCAACTTACTGGAGACCTGGGGGACGATGTCTAGCAGCAGGGGCAATTTCTTTTCCCCGATGGGTTGTGATATCAACACTTCAACAGGGCGCCTTTACGTAACAGATGGCGTGTTGCAGCGACTCCAATATTACGATTTGAAATAAATTCTTCTCTGCTCCTGATTTATGCGAGCAAAACAGTGGGCAGGTAAAGATTGTCATCTAAGGAGATAGAAATGCTGGAAAATTTGTTTTGCCTTGGGTTTATCGGCGCAGCTATCGCCGGCCTATTTGCAGTAGTTCAGGCAAAGAAAGTTATGTCTTACTCTGAAGGCACCGATAAGATGCAAAAAATCGCCTTGTCTATCCGTGAGGGTGCCGATGCATACCTAAAACAACAGTACAGCGCTGTTTTTAAGGTTTTTGCGGTGGTGTTTATCATATTGCTAGCCATCGCTTTTGCCTCAGATGGACAGATGCTGTCGAAGTTCACTCCCTTCGCGTTTGTAACTGGCGGAATATTTTCAATGTTGGCTGGCTTCGTGGGCATGAAGATTGCTACAAACTCTAACGCCCGCACTGCTCAGGCAGCCTCGGAGAGCCTAAACAAAGGCCTTAGGGTCGCATTTTCCTCCGGTTCTGTGATGGGATTTACAGTAGTCGGCTTGGGTATGCTGGATATCACTATGTGGTTTTTCCTGCTCCGCTACGCTTTTGGCGTAGATGACCCTGTTACCTTAGGCAATATCATGGTTATGAACGGCATGGGGGCCTCTTTCATGGCATTGTTTGCCCGAGTGGGCGGCGGTATTTACACCAAGGCAGCGGATGTAGGTGCAGACCTAGTAGGAAAAGTGGAAGCAGGTATCCCAGAGGATGACCCTCGCAACCCCGCCACTATTGCTGACAACGTAGGGGATAATGTTGGCGATGTGGCCGGCATGGGAGCGGACCTTTATGAATCCTATGTAGGCTCTATCTTAGCCACTTTTGCGCTGGGGGCTGTTGGAGGCTACGGGTGGAACGGGATGCTGCTACCCGTTGCTTTAGCTGTGTGCGGTATTATTTGCTCTATTCTTGGCTCCTTCCTGGTAAAAACCAGGGAGGACGCTACTCAGGAGTCTCTGCTGAGAAGTCTACGAATAGGAACATATACTGCTGCTGCATTGGCAGCTGTCTTAGCCGCACCGTTAACTTACTTCATCCTTGGAAACTGGGGGGTATACATTGCTATCATCTGTGGATTGATTGGAGGCTGTGCTATCGGCTACTTCACGGAGTACTATACTTCAGATACTTATAAACCAACTCAGGAGCTGGCTGCGGCTTCTGAGACAGGCTCGGCTACCATCATCATCGGCGGAATATCTTTGGGTCTCAAGTCTACACTGACATCAATTCTCATTGTGGCAGCAGCTGTTCTTGTAAGCTACTTTGCCGCCGGCGGCTCCGTTCAAATCGTGGACGATTCTGGCGCCTTCACCACCGCTTTCAATCAAGGTCTGTATGGTATCGGTATCGCAGGTGTCGGAATGTTATCTACGCTCGGTATCACCTTGGCCACTGATGCCTACGGTCCGGTGGCCGACAACGCTGGTGGCATCGCCGAAATGAGCGGTCTACCCAAAAGCGTTCGCCAGCGCACTGATGCTCTGGACTCTCTAGGCAACACCACTGCAGCTACTGGGAAGGGCTTCGCCATTGGCTCTGCTTCTTTGACCGCATTGGCTCTGCTGGTAAGCTATGTCAATATCGTCCAAGGAATCACTTCAGAAATGCTCAACTTCACCCTTACCAGTCCTTCTGTATTGGTAGGCCTCTTTATCGGCGCTATGCTGGCGTTTGTATTTACGGCCTTTACAATGAGCGCAGTTCAAAGAGCTGCCCAGTCTATTGTGGTGGAGGTTCGCCGTCAATTTAAAAATATCCCTGGTATTATGGAATATAAAACTGACCCAGACTATGCATCTTGCGTAAGTCTCTGCACTAAAGGCGCCTTACATGAAATGATTTCACCAGCTGTCCTTGCCATTGTTGTGCCCCTCATCACAGGCTTGGTCCTTGGTCCAACCGGAGTTGTAGGTCTGTTAGGTGGAGTATCTGTTACTGGCTTTGCTTTGGCGGTATTTATGTCCAACGCAGGCGGGGCCTGGGATAATGCAAAGAAGTATATTGAATCCGGACATCACGGCGGAAAGGGGTCTGACCAACACAAAGCCGCTGTTGTGGGAGATACGGTAGGTGACCCCTTCAAAGACACATCTGGCCCTTCTCTAAACATCCTAATCAAATTATGTTCAACTGTCTCTATCGTGTTTTCAGGCCTGATTGTTACTTTCAATCTAATAAGTATACTATGAATAAGTCTATATTTTAATGTACGTGTTTAGGAGGATAACGGTATGGTTATTTTAGGAATCAATTCCAGTCCTCGTGAGAAGGGCAATACAAGCATATTTCTGGAAACCGCACTTTCCCATGCAGCTAGCTTAGGTGCTGAGACATCTTACATCTGGCTTGGAGACAAAAGTCTGAAAGGCTGCCGTGCCTGCTACGGATGTGCACAGGCAAAGCACTGTGTTGTAGAAGATGACTTCCAAGGCATTTTTGACGAGATGGTTCGTGCGGATGCCATTCTCCTTGGAACGCCCGTCTATCACGCTTCCATGACCGCCGAGATGAAAGCACTTTTGGATAGAGCCGGCTTCTCTGGGCGCTGGGCTGCTAATGCGATGAAGGCGACAGGGGAAAGTTATCAGTGGTCTGGCAACGCATTCTCTGGTAAAGTAGTTGCTCCCATCACAGTAGCCCGGCGCACAGGGCAGGCATTGGCCTTATCCGAGCTTTTGATGTGGGCCGCTTGTAACGACTGCATTATTGTCGGAAACACATACTGGAATATGGGGGTCGCCGGCAAGGGCGGAGCGGTCAATGCAACGGAGGATGAGGAAGGTCTTGGAATCATGCGGAGCCTTGCCGAGAGAGTCGTCTACACTGTTGAAAAATTGACCAGATAAATTTAATCATCTAAGCTTCAATACGGGGCTAGCTTTTTTGAAAAGCTGGCCCCACTTCTATTTCGGTCAAAGTCTCGACATTGGACACTTCTTTTGTTTATACCTACCAAGGTTATCGGGGCATAAAAGACTTTTGACATATAGTGTATACAATGGTAAAATTATGTTGAAAAAGATTGCATTGCAGCTTAATGTTTTTCATTTATATATGGTATCCAAGCACCTAATCTGAGATACCTATGCAGTATGGAGTTTAGGGGGAAATGATATGAGTCTGATGTTATCGGGCTATTCCGAACATGGATGTCAAGAATTCATAATGCCTGAGAAAGACAATTCCAACCACTGCATCATTTTGGACCATAGCATATTCGGAACTATAGAGGATATTTATCTATATTTTGATATCATAGATAGTAAGTGGCGCTTTTTAAATACTTCCAGCAACTGTGTCTTGGATAGACACAGCATCGCCCTCGGAAAGATAATTGAATCAGGCGATATCATACATCTATCTGAGGGCAGTATCCGTATCGCCATCATTGCCATTGAATTTTCATCGGATATCAACGGGTTGAGAAAATTCAAGCTGGAAAACGCAACTTCCATTTCTATCGGAACCGAGCACGACAATAATATCATTGTACGGAATACCCCTCTAATTTCCCGTCATCATGCGATTTTAACTATGAATCATAATAGTTGTGTAGTTCTAGACCAAAGCAGTAACGGTACCTTTGTTAATGGGCGGCGGGTCCACGGCTCAGCAACTCTGGAATACGGCGATTGTATCTCTCTGTTTGGCGTCCAGCTAATCTGGTTGGGCAACATCTTGGCTGTGGGTAATAAGTGCGGCCAAATTCAATGCTCCTTGCCAAGAATTCCCTGCACTAATGCTATCGCCCCACTCAATCCTGCTAACTCACAGCCTAACGAAAAACACTATTTTAGACGCAGCCCACGAAATATGCCCCAGTTCTATGCTGAAAAAATAGAAATTGACGCCCCCCCTCAACCGCAAAAGACAGTCCGGCGTCCTCTCTTACTTACCATTGGTCCGTCTCTTACGATGGCACTTCCTATGATAATTGGGACAGGTATCGCTATCTTCGGTGCTCATACAAGTGAGGCGTCAGCCAGTTTGTATATGTATACAGGCATTATTATCGCCGTACTGTCTGCCCTTATTGGAACTGCCTGGGCACTGATTAATCTCAACTATTCAAAAAAGCAAGAATCCCAAGCAGAAGAACTCCGCTCTTCAAAGTATAAAGAATATTTAGACCAGATAGAGGCGGATATCCAAGAAAAATATACATACAACAGCCAGAGTCTCAACTACACCTATCCAAGCGCAGCTACATGTGCACAATACAACTGCACAACACCTGACCTGTGGAACCGTAACACAGGACATAGTGACTTTCTCTTCCTGCGCCTGGGCACCGGAAACCTACCTTTCCAATGCCCCATTACTGTTCCTCAACAGAAATTCTCCCTTCTTGAAGATGATTTAATTACAAAACCTGTTGAACTCTTAGACAAATTTAAATATTTAAAAAAGGTTCCAATCGGCATTGATTTAACAGACAAGCCTATAGTTGGTATAATTGGAGCAGGCATGGACAATACTGCTGCTATCATGCGCAATCTGGTCGTCCAGGCTGCTTCCAGCATCTGCTATACTGATTTAAAGATGGTATTTCTTTTTGACGGAAATACCTTATCTGGCCTTTCCGCGTGGTCTTTTGCCAAATGGCTTCCGCATGTATGGTCACCTAATCGCAAAATTCGCTACTTTGCCGCCGATGAGAACGAGCGAAGCGAAGTGTGTTTCTATTTGGCCAACGTTCTGCGTCAGCGTACGGAAGAAGGTAAAGATTCAAAAGAAGGGGCAAAATATCCACATTACATTGTGTTCGTCTCTAGTCCAGAAATTTTAGAGGGATTGCCTGTTTCCAAATTCCTTCTCGGGAACAATGGCAATCTGGGTGTTACCACAGTCTTGCTTGCAGAGCGCCTTGAGCAATTGCCAAATAGCTGTACAAACATTATCGAAAATGATATTGAGTTTTCTGGCATTTTCAGTATTGGAGCAGGCACTGCGACACGTATCCACATCGATTTTGACTGTATTGACATTGAGTCCGCCGAACGCTTTGCCCGCTCAATCTCCGGTGTTGAAGTTCAAGAGACAGAAAATGGGGGCGAGATTCCTGATTCCCTCAGCTTTCTTGATATGTATCAGGTCAATACATTGGATGAGCTAAATATTGCTGAGCGTTGGCTAAAAAATCGGACCTACGAATCTATGCGTGTACCAATTGGGCAAAAAGCTGGTGGCACCACTCTAAATCTTGATATTCACGAAAATTATCACGG
>OFHN01002492.1_pt1 | contig 10792 bp, 8 predicted proteins | sample 1521321 | NCBI WGS metagenome assembly OFHN01 (sample SAMEA3504130, study PRJEB24116) | mouse gut metagenome | biome: mouse gut; feature: mouse-associated habitat; material: faeces | place: Denmark | collected 2011
TGTTCCTTGTCGGAACAAAACACAATGTATTTCCCGTTTGTTTTTTTCATGTGGCGGGCAAAAATTTCATCCAGTCCCCGCGACTGTCCGACCGCCCTTCTCAGCTTTTGCAAAATTTCCTCATTGGCCGCACGAGTTCCTTTTGTACTTGCTTCGGATACTTTGCGTTCCCATTTTTTCAATTCTTCCTGGCAGGAATAGAGGGACATGACGTATACCGGAGCGGGAAGAATATTTTTTACAATAGCTTCTCCAAGCGTCAACTCCGACGCAATATGCCCGTCAAACAACTCCTCAGCCATGTTTCTCCTGTTGTCCAGATAACGGATATTTGTCGCCGAGAGGCCTAAGATTTTGGCGTCGGGAAAGGCGTCTAAAAGCCTCTTTACACCCTTACCCCATTCCGCGGCGCCACACCTGTGAAATTCGTCCAGAATAATATACGAAGGCGAAATGGAAGCAATTTGCGTTTCATCTGCGTTCATAAGCCTTGCATAAGTCAGGAACAAAACGTTATCCTGCGCCTGGCCGCCGGATTTTTGCGCGGTTCTGTTCAGGTTTTCCAGCTGCGTCCGGTAGATATATTCGTTTGGAGCCAGCCAGCAAATCCTGCTGCCCGGATGATCCTCTGCCAGTTTAAAAGCAATAAATGATTTTCCGGTTCCGGTAGGATGGATAACTGCCGCTTTACCTGTTTGCTCCATAAGAGAAAGGGAATGCTTATATGCAGTTTCATTATGTAAGAATAATTCAATGCCCATATACTCACCGCCGTTTGCCTGTTAAGTTTTCTGATTTTCGCAGATTACCCTAATCTGTGAAACAGGCGTATCAAACGCAGTATTTATGGGCTTTTTCGTTCAGGCTGACCCATATATTGACCATAAAAAGAAAAGAGAGAATCCATATGGCAGCGTTTTGTGTCGACGGACGGGTGTACATAGCGGTTTAATGTGATTTTTACATCCGAATGCCCCAGCATTTCGCTGATACTTTTTATGTCCGCTCCATTGTCAATGCAGTTCGTTGCAAACGTATGGCGTAATATGTGAAAGTTATAATCTTTTAATCCCGCCTCTTTTAGATAAAACTTGAATTTATTTTGATACGTTCTGGGTTCCATTGGTTTTACGCCGCCCAGAAAATACCCTTCCTTTCCCACATATCCGGCTATAAGCTTTGCAAGCTGTCCCGGAATCGGAATCTCCCGTCTGGAACACTCCGTTTTGGGGCTGCTCTCCACAAGTTTTGTTTTTGCATTTCCATCCTCCACGCGGATCCGCTGAATTGTACTGTTTACAGAAAGCAATTTTAATTCCATATTGATATCCCGCCACTTTAAAGCGCAGATTTCGCCCAGGCGCAGTCCCATGGAAAGACAAATTAAGATTCCTAGCTTATGAATATCCATATCCTGATATAAAAAGCGAATCAAACTGGCCTGTTCCGCTAAGTTTAAAATCTTCGTAACTTCTTTTTTCTTTGCAGGTTTTTCTTCTTTACCTGTATTTTTGGTACATTATAATTTTCTTCTCCATAACTTAAAATCTGGTTTAATACGCAGCAGATGCTTTTTTGAATGCTTTCCGACTGTGAAAAGCAGATCTGATTATGGAGCGTCCCTGTATCAATACGGCTGACTAAACTTCCCGCTAATGTCTTTGACAAGTAGGTATTGTAAATCATGCTGTATTTTACATACGTAGACTGCTTTTTCGTATCCCTTATCCGTCCCAGCCACTCGTCTGCAATCGTCCCAAAAAAAATTTCGTCCTGTTCCCCATCTTTTGTCTTTTCCTGTTTTTCCTGTTTCATTTTGGCCGTAAGAAGCTTTTCTTTTACCTCCAGGTAAGATTTGGCATACACGGAATGATACCTGTTTTCTCCGTTTGTCTGTTTCATATATCTGCCTTCCCACCTGCCGTCGCTTCTTTTTCGTATGTTCTCTCCTCGCCTTGCCATGTGTTCCTCCTTACCACTTTGTTGACCCTAAATAATTCTTTTCAATAGAAAAATTTTGCTTTTTTTAACGCTAGTTTGTCGAAATCCATTGACAAAAACAAACAGCGACTATATAATATATATTACTTTTGCAATATTACTTATAGTTTGACTAATTTTTACCTGAATATACCTTCGCAGATTAGGGTAATCTGCGAAAAAACAGCGTATTTTGTCGCTGTTTCTCTTTTCCGGATATAAAACGGGCTGTCGCAATAAGGATTGAATATACGAGATATAGTATTGTTTCGGGATAAAATTCTACTAAATCTTGTATATGTTCTCTTAGTGCGACAGCCCATTTTTCTGTTACATTACATTTATATTTCTTTTTAACCGAATTTACTGAAAACAGATTACTTATATATTTCCTTTCTTTCATTTACAGGAGAAACCACATTTTTCAAAGTATCCCGTACTGCATGGACGCCTTTGCACATCTCTTTAAAATATCCGCATACCTTTTCTGAAAGCCCTGTTTCATACAAATCCACGCCAAAAATTTCCCGATTGCTTAAAACCGGCCGCAAAGCGTCCGTATCAACGTCGTCTCCCAGTTTTATTTTATTTACATACGGGCAAACCGTATCCAAAAGCGGATCCGGGCTTAACGTAAACGCATTCCCGTTATCGTCCACGCCCATCAAATACCGCAGCCATCCGGCATATACAAACGGAATGCCAGATAAACCGGAAACCTTTTTCCGATCAGACATAAGATATGCCCGTATCGTTTCCCCAAACCGTACGGAAAGCTTCTGTGAAGTATCCGTCGCAATCCTCTGCGGCGTATCCGGCATAAATGGATTTGGAAAGCGGATGCAAATTACCGTTTCAATAAACTCTTTTGGATCCAGCACGCCAGGATCTACAACGACTGGAAGCCCTTCCTGATATCCAATGATTTCTATCAGCTTTTTCAAATCCGGATCCTGCATTTCCTTTGAAATAGACGTATATCCAAGCAGGCAGCCAAATACCGCAAGCGTCGTATGAAGCGGGTTTAAGCATGTGCAGACCTTCATCTTTTCTACTTTTTCCACCGTTTCCCTTGATGTAAATAAAAAACCCGCCTGTTCCAGTTCCATACGCCCGTTCGGAAATTCGTCTTCTATGACAAGATATTCGCATTCCTCCGCATTGACAAACGGAGCCGCATACGTGTTTTTCGATGTAATTACAGGTTCTAAACCGAAAACTCCGTCTTTTTTTAAAATTTCTTCTATGGAGGCGTCCGGCCGCGGCGTAATTTTATCGATCATTGTCCACGGAAACGATACGCTCTCCTTGCAATTGATATAATCCTTAAAACCTGTGTCTGCTTTCCCGTTCTTTACCCAATGCTCAGCAAAAACCGAAATTGCCTCGTACAGCTTGTCCCCGTTATGGGAGCAGTTATCCATACTGACCATTGCAATCGGTTTTTCGCCGCTTTGATAACGCGCGTATAACAGGGAAGCCACTTTGCCGATATAGCTTTGCGGACTGCCTGGCCCGTCTATTAAATCTTTTTCCACAGCGGCAATTACACGTCCCGACCCGTCCGTTAAGCCATATCCTTTTTCCGTAATTGTAAACGAAGCCATCTGTAAAGAATCTTTACAGAAAATTTCCTTCAGGCGCGCAAATGCTTTTTTGTCCGACGAATCAAGCGCCAGAGATTCCGCCACGGATCCGGTAACCGTCTTTTCTATTGTCCCGTCCGCCTTTAACGTAACCAGGATCGAAAGATCATCATGCGGATGGAGCATTTTTTCTATAATTTCATAGTCATATCCTTCTGCCACAATCAGCCCTCTGTCGAGTATCCTCTTATTTAAAAGCTTCTGCACCGCATTGGCCTGAAAAGCGCGAAAAAGGTTTCCTGCGCCAAAATGAATCCAGAATGGATTTTCTTTTTTTTTTAGCCGTTATCATTTTTTGCCTGTCAAACTCGGGAAGGCGGTAACCTGCCGCTTCCCACTGTTTTTTTTCTTTGATGCCTTGTTCGTTTAATTTCATGTTCTTCTCCTTACGCCGCATTTTTTTCAATGGCTTCCCATAAACCGTTCAAATAAGCCGCTCCCAAAGCCCTGTCATAAAGCCCATAGCCCGGCATTGCCACCTCGTCCCAAATCATGCGCCCGTGATCCGGACGGATTGGCCCGTCAAACCCGGTTTCATATAACGCCTTCATAATTTCATACATGTCAAAATCACCGTCCGAAGACAAATGCGCCGCTTCTTCAAAATTATCCGCAGAATGGAATTTTAAATTACGCACATGGGCAAAATGAATCCTTCCCTTTAAAGAACGTATCATATCCGGCAGGTTATTATTCAGGTTCGTACCATAAGATCCGGAACAAAACGTAACGCCGTTATGCGGATTATCAACCAGATTCATCAGACGCAGGATATTTTCCTTATTTATAATAATCCTTGGCAGCCCAAATACGCTCCATGCCGGATCATCCGGGTGGATCGCCATATTAATATCGTATTTGTCACAGACAGGCATGATTTTCTCCAGAAAATATTTTAAGTTTGAAAACAGCCGTTCTTCGTCCATACCCTGATACATAAGAAACAGTTCTTTTACATGCTCCATCCGTTCCGGCTCCCAGCCCGGCATAACCGTCCCGTTCATATCGCCTGCAATAGACGCAAACATTTTTTCCGGATCCAGCGCGTCTACGGCTTTTTGCGTATAAGCTAATACCGTGGAGCCGTCCGGGCGCACCCTTGCAAGTTCCGTCCTCGTCCAGTCAAATACCGGCATAAAGTTATAACATACCAGGTGAATATCCTCTTTTCCCAAATTTTCAAGCGTTTCAATATAATTTGCAATATAATCATCCCGCTTCGGCGCCCCGGTTTTAATTGCATCGTGGATATTTACGCTTTCGATTCCGGCTACATGAAGTCCTTCCGCTTCGATCTCTTTTTTCATTGCCTGAATGCGTTCTCTGCTCCATATTTCCCCGGGAGCCGTATCATACAGCGTCGTAATTACGCCTGTCACCCCCGGTATCTGCCGAATCTGTTTTAAAGTAACCGTATCAAACTTTGAACCATACCATCTCAATGTCATTTCCATATTTATCCCAGTTTCCTTTCTCCATCGGTTTTACTTTATTTATTGCTTTGTTTCAGGAGAATTATGTATGAAAATGATCCCAAAATGCATTAGAAGATATATCTTTTTCTTTTTTTGCAACAAACCGGCCAAAATAGTACACTATTTAATATCACACGTCCACACCGATTTCGATGGGAGAATGTTATGAAACAAAATCTGCAGCAGATAAAAAGGGCGGTTTCAGGCGATATACAGGCATTTGCCGATTTATACCGCGACATTTATGCCGATTTATACCGTTTTGCCCTTTACACATTAAAAAATCCCGCTGACGCGGAAGACGCCGTCAGTGAAACTGTCATTGACGCATTTACATCCATAAAAAAACTGCGCTTTGAAGAATCGTTTTCAGCATGGATTTTTAAAATCCTGTCCGTAAAATGCAAACGGCGGTTTTTAGAATACAAAAACCGGCCCGATGAACTTACAGCGGATATTCCGGATACGGCGGCTTCTTGTGATCTTGCGGAACATTTAGATCTGCGCGCTTCTTTCTTCCAATTAAACGACGAAGAACGCCTGATTATCAGTATGCACATTTTCGCCGGATACAGCAGCAGGGAAATTGCAAAAATTCTGCACAAAAACGCCAATACCGTGCGTTCCAAAGAAAGCCGGGCATTAAAAAAGCTTTCGGATCAGTTAAACGATTCTCACAAAAAGGAAAGGTGAGCCTATGAACAGACAGGAATTATACGATCAAATCAAAGAATCCGCCAGGCGGGCAGACATACCGGATTCCCTTAAGCCGGAACATATTGCGTTTAAATTGCAGCCTTATCAAAAGAAACAAAAACACATGATTTATTTTCCTTTCAAAAAACCGGTTCCTGCGGCAGCCGTCGTACTTTTATGCGGCCTTTTATCTTCTGCGGCATGGAACAGCCGGAAAACATCCATTGCAGAAACCTCGGACGCCGCAAAATTAATACGGGAAGCCTCTTCAGAACACACCCAACTTCCATCAGAAACAGACGTATCTAATGAACCGGAAGCAAAGGACACTCCAAAAAAAGACGCCGGGACGCTCTATACTGTTGCAAAAAGCTACGATCAAGTGCTTGAAACCATAAAATCTGCTTCTGAAATGGAATCCACCTACCGGACCGATTATGATTTTGATACAGGCGATACGGCCGGCGCAAGCGGTATGGAAAACGAAGCTGCAAAAGAAGAATCAGCTGCCGGTTATGCAGAAAGCGATTCAAACGATATGTCCGCCAATAAAATGTCCGGCTATTCCACAACAAACCTGCAAACACAGGGAGTTGACGAAAGCGACCGGATTAAAACCGACGGACGCTATATTTATACGGTAAGCGGAATCCACCTCAACATAACCGATACGTCAAACGGAGTATTAACGCCGGCCGGGGTTATCTCCCCTTCTTTAAATGCTTCCGATCATATTCTGGAATTTTTTGTCGATCAAAATTTTTTGTATCTGCTGGTACAGCGTTACGAAACTTCCTTGACAGAAGAAACCCAGTATATAGAACCAGACTCCGATGATTCCGGATTTCTTCCGCTAAACAAAGGATGCCTCAAACAAAGCCGTATGGAATCATCCCCTTCCACCGCGCTTTATACGTACGATATCACAGATCCCGCAAACCCTTCCCTTACAGGGACGTTTGAGCAGGACGGCTATTACTATACTTCGCGCAAAATCAAAGATACGATATATCTCTTTACGCAAAAAACCCTCATGGAATATGTCTCTTCCAACGGCAGCTATGACAAGATTATTCCCTGTGTAAACGAAGAACAAATTGCCTATGATCATATTTACGTGCCGCAGGAGGGAGGCCAAGGACTGATTTTATCTTCCATAAATACCGCCAGTCCACAAGAAGCCGCAGACAAAATTATGATTGTCCACAATTTCGTCAACACTTATGTTTCCACCGACGCAGTTTATTTGTACCATACCAATTATACAGTGGACGGCAGCCTGACGGAACTTGCGAAGTTTTCCATTCAGGACGGTAAAATCAACGCTGTAAACGCCGCTTCCGTAAAAGGAGAAATCACAGATACCTTTGCCATCAACGATTACCAGAACACTCTGCGCGTTTTAACAACATACCGCGACAAAAATGCGAATACGGACAATCGGCTTTTCATCTTTGACAAAGACTTAAACCTTACGGGATCGCTAAATGGAATTGCACGGGGCGAAGAAATTTATGCAGCCAGATACCTTGCAGACACCGCTTATTTTATCACGTACAAAAATACAGATCCCTTATTTGCCGCGGACTTATCGGACCCTTCCCAACCGGTTTTGCTTGGGGAACTTAAAATCACCGGATTTTCAGATTATCTTCATTTTTGGGGAACGGATAAACTGCTCGGCATAGGATATGAAACAGATCCGGATACCGGGGAACAAAAAGGGTTAAAGCTTGTGATGTTTGATATTACAAATCCCACGGATTTAAAAGCAGCAGACAGCACCGTCCTCACCGACTCTATTTATTCGCCTGCTGCGCATGAATATAAAAGCGTTTTGGCAGATCCGCAGAAAAATCTGATCGGATTTACTTCACAAAATATGCGGGAAAACACCCCTTCTTATGCGGCCTATTATATCTTTCATTTTACAGACGGCCGTTTTGTCCAAAGGCTTATGGAACGCCTGCCGGATTACGAATATATTTCCTATGATTCCATCCGGGGAATTTATATAGAAGATATGTTTTATATCGCAAGCCCGACAAAAATTACTTCCTTTGATATGACCCGGGATTTTGCCAAAACAGGAGAACTGGATTTATCCGAAAATTGATTTAAAATTGTATGCGCCGCATAGTTCTCCTCTGCAAGAACGTATCTGAAATAAAAAGGGCTGCCGCATTAAGAAGTAAACATACAAGATACCATATCTTGTTATTGCTTTTCTTAATGCGACAGTCCCTTTTTATTCGTTTAAATACTGTGAAACTCCCATCATAATCGCCCATGCCACTTTTTCCTGATAAGCGTCCGTATCCAAAAGTTCCGCCTCTTCGCTGTTGCTTAAAAAACCGCACTCCACAATCACGGTAGGCGTAGGCGTTTTTTTCAGCAGATAATAGCTTTCATTTGCTTTTTCCACTCTGTGATTGTCCGGATCCAGATGAAGCACGAGACTGTTTTGTATTTTCTTTGCCAGCGCTTCTCCCTCTTTGGAATGGCCGTAATAAAATACCTGCGCCCCTTTGACATATTCCTCCGGATAGCTGTTCTGGTGTATGCTGACGGTAAATACAGGCATGGCCTTGGAAATAATCTCACACCGGTTGTGCATATCTTCTACCTTCATATTTTTTGTTCCGGGTTTATAAAGGCCTTCTCCCGTTTCCCGCGTCATAACCACTTCATAGCCCTGGCTTTCCAACAGAACCTTCAGCTTATGCGCAATGTTTAAATTAATATCCTTCTCCAAGGTTCCGTTAATGCCTATTTTGCCCGGATCATCGCCGCCATGCCCGGCGTCTATTACAATACAATTCTCGTTTACTGTGACCGCAGCGCTGCTCCCAGCCATAATAACCGCTTCCTTCCGCGACAATATGACAGCGGAAAAAAATAAGATAACCGCCATTGCAAGTTCTATTTTTTTATGCAAAGTTCCACCTTCGCCATGTTCTTTATTCAGCTTATGACGGCACGCATTGTCCTAATTCATATATTTTAAAATCGTATCCCAAATTCTGCTTTCTTCCAGGCCAAGCTTCCAGAATGACATGCCCGCAAGATCGTGCTCCTTAAAAGCCGCCAGCCTGAGATCCATGGATCTTTCATCCTCCAGCCAGATTTTATATGTGGTTCCGTCTTTTATATATTCCGCATAATACTGCCCGTCCGGTTCCGACCAGACCGGATCCACTCCGTTGACCGACGACATATTCCATGCTTCTTCCATACCGACTGCCTGTGAAGAGATTTCATACGGAACATAATCTTCTGACGCGGCTTCCACGTCGTCCGTCGCTTCCTTCGGCTGCAAGGCCCATACCCTTGTGAAAAACGGCGCGGCCAGAATCAGCTGATTTGCCGGGACTTCTTTTAAGGTGTCTTCAATTCCCTGCTTTACAAAACCTATAGAAGCTACGGAACCTTCCTCCGAGCCTGCATAATGCTCGTCATAACCCATCATAATAATATAATCCGCAAAATTGGCCTGTTCTTCCCTGTCATAAAACGCGGTATAGTCGGACGGTACATAATTGTCGACAGAAAGCACAATCCCGTTATTTTCACATTTCAGAGAAAGTTCCCTGATAAACTGGACATAGCCGTCTCCCGCTTCTTTTCCCAACGCTTCAAAATCCACGTTAATTCCGTCAAAATTATATTCAATTGCCGACGCAATCAATTGGTTCACCACATTTCTGCGCTTTGACGTATGCGTTAAAACTTCTGTAGAATCCACTTCTTTATTTTCCAGGTTGTTGATGAGCGCCCAGACTTCTACTTCCTGGCTGTGGCAGTAGTCCACATATTCCTTGCTGGACAGGTTCATCAAGCCGCCCTCGTTGTCATTCAGATAAAACCATGTAGGCGAAATCACATTCAGCCCTTTCGTACGGGCCAGTACGTCTTTTATGGTACTGTTGGCCTCTTTTGTCGTCACCTGATGCCACGCCATATTAATTTTCTCGTCTTTCAGCAAATGGGTAAAGGTTTCCTCTTCATAAGTATGTCCATAACTTTTTTCTTCTTCTTTTCCCAGCTTTTTTTTGCGTATATAGCCGATAATACCGTCTTGTGTAGCTACTTTATCCCAGTCTTTCCCCGCTTCTAACAGCGTCAGTTCGGTTTCTTTTTCTACCTGCTTAAGAATCGGGCTTTTAATACCTCCTTTCAAACGGATCTGCGTGTTTTTCTTGACAGGTACCGAAGTATAATCTGACCAGTCCGTTGTTATAACCATACGGTTTGGCTCTTCATAAAACTGATATTCCAAATCCGTAAATTTTTTGACATAATCTATGGCAATCAACGCCGTATGTTCTTCGGCATATACGATAACATAATTTTCTTCGTTCTTTTTCTTTGTCACAGAGTATTCTTTGCTTGCGGCTTCCGCGGATATGACGTCCGATGCCGTTGTATATAAAAGCAGGTTTTCATTTCCGTCCCAGTAAAATCGGCTGTTAAATAATTCCCGGACCATATCATAATCCAGATAAGCCATTCCGTCGCGCAGAACCGCTTTCTGCGCAAGGACTTCATGATTGAGTACGATTGCCGCCGTCTGATCCTCTGTCAGATCATAATATTCTTTTAAATCCATTTCTTCTTTGGTAGGGGTATACTTGCTGATAAGCTTGCCTGCGAATATAACAATTACCACACAGATAATTACACAAACAGCTATTACAACAGACTGCATCACGCGCCGTTTCTCCATCTAAAGATTCCTCCTTTGGTAAGATATCCACGCACATTATAGCATATTACGACTTGGATTCAAAGTAATTTAAAACCGGAAATCTTAAAAAAGCCGGATCCAATTCCTGCGCCTGGCAGGGGATCCGGCTTAGTTTTTGTCTTTTATCTTTTTATCTGTTATTCTTATCCGGCATTGAGGAACCTGAATCAGAATATTTTTACAAATCCCAAATGAATTTAGTTACAATTACAGATACAAAATGAAATTACATTCTGCATATTTTATCA
>OFHN01002497.1_pt1 | contig 10776 bp, 13 predicted proteins | sample 1521321 | NCBI WGS metagenome assembly OFHN01 (sample SAMEA3504130, study PRJEB24116) | mouse gut metagenome | biome: mouse gut; feature: mouse-associated habitat; material: faeces | place: Denmark | collected 2011
GCAGGTCATCGGTGAACTGGAAAGCGTCCTCGTTCTGCACCACCTTGTAGCGGTCGGAGACGATACCCAAAGGAGCATTGTCGGTACTGCGGAGATTGGCCTTGTAGCCGGGGATCAGGGAGCCGCCCCCGGTGTAAACGTCCTTCTGAACGACCTCCCAATCAAGGCCAGCGTAAATCAGGGCATCAGCGGAGGTGGGGGCCTCCTGCACCTCCGTACCCAAGCCATGCCAGGGCTTTTCACGGACATAGAACATAGTTTCAACATTTGCCGGCATGATACATTCCTCCTGAACAATAAAATTGGCCCCGGGGAATTACCCCGAGGCCTTCGTAATTATAGTATATGTTTCTGTTGCAATCTAAATCGGAAACTTTGCACTAAGCGGTGATACATGCAGACAAAATGTTTCCACAGCTCGCATATCCACATCATTTTCGGCATCTATTTCCTGTCTAACGGGAACGCTGGTATCTATGGTAGACTCTCCACTGCACCCCGCTGCCAGAAACAATACGCAGATTCCTGCAAAGATGAATAACCACCTTTGTGCTTTCATATAGTTCACGTCCTCATTCTATGGAATTAAAATGTGTATTATAGCGGAAAAGTGAATTTATTTGCTGGATTTAGTGTTAGGCCGCATGGAAAGCAGCGCAGGGTGAATCATTGCACCATTGATAGTAAGTAGCTTCCACGCTTTCTTCATACTCCATGCTTTGATGAAAAGCGGAATTGCAATCAGAATTGGTACGATAAATGCAAAGGTTGCGATAAGACAGACAATGGCCACAATTATATACGATTTATAGCGGTTTGTGGTTTGATATAGCTGGGCAAGTTCAATGTTTTTAGGCGTGCAGGCGTTCAATGCGTCAAGATACTTTTTGGAAGAATCAGTACGGCCCTTGCTCTGCACATAGGACACAGCCTCCACAACAGCTTTGGGATCTGTAATATCGGTTTTCACGTAAAGGTTATCAAAAATTTCCCCGTCCTCCGCAGACCAGATACTTTCAATCCGGGTCTGTACCTTTTTCAAGAATGGGGCTTTCAGTACATCGGGGGCCTTGTGCGCTTTGAGTGCGGTGATAATCCCCTCGCAAGCAGATTCGTTCGCCGTATCATAACCCTGGCAGGCTTGGGTCAGTTCCTCCAGCCAAATTGATTCAATACGCTTTTGCAGTCGCTCAAAGAACGGCCTTTTCAACTTTTCCTGTGCCGGGTATTGGTGTACTTTATCTGCAAGCTGATTGCAAGTTTCCTCGTCTGCTGTCTGATACCTTTCACAAAGCCTTTGTAAACAGTCAGTTTCCAGCCGATCAAGGGTTGAGCTTTCTGACACCCCATATTCTCGCATATATGCCAAGATGCGTTCCTTTGCCGCTTGCGCTGCCTGTTCGGAGGACTGTGCCTCCTCAGTGTATTCCTGCGACAAAATTTCTTCTACTGTGTTGGATAAGTCAACGGAAAAGCGTTGGGCGGCGACATACGTAGCCTTTCTATCTTTTGGGAAATGGATGAAGATATATTTCATCAACTCTTCGTTCCATGGGCACAGTACAAATGCCTGAAGCAGTAGTTCATTTTGCTTTTCTGGCAGTTTTTTTGCATTTTCAAAGAGTGCGGTGGACTTATCTTCGTCAAATGTAGATTGAATGTAGTTATCCATGCGCTCATTCAGAAAGTCTATGTGGGCATAATATGCGGTGAAAAGATCAGCAAGGAGGCCATTCAACAGGGCGTCTTGGGTAGCAGAACTTTTGTAAAGCGCACTTTTGTCCATAGAAGCTGATATTGCAGAGCCACTATTACCAACAGCATTCCACAACGTATGACCCGCAAATGACGCAAGGTTTTTCATTCCAGCCTCTGCTTGATTCCTCAGCCAATAATCACTGTGAAAGCTGGTATAAGATTTGTAATGGCTGCGGCCGGCTTTTCGATCAGCGCGATATTCCTTTTCAGCGTTTTGCCTTTTCAGGATAGCGTTATACTGTTTCTCTACTGTTTCCAGCGCAGTTTCGGATTCTCCTAAGCCAATGCAGCATTTCCAATAGCTTTCCTCGCTTATATCGTAGATTTCACAGGCGGTGAGCTGACCGAACAGGGGACGGAAAGCCAGTTGGTCAAGCAGTGATTCTGTAAACGGGAGGTAGCCGTCCAGAACAGCTTGAATATTTCCACACTGTTTGTACCATGCGCTGAACCGTTGGGACGCTGCTAAACAAGCCTGATTTGAGGCATACCACATATCATAATATCGCTCTGCGGCATCCTCAAAAATGACTGTTTGGCCCAGCAAGTCATATTTGAGCATAATATAATCTCTCCTTGGTAAGAATTTGGAGTGCTTGGGAATGAAATTGTATCTACAGTATCGTGTACTTCGCTCATGTGGGTTAGTATAGCATACACAGGAACCGAAAGCAAGTCTATATACTCTTTATAATAGCCTTTAGACTGTTGAACGCTCATAAAATCTTGTATAAAGTTATGGAGAAATAATCTAAAGGCGGGAATACGATAAGTATGCGAAAACAACAGATCATGCAGGCAACCGCCGACAGGATTCGGCATCTGCGAAAGCAAAAGGAAATCAGCCAAGAGGAATTGGCCTTGCGTGCCGGAATCAACACAGTGTATTATGGACAGATAGAGCGGGGCCAGAAATGCCCCACAGTAGATACCCTCTATAAAATCGCTGTTGGATTGGAGGTTCCTTTGCCCGACTTGCTCCGTTTCGATACCCCAACCACCGATTCTGAGGATATGAACGCATATATGGAACAGTTGATTAAGAGGATACCGCCAAACAAAGTAACTCAGATTGTCAGGATTCTGGAGGCCGTTCTTGATTTGCTTTAGAGCAGCCAGTTGTTTTATGCTCCAGATAGTCTATCATCAGATCAACAGCGGAACAGAAACCATCAATAAACGCAGCTTCCCGCAGAGCGGCAAGCTGCGCTAAATAGTTACCTGTCAGTTGATCCAGTTGGTTTTTCCCCTGCCGATTTAGTTGACTAAAAAGCTGTTGCTTTAGCGAAATGATTTGTTCTGACAGGTTGCGATATTGAGGTTCCCCATAAGGGTGTTCCAGATTCATAAGCCGTTCGATCATAATCTCACCTCTGTTCTTAATGCAAGGAGCGGAGTCTTAAAATCTCAAAGGTGAGAAAGCAACTGTTGAGTTGGCTCTATTATGCAGGACAAGATTTCATCCTGAATCTGTGCGTTGAAGTCTGCCTGGAAACTGTCGAGAGCGGTTTGTGCGTCTCGCTCAATGCGCTGAATTACCTCATAGCAGTTAAATCCATGCCGTATAAAACACTTGGCAATAAGCCTTGCAACCCCAGTCTCATAGTCCGAGGAATCCCACGCATCATAGCTAATTTCACTGTAATATGTGCTGGTTGGCATGAGCAGATACTTTGCAGAGAGATCGCCACAGATTTTTTTCGCTTTCCGGTGAATTTCAGAGGCTATCAGGTGGCTGGCTATCTCGTTTATAATCGCAGCGTTTTCGGGTGTGCGTAACAGCTCCAGCTTTTCCCGCAGGATGTTCAGCCGATGATCGAACCGTTGCTGGAACTCTTGAAAAAAGCTGTTGCCTCCCGAAACGCTTATGCGAATTTCCATTTTCTGTTTGGCCTCTTGAATTGCTTTATCCACTCGATTTTGCGCCATATCCCGGCACTTCACTTTGGATTGAAATGCTTTGTCAGTGTCAGCGGCCAAAACATCAGCCCCCGTGTGATTCAAGGAAACATAATTGCCCCGGTAAGAACCGCAGTTACTTAAATCCCGTAGCCAAACGCTAAAATCCTCTACGGGGGTACGGGGTTTCTCTGCCACTGAGCAAACATCCGTTTCCGTTATTTCCTCCTGCCCTTTCCAGAAGTTGTTTTCTTCATTCATTTGAGATATCTCCTTTTTCAGATTATTTGGTGGCTTTCTTGCCTCTATAGCTATAATATATAGTTCAAGGCAACACGAAAGCGGGTATGCCAATCAAACCTATTTGCCCTATTGAATAAACAACAACACCCCCATATGATTCCTACACTTCCTCTGTGAATCATCCTTATTGATATGTTCAGGATGAAACAGGGGGTGTATTTTTTGATACTCACATAACACTATTATAACCATAAAAAGAATGGAGTGTTATGTATGAGTAAACGTATCGAATCGAAGAAAATCGCCGTGTTTGACCTGGAGCCAGACAGATTCTCTAGCCATACATTCGAGTTATCCATGCGGTTGACCAAGCATGAATACTACCAGATGAAGAACAAATTGTATCGCAGCCAAGAGGGGAAAAAGAATACTGTTATCTATCAGGAACGTAAGGGCCGTCATTGCTGTATGAAATACGGGAAACATGGAGTGCGTATCTGCTTGGAACACAACCAGGGAGAAAATGGGTTCGATACTTATTACGTGCGGATGATTATCAATCCCCGTGTTCTGATAGAGCCGGGATGTTCATACTTGGGTATCCTGCCGCCAGAAAAATCCAGTATCAAGGAATTGGAGAAAGCCTTCGAGAAACTGTTTGCTAAAACAGTTTTTGACAATGACATCAATAATTATTATCTCTCCCGGCTGGATCTTTGCGTAAATATCCGTTGTGACAACAAGAGCTTATTTCGTGAGTTGGTTCGGGTATCACGTAAGCTGCCTACGCCGCCGAAGTATGAACGTAAATTCTATAAGCATAGTGATAAGAAAAAAGCCAATAAGTACAACAAACACTATCTTCGCCTCTCTTGTGGTACTCATGAGTTAGTTATTTACGACAAGACATATCAACTCCGGGATGGAAATCTGATCGTTGGCTATCAAGGGCTCCCGGAAGGTGTGTTACGCTTTGAGGTTCGCTGTGAGCGGGAATATATACGGAAAGTGGAGAAGGGAGCGGGTGATCTGAACACACTGGAGTTGCTGTGGCTGATGATAACGGAAAGCGAAGATAGAATTATCGACCATTTCAGCAGGTGCTTTCCTGACATGACATTTGTTCGGATGGGGGCATTGAAACAGGCAATCAAAGAATCCAGATATAAAAAGAAGAACAAAGAAGCGATGCTGGATTTAGCGTCCCGGCTCCAGCGTACTCAGTCAGTGGACAAGGCATTACAGAAGATGGAGAAGCAAGGGTATGATACAGTTGGTCTGCTTGATAAATTCACTAAGCTAGGAGTTAGCCCAATTCCGTTGCGGAAGAATTTTTGTGCAGAGAGCTTGCCGGGGCCTGTGGAACTGCTGAAACGTATATCTGACGGCGATATCGCCGTAGAGTATGTGAAAGCAAAATACAAATGATTTTCAAAATTTTTGTTGCGATTGTTGCGTTAACATTGTATACTGAACGAGTAATGCAGAATGGCTATGGGCGTTTTTGGTGGCCCGTATTGGCTTAGGAAAATTATATTAACTTAAGAAGTCCGTTTTATAGGACTTGTGTTATGCTATGCTGAGTATAGATGGGGGGATGACTGTGATTGAGCTGATTGATTTTGACCAGTGGATTAAGCCGAAAGACTTGTCAGAGGCAAGCGGCACAAGTGAAAAAATGTGGCTCCGTTCCCCTGATGGCGAAAAAACAGGCCTTTTTAAATTTCCCAAGGTTCAAGATTACCCAGGAAGACCGGAATCAATATCTACAGAGCATATATCGGAGTGGATAGCTTCACAAATCGGTGAGCGCTTGGATGTAACGTGCGCCAAAGTTAAATTGGGATATCGTGATGGCCGCATTGGAAGTTTGAGTGTTCTTGTGCCTGAATTGTCAAATTCATCTGCTGCGTTAGTTGAGGGTGTCAATTTTATCAAGGAAAAGTATCCGCAGTATGATGCAAATGCAATGATGAATGTAGCTGATAATACCTATTATTGTTTAGAACATATTCTAAATGCCACAAAAGATTATTTGCCGACACAATTTTGGGTCAAAGTATTGCTATTCGATTTTCTTATAGGAAATTCTGATCGGCATCATAGTAATTGGGCGCTTTTAAAACAGTCTGACCAACAATATGCTCCGTGTCCGCTCTATGATAATGGTTCTTCATTGTGTAGTTATGTCACAGAGGAGCAGATGGAACGTCTCTTTTCAAAAGATGCTGGCCCGATGAAACGACAGACTGATTCAGGCTCTTGTTCCAGAATACGTATTGATGGGCGTATCAAAAAAATCCCCACGCACAAAATGGTGATTCAGCACATCCTCATAAAATACCCACGGATTACTGTCCCGATTGCTCAGAGTTTCTTGAAGTATCTCACTCCTGACCAAGTGGACAGCATTTTAGTACAAATACCGGCGGACATTTTTTCGACTGACAGAAAACAGCTTGTGTCCTGTTTTTTAACCAGGAAACTGGAAATTCTGTCCCGGTTATTAGAGGAAGGAGAATCTACCTATGGCTAAAAAAAACGGGCTGGATTTTATCTATGTGGTATGGCAAGATGTAAAAAGCCGTAAAAACTTCATTATTGGAATTTTAACACGAAACGGATGCTATGAATTTCGCTATGGGATGGATTTGAAAGAGGCGCAGCAGGCGGGCTTTACTCCGTTAGTAGCATTTCCTTCTGTTGAAACGGAGTATCGTGAGAGCGAGTTATTCCCTACGTTTGCTTGTAGACTTCCAGATAAAAGACGGCGAGATATTAGCGATATTTTGCAAAAGTATGGTTTGACTGAATACGATGAATTTGAACTCTTAAAAAGAAGCGGAGCCAAACTGCCTACTGATACACTCAGTTTTATTGAACCCATTTTTGAAGATGATCCTGTAGTGGATCGTAGTTTTTACGTGATGGGTATTCGGTATTATCTCCCTTGCAATGGCCAAGATTGTGGGTTGATTTCTGAATTAACGCCTGAAACAAAGTTGATTCTCCAGACTGAGCCGGATTGTGAACATGACCTATATGCGGTTCAAATTAAAGATATGAGCGGTACACTGATTGGGTATATTCCCCGGTATTATAGCGAAACGATTTCAAAACGACTGGCAGACGGGACAAGTTATTTATGCCAGGTGGTAGAGCATAATCACAAGCAGCCCTGTAATGAATGTTTGAAGATCAGGCTGCGGATGCCAGAGCAACTCACGGGTGGAGTAGCTTCATAAAGATATGTTGCCAGCTTGACTACTATTTGACTACTAAAATTATAAAAAGATATAACAATTTGCACACGATATCCTAGTATAGAAATCGCTGAATATGCGATATGGAAATCTTTTTTGTGGCATAAAATGAAAAAAGACCTCAAAGTTACCATTGGTAAGGATGAGGTCTCCAGTTCAAATCTGGATAGCAGCTCCACTGAAACCCGTTGTCCCGCAAGGGATAGCGGGTTTTTGCTTTTTCTGGAAGTGGATGAGAGCAAATATAAAACCCATACAGAAACCCATACCGATAAGCGGCGAGGGCTGGCGGGAGGTCACTCCTGACCAGCTTTTTTCAATGCGTCGCGGAAGATTTGACTGGCCCGTTTCATACTCTCCTGGTCTGCGTGGGTATACATTCGGAGGGTGACAGCCTTGTCACTGTGCCCTAACTTCTCCGACACGCTTGCTACATCAGCTCCATTGGTGATGGCGATGCTGGCAAAAGTGTGACGCAGTTTGTGGGGATGAAGGCCCGGAACGTTATAACGCTTGGAGAATTTCTGCATATACCGGGCAGGGGACTGTGGGTGCATGGGATCTGGGCTGTTAAACTGGGTAAAGACATAGGTGCTGATGGCCTGGCTGGCTTGCTCCCGCCTGAGTTCATGGAGCAAAGAAATGATTTCGGGATCAACGTCTATCGTCCTGACCTTGCCGCTTTTGGGTGTGTCCAGATAAATGCCCTTTTGAGGGGTATAGCAAAGGTTTCCGGAGATGGTAATCGTGTTTGCCTTGAAGTCTATATCCTTCCATTGAAGCCCGCAGCACTCCCCACGCCGGATGCCGGTATCAATGAGCAGTCGAAGCAGGACACGCCATTTGAGTGGTTCGTTTTCCAAAGCGGCAAAGATTCGCTGAACCTCCTCGGTGGTGTATGCCTCCATATTCTTTTCCTTGAGTTCATCTTTACGGGGGCGGGGCCGCTCAACCTTGTCCATGGGGTTAGTGGTGACAACGTCGCTCATATAAGCCATTTTAAACAGACTGTGCAGGATGGTATAGACTTTGACACAGGTGCCGTGGGCTTTGCCCTGGGATTGCATGGACAGAAGCAGGGCAGAGATGTTGGCTGGGGTGATGTCAGGCATTTTCAAATCGCCCAGGGCAGGATAGATCCAATGGTTGAGACTGCCCTGGTAGGCGCATCGGCCGTTTTCACTCATGGTCACGGCCTTGGTGGGCATAAACACTTCCTCGCCAAATTTTTTGAGGGTCTGGACTTTTGCGGCCTCCCGCTTTTGCTGGAGGTCGCTTTCTTTTTTCTCGGCGCGGCTGGTTACTTCACCCTCGTGGCAGCGACGCTCAAAATCAGCCGTTTCCTTTGCCAGGGCGCGGTCAATGGTCTTTTGGCTCCAGCCCTCCGGGGGATACCAGCGTGTGGTTAGGTAGGATTTCCCACGTCCTCTGCTGACTCGAATTTCGTAGAATACTTGTCCATCTTTTGTTGTTCGCTTTCGTGTAGATGCCATAAGCACTCCTTTCTTACATAGGTAGGGCAACCTGCTCGGCTTGATATGGAAGTACAATGGGGTTATCTGTCTTTTTCCGCAACTGTTCGACCAAATACTCCCCGTAAGACACCAGATGCTCTACAGATTTATCATCCAAGCGGGTGGCCAACTCAGCTAAGACCCGCATAAAGTGCATTTCTTTCTTTTGAGCCGCTGCGTTAACCTGATACAGTAATGTAAGCAGCACCACGAATTCGTATTCCATAAATCCGCCGCAGGTGGGCGCCTTCAGTAGAATATAGCGATAAGTCAGGCCCTCGGTGGAAACGCCGTCTTCAAGCTGCGAAAGGATTTTATCCATTTCCTTGTTGTGCTCAGTAAAATCACGGAGAATGAATTTCCAATCCATCAGTTCATTCGGTGAGGTATCCAACGCATCGGCCAAGGGCTGAAGCATGCTGGCTGGCATTTCAATCTCATCGTTCTCATAACGGTAAATGGTTGCGCGGTTCTTGCCCACCTTTTTAGCCAGTTCATCTACTGACATACCCAGTTGTTTGCGCCGGGTACGTATTTTTTCTCCTGTAGTCATAGTAAGGCCCCCTGTTTAGAATATAGATTTCAGTATAGCATGAGTATCGCAAAAATGCAAGCAAAAAGAGGAAATATAAAATATTTTCGAAAATACGAAATGAGGGGTTGACAAAATATGGTGAGTGGAGTATGGTAAGCATATCGCAGGAAAGCACAAAGGAGATGATAAAATGCTGATTTGCGAAATTGAAGGAAAGGAGGAGATGCCCACGGTTCCATTCCAAAAAATAGCGGAAGCCTGCAAGACCACAGGACTGTCACAGTATTTTCTGCGGCAGGGCTGCAAGGACGGCACGATCCCGCACGTCAAGAGCGGCGGTGTGTATTACATCAACATCCCGGCCCTAATGGAAGCATTGGGCGGAGAGCAGGCAGAGCGTCCAAAATCCTAAGAGTCTGCCACACAGTACAAACGTATAAGTAACAGCGGGCCAGCGGTTTACCTTTGAGACCGCTGGCCCGTTCACTAATACGGCGCTAAGACCGCACTAATACGTCCACGATTTGTAGGCGCGGATAATACGCGTTTAATACGTACAACCCACAGCTTTGGACGGCGCTTATGCCCCGTTTATACGTATTGGCCTAAACTGTGGACGTCCGGACGCATAAGCGCGGCGCTAATACAGCGATAATACGTAGAAGGAGGACATTTTTGAACAGAGAAATTTTGATCCAACGCGTACAGTCCATTGCAAAAGATATCCGCATCCTAAACGAGGCTGTGGAGAACATGGATGTGACCAACATTCCGCTTGTTTTGGAGAACTACAAAGATTTTTCGGCTGAAGCGGCGCAACGCGCGGAATGGGTTGCTGTTCGCCTGCGACATTTGGTCTATGTACTCCCTTTTACCCCCAAGCGGGACTACCTGCCCCAGGCCGCCGACACTATGGGGATTAAAATAGAACAGCGGGAGGGGATGTATGAGCTTACCCTGCCCGGCCTGATGCCCAAGCGGAGATCGACACGGGGTATTGAATACCTCATCGACCCGCTGATGGCGGCGCTGGAACGGTTCGCGAGGGAGCATGGCGTTGTGCGCTTCCCCCACTACACAGTCTGCTTTGTCATGGTCTATGACCGAACCCTGCCCGAGCGACGCATCCGGGACTACGATAACCTGGAGCTGAAAGCGGTATTGGACGCCGCGGCCTGCTTCCTGATGGAGAGCGACAGCGGGCTTCTGTGTGATGCCTACCATTCCACAGAGTTGGGGGAGACGGACTGTACCCGGATGTTCATCATGGACAGCCGGTGTTATCCGCAATGGTACGCTGAACGCCAGGAAAGGCTCCACGCCGCACAAAATTAGGGCGCAGAGCAGGTAAAAAACTGGGTCCCAATTTTGCTGATTTTGCGATTTCAATTTGGGACCCTGTGGTAAATTCCGAAAGTATTGAAAACAGCGGCTTTTGAGCGTTTTTGAAAGCTGCTGGACTTACCGAAGCCGTATTGGTCACGGTAAAACATAGAACAGAAAGGAGCTGGTGCCATGCCCCAGAACAAAAAGCAGGCCCCGCCGCTGGACACAGCGGCGGGGG
>OFHN01002502.1_pt1 | contig 10757 bp, 12 predicted proteins | sample 1521321 | NCBI WGS metagenome assembly OFHN01 (sample SAMEA3504130, study PRJEB24116) | mouse gut metagenome | biome: mouse gut; feature: mouse-associated habitat; material: faeces | place: Denmark | collected 2011
GTCACCGTTGATTCCTTAACTAAATGACATTGGATCATGCAGATCCTTTTTTAAATTACGTGTCTTGACTTCCGCAACTGCTTTTTCGTCAAAAGGAGACGCCCCGACGCATAATATGATGATCCTCTTCTGTCTGATCCTATCGTATACCTTCCGCAGAATATTTAAACCCGCCATTCCGCCTGCATAGATCCCTCCTGCAAATATAATACAATCATATTTTTCAAATCGAACCGTCTTATAAGCAGCCGCATCATAGATATCACAGGCTAACTCTTCCTTTAACATGACGGCATATTTCTTCGTTGCCCCATATTTGGACTTATAGAGAACTGCAATCTTGTTCATTTTATAATCCTTCTCCTTTTATTGTCTTTTCAATCGCTTTCACAATGTACCGCCTGCTGTAAAAACGCCTCATACGCGATCTCCTGCTGCATATATATTTCATCTGTTGAAATCCCCGGCGTTGTCACGGAAAAAATAGTACCGATCCCGATCGTATAGATCAACATATTCAAATGCAGCTGCCGTGCCTTCGATAAGCTGATCTGCAGTTTATCGGCAATAAACCCTGCCGTATACGGATTGGTTTCGGATTGATACAAGTCGTCCAGTGAAGCAATACCCTTACGTTGATGCAAAATGAAGATCCGGTACAAATGCGGTTCTTCCTTCGCCAACTGAATATAGGATTGCCCTATACTGCGAAACAGATCCTCTCTGTCGATAAGCGCTTCTACATATTCCTGAATAAATGCATTTACTCGTTCGATCACTTCCTGACGCAGTCCGTCCATATTTTTACAGTAACTATAAATAGGCTGAACGGAACATCCGATCTTATCCGCAATATTTTTCACCATAACTTGTTCCATACCGCTGCTCCGTGCAATTTCAAAGGCGGCGTTTACCACCATTTCTTTTGTGATCCTTTGCTTTGGCATAATATATCTCCCCTATACGTATATAATCGAGTTATATAATATGTTTATATAACTCGATTATATCAGTCTTTATGAGTTGTGTCAATTTTAATAACGATAAAAGCGGCAGAGATTTATCTCCTCCCGGAAATCCTCCTGCATGGAGATATACGAAAACCTTTTGGTGTGGTATTCGCATGGGCTGATACACAGATTCGGTTCGATGTTACGGAAATATTGATCCTGATGTTTCCTCCAATAAAATACCACCCTCTTCGAAGAACGGGCGGTATCAATCTTTCGTTGTATGGATCACTTTTTCTATATTCCCTATGGTAATGTCAATTGTCTCCCAGTCTTTTGGTGAGTCCCCGACATCCGCAATAAATACTTTATTTTCAAAAGCTTCAACAATGGATGCTTTGCTTCCATCCTTCAAGAGAACTGTATCATATTGTTTAATAAAATTCAACGATCATAAAAAGAACAGGTTGCTCTGTCGGCTTCAGATACACGGATAGACATCCATTTGTATAAAAACCGGATCAGACATTTTAATTCTGCCAAATATCTCAAGAACGTAACACTATTTATGTAATCACATCACACGCAAAAAGATGTTAATCATCAAAGTATTATGTAAAAAGTGTGCCAAACTAAGTGAAAAAAGTGTAAATTTTTCCGGTTCCTTTAATCGTAGATATCCAAATATAAATCCCCAAATCAATGCAAAAACAACCTGCTCTATACTATGATATGAAGGATAGTGAGCCAAACCAAACAAAACGGCACTTAATGAAATACTCAATATGGGTTTATTAAATATCTTTTGAAAAAAAGATAATAAAAATCCACGATACATACATTCTTCCCCTATTACATAAATTAAAGGATCAAAAAAATAAAAAACAGTAATCGGGTTTGATATCATTTTCCCCACAAATTGTTTTATATAAAATATCATTTCTGTAATACTCATACTATTTTGCAAAAGCAAATAATCTATCATTACAGTAAGTAGAATTCCACTAATTATCTGTATATGTATTTTTTTGAAACATAATCCGTATTCCGCCAATGGTTCCCGGAGATAAAAACGGATGAGCCCCAAACAAAGACAAATACCAATGAAAGTTATAGTATATCCTGCAATGTATGGCGCAAACACAAGCGTTATAACCTCAAATAAAAAAAGTATCAGAAAAGCGATCCAATGTTTCTTAGAAATTTTTCTCATTATATCTCTCCTCAATTTTTTTATTATAGCATACGACAAACAGTAAGACAAGAATGCTCGTTCAGTTTTTTGGGGAACTTCTACGCCCTCCCAGACGGGCAGCGGGCGGAGCTGATCGACGGGCAGATGTATATGATGGCACCACCAAATGCAAGACATCAAGACATCATTTTTTCATTATCAAGAAAAATTGCAGATTATATCGATGCGAATCAAGGATCTTGCAAAATATATCTTGCTCCTTATGCAGTATTTTTAAATGCTGACGATAAGAACTATGTTGAGCCTGATATATCTGTTATCTGTGATAAAAGCAAACTAGAAGATAAGGGATGTAACGGGGCTCCAGATTGGATCGTGAACCCGATAACAAAAACGGTTCAAATATATTCTTTTGACGACGAAGAAGATTCCAGCCAGTTTTCTTTTGATGATGAAATCCCCGTCCATATATTTGATGGTTTGACTATCAAAATCTCTGATTTATTATAGCGAAAATAGCCCCTGCATCAACAAAGACATTAGTATCATCTTTGGCAGCTTTTTAACCAACAGTTAATTTATAAAGCCGAAAATATACAATACTTCAATCGTTTTGTCCGCCTAAAATTGTTATAATAACATCAGAAACTAAGAAAAAGGAGGACATTTCCATGAAGATCCATGAAATCATACGCAGCAAACGGACCGAAAAGGGTTACACCCAGGAGCAGCTGGCTTCTTTCCTGGGAGTCTCCGCCCCTGCGGTCAACAAATGGGAAAAGGCGATTTCCTACCCGGATATTACCCTGTTGCCTGCGTTGGCGCGGCTGCTCGGCACAGATCTGAATACCCTTCTGTCTTTCCAGGAAGATCTCACCCAAGAAGAAATCGGCAATTTTCTGAACGAACTGGTTTCTGCTGCCAATGCCAAAGGGCTCAACCATGCATTTCACATGGTATTAGACAAATTCCACGAATATCCTTCCTGCGACGCCCTGCTTCTTAACGCGGCGCTGACCTTTGAAGGACTTGTGATCATGCACTCCGGCAATATCAAGGATTCCCCGTATATGACTGCCATCGAGGAATGGTATACACGGGTATCCAAAAGTTCTGATCCTGCTCTATGCAATCATGCAAAAGCTATGTTGATCTCAAAGCTTACATCCCGGAAGGAATTCGATGCCGCTGAAAAATTACTAGAAGAACTGCCTGACGCGGCGATGATCGACAAAAAGCGGCTTCAGTCCACCCTGTACCTTGAACGGGGCGATTGGACAAAAGCGGCACAATTGATCGAACAGAAGGTATTGTCCGAGATCAGTATGATCCAGTCCTCTCTGTATACGCTGACAGAAATCGCGGTTAAAGAGGATCATCTGGAAGATGCCGAACAGCTTAACGATATTGCCGGGAAGACCGCCAAACTATTTGACCTGTGGGAATGCGCCACACATCTTGCAGATTTCCAATTAGCGCTTGCAAGACAGGATACTGAAAAATGCCGGGAAGCCTTACAGCAAATGTTCCCGGCGCTTGACAAGAAGTGGAAACCGGCGCATTCGCCTCTGTATCGGCATCTTTCTCTGAAAGAGACAGACATCGGACAGATGACGCGCACATGGATCACAAAGGAACTGGCAGATCCGGCGAATCATACATATGACTTTCTACGGGATGATCCTGCAATCCGTGCGATGCTGCATTAGAGCATGTTTGAGAATTTCTTCCCGTCATCTGTATGCCCCACTTAACAGGGCATGCAGATACGGGAATGCATTTTCAAACACGCTTTTTATAAAAATTCTCGCAGATATACTTCCATCGAACGATTCATCTCATTCGAAAAATCAGACTCATACTTCCTTTTCCAGAAAGCCTCCATCCATTCTTCATACTCTTTGTCCCCGATCTTGCCCTCGAACATCGAACGGATCTCCTCGCTGTCCTTATCCTGGTAAGCATTCTCATACACCATATCCGAAATCCGGAACCTCTGCGGCTTATTTCTCTCCTTCTGCTGCTCTGTCGGATATCCGAAGACCAACATACACGCCGGATACACATACTCCGGAAGTTTCAGGAGTTCTTTCATTTCCTCCGCGTTCTCCATCACATCTCCTATGTAACAGGAGCCGATCCCAAGGCTCTCTGCCGCCGTCACCGCGTTCTGAGCAGCGATCAATGCATCCTCCACCGCAAGCAGCAGGTCTCCCGTACCGGGCTTGCGCGGCGTCAGCCCTGCCTCACGGTAGAACGAAAGCCATTTCCTGCAATCTGCACAGAACACAAGCGCCATCTTCGCTTTCGCGATAAAGGGCTGGTCGTCGCACAGCTGCGCCAGACACTCCTTCTTGTCCTGATCGGTAATATCGAGAATAGTATACAACAACTGACATCCCGCAGACGGAGCCTGTAGTGCGGCGTTCAGGATTCTCTCTTTGTCTTCTTTTGAAATATCCTTTTCCGTGTATACACGTACAGATTTCCTCTGATCCAAAGCCTTTATAATCTCATTCATAATATTCTTTCCTTTAATTACTACATTCCCTTAGATATCTCTTCACAGACTTTCATCGCCTCAAATACTGCGCTGCGGAACCCGCGTTCTTCCAGTACGCGCACCGCTTCGATCGTTGTGCCTGCCGGGGAACATACCATATCCTTAAGCTCGCCCGGATGCTTTCCTGTCTCAAGCACCATCTTCGCGCTTCCAAGAACTGCCTGCGCCGCAAACTGGTATGCCTGCGTTCTTGGCATACCCCCGGAAACCGCCGCATCCGCCATTGCTTCGATCAGTATGAATACATATGCCGGTGAACTTCCGCTGACTGAAACCACGGCATCCATCAGGCGCTCCGGAACAATCTCGACACGGCTGAAGCTCTCAAGAAGTGTGCGCACATATGCCGTCTCTTCTTCCGCCATATGCTCATTGGGACACGCCGCCGTCATACCTTCTCCCACCATCGCCGGTGTGTTCGGCATCGTCCGCACAAGCTTCACATCCTTGCCGAACTGCTCCGTAAGCCACGCAAGCGTCTTTCCCGGCGCGATCGTGATCACGATCTGCTCCGCCCGGATCACATCCCGGATCTCCCGGATCACATCTGCATAGAACTGAGGCTTCACGGATAATACGATCACGTCCGCCTTCTCCACCACTTCTTTGTTGCTGTCCGTCACATGGATCCCGAACTGTGCCTTTGCCTTCTCTCTTCCCGGCGCGAATAAGTCCGCTCCGATGATCTCTTCTGCCGGAATGATCTGGTTCTTGATGATCCCTCCCATAATCGCCGACGCCATATTCCCAGTTCCAATAAATCCTAATTTCATTTGAAACACCATCCTTCCTCTTATTTGTATACAATTATATTTTTTGTATACATTCCTTCTTGCTTGACTATAACATTTCCCCTATTACAAGTCAACCTGTTTTTGATAAATTTCCACCCGGAATATCCCAAACCAGAACTTGTCTATCCCTCATCTCCATGTTAGAATAAGACTACACTGAAATTGATCTAGATCAGCAGTAAATTATTTTCATAAACGGAGGAACGAACCTGCATGGCTGAAAAAAATGCATCTCTCACCAACCAGGCTTACGAGAAGATAAAGGAAAAGATACTGAATCTCGCATATCCCCCAGGTATGCCGCTCACGGAAGCGATGCTTGCCAGCGAACTGGGCATGAGCCGCAGTCCGATCCGGTCCGCCATACAGATGCTGCAGGCAGAGGGCCTTATCGTATCCGACTATTACAAATCTATGACTGTCCGGGAGATCACCGACAAAGATATCAACGAGCTGTACCAGATCCGTGAACTCTTAGAAGGCGCGGCATTCAAGCTCATCTTTACTTCCGGACGCAACGAAGAATACTCCTACCGTATCGAGGAGAAGGTGGTCCGCATGTGCGCGTCTGCCGACGATCCCTATGAATGGGAAGTCGCCGATACAGCCATGCATATGGAGATCATCAGTATTTTTGAAAACGAGCGTATCAATAAGATCTATGAGAACAATCTGTGTGAACTGATCCGCATCGGACAATATTCTGTCAGGAACGGGATGGATATATCAAGAACTAACGAGAATCTTAAGAAGATGATCGAATATATGAGAAAGGGAGACTTCACAGAATCCTATACACTCCTAAGAACCGACCATTTTGAGACGGGACGAAACAGTGCGCTTAAGGCAGAAGGAATCAGACAGAAGTCAAACTAATGGATCGTCTGGTTCGCAGCGCGATACTCTTTCGCCGCACCGCCTACCACCCGCGCAGCTTCGCCGACGGGACATTTTCCCGTACAATCTCAAGCGCCTGCTGCATGATACTGTCATTATACCTGTGAAGCCCTCCCTGCATCACGCTCTCTGAATCCAGGTACCGCTGAAGATAGTAGCGTTCTGCTCCTGCGATCCATCTGCCGATCGCTTCAAAATCCGATCTCTGATGAAGTTCAAGCACCACCGTTGTACTGAATTCATATGGTATGGCGCCACTTAACAGATACTCGACGCTCCTGCAGATATTTTCCACATCATATCCTTCGATTCCCACGGTCTCGCCGTATCTCTCCCGGGAATTCTTGATATCCATAGCTATGTAACTGACCAGTCCTTCCGAGATGAGCCTTCTTAATTTCCCCGGGAAGCTTCCGTTGGTCTCCAGACGTACTTCATATCCCAACTCTCTGACACGGCTCAAGAAATCTTCGATCCCATGCTGGATCATGGGTTCGCCTCCGGTCAGACAGATACCGTCAAGCAATCCTTTACATTTCTCAAGATACCGATAAATCTCTTCCAGAGGGATCTCTCTGTTCTTGTGCGTATCAATCACCAACGGCGCACTATAACAATATGGACACCGGAAATTACATCCCGCCGTATATAGCGTGCAGGCGGCTTTTCCCGGGTAATCTAATAACGAAAACTTCTTCATACATTGTATTACCATATTCCCAGTCTCCCCCAGAGCGTATTTGAAAAGAAGCCCATGCTTAACAGCTCTTAAAATGTTCCATCATGAACGGCATACATTCCTTACTGTACTGCCCCAGAGAATACCTGCCCTTATTCAGACACCAGTCCGACACTAACGCACGTTCGCACATCGTATAGTACCGTGTCACCTCGCTTGCCGGAACATCCGTCCGTATCTCGCCGCGCCTCTGTCCCTCTTCTACAATACGATTCACCAGCCTGTAATAGTTACGGTTCTGATCCAGAAGGTGGCTCTCCTTCTCTGATACAAGCTGAGTGGAATACAACGACGCAAGCAGATCCATACTGATCTTCTCTTCCATCATAGTATGCACCTCATAATTCAGATATAATAATTTGGAGAAACTATTCATCTCCGGATCCATCTTTTTCTCAAGCTCTTCATAGTATTCATCCAGGATCAGCGACAATGTATTCAGGAGCTCGTCCTTCGTACTGAAATAATAATAGAAAGAACCCTTGGAAGTCTCTGACAATTCGATGATATCATCCACCGTTGTTCCATTGTACCCTTTCTCATAAAATAACCGCCATGCCGCCGAGACAATCCTGCTCTTTACACTCTTCTTCGTATCTTTTTCCATGTCTTCCTTCCTCCTGCCCATACCTATATGTTCCAAAACGACTGGTTTTGCGTCACTTCTATTCTGCCCCGCTATCACCGGACCACGAAGCTTCTCTCTTCTATCACCGGAATATCCTTCTCATCGATCCAGTCAATAGAAATGTACATCCCTCGGTTCAGCCCTTCCATCAGCTTATAGATCATAGCCTTCCTTCCCTGCACTTCCATATGCACCGTACCGTCGTATTCATTCCTGACCCACCCGGTCAGCCCAAGGGAGGCTGCAAGATGTCTTGCCGTATATCGGAACCCGACTCCCTGTACTCTTCCATGGAAGACCATTCTCTTTCGAATCTCTGCCATACTATCACCATTATTCTTTATTTTACATCAGAATATCCATATTTTCTTTATACTTTACAATATTGTAATTGTTTTTTGACAGAAAAGCAAGAAAAAGGATGAGGAAATCACTTTCCTCATCCCTTCATGATCATGATCAATTAAAGTTCTGTTCTGTCCTCTCGATGATCTCATCCTGAAGCGGTTTGCTTAAGTTACGGAAGAAATCACTGTATCCCGCAACACGAACGATCAGATCCTTATAATCCTCCGGATTATTCTGTGCATCGATCAAGGTCTGCCTGTCGATCACATTGAACTGGATATGATGTCCGTCCATGGAGAAGTAAGAGCGGATCAGGCTCGCCATATGCTCGAGTCCTTCCTCACCAGCAACAACATCCGGTGTAAACTTCTGGTTCAGCAGAGTTCCCGCCGTTGCCAGATGATCCATCTTCGCACAAGACTTCACTACCGCCGTAGGTCCGTTGGTATCCGCGGATTTCTCCGGGGAAATACCCTCAGATACCGGCTTATGCGCCTTCCTTCCGTTCGGTGTAGCAAGGATCACGTCGCCGAAATATACATGGCATGTAGTCGGAAGCATATCCACCCCGTATTTGCCGCCCTTCATATTCGGACGCCCCGTGATAGAGCTTCTGTACAGCTCAAATACATCCTGCATGATATCATCCGCATAGTCGTCGTCGTTGCCGTACTTCGGAGTCTTATCATGAACCATACGGTAGATCACGTCATATCCTTCAAAATCATGCTCCATAGCTTCGATCAGCTCTTCCATGGTAAAATTCTTCTTGTCAAATACATTATATTTGATAGCGGAGAGACAATCCGTGATCGTTCCGATCCCAACACCCTGGATATAATTGGTGTTGTATCTCGCGCCGCCGGCATTGTAATCCTTCGCATTGGAAATGCAGTCGTTGGTCACAACAGACAGGCACGGCGCCGGCATCTCCTGCGCATACAGCTGCTCGATCACATTGTTGCCGCGGATCTTGATATCAACGATATGTTCAAGCTGCTTCTTAAACGCATCCCAAAGCTCCTCGTAAGTCTTGAAGTCCTTCGCATAACCGAGCTTCAATCCGATCTGCTTGCCGGAATACTGGTCAAATCCGTTGAACAGCGTCAATTGGAATACCTTCGGGATATTCAGATATCCTGTAAGGATATAAGCCTCGCTGCCCCATGCGCCGGTCTCCACACATCCTGAGGAACCGCCGCGCCTTGCGTCTTCAAGCTCCTTGCCCGCATTGACAAGCTCCATGATCTGCGCCTCTGTATTATAGAACGCAGGCTGTCCCCATCCCTTTCTGGACACCTCGCATGCCCTCTTAAGGAACTTAGCCGGGGTCTTCTTGCTGATCGTAACATTCGAATTCGGCTGCACCAGCTTCATCTCATCCATACAATCCAGGATCAGATAACTTACATTATTCACTCCGTTGCGTCCGTCCGGCGTTACCCCTCCGGTATTGATATTGGCAAAATCCGTATAAGTCGCGCTCTCCTTCAAGGTGATACCGACCTTCACCGGAGCCGGCTGGTTATAGAACTTCACCCACAGGCATTCAAGAAGCTCTAAAGCCTTATCGTCGTCTAAGATGCCTGCCTCCACATCCTTCTCATAATATGGGTTCAGATGTTGGTCAAGCCTTCCCGGGCTGAATGCATCCCACGGATTCAGTTCCGTGGTAACGGCAAGGTGGGTGAACCAGTATAGCTGAATCGCCTGCCAGAACGTCTGCGGCTTATGAGCCGGAACCACCTCAAGGTTCGCCGCGATCTGCATAAGCTCTGCCTTCCTGGTCTCGTCTGCTTCCTTCCCGGCCATCGTAAGAGCCAGCTCGCGGTAACGCTCACCGAGAATGATCACCGCATCACAGGAGATATCCATTGCCTTCAGCTCTTCGCATTTATTTACCGCATCAGGATCATTGATATAATCCAGAGCATCCATAGTCTCTTTGATCTTCGCTTTATAATCCAGGTATCCCGTCGTAAATACCTGCTCTCCGCCGCATGTATGTCCCGGACCTCTCTGCTCCATGAACTCTGTGAACATACCCGCGCTGTAGCACTCATGCCATTCCGGCGTCATCCTCTCAAGGATCTTCTCTCTCATGCTTCTTCCAGTCCAGTAAGGAATGATCTCCTCGGCCTGAAGCTTCCTGTCTTCCTCCGTCGTATGGAAGGATACCAGTTCACGCTCGCTCATGACCGTCATATCCTCCACGCTGTGACAGCACAATTCCGGGAATGTAGGGGACGCCTGAGGGTCTCTGCCCTTCTCGCCGATAATAAGCTCTCCCTCTCCCAGATACAGCGTCTTCCTTGAGAAATACTCCTTAAGGACCATCGCTCTCATGACCGGGATGGAATATTTACCGTCGTTCTCTTTGTAAAAATCTGTCTCGATCTTCGCTCTCTCCAGGTCAATATGTACCGGTGTCGTCACACTGACCTCCCGAAGCTTCTGGATTCTTTCATTCATACCGCGCAGTTTCGCCATGTCTTTACCCTCCTATTTTTGTGTTCGCAAATCCGGCATCTGCGAAGAGTTGTACGAAGCTCTTCATCTCTTCCTTGTCCGGCGCATGCAGATCTGTTCCCTTATATTCCATATCCAGCTTCGGATACTTGCCGCTTCCCGTATCATGGTACG
>OFHN01002503.1_pt1 | contig 10755 bp, 7 predicted proteins | sample 1521321 | NCBI WGS metagenome assembly OFHN01 (sample SAMEA3504130, study PRJEB24116) | mouse gut metagenome | biome: mouse gut; feature: mouse-associated habitat; material: faeces | place: Denmark | collected 2011
CACCCGTCCGCTTTTTGAAAAAAGCGGAACCAAAAACTTTTATTTCCGCAAAACTTTGTTTTGCGGAAAGATTTTCCAGACGCATGAAATGCGGCTGGCAATCCCGGGTCAAGGGGGCGGCTGCCTCCTTGTGGGTGTTTGAGGGCAAAGCCCTCAAGGTCTTAGAATCTACACATTTTGAAAGGCAACCGCTTATATTTAAGGAGGATTTTATGGCGACAATCAGACCTTTTATGGCAATCCGTCCCGCGGCGGCATATGCCAAAGACGTTGCGGCCCTGCCGTACGATGTAATGAACAGCGAAGAAGCGCGGGAAATGGCGGCAGACAAACCCCATTCCTTCCTGCATATCGATAAAGCGGAAATCGACCTTCCGCCCGACACAGACCCTTACAGCAGCGCAGTATATGCCAAGGCGCGTGAAAATCTGGAGCGCATGATTTCCAACGGTATTTTTCAGCAGGACCTCCTGCCCGACCTCTATATCTACCGCCTGACAATGGACGGCAGAAGCCAGACAGGGCTTGTTGCCTGTACATCTGTAGACGAATATCTGGACGGTACAATCAAAAAACACGAACTGACCCGAGCCGACAAGGAAGCCGACCGTATCCGCCATGTGGATACGCTGAACGCAAACACCGGCCCGATTTTCCTTGCCTATCCGGAAAACGCAAACATCAAAGCAGTCATTGACGGCTGGACAGCCTCTGCCGCACCTGTGTACGATTTCGTTTCCGAAGACGGTATCGGCCATACCGTCTGGGTTATCGACAGCGATACGGAAATCGGCTTGCTTGTGCAGTATTTCCGGGAAGTGACAAACCTCTACATCGCTGACGGCCACCACCGCAACGCCTCTGCCGTAAAAGTCGCTCTGAAACGGCGGGAGGAAAATCCGGCGTATACCGGTGAGGAGGAATTTAACTATTATCTTTCCGTACTGTTCCCGGCGGAAGAACTGGCTATTTTCGATTACAACCGCGTAGTAAAGGATTTGAACGGGAACACACCTGAAGAATTTCTGGCAAAAATCAGTACGGCGTTTCACGTGGAGCCGTTTACCGGAGAAGGGCCGTACCGTCCGGAAGCGGCGCATAAATTCGGGCTGTATCTGGCAGGAAAATGGTACAGGCTGACTGCAAAGGCGGAAATTTTATCAGACGACCCTGTGCTGGGGCTGGATGTTTCCCTGTTGCAAAAAGAACTGCTGGAACCCATCCTCGGCATTGGCGACCCGCGCACGGATAAGCGGATTGATTTTGTCGGCGGCATACGCGGTCTGGGAGAACTGGAACGGCGTGTAGACAGCGGCGAAATGGCACTGGCGGTTTCCATGTTCCCGACGTCTATGGCAGAGCTGATGCGCGTGGCAGACGAAGGCAGGACGATGCCGCCGAAATCGACCTGGTTCGAGCCAAAGCTGCGCAGCGGGCTGTTTATCCATGATTTAGGTGAAAGACCTTGAGGGTTTCTCCCTCAAACTCCTACAAGGGCTTTCAGCCCTTGACCCATTTTCCGCAAAGCTGCGTTTTGCGGGAAGGCAACAATATATACCCTCCTTAACAAGAGTAAAAAAGGATAAAAAGCCGCTTTTTGCCTATACTAATGGCGGAGAGGAGGTTTTTTCATGAAAAAATTTGCAACCGGCTTACTGATTGGCGGCGCAATGACGATGGCAGGCGTCGGCTATCTTATGCAGGACAGGCGCGCCTGCCGCAAAATCGTAAAAAACGGCAAAAGAATGGCAGTCAAAGCGGAGGAAGCCATTGATGACATCATCGACGACATGATGAGCTGATTTCGACACAGGGAAAAAGCGGGTACCTTTCGGTATCCGCCTTTTCCTTTTGTACTTATCCATCTTTTCAGGTTATAGAGGGGGGATATTATGTCGTCATGGATATTGGTCATTTCCTTTCGACACACTTATCATACCATCTCTTTTTGAAGGATTTTTGTACAAATCCTGTCATATTTCTTAAGAATTGCCAACAAAATTCTGAACAGGGAAAATCCTTCTCTTATTCCTCCCGCTCCAAATTTTTCCTTAAAATAGTTTTAATGTAAAAATAATTGACACGAAAATAGTTTTATATTAAAATCATTTCATGTTGTTTGACCCGCACGGGGGCGGCTGTCCGGCAGCATTTTTTTGCAGCCCGTTTCACGCCTGCTCTGCCCCGTGCATTTTGAAAGAAAGGAGATTCCCATGCGGCAAATCACAAGCAGGGAAATTGCGGCCTGTGTCCTGACGATGTCTACCAATTTCCTGCGCTGGCACAAGACATACATCGAAAAATCCTGCAACATCAAGGCGGGGCTAATGGAACACAACCTCACCATCCCCCAGCTTCAGATTTTATTTTTCCTCCGCATGAACCCGAAGATACGGACGGTTTCCGCGCTTTCCGCCGAACTTTTTATCAGTAAGGGCAGCCTTTCGCTGATGCTTACCAAGCTGGAAAAGAACGGCTACCTGCGTAAGGACGCGCCCGAAAAGGAAGACGATGGCAGGAAAGTCTATCTTTCTCTGACCGACCGTGCCCGGGAAGTTTTGAAAGAAGCGGAGGAAACTCTGTTGAAAAGCACTTCCGCCGTTTTTGAGCAGATGGACGATGAAGCAAAAAACAAATTTTACGATAAACTGATGGAATTACAGCAAATTTTTGCAATAGGAGGTATCAAGTTATGAAAAAGCAAGCAATCGGGGCTTTGGCCCTCTGCGCTGTTCTGTTCGCCGGCTGCGGCCAGGAGGAAATCCCTGAGGAAAAGACCCTGCGTACTGTAGAAACGGAAACGGTCGGCAAAACAGCCATCGCAAGCGGGTTTTCCTATTCCGGCAAGGCGGCGCCTTCCAAAGAGGTTTCTGTCGTGCCGACTGTGCCGGGGAAGGTCATCAATTTCAATTATGACGTGGGCGATACCGTACGGGAGGGCGCAGTGCTTTTCTCTGTGGATTCCGCAGACCTGCAAAACAACCTCCGCAGCCTTGAAGCGAATTACCACGTGGCAGAACTGAATCTGAACAACACGAAAAATACATATGAAAACAACAAAATATTGTTTGACGAAGAAATCATTTCGCAGACCGAGTTTGACCAGATAAAGCTGGGCTATGAAACGGCGGAGGCAAACCTCACCGCAACACAGATACAGATTGACAACCTGAAGAAAAACATTGCCGACTGCACTGTTACCTCCCCCATGTCGGGCGTGATTGCCCAGCGCGGGGTAGAACGCGGCGGCTTTGCTTCGCAGGCGGCACCGGCATATACCGTAATGGATTTATCCACCATTAAAGTAGAAGTCGGCGTTTCCGAGCAGGTCGTCAATACCATTGCCATCGGGGACGAAGTCGCGGTAAAAATGACAGCTGTTTCCGCGGAACCGCTGACAGGCAGAGTTTCCACTATCAGCCCCTCCGCAGGGCAGACCGGCACATATACCGTCAAAATCGAGCTGAATAATCAGGATGGCGCGATAAAAGCAGGCATGCTGGCAGAAGTCAGCTTCACGATGGAGCAGTCCGAGGAGGCTTTCGTCCTGCCGCGCAACGCTGTGCTGACAAAGGACGGCGAAACCTATGTCTATATCCTGGAAGGGAACACCGTGAAAAAGACGCCTGTGGAAACGGGCATTGAAACGGGTGAAACCATTGAAATCAAAAGCGGGCTTTCCGAAGGCATGGAAGTCGTAACAAAAGGGCAGACCTATATTTCCGACGGCGAAGAAGTCAACACTGCCGATTCTGCACAGAAAACACCCGAAAATACAGAAACAGATGCAGAACCGGAAACAGCGGAAGATGCGGAAGGAAAGGAGGAATAAATCATGTTCTCCAAGCTTTGTATTCGCCGCCCTGTAACGACGGTTATGGTAACGCTGATGGTATTCATCGCGGGCATTGTTTCCTATATGAATCTGGACCAGGCGCTGATGCCGAATGTTGACCTGCCCATCGCAGTCGTTATGACAACCTATGTCGGCGCAGGTCCGGAAGAAATTGAAAACCTCGTCTGCGAGCCTTTGGAGGAGGCATTAAGCTCCGTTTCAAATATGGATACGGTCATGTCCATTTCCTCCTCAAACGTCGGCATGATTATCCTGCAGTTTGTAGACGGGACGGACATTGACCTTGCATCTGTAGATATCCGAGAGGTGCTCGACCAGACGAAATCGCGCCTTCCGGATAACGCGGACGAACCTGTACTGCTTAAAATGGACATCAACGCCATCCCCATTTATCTGGGCGTTACAGCGGAAAACCTCGACCTGAACGCGCTGAACGATTTGCTGGAGGACAGCGTGGTAAACCGTCTGGAACGTCTGGAAGGCGTGGCCTCTGTCGGGCTTTCCGGCGGCATTGAAAAGGAAATCCGTATCACCGTAGACCCCGGCAAGCTGGCGGGCTATGGAATCAGCACAGGCACACTTTCTCAGGTGCTTGCGGCAGAAAACATGAACCTGCCTTCCGGTTCTCTCTCTCAGGGCAGCACAACAGTGCAGGTGCGTACCATTGGTGAATTTACCTCCCTGGAGGAAATCCGCGACCTGCCGCTGACAACGGGGACGGGCGCGGTGATACACCTGAGCGACGTGGCAAGGGTGGAGGAAACGGAGATTGACCGCAATTCCTTCACCATTATCAACGGAAAAAACGGTATTCTGGTTTCTGTTGATAAGCAGTCCACAGCAAACCTTGTAAAAGTCAGCGAACGGCTCCAAAGGGAAATCGGCAGACTGCAAAGGGATTTCCCTGAACTGGAAATCAACATGCTGACAGATACCTCCGAATATATCCAGCTTTCGCTTTCCAACGTCACGCAGACAGCCCTGCTGAGCGCAGTTATCGCGTTTTTCGTGCTCCTGCTGTTCCTGCGCAACGCCATAACGTCGCTGATTATCGCCGTATCTATCCCAACGTCCATTATGGCGACATTCGCCCTGATGTACCTGACGGGAATCAATATGAACATGATTTCCATGGGCGGCGTGGCGATTGGTATTGGTATGCTGGTGGATAACTCCGTCGTTGTTCTGGACAGCATATACCAGCATTTTGAACGGGGATACAGTGCGGCGGAATCCGCCGAAGTCGGCACAAGAGAAGTTACCATGGCGGTTATAGCGTCCACGCTGACGACGGTTGCCGTATTCGTGCCCATCGCCCTGACAGGCGGCACAACGGGCGCAATGATGAAAAACCTTTCCTTTACGATTGTTTTTGCACTGGCGTCCTCTCTGGTGGTTTCCATCACGTTTGTGCCGATGGCATGTGCCCTCCTGCTTTCCCGTCAGGGCCGCGCATGGAAAAGCAGGCTGTTCCTTTCCCTGCTGGATAAATGGGACAGTGCGCTGGATAAACTGAACAGAAGTTATGAAAAAGCCCTGCGCTGGGCTTTGAAGCACAGGAAAAAAACGGTGCTTATCGTACTGCTGGTATTTATCGGCAGTTTGTTCACCATACCGATTACAGGCATGGACTTCATGGCGGGCATGGATCAGGGTACCGCAAATATTACCGTAGAACTGCCCAACGGCACAGAACTGGACGAAACCGAGGAAATGGTCGGAGAAGTGCTTTACCGGCTGGAGAGCATACCGGAAATCGAATTGTACTACGCCAATGTCGGCGCGGGTATGATGAGCAGCGGAACATCCTCCGCCACAGTTACGGTAAACCTTGTCCCCGCTGACGAACGCAGCCGCTCCACAGACGAAGTCTGTGAGGAAATCAAAGAGCTTTTGAGTGATATGGCAGGGGCGGATATTACGGTCGCCTCCTCCAATTCCGCGATGGGCTCTATGGCCTCTGCGGACGTAACACTGAACGTATATGGCTATGACTCTGCGACGCTTTTGAGCGTAGAGCAGGACTTGATCGAACTGCTCTCCAATGTAAACGGCATTACGGACATAGAAGGTTCTACGGGCGAAACCGTACCAGAGGCAAAAGTAACGGTTGACAGGAGCAAAGCCTCCCTTTACGGCATCACAACGGCCTCCATTGCGGGCGCGCTGAATACTGCCATTACTGGCAGCACAGCAACGCAGTATAAGGTAGGCGGCACAGAAATTGACGTTGTTCTGCGCTATGATACGGACGAACTGAACTACCTGACAGATTTGAGCAACCTGACAATACCATCGGCATACGGCTCTCAGGTCTCCCTTTCGGACGTGGCAACCATTACGATGGGCGAAAGCGCGACTTCCATTTACCGCGAAAACCAGAGAAACTACATCACGCTGAACGCCAGCGCGAAAGACCTCAGCGGCAGCGAAGCACAGAAACTCGTCCAGAACGCCCTTGCGGGCTATTCCTTCCCGGAAGGCTGTACCTATGCGTTTTCCGGCATGATGGAAATGATGAATGAATCTTTCAGCAGCCTGTATACCGCGCTTGTCGTGGCTATCCTGCTGGTTTATATGATTATGGCGTCACAGTTTGAATCCCTGCGGTATCCCGCAATCGTCATGTTCTCCATGCCTCTGGCTATCACGGGCGGCATACTGGGTCTGTTCCTTACGGGCAATACCATCACCATGCCGGCATTCATGGGCTTTATCATGCTGGTCGGCATGGTCGTAAATAATGGTATCGTTATGGTGGACTACACCAACCAGCTCATGAACCGCGGGCTGAACTGCATGGACGCGCTGACGACAGCTGGGCCGCGCCGTCTGCGCCCGATATTGATGACGACGCTTACCACAGTCCTTGGTATGCTCCCGATGGCGCTTTCCACAAGCGAAGGCAGCGAGATGATGCACGGGCTTTCTATCAGCGTTATTTTCGGGCTGTCGCTTTCCACGCTGGTTACGCTGATATTCATTCCGGTGCTGTATATGTGGATGAACGAGCGGAAACGCAGAAGAAACGCAAAAAAAATGGCAAAACAGATTGCGGGAAATTCAAAGCCATCGGGAATCGGCGCATAAAGAAGGTGTGGAAATGGCAGCTGAAAACGAATTAGGCACTTTGCCGGTAAAAAAACTGCTTGCAAAGCTGGCTATGCCGGCAATCGCGGCGCAGGTAGTAAACCTGCTGTATAACGTGGTTGACCGAATCTATATCGGGCATATTCCAGAAACAGGCAAGCTTTCCCTGACAGGGCTTGGGGTGTGTATGCCGCTCATCCTGCTGATTTCAGCATTTGCCGCGCTTGCGGGCATGGGCGGCGCGCCAAGGGCCTCCATCATGCTGGGCCGCGGGGATAAAGATGAGGCGGAGCGCATATTGGGCAACTGCGCTTCGCTCCTGCTCCTGATTTCTATTATACTGACGGTTGTTTTCCTGTTTTTCGCGGAACCATTCCTTTTGACCTTCGGCGCAAGCGAAAACACCATCAGCTACGCTATGGATTATATGCGTATCTATACCTTCGGTACGATATTCGTTCAGATGACGCTGGGGCTGAACGCTTTCATTACGGCGGAGGGCTTCGCAAAAACGAGCATGAAAACCATACTCATCGGCGCAGTCAGCAATATCATACTTGACCCGGTATTCATATTCCTGTTCGGCATGGGCGTAAAAGGCGCGGCTCTGGCGACTGTCATATCGCAGGCCCTTTCTGCGGTATGGGTGCTTACCTTCCTGACAGGCACGCAGACCATACTGCGGCTGCGGCCGGAAAATATGCGTCTCCGCGCGAAAACGATATTTCCCTGCATACTGCTGGGGCTCAGCCCGTTCGTCATGCAGTCTACGGAAAGCGTGCTGAATGTCTGCTTCAATTCCTCCCTGCTGAAATATGGCGGGGATACGGCCGTAGGCGCGATGACGATACTTGGCAGCCTGATGCAGTTTTCCATGCTCCCGCTTTCCGGGCTTTCCCAGGGCGCGCAGCCCATCACAGGATATAACTTTGGCGCGGGCAATGCGGAGCGCGTGCAGGAATCTTTCAAAATGCTCCTGAAATGCTGTTTGGGGTATTCCGCTCTGCTTTGGGCTGTTGTCATGCTCTTTCCCAGGCAGACGGCAATGCTGTTTGCCGGAGATGCCGCGTTTCTGGATTATACAGCATGGGCACTGCGTATTTATATGGCGGCAGAGCTGCTCATGGGGATACAGATTGCCTGCCAGCAGACCTTTATCGCCATCGGCAACGCAAAAACCTCGCTGTTTTTGGCAGTTTACCGTAAAATATTGCTGCTGATACCACTGATTTATATTCTGCCGCATTTTATGGAACAGAAGGATATGGCGGTGTTCCTTGCGGAACCCGTCGCGGATACCATCGCGGTAACGACAACAGCAATACTCTTTGCATGGCAGTTCCGGAAAGCAATGCAGAAGCTGGAACATGCGAAAACTGCATAACGCAGATAAGCCGATATATGAATATAAAAACGGGTGGAAATAAATGCTCAGCGGAAACGCTTCGTTTCCCGAACCCTTCCGCAATACGAAAGCAGGTTTTTGGCATTCTGAAATGCTTTCCATCCGTTTTTATTTCGTTCCCATATTTTCTGGAAAATAAAAATACGCCCATATCTACGGTATTTCCGTAAATATCGGCGTACATACTCAGTATTGCGGAGACAGGATTTGAACCTGCGACCTCCGGGTTATGAGCCCGACGAGCTACCGGACTGCTCTACTCCGCGCCGAAAAATATTCTGTTTGAATAGTATACCTCAATTTGCGGCATTTGTCAATATTAAAATTTCATATTAAGTGCAACAAAAAGCGCGTATATCTGGCAAATCAGATACCATCTTTATATTTTGTTTCCAGACGCTGCTTCCGTTCCTTCCAATCCGGCATGAGCTGTGTTAGAAGCGCATAAAACGCGGGGCTGTGGTTGGGGTGGACGAAGTGCAGAAGTTCATGCAGAATGACCTGCTCAATGCAGCCCTCGTCAGCCTTCATCAGCTGGAGGTTCAGGCGGATATTGCCGCCCGCCGCTGTGCAGCTCCCCCATATGCTGCGCATATTTCGTATTTTTACGACCGGAAACGGCACAGAATACGGCTCGGCGAGGGGATAAATGCGCGAAAGGATTTCGCTGAATTTTGGCACTGCCTGTGTTTTGAGCCAGGAAAGATACGCCTGCCGCAGTTCTGTCTGCTCGGAAAGGAGGGTAACCATATGCAGAGTGTCCCCCTCAAAAGCAAAGTACGGCGCGCCCTGTTCCAGCGAAAGCTGATAGGGCTGCCCGAGAAAATAGACCGTTTTGCCAGTGAAAAGCGTGCTGTCCGGCAGGTGGCTTCTCAGCTTTTCCATTTCCGCAAGATGCGTGATAATCCAAATGGATTTTGACTGTACAAATTCTTCAATGACGGAAAAAGGTACTTTTTTGCCTGCGGAAACCACAACGCGCCCCTGCTTATTGACGCGAAGGTTAATATATTTGACATCTTTGCGCAGCAACTCGTATTCGATTCCGACGCCTTGGTATTCTATGGTATGCAGGGACATAATGGACCTCTTTCCTGAATATGCTTTTTACCTCGACTGACATAAATGATATGCAGTATTATTTTACACGGGCAGCAGAAAAATGTCCAGTTTTTTATTCCTTTGCTGGAACAACGAAAAGTCCCCGGGGTTACCGGGGACAAAATGGTGGATTTGGTGATGGGAAAATCGGATGTTATCTGCCGCAGGTGTTGCAGCCGTTTGTGCTGTTGTTTCCGCAGGAATTACATGTGCCGCAGCTGCCGCCGTTGCATGTGCCGCAGCCGTTGCAGTCTGTTGCGCCTGCTACATTACTGATAACACAGTTCGAGGAACCGAAAACAGGGCCAAAGCCACAGCAGGACTTCGGTGCAGCGGAGGGAGAAAACATATCCATCGGGAAACGGATATTTTCGAAATCCGCGCAAGGGTCGCCCGCGCTGCCAACAGCCGTGCAGCTTTCCGGCAGGCATCTGCCAAGGGAATTTACCATCATGTTTACGGTGCGGTACAGTTTCACGATGCTGAACAGACCAAGCGTGACATTGACAGCCACAGGCGCGCCCATTGCCGCATCGCCACAGCCACAGCCGCAGCCATCATTATTGCAGCCGCCGTTGCAGCCACAGCCGCAGCCGCCCTTGCCAGTTTTCCTGTCCCTGACCAGCCTTACCACGACGGCAGACACAATCAGGGCCAACGTCAGTGTTACCGCGATATATCCCAGATGGGAAAATATGTATGCAAACACGAGATACAACATCCTTTCCTTATACGTTTGCTGCGGAGCGCCGGTTGAGACGGATCGCTCCTCCGCTCTCCTTACAGGGGCGAAACAGCAGATACAGCAGACCAGCCAGCAGGATCAGTGCAATGACAGTAAAAACGCTGAAGGACACTTCCCCTGTAATCAGACCGCCGGTCTGGTAGACGATCATGGCAACAACGTAGGCGAAACCACACATATAACCGATAGCTCCCCAGGTCCATCTGGCGCTGTTCATTTCCCGCTTGATGGCCCCCATGGCGGCAAAGCATGGTGCGCAGAGGAGATTGAAGATCATGAAGCTGTAGGCGGTGAGAGCGGAGAAGTCCGCAGCCACCAGGGACCACAGGGGGCTGCTGTCGCCGATCAGTTCATCGCTCTCGCCCGCGTAGTGGTAGAGGGTGCCAAGGGTCGCGACCACATTCTCCTTGGCAATCAGGCCGGTAAAAGTCCCCACGGCGGCTTTCCAGGCCATCTCGCCCTTCCAGCCCAAGGGGTAGAAAATCCAGGCCAGCGCACTGCCGGCTACAGCCAGGATGGAGTCGTTGTTGTCCTCCACCATCGCGAAGCCGCCCGCCG